>Ga0247727_10016414_pt1 | contig 11958 bp, 6 predicted proteins | sample WisWelCaveWW1625_FD_202498 | JGI IMG/M metagenome (GOLD analysis project Ga0247727, IMG submission 202498) | Biofilm microbial communities from Wishing Well Cave, Virginia, United States - WW16-25 | ecosystem: Environmental > Aquatic > Deep subsurface > Groundwater > Cave microbial mat | place...
TGCCGGTCGAGGACGTGGAGCGGAGCCTGCTGGGATTGCTGTTCACGGGCGTCGTCCGATACGTGCCCGCGTCCTCGAGAGCCTCCGCGCGAAGCTGATTCGGAAGCTCAGGCCGGGGACGCGTGCGTTGCCAGTCGGTTAGCTGCTGATAGGCCGTCCCCAGCGCGACGAGCGTCGTCTCCGAGAAGGCGCGCCCTCCTTGGTCGCGACGAGGTCCTTGAGCCCTCGACCGCGCTGAACTTGCGCGCCCGCAGCTCCGCGAGCGCCTCGGCCACGCCGTCGCCCGTGGCGGCTTCCGGCTGTGGCGCGGCAGCCGCCGCCGGGTTCGACAATGGCGCGGCGCACGGCGCCTACAGCCTGTCCGACCGGCTGCCGCGGCGCAAGTCGCTCGTTTTGGCCGGCTACTCGCTCTCGTCGCTGGTGCGGCCGCTCGTGGCGCTCGCCACCGCGCCCGTCCATGTGCTCGCGCTGCGGCTTCTCGACCGGGTGGGCAAGGGCGTGCGCGGGGCGCCGAGGTCACCGACGTCTCGGAGAGGGGACGGGCGTTCGGGTTCCACCGCGCGATGGACCACGCCGGAGCGACGCTGGGATCGCTGCTCGGCTCGGCTGCGTTGCTCGTGACGGACGGGCCGGATCGGCGCGGCGAGTGACGATAAGCCGCGACAGGAACCCGTATAGCATGCCCTTCGACGTCGCCTTCACGCGCCGGAAGAACTCCGTTTCGGTGATCTGGGTTGGCCACTCGAGGTTGACGGTCAAGGCGGCCGCACCGACCCAGCGTCGTGTAAGCTTCGTCGCCTCGGGCCCGCGAAGAGCGAGGTGAAGAGATGGCGACGGCAGCGCCGGGCGCGACCGGTGGAAACATCGACTTCGGACGCTCGTTCACCTTCGTCGGCGAGGATCCCGACTGGATCAAGAAGATCCTGATCGGCGGGGCGTTCACGCTCGCGTGCGCGGTTCTCGTCGGTGTCCCGTTCGTGCTCGGTTACTTCTCCCGCACGCTGCGCAACGTGGCGGGCGGAGCCGCGACGCCGCTGCCGGAGTGGGACGATCTCGGCGGGCTCTTCGAAGAGGGTCTGCGGCCGACGGCGGTCTACCTGCTGCACGTGCTCGCGCTGATGGTCGTGCTCGCGGTCTTCGGCGGCGCCCTGCTGCTGCCGTTCTTCGTTCTCTCCGGCGGCAAGAACCCCGCCGGCGCGATCGAGCCCCTCGCCGCGTTAGCGATCCTCGCGCTCTATGCGGTCGTGATGCTTCTCTCGTTCGCCCTCGCCGCGTATCTGCCAGCGGCGCTCATGCGGGCGGCGCTCCGTGGCAGTGTCGGCGACGGCTTCGCGTGGCGCGAGAACCTCGGTTTCATCCGGGACAACCTCGCGAACTACGTGCTCGCGCTGGTGAGCTACCTGCTCGCTTCGTTCCTCGCGCAGTTCGGCCTGCTGCTGTGCTGTGTCGGCGTCTTCCCGGCGATGTTCTGGAGCTACCTGGTGCTCGCGTTCGCGCTGGGCCAGACATTTCGTCTGGGGGGTGCTTCGTAATCCCACCTCGCTCCGCAGCCCGTTGCTTCCTACCTTGCTGCGAGCTTCCAGGCATCAAAGAATCTCAGCCAGGGTTCGCTCGCCCGCTGACGCGCGCGCTTGCGCGTGGATCCGGGCGAGCGCGTCCCAGCCCGGCCCCGTGCGAGGCCTGGCCCCGAGCGTCGAGCGGGACGCGAGCTCCACGAGGCGCGCGAGCGGGATGCGCTCGGGTGCGATCGCGAGCGCGAGACCGACGTCCGTGCCCCGGCGTGAGACCTGGTGGACGAGACCCTCGGCCTCGAGGCACGTCACGAGCTCGCTCACCGCCTCGAGACGCAGGTCCACGTCCTCCGACAGCTCCTGGCGGCTCACCGGCGCGCCCCCTTGGGCGCGGCGAGCGAGCGCCACCATCACGGGGACGAGCCACTGCGGGTCGGCGGTCGCGAAGACGCCGCGCCTTTCCTTGCGCTCGAACACTCGGCCCCTGATCGCCTGCAGCGTGAACGCGATCTCGAGGCCGAACAGGATGATCAGCCACCCAAGGTAGAGCCAGAACAGGAACAGCGGAACCAGGCCGATCGCGCCATAGAGCTTCAGGTAGGGCAGCGCCTGGCTCACGTAGAGGCCGAACCCCCACTTCGACACCTCGGCGAGGCCCGCCGCCACCCACGCGCCCCATAGCGCCGGCCGCCAGCGGACGCGGGTGTTCGGCATCAGCTTGTAGAGGAGCGTGAGCGCCAGGAAGCCTCCGGCGAGCGAGCCGAAGCCGCCGAGGAACGCGAACAGCGGACCCACGACCGGGAGCGCGGAGGCGCGCCCCAGCCAGTACTCCGCCGCGTACAGCACCACGAGCAGCAGGATCGGACCGAGCGTCAGCACGGTCCAGTAGATGCCGATCCGCGTCGGCCAGCCGCGGCCGCGCGGGGCGCGGTAGATGCGGTTGGCGGCGTTCTCGAGCGAGATCAGCAGCCCGAGCGCGGCCCAGATCAGCAGCAGCGCTCCCACGGCGCCGATCGCCTCGAAGCTCAGCTCGCCGACGCTCGTCATGAGGTCGAGCAGCCTCTCGTCGAGCGCCTGCTTGAAGGCGGTCGCCTCGGGGCGGTTCGGGTCCACTTCGTAGTTGAAGAAGGCGTAGGCCGCCGACTGTAGGTGGCGCGCGGCCGTCTGCATGTCGCCGAACAGCCGGAACGCGAGCATGCTGACCATCAGCAGCGGCACCAGGCCGAAGATGGTGCGGTAGGTGAGCGCCGCCGCCATCTGCGCGGCGTCGTTGTCCCGCAGCTCGCGGCTGCAGTGCCGCACCAGGTCCACCGCGAAGCGCAGGAAGCGCTGCGCGCGGCTGAGCTCGGCCACCGGATGGGTGATCAGCCACTCGAGGTAGGACTGCAGCCGGGCCACGGGATCCACGCCCCGGATTATCGCCGAGCGCGGACGGCGACCGCGAAGGCCGGTGCTAGCATGGGCCGAGTCCCTGGTGAGCCTGCGCCCTCTCGTTCTCCTCACCCCCTCCTCCGCCGCGGCCGTCGAGCTGCCGCGACGGCTCGCCTCGACGGGCCGGGCGCTCGCCGGCATCTACGCGATGAAGCCGCTCGACCTCGCGCGCGCGCTCGCCGAGCCCGTGCTGCTCGGCCGCGGCCTGCGGCCCTGGACGGGCGGCCACGACGCGCTGGTCGCCGCGCGGCTGCTCGCGGAGACGCAGGACGCCGGGCTGCGCTTCCCGGAGGGCACGCCGCGCGCGCCGGTGGCAGCGGCGCTCGCGCGCACGCTACAGGCGCTGCGCCGCGCCGGGATCCCGCCCGAGCACGTCGCGGCGCTCGCGGCCTCGCCCACGGCGACACCCGACGACACCAGCCGGCTCGGCGCACTGGCGCGGCTCTACGGCGGCTACCACCAGGCCCTCGAAGGCCGCATGGCCGACGCGGTCACGCTCGTCGCCGCGGCGCGCGAGGGCCTCGCGCGCGCGCGCTGGCTCGACGGCGCCCAGGTACTGATCGCCGACGACCTGGAGCTCGACCCGGCCGAGATCGAGCTCGTGGCGGCGCTCTGCGCCGTGTTCCCGGTGCGCGTGCTGCGCCGGCCGCTACCGCCGTCGCTGCGGCCTTCGTCGTTCCGCGGCCGACTCGCGCCGCGCGGCCTGCACGAGGTGGACTGGGCCGACACGCCGCTCGCCGCCACGGCCCCGCCCGAGCCGGGGGAGTCGCTCGCCCGCCTGCGCGAGGGCCTTTTCGAGCCGCCGCGGCCCGCACGAGTGGAGCGGCTCGCCGCAGGCGCTGCACGCGACGAGGGCGTCGAGCTCGTCACTGCCGCCTCTGAAGCGGCCGAGGTCCGCGCGATCGTGCGCCGCCTGCTGCACCAGGCGGCGCGCGGCGTGCCGTTCGAGGAGATGGGGGTCGTGCTGCCGCGCCCCGAGAGCTACGCGCCGCTCTTCACGGACCTGCTGACGCGGCTCGGCGTGCCGCACCGCCTGCACCCGTCGCTGCCGCTGCGCTTCGGCCGCGCCGCGCGATCGCTGCTGCTGCTGTTCCGCTGCCGCGGTCTGGAACGCCCGGCGGTGATGGAGTTCCTGACTTTCGCCCCGATCCCCTTCGAGGTGCTGCTCGGTCCCGACGTCCCCGCGCACCCGGCGCGCTGGGACCAGACGAGCCGCGAGGCCGGCATCGTCTCCGGCCTCAGCCGCTGGATCGTGGGCCTGCGCGCGTGGACGGAGGCCGAGCGCGAAGCCGCCGATGCCGAGCGCGACACGGACCGGCGCGAGCGGCGGCTGCGGAACGCGGCCGACGCCGAAGCGCTACTCCGCGTCGTCGAGCTCTTGGGCGCGACGCTCGACGGCCTCGCGGGCGAAGCCCCCTGGACGGAGTGGGTCGAGAGGCTGCGCACGGTCGTCGACCAGTGGCTCGGCCCCGAGCGCGACAAGCAGGCCGTGCTCGACGTGATCGCCGACCTGGGCGGTCTCGGCTCGGTCGCCACGCGCGCGACCTGGAGCGAGGTCGAACAGGTGATCGAGGCGCGCTTCGAGTGGGAGCGGCTGCCGCTCGAGACGCTCGAGGGCGGCGCCGTGCACGTGGGCGCCCTCGACGCCATGGCGGGCCTGCCCTTCCGCGTGGTCGCGATACCGGGACTCGTCGAAGGGGGCTACCCGGGCGTGTTCCGTCCCGATCCATTCCTCCTGGACTCGGAGCGGGAGGCGCTCCGAGTCCAGGATTCTGACCGTCCGGTGGGCGGTTCCTTGCCGGCGCTCGCAGGTTCCGTTTCTGAGGCGAGTGTTCCTCTGCCAGTTCGGTACGTCTCGTCTCGCAGACCCGCCCAGCTCGATCTCTTCTCTCCGCCCACTCCCGGGAGCGATCCGGCCGTTGCCGGGCCCTTGCCCCCGTCCGTTCCCGCTCCCCCCCACTCGCCTCCTGCGGCCAAGGCGGCGCTCCCCACCACGCAAGACCGCCTCGTCGAGGCGCGGCGCCTCTTCCACCGCGCCGTCTCGCAAGCCTCGGAGCGGCTGGTGCTCTCGTATCCCCGGGCCGACGCTCGCAGCGGACGCGAGCGGCTGCCCTCGCTGTTCTTCGCCGCCGCCGCGGCGACGCTCGCGGGGCGCCCGGTCGCCGGAGCCGAGCTCGACCGGATGGTGGTCGAGGACGACCCGCTCGAGCTGCCGCTCGAGGACGCGGTCGACGCCGGTGAGCGCGACCGCTTCCGGCTGCGCCGCGACGCCGCTGCGGCGACGGCGATCGCGGCCGGCTCGCCGTTCTTCCAGAAGTCGCGCCTCGCGAGCCAGGCGCGCTGGTCCGGACGCCTGACGCGCTACGACGGCCTCGTCGGAGGCGAGGAAGGCAGCCTCGCGCCGCTGCTCGACCCGCTGCTGGCGCGGCACCCCGTCTCCGCGAGCCGGCTCGCGACCTACGCGCGCTGCGGCTTCCAGTACCTGTTGCAGCACGTCCTGCGCTTGTCTCCAGCACCCGAGCCCGAGGAGCGGCGGCGCATCGATCCCCTCGAGCGCGGCGACCTCTTCCACCGTGTCGCCGAGCGGTTCCTGCGAGAGCTTCGCGACCGTGGCGAGCTGCCGGTGACGGACTCCGAGCCCCGCCGCGCGCGGCTGCGGGAGATGGCGGAGGAAGCGCTACAGCGTCTCGTCGCGGGCAGCCCGCCGCGCTTCACGCTGCTGTGGGAGCGCGAGAAGCGCCGCTTCCACGAGACCGTGCAGGCCTGGCTCACGAGCGAAGCGGGTGCTCTCGGCAAGACGACACCGGCTCATTTCGAGCTGAGCTTCGGGTTGGGGATCGCGCGCGACGCGGCGGAGCCGCACGACCCCGAGCCGATCGAGATCGACCTCGGCGACGGGCGCGCACTCAAGGTCTCGGGCCGCATCGACCGCATCGACCGCAGGATCGAGGGCGGCCTGGTGCTGCGCGACTACAAGACCGGGCGTGCTCCGAAGGACGACGGCGGTGTGTTTCGCGGCGGCCGGCAGCTGCAGATCCCGTTCTACGTGCTGGCGGTCGAGAAGCTGTTCCCGGGCGAGACCGTGGAGGGCGCCTTCCTGGACTACGTCGACGGCGGCCGGCAGGTGGCTTTCCGCCCCGAGCACGTGACCGGCCCGAAGTTCCGCGCGCTGCTGCGCGAGCTCGTCGACCTGGTGGCGCGCGGGGTGTTCGTGCAGGAGCCGAGCGCCTGTGATTTCTGCGACTTCACGGTGGTGTGCGGGCCGAAGGGCCTGCTGCAGCGCCGCCAGGGATACAAGCAGCGCGACGCCTCGCTGCAGGCGTACCTGCGCCTCAGGGACATCGGATGAGCGCGTTCCGGCCGGCCGACGAGGAGGCCCGCGAGCGCGCGCGCCGCGACCACGGCACCAGCCTGGTGCTCGAGGCCGGCGCCGGCACCGGCAAGACGACGCTGCTCGTGGACCGCATCGAGTCGATCGTGCGGGCGGGCGCCGCGCGGCTCGACGAGATCGCGGCGGTCACGTTCACGGAGAACGCCGCCACCACGATGAAGCTGCGGCTGCGCGAGCGGCTCGAGCGGGCCCGCGGCCAGGGCGAGCTGCCGCAGAGCGAGCGCGACCGCGTCTCGGCCGCGCTCGAGGTGCTGGAGCGCACCAGCGTCTCCACAATCCACGCGCTGTGCGCGCAGATGCTGCAGGAGCGGCCGCTCGAGTGCGGTGTCTTGCCCGGCTTCCGGATGGCCGACGAGGCGCAGGCCGACGCGCTCTTCACCGACGCGTGGGAGGAGTGGCTGGGCGAGCGTCTCGCCGGTGGTGACGACGTGCTGCTCGACGCGCTCGACCGCGGCATCCCGCTCGAGGGCGGCGGCTGGGGCGAGCGCACGTCGCTGCGCGGCCTCGCGCGCAAGCTGATCGACCAGCGCGACCTTCTGCCGCTCGCGGCGGAAGGTGTCTTCGATCTCGACGAGGCGCAGCGGGAGCTGCTCGAGAAGGGTGTCCGCGCCGCAGCGCTCGCCGTGTCCGTGCGCGAGGGCGACAGCCTGGCCGCGCGGCTATTGAAGCTCGCGGAGTTCGCGGAGGCCTCGCGTTTCGGGTCGGGGCCGGAGCGCCTCGCCTTCCTGCTGCGGCTCGAGACGATCCCTTCGAACTTCGGTTTCAAGCCCCACTGGCCTTCCGCCGAAGCGCTCGCGGAAGGGCGCGCCATCGCCGGCTGGACCAAGGAGGCCCGACCGCGCTGGGCGGCGGCGCTCGGCGCGGACCTCCACGGGCGGTTGGTGCGCTCGCTCGGCGGCGTCGTCCGGATCTACGAGCGCAAGAAGGCGGAGCGCGGCGTTCTCGATTTTCTCGACTTGCTGGTGAAGGCCCGCGATGCGCTGCGCGATCACGCGGGGGTCCGTGCCTGGTTCCGCGAGCGCTTCCGCTTCCTCGTGATCGACGAGTTCCAGGACACGGATCCGCTGCAGGTGGAGGTGGCGCGGCTCATCGCCGGGGACCGGCCCGGCGCGCTCGTCGTGGTGGGCGACGCCAAGCAGTCGATCTACCGCTTCCGGCGCGCGGAGGTGCGTCTGTTCCGCGAGCTGGTCCGGGAGGCCGAAGGCGCAACGGACAACGGAAACGGACAACGGAAAACGGACAGCGAACAACGGACAACGGAAAACAGCCAGACGGGCCGGACTGAGCTTGAGGGGGGGCATCCCGCCCCCCCTAACCCCCCGGGGCGGGGCCATCCCGGCCCGCCTAGCCCCCCGCGGGTGCTACATCTGACGCAGAACTTCCGCTCGCGGCCCGCCATCCTGCGCTTCGTGAACCGCGTGTTCGCGGGCCTGATCCAGGAGTCCGAGGAGGCGGACCAGACCGGCTACGAGGCGATCGCGCCGGCCCCGGGTCTTCCCGAGGAGGCATCGGTCGTGGCGCTGCGTTTCACGGCGGAGCCGAACGCCGCCGCGGCGGAGCTGCTCGCGGCCGAGGCCTTCGCGCTCGCGGCTTTCCTCGCGGGCATCGCGCGCGGCGCGGAGGCGGTGCGCGACCCGGTTAGCGGCGAGACACGGCCGAGCCGCGCGGGAGACGTGCTGGTGCTGGCGCGGCGGCTGACGCGGATGCAGGCGCTCGAGGAAGCGCTCGAAGCCGCGGGCCTGCGCTTCACGGTCGAGGGCGGCAAGTCGTTCTTCGACCGCCAGGAGGTGCACGAGACGCTCGCCGTGCTGCGCGCGATCGACGACCCGTCCGACCGCATAGCACTCGTGGCGGCGCTGCGCTCGTCGTTCTTCGGCGTCAGCGACCGCGACATCGTGGCCTACTCGCTCTCGGGCGGGCCGCTCTGGGCGGGAGCGATCGACGAGAGCCGCCCGGGCGCCGGAGCGCTTCGGCCCGCTATGGTGCTGCTCGAGGAGCTCCACCAGCGGCGCCGCCACGCGAGCGTGCCGGCGGTGCTCGAGCAGCTCTACGACGACACGCGCATCCTCGCGGCGCTCACCGGCTCGCGTCGCGGCGAGGCGCAGATCGCCAACCTCGAGAAGGTGGCGGCGCTCGCGCGCGAGGCCGCGGCGCTCGGAGCGCTCACGCTGCGCGGCTTCGCGAAGCTGCTCGAGGACCGCATCCAGAACGCGCGCGAGGAGCCGGACCTGCCGTCGACGCGACCCGGCGACCCCGATACCGTGCGCGTGCTGTCGATCCACAAGGCGAAGGGGCTCGAGGCCCCGGTGGTGGCGCTCTACGACACCGACGACAACGCCTACTCACCGATCGACACGGTGCCGCTCTGGGACCAGGGCCGGATCGCGATCGGCTTCCGCGGCGGCTGCCAGCCGCCCGGCTGGGACGCGCTCGTGCGGCAGGAGGAGAAGAAGGCCCGCGCCGAGTCCCGGCGCCTGCTCTACGTGGCGTGCACCCGCGCCCGCGACCTGCTGGTCGTGCCGCGTCCCCCGCTCGATGCCGCGCTGGGCGCGTTCTGGAAAGAGCTGATCGACGCGCTGCCCGCGGCGGGCGACCTCGACGTGCGCGCCGTGGACGCCGAGACGCTCGCGCGCCCCGACACGCCGGGGCGCGGGCGCGAGCTGTGGGCGCTACAGGGCGCGGAAGGCGGCGACGCAATCGCGGCACGCTGGGAAGCGGAGCGGCGCGAGCTCGTCGCGCGGGCCGCCGAGCGGCCGTTCGTCCCCATCTCGGCCACGCGGCTCGCGGGGCGGACCGCTCCGCCTCCGGTCGCGGCAACGGCCACTCCCGCCGGCCGCGACTTCGGCAGCCTCGTGCACCGCCTGCTCGAGTGGGTGCCGCTCGAGGATAAAGACCCGGCTCGGGGCGCGCGTGTGGGGGCAATGGCCGAAGCGCTCGCGCCGGCGTACGGCCTCGACCCCGCGAGCGCCACGCGCGCGGCCGCGCAGGTGGAAGGCGTCCTCTCGCTGCCGCTCGTCGAACGCGCCCGGCGGGCGGCGCGCGTGTGGCGCGAGCTGCCGCTCTGGTTCCCGGACGGGGCGCACCTCGTCGAAGGTATCGTCGATCTCGTGTTCGAGGAGGACGGCCAGCTCGTCGTCGTGGACTACAAGTCGGACGCGATCGCCGACGAGCAGGCGTTCGCCCAGGCCGCGCACCACGCGCCGCAGCTCCAGCTCTACGGCCGTGGCCTGACGCAGGCGCTCGGCCTGCCGGTACGCGAACGGCTCGTCGTCTTCACCGCCTTGGGCCGAAGTGTGCCAGTGTAGCCCGTGGTACTCTACTAGTCGAGCCGCGCGGGCCATCCTGGTCCCTCCACGCTCCACGGAGGTCCCGGCCATGCAGACCAGCCCCCCCGATTCGGCCCCCCCAAAGAAACCGGCGCCGGTGCGGCCGTTGTCGATCCGTTACATGGGATTCGAGTGCACGAGCCACGGGCGCGCCTACGGCCTGCGCGTCGAGGGGCCTGGCGATCCGCGCCTGTTCACGGTCACGATACCGAATGCGGCTTTCCAGGCGCGCCAGGCGCGCTTTCAAGACGCTCCGGAGCTGTGCTTCGCGCGCCTGCAGCGCGAGCTGGCCACGAATGCCGACCTGCCGGACGGCCTCCAGCTCGTGATCACGCCCGCCGAGCTCGACGAGTACCGCGACGCGCAGCTGCGCCGCTCGCCCGACCGCAAGACGCGAACGCTGCGCACCTGGCCCTGATGCCGTTCGCGTCGTTCGGCCTCGACCCGCTGCTGTTGCGCGGGATCCGCGAGCTCGGCTTCGCGCGCCCGACCCCGATCCAGCAGCAGGCGATTCCTCCGGCAATGGGTGGTCGCGACGTGCTCGGCTGCGCCGCGACGGGCAGCGGGAAAACTGCCGCCTTCGGCCTGCCGATCCTGCACCGCTTGATGGGCAAGCCGCGTCGCACGACGCGGGCGCTGATCCTCACGCCGACGCGGGAGCTGTGCGCCCAGATCGACGCGCACCTCCAGGAGCTGGCGGTGCACACGCCGGTCACGAGCGCCGCCGTCTTCGGCGGGGTGGGCATGGGTCCGCAGGAGCACGCGCTCCGCGCCGGCGTCGACGTGATCGTGGCGACGCCCGGGCGGCTGCTCGACCACTTCCGCCGCCCTTACGCGGCGCTCAAGGGGCTCGAGATACTGGTGCTCGACGAAGCCGATCGCATGCTCGACATGGGCTTCCTGCCCGACATCAAGCGTGTGCTGCGCCACCTGCCCGCGAAACGCCAGACGCTCTTCTTCTCGGCCACCATGCCGGGCCCGATCGTGACGCTCACGCGCGAGCTGCTGCACGACCCCGTGACGATCAACCTCGACCGGCAGACGGCACCGCCGGTGGGGATCACGCAGGCGGCCTACCCGGTGGACGCGAGGCTCAAGCCGGCGCTGCTGCTCGCGCTGCTGCGGCGCGGCGACATGAAGAGCGCGCTCGTCTTCACGCGCACCAAGCACCGCGCCAACCGCCTCGGCGACTGGCTGCTTCGCCAGGGCGTGCGCGCGGCGCGCATCCACGGCAACCGCAGCCAGAGCCAACGCACGCAAGCCCTCGAGGGCTTCAAGGCCGGCCGCTACGACGTGCTCGTGGCGACCGACATCGCCGCTCGCGGGATCGACGTGGTGGCGCTCGGACACGTGGTGAACTTCGACGTGCCGGGTGCGAGCGAGGACTACATCCACCGCGTGGGCCGCACCGGCCGAGCCGAGCTGACGGGCGAGGCCTTCACGTTCGTGGCGCCAGAGGACGAGTCCTCGTTTCGAGCGATCGAGCGGGCGCTCGGCAAGCCGCTGCCGCGCGTGCTGCTGCCGGATTTCGACTACCGGCAGAAGCCACAGGAGCTTCCGCCAGCGCCGCGTCACCTGCCCCAGTCACCGCACTCGAGGCGGCCCGCGCCCCACCCCCGCCACGCTCCGCCACACGGCCGCCGGCCGCCCGCGCGTCGGACACACGGCCAAGGGCACGGGCGGAGCGAGCCGGAAGGCGCCTGGGCCGGGCGGCTCCAGACCGACACGCGGCCGCCCGGCCACGGCGCGCGGCGTCCCGCCCGCAGCTTCCGCCCACGCGGTCGCTGATCTCGCGGTCCCGGTAGCGCAGGGTCGCGTGCTAGAGTCCGGCGCGATGCCCGGGCCCCCTCCGTATGGCGGATCGTCTTCCGGGGGCAGGCCTTTCTCGTGGTCGGCGTCCCGTCACGACACGTTCGCGACCTGCAGGCGGCGCTACTACTACTCGTACTACGCGGCGCTCGACGACCCGGAGATCCACCGGCTAAAGAAGCTGTCGGCCTTGCCGCTCTGGGCCGGCAGCGTGGTCCACGACACGATCGAGGCTTTCCTCCGTGCCAACGACCGCGTGCTCTCGCCCGAGGACCAGGAAGCGCTGATCCGCTCGGTCGTCCACTCCGGGATGGTCACGGACTGGCGCGCGAGCGAGGCGGGCCTGCCCCCGGTAGATGGCCTGCCATACGGAGGGGGCTTGCCCCCGGTAGATGACCCGCCATACGGAGGGGGCTTGCCCCCGGTAGATGACCCGCCATACGGAGGGGGCTTGCCCCCGGTAGATGACCCGCCATACGGAGGGGGCTTG
>Ga0247727_10016415_pt1 | contig 11958 bp, 6 predicted proteins | sample WisWelCaveWW1625_FD_202498 | JGI IMG/M metagenome (GOLD analysis project Ga0247727, IMG submission 202498) | Biofilm microbial communities from Wishing Well Cave, Virginia, United States - WW16-25 | ecosystem: Environmental > Aquatic > Deep subsurface > Groundwater > Cave microbial mat | place...
GTTGGCGATTAACGGCATGCCTTTGAGCGCCGCTTTGACGCCGGGGCAGTTGCTCGCCAACCAAGCCGGGCTTGAGGTGGTGCTGACGGTGCAAGCCGCCGCGCCGGAGAGTGCGCCGCGCCACGTCACGGTCAAAACGCTGCGCGACGAATATCGCGTGCGCTATCGCGAATGGGTGGAAGGCAACCGGCAGCGCGTTGCCGCGGCGACGAACGATAAAATCGGCTACTTGCACATTCCGAATATGGGCACCGACGGCTTGATCGAATTTCATCGTTATTACTTGGCGCAGACTCATAAAGCCGGCTTGATCGTCGACGTGCGTTACAACGGCGGCGGCAACGTTTCGGAAATTTTGCTGGAAAAACTCATTCGCCGACGGCTCGGTTACGACGTGCGCCGGTGGGGCACACCGCAGCCGTATCCGCATCATGCCATGGCCGGGCCGATTGTCGCGTTGACCAATGAATTTGCCGGCTCGGATGGCGATATTTTTTGCCACAGCTTCAAGCTGCTCAAAATCGGCCCGCTGATCGGCAAGCGCACGTGGGGCGGCGTGATTGGCATTGACAATCGCTACACGCTCGCAGACGGCGGCCGCACGACCCAGCCGCAATACTCTTTCTGGTTCACCGATTTGCAATGGCGTTTGGAAAATCACGGCGTCGAGCCGGACATCGTCGTGGACTTTGATCCCGGCGCGCATCTGCGCGGCGAAGATCCGCAGCTCGAGCGCGCGATTGTTGAAGCCTTGCGGTTGTCGGAAGAAAACAGCAGCGCCCCGCCGAAGTTTGATAGCCGGCCCAATCTAGCGCTGCCGGCGTGAAAGCGGCCTCGAAATTGTAAGGCCATGCAACAAGGATCAATCACGAATTTCGATATTGAAATGCTGGTATTACGGAAACGATGGAAAGTGTTTCGAAAACCTAAAATCCGTGGAGTCGAAGACGCTGTCATTTTTATGCGACATTGATTTTTAAAGGCTTTTAAGTTGTTGGTATGATTGTCAAATCTCGGCATAGAGCAACGACAAATCGTTTGATACGCAAAAGAGATTGTCGGGCTGGCATGGGCTTTGTAAATAATTATAAACCGGAGGGCGAGGGGCTCATGGTCGAGCCTCTTGCACAAAACTCCAAAAGTTAGTGGAAAGAAAATTGTTAACCTCGGCGTCCCGACTTTCCTTATTTCTTTTAAAGAAAGATCGGGGCAAGCGGCGCCATCAATGGGCGAAGCGGCTTAAGGATGATGCAGCTTTTCCGAATCACTTTCATCTTGACCTCTTGAAGGTGAGCCGGAGTCGTGAGTTAGGGATTGCCGACGGGATTGTGCGTTGCTGGAGGTCCTGTGACGCGCAATCCCCAGAGGCGAAATTGAAATCTCGCTTCATGAACAGGAAGTTCGTTGAAGCAACGATTATAGGTGGTTGTTTGAAAAGTGTAATTTACTCCTTAGGAAGAGGAGTTGACTTTGCATCAGGAGACGGCGCGGCGGTTTAGCGCCGATCAAAGTCGCAGCGGAATTGCAGCGGTACACTGATGAGGACAAGCCGTCGAGAAATTCCGTGATATCATCCACGCGTGAAGAGCCGGCATCATGCACTGCAACTTGGAAATATGCTCGAAACGCGGGTTGGTGAAGTTTGAGTCGCTTCTGATGCGGCGCCTCAGACTCATATTTTGCCACGAAGATCACGCCCAAAAGGATTTGGCTGCTACCTCCCTTAAAAAATTTGGTTGTTTGTTGAAAAGCTGGTTTATATCGTTTGCCGGGAATCGATTGGAATAATTGCGGCATCACAAATGTTTCTAAAACTGGCAGGCATTTAAAGCTGGGATTAGAGATAGAGGAAGAGTTTGTCACTAGGTGAGAGCTCTTCTTAAGGTGAAATCGTACTATAGTGGAAAGCGGGCCCACTGCTTCATGCGCCGATCTCGAACTGCGCTAGCTCAGGACGGTTGGGCAGGGCGAACTCCGCAGGCCGGTTGCAGTTGCCTGAGATGACGTAACTTTTCTTTCGATTCCCGCGGCGATTTTTCGATAAATGGATTGTTGGAGTTTTGGATCGTTGGGGTTATGCGGCTGCACCATCAATCCGGAAATCCAGTACTCCATAGAAAAGATTGTGGCTCCCCCTCACAGCCAAGAGGTCCGGGTCGAGAGACTCGGGCCTTTTTTATTTTAAAATTTATTTCGCACTCCATCAAAAGATTTGTTGTCATGCTTTGTTGGTGGATTACCGTCCGGAGGCTCGCAGCGTCCGGACGATTTCTTTGCTTAACTTTCCTATTGCGCTCTCACCGAAATTTTATTATTATAAAAATTGATTGTGTAATATTTTAGGGTTAAGAGTGTAATGCTTCAGCATGGCGAAGCTAGAGCCAACGGCCGTAGGCTTCGCACGCCTAGATCTTTGGCGAAAGAGGTTGTCGATTTTTTCGTTGCCGATTCGTCATATCTCTGAAAACAACAATGGCGAAGCTGATAAGCTTCACGGTTTTAAATTTAAAATTTAAGGAGAAAGATATGGCGCAATACATGTTACTCCTGCGCGGCGGCGAATTTCCAGTGCATTCGCCCGAAGAAATGCAAAAAGTAGTGGAAAAGTATATCGCCTGGGCGGACAAATTAAGAAAGGAAGGCCGGCATCGCGGTGGCGAAGAGTTGAAAGAAGGTGGGCGCCTTCTTTCCGTCAAAAACGGCAAATTCGTCGTTGACGGCCCCTATGTCGAAACGAAAGAGGTCGTCGGCGGATATTACCTTTTTGAGGCGCAAAGCTTTGATGAAGCGACGGAGATTTCCAAAGGCTGTCCGCATCTCGGCTTTGGCGGGAGCATCGAAATCCGGGAAATCAATCCGCATTGAGCCAGAGGCAAATCTGAAAAATGAGGTTTTTTTATGAGCTACTTCACCGCCGAGTTTCTAAAATTTTTTCGCGGTTTAAAGAAGAACAACAGCAAAGCATGGTTCGATGGAAATAAGGAATTGTATGAAACCGCCGTCAAGCAGCCTTTTGCGGCGTTCGTCGAAGCATTGATTGTCCGGCTCCGTGCCGAAGATGCAACGCTAAATATTTCCGCCAAAGAGGCGATTTTTCGGCTCAATCGCGACATTCGTTTTTCCAAAGATAAGACGCCATACAAAACCCACATGGCCGCCAATCTTTCCGCGGGCGGGCGCAAAAATCATGAGCTGCCGGGTTTCTACCTGCAATTTGGTCCGGAGCAAGTGATGATCGGCGGCGGCGCCCACATGTTGGAGAATACCACGATCTATAAAGTCCGCAAAGCCATCGTGAAAAACCATGAGGAGTTCGCGGCTTTATTAAAGGAAAAAAATTTTAAACAAAAATACGGTACGCTGCAAGGCGAACAAAACAAAGTGCTGCCGCCGGAATTCAAAGCGTTTGCGGCCCATCAACCTTTGGTTGCCAACAAGCAATTTTATTACATGGCCGAGCTCGAGGCGGAAACGATTTTAAAAAAGAACCTGCCGGAGCTGGTGCTGCAATATTTTCACGCCGGCAAAGCGATGAATGCGTTTCTTAAAAAAGCGATGCGCGGATAGCTTCGTGAATTCTTGGCAAAGCCACAAAACCGAATCGGCGGCCGTCAACCAGCTTGTCGATCATCTCTTTCGTCATCAAGCCGCAAAAATCGTGGCGACGTTGACGCGCATTTTCGGCATCGAGCATCTCGATCTTGCCGAAGACGTCGTGCAAGAAACGCTGCTCAAAGCGCTGCGCCAATGGCCATTGCACGGCGTGCCGCAAAATCCCGGTGGCTGGATGTTACAAACCGCGAAAAATCTCGCCATCGATGTGCTGCGGCGCGAAGCTTCGTTTCGCGGCAAAGCGGAAGCGATTGCTTATCAGCTCGAGCAGGATATGCGCGCGCCTTCCGATGACGCGCCAGAAGATAATGAGTTGCAAAGCGATCAACTCGCCATGATGTTTACCTGCTGCCATCCGCGCCTGCCGCGCGAAGCGCAAATCGCCTTGACTTTAAAAACATTGTGCGGTTTCAGCGTCACGGAAATTGCTAAAGCGTTTCTCGCCGAGGAAGCGACGATCGCGCAACGCTTGGTGCGCGCCAAACGAAAAATCCGTGAAGAAAAAATTTCGTTGGCCTTGCCCGAAGCCGCGATGCTTTCAAAACGGTTAGAGGCGGTTTTGGAGGTCTTATATTTGCTTTTCAACGAAGGTTACAATGCGCACGCCGGCGAGAATCTCGTGCGTCAAGATCTCTGCGCCGAGGCCATGCGTTTGACGACGCTGTTGGCCGATCACCCCGCCGGCAACAAGCCGAAGGCGCATGCGATGCTCGCGCTCATGCTGTTTCAAGCCTCACGTCTCCCCGCGCGCGTCGATGGTGACGGAAATTTGCTTCTGCTCGCCGAACAGAACCGGTCGCTTTGGGATCGTGAGCTGATTCATCTTGGCTTGTATCATCTTGAGCTATCCGCCGCGGGCGAAGAATTGAGCGAATATCATCTCCAGTCCGGAATTGCGATGCTCCATGCGGTGGCGCCGAGTTACGAAGCGACAGATTGGCCGCGTATTCTCACTTATTATGATGATCTGATGGCGCTGAATCGTTCTCCTGTCGTCGCGCTCAATCGCGCCGTGGCCATGGCCATGTGTCGCGGCGCGGAAGCTGGCATCAAGGAATTGGAAAGCATTCGACCTCTTCCGGAAATGCAATCGTACTATCTTTTTCCGGCGACCTTCGCTGATTTTTATTGGCAACTTGGCAAGCCCAAAAAGGCGGCGGAACATTATCAACAAGCTTTGACGTTGGTTGGCACAAAACCGGAAAGACGTTTTCTATTGCGAAAATTGGAAAGGTGTAAAACGTAAATGACGATCCAGGCTATTGGCTTGAAGCAAGAAAACAAAAGCAATACGATTTAGGGTAGAACAATTTCAAAAGATTTTTTAATAGTTTTGCCCCAAATCGTTTTGCCTTCCAAGGCTTTTTTCGTTGCGGTTCCCTTTTCGTTGCAAAATTTAGGCACTAGCGCAGCGTGATTTCGATGATATGGCGAGCGTACTTTTTCGATGATGACGTTTCGTTTTTCACTGCCGGAAAATCAAAAACAACCTCACCTTTTTCTCCATCCATTTTTATAAGCTGCCCGCCTTTCACTTCCTTAATGTCGTAACCCCGGCTCACCACTTCCAGCATGCCAGCGGTCTGCGGTTCGCCTTCAACCTCGATCACGACGATTTTGCCTTTGATCTGTTGCTCCAAAAGCATCCAACCTCGCGAGCGCGCTCCGGGTTCGATGGGTGTGAACGGCGGTATCGCGGTAAAAAATTTTGCGAGCCGAAAGGTCACGGTCAGCGGCTCGCCCGTCACCTCAAACGTCATCGGCCAACGAATGAGATTCCCGCGCTCCTCCGGTTTGATTTCCAGAAGGTGATGATGGCGCCGGACTTCTTCGATTTGCGTCGTCGCAGGAAAAATCGGTTTGAAATCGACGCGCACCGGCGCCCAATTTTCCCGTTTGCCGCTGCCCGTAAAAGGGCGGAGGCGAAAATGAAATGTCAGCAGATTTTCTTCACGCTGCATGTGCATGAAAATTTGTTGATCATCGAGACGGATCGGGCCCGCCGTTAAGAATGGCCAGTGCAGCGGAATATACGGCGCGATCTCCAAACGATGCTCCAGCGCTTGCGGCTTGAGGCCGAGCAGGCCCTCATAAATCGGCTGCAAAATCATGCTCGCGGACCACGCTCGATGCGGGCACACGCCGGCCGGCTGATAAAGCTCGCCATGCAAAACTTCTGCGACACAGCCGAGCGCGCCATGTTCGACATTGCGCATGGAATTTTGCAGATGCGCCAAACCTTGCAGCCCGCGCCCATAACGAAATTCCGCCAATGCCGTCCAGCCGGTGAAGAGCGGCCACACGCTGCCGTAATGATAGCCCTGCGGATTATAAAAAGGATGATCATCGCCAACCAAACGCACGCCCCAGTCCGCATTGAATGGCTTGCCGGCTAATTGACGCAGCGCCTGCATGCCGTGTTCCGGTTTGCCATAACCAAACGACAACGGCACGGCTGCCAACGCGGTGAGGTGATCTTGGTAGCTGCCATCCCTGTTTTTGCCGTGATAAAAATAGCCGCTCTGCTCATTCCAAAAATCTTGTTCGAGCACGTTACGCACTTTTTGATGTTGGATGATCCACGTTTCCGCAAGATCATTTTTATCCAGCAAAATGGCGAGATGCGCTGCCGTATGCAACGCTTCCGCCCAGCATCCGGCGAGATAATGCTCCACGTGCGCGCCGTAAAGTTTGCCGCCTTCGATCCAGCCGTGCCCGACGCCGGTATTTTCGATCAAGCCGTCACCGTCGCGATCGGTCGAAGCGAGATAGCGCATCGCTTTTTCGATAGGCACCCACTCGCGTTTGATAAACGCCAAATCGCCGGAATGATTGAGATAACGTCCCATTAAAATCACGTACAGCGGCGTTGCATCCGCAGCGTCATAATGCGCCGCGCCGCTCGTGGTCAGCTCGTGGAGAATTTTGCCGTTCACGTCTTGATGGCGGCCCAAAAAACGCAAGACGGCTTTGACATTTTCAAAATCGCCGTAATGCAACATACCGAAAGCCGTCCAGCACGCATCGCGGCCAAAAAACCACGCATAGCCCGGCCGCCCCGTGCTCCAGCCCTCGCCGGTGTTCGCGAAGCCGGCCAACAGCGAGCGGCCGAGTGACGGCACCTCGCAGACAAACGCTTCCGTTTTCATTTTCACCCAACGCGCCGCGGTGTTGAAGCTTGGCTCCGGTGTATCGATCTCGGTAAATTTTTCGAGCACGTGATATTTGCGCCACGCTTGCTGTTGATAAAATTTTGCCAATTGCTCTGGAAAATTTTTGAGCGCTTCTTGCAAGTGCGGATCACTCGTCTCACCGCCGAGCGCGACGAAACGTGCGCCGCTTCTACCGCGCACGTCGAGGCGCCACTGCAAGGTCACGCGCGCTAGCGAAATATGGTTTGTTGAAATGTCTTCAATTTCCGTGACCAGCGGCGGCGCTTCAAACCAAGTTTCGTGCTGCCAGCGCGATCTCGCCCTGATTTCCCGCTCAAACGCCAGCGCAAAATGCGCGAGAAACAAACCTCGCGCCTCCATAAAATGTATTTGCCCGTAGGACAGGCGGCCTCGCCTATCCGCCGTTTGATATTCAAGTTTTGATAAGGCGCCCTCTGGATAAGGCCACATCAGCCGAAAGTCAACTTCAAACGAAAGCGCGCAATACAAATCCTCATTTCCTTCAAATTCCCAATCCAAACAAGCAACCGGCGTTTCATGACCAACCCAAATGTGTTCGGTGATGGCGACATGCGCGGTTTGACGCCGCCGCTCGACAACATGTGGACGAATGAGCACGTCGCTGCCCGCCCCATTTTTCCACAAAATTTCGTTTGCAGAGTTTTTAATCGACAGAGAAACATTGCGGCACAATCGCAACGGGTGGCTCCAAATCTCGGTGATGGCGCCGCGCTCGTTGCCCATGAGCAGCACGCGTTCACCCGCTAAATCAAAAAAATGATTTCGCTCCGGCTCAACGTTGAAAGATGGGCTGACCTCGAGCCATTTGATCGGCGTCCAATTTTCCCATGGCGGAAATTCTACAAGGTGATTGTTCTTTTTAATTTCACCTACTGCCGGTTGCCAAACGGTCTCCCCATTCTTTTTATCTTTTTTTCTTTTTTTCACGAGGTGTTGGAGGCAGGCTTCCGCAAATGCCTCGAGTTGCGGGCGAAAAAGATTTTCGGTATCCGCGAAATAAAGATAGGCGCCGACGCAAAGCACGTGGGGAGCGTCATATTCCCAGGCGAATTTTTGCGCGGGATCGAAACCGATATAATAACGATGCACACCCCAAACTTTTCCACGCGGCCATTTATCGGCATTGTAGCCGAAACGCCAGCACGGCGCGCCGGCTTTTGCATTCCACAAATAAATGCCGCCGCCGAATTGTGAGAGCAGATTTTGTTCGGTGGACGACAAATACGCGAGAAATCCCATAAGCCCGCGCAACTCAAATCCCTGCGGCGCGATCCATTCGTTTGCCGGTTTGCTTTGCGGATCATAATTTCCTGCTTCCGCAATATCCGGCCACTCTTTCTCCAAGCCCAACGGCACGACCGCTTGCACCGCCGCCAACGACAGCAACAACCGTCCGCCGCTCTTCAGGAAACCTCGCAATAATTTCAAACGTGCTTCTTGCCACTTGCCACTTGCCACTTGCTCCGTCTCATGCCACCACAAAACATAATTGTGCCCATGTTCCGGAAGCTGCTCCGGAAAAATTCGATGCGCCGCCGGAAAGCGCGTCTTCAGCCATTGCCAGGCCGCTTCGACTTCGGGATCATCCGTGCCGGTATCAAGAAAAATGAGCTGCGAAGAAGTTTGGAGAGGGGGAGAAGCAGATTTAAAACGACGACGAAATCTTTTGCGCACGCGGGCCGGCTCCTTGCCTGTTTTTGATTGATCTATTTTGTGTGAGTTTAAAAACGTCTCTGCAAAGTAAAAAGAATCGCTTAACAATGCAACAGGTTTTCCGTAACGCGGCACACAGGCGCAAGCAAGTTTTCTGGACGCTGATTGACGCGGATTTGCGATGATTATATCCAATAGACGCAGTCCGCAAAGTAAAAATGTTCACGCGCTTGACTTTCAAACAGAAGTTCAGTATACTTTGTGGCATGGAACAATTTAACCTCAAAGATATTCAGAAAAAGAAATGGATTCTTTGTATTAACGCTGGCGAGTACCAAGGCGTGAGTTTGTTTACATTAAAATTGTATGAATTTATCCCCGATGCTGTGTCAGAAGCGGAAGGTTTCTTGCGTGTCATCGACGAAGACGGAGAGCCGTATTACTACGACGCAAAAGCATTTGTGAAAATAAAATCTGCTGCCAATGGACTTTTTATTCCATTTCTTAAAGCCGCCTCCCAAAAGAAAAGACAGGTTGCCGCGAAAAATGGGCGGCGATAAAAATATGACTCTCAGATAAACGATTAACCGTCTGAGCACTGTTCACTGCCAACTGCCTACTGAAAAATGCCCGGTCAACACGTTCGTCTCCTCAAAATTTTCATCGCCTCGCCGAGCGACGTGAAGCTTGAGCGTGAAAAGGCCCGTGATGAAATTCTCAGCTTGCGTCCGCTGGCGCAAAAGCATGGTTTCGATTTGCAGCCGGTCGGCTGGGAAACCGACGCGGCACCCGGTTTTGATCGTCCACAAGCGCTGATCAATCCGCTCGTGCAGGAATGTGATTTGTTCATTGGTATTCTGTATCGCCGCTTTGGCCAACACTCCGGCGCGGCGGAATCCGGCACGTTGGAAGAATTCAATCTTGCCCGCGAACGACGTGCCCAAGAGCATACGCCGGAAATTATGCTCTACTTCCGCGAAGTGCATCCCGATTTTCTCACCGACCCCGGCGTGCAATTGCAAAAAGTTTTGGATTTCAAGAAACAAGTGGATGAGGGCCGGCTCGCGCTTTATTTCAATTATCGTGATCCCGAGCATTTTGCCGGTTTATTGCGCCAGCATGTGACGGACTGGTTGTTGAAATTGATTCCTGCTGTTGATGAAAACCGACCGGTCACTCGCAGTGACCGGTCGGTGGAAGATATTCCTCCTCTCACCGCCTTCACCGAACACCTCGAATATTGCCGCACGGAATTACAAAAGACGGCGCGACCGTTGCGATTGCGCACACTCACGTTGCCGCCGCTATTTCTCGAAGAGGTCGACGCCGAGCGTCCGCGTAATATGAAAGTGAGCAACGCCGTGAAAATGTTTCCGCGCTTGCTCATTCTCGGCGAGCCCGGTGCGGGCAAAACGACTTCGCTCAAAAAGCTTGCGGCGGAATATGCGACCTGGCGGGGCGAAGGCAAAGAACCCGGATTGAATGAACCGGAAGATTTTAACCTGCCCATTTACGTCGATCTCTCTGCCTATCCAACTTTATCTGCCGGTGATGCTAAACACGGCCTGTGGCGGCTTATCACCGCGAGCGTGCGCGGCGTGCATGATATTGATGTGCGCAAACGCATTGTCGCGGGAGGATGTTTGCTGCTCTTCGATGGCCTCAACGAAGTCGGCGAGGCGTATGATGAAGTCGTGCATCAAATTCACCATCTCGTGAATCACGACGCACCCAACAACCGTTTCGTCGTCACCTGCCGGCCCGGCGTGTATCGGGACGAGTTGCGCAACGAGTTCGTCGCGTTTCAATTGGAACGCTCGAGCAGTTTCAACGCCTCGAAAGTTTTGGAGATTGAAATCAGCGCCGAAAAAGCGCAGGCCGCGTGGAAGGGCCTCGACGAATACACCCGCGATCTCTGCCGCAATCCGTTGATGCTCACCCTGCTCGCCGACGAGCTTCGCGTCAGCGATACCCCACCCCAAAACCGCGCCCAACTCTTCGACCGCTTTGTGGATCGCTACTTGAGCGAATGGGCCCGCGTCAAAGGCGCTGGCGCCGTGCGCGTGGAAAAAGAAATTCTCTCAGCATTGGCTTGGCGACTCGGCACGAGTCGCACTTTGCTTTCTGCCGATGAAGCGGCGGCAGCAATGTCCGCTCGGCTTACGGAATTGCAAAATAAAAAAGAAGCTTCGTCTGATTTGAACGTTGCCTCATTGAATCGCGAGTTTCTTGAGCATGGCCTGCTGCGTGAAACCGCCGGTCAAACCGGTTTCTTCCATCAAGCGGTGCAGGAGTATTTCTTTGCACGGGAAGTCGCGCTGCATCTGCCGATGGAATATGTCTTGAAACACGTGGGCGATGAGGCTTGGGCGGAGGTGTTGGTATTTGTCTGTGGGTTAGTTGATGACGCGACGGAGGTGGTGCGAGAGGCGAGAAAGCATGATCCGTATTTTGCAATGAAATGTACAACTTATGCTAAGAAAATTGACGAAAAATTTATTTATGATCTTGCTTTAATTTTAATCAAAAACCTGAAAGCAAAATTTGATACCCATATTCCGGTCGGAAAATTATATAAAGAGATGCTTGCTGTTCTCTCTATTGAAAACAAAATCACTTCAAGCAAATTAATTGATCTTTTTCGAGAGGCCTATGAAGATAAACCTCAGGCGTTATACGATCTCGCTCATGTGCTGATTGGAATGAGTTTACCCGAAAAAGTGATCTCCCTTATAGAGCCGTTAATCAATGAACGCAAAAGTGATATTCAACTCAGAGGATGGCTAGCCGCGGCATTTCGAATGTCAAAGAATTTTGAACATGCCATTAACCATTTCAAGGAATGTCTTGCCATTGATCCTTTAAATGGATGGATTTGGTCTAATTTAGGTAGAACGTATAAAGATGTAGAAAACTATGAAGACGCGGAATTGTGTTTTCGCAAAGCAATAGAATTAAACAATTCATTGCGGTGGGCATATTTTCATTTGGGTGATGTTCTGATCAAGAGAAACAAACACAAAGAGGCCTTGTTACTATTTCAACATGGTAACAGTCTTGATTACGAATATGCTGATTATCACTATGGTTTAGCAGAAATATATTTTAGACACCTGGATGATTTTGAGAAAGCAATAACCGAATACCAAATAGCACTTCAACTCGAACAACGTCCTTTCCCTCTTGCATTTCTTACAGTTAAAATTGCAAATGTTTTTGAAGCCGCCGGTCGCACTGCCGAAGCCCGACAGCGTTATCAAGAATACCTTGACCGCGATCCTTGGGGCGAGCATGCACCAGAGGCGCTGGCGGCGTTGGAACGGCTGGGGGCGTGAAGGAGTTTGAGCTTCAAACTTCAACACCTTCGTATTTCTCGTATTCTTCTTCGGTCATCATGCCCAGGCGAGTGATAACAAGCTCACCATCAGCATTGAGCTTAGAATCAAGAAACTGAAAAAGACTGTTGTGGCGCTCGTAACGCGACCAATTTTCAAAACCT
>Ga0247727_10016416_pt1 | contig 11958 bp, 7 predicted proteins | sample WisWelCaveWW1625_FD_202498 | JGI IMG/M metagenome (GOLD analysis project Ga0247727, IMG submission 202498) | Biofilm microbial communities from Wishing Well Cave, Virginia, United States - WW16-25 | ecosystem: Environmental > Aquatic > Deep subsurface > Groundwater > Cave microbial mat | place...
TCCCCGAGCCGCCGGCGTTGGACGCGGCGACGATGGCGGCGAGATACCCGATATGCACCTTGCCGCGGAACACGGTGTGCGCCATCGCCCCGCCGATCAGCGCCGCGGCGATGTTGTCGAGGAAGGAGGACAGCACGAACACCATCACGAGGAGCACGAAAGCGCCCTTCCAGTCGCCCGGAAGATACTTCGGCAGCACCGCCGGCACCTTGCTGTCCTCGAAATGCTTCGAGAGCAGCGCGAAGCCCAGCAGCAGGAACAGCAGGTTGGTGAGGATGACCCACTCGTGTTGCATGTGGCCGATCAGGCCCGGGATGCCGGCGCCGGCTTTGAAGCCGGTGAACACGAGCTTGTAGATCGTGATCGCCGCCAGCCCGATCAGCGCCACCCGCAGCGTATGGTGGTGGAATAACGCCACGCCGAGCAGCGTCAATGCGAACAGGATGAAATCGACCGGTATGCCGAACACCGCGGGCGGTTCGCTCGCCGCCGCAGCAACGGCGGGAGCGCCGGCAAGCAGCACCGCGGCAGACATCGCCCTGAATGAAGCAAAAGCCCGCTGCTGCGCGCGGCCTTCGCTCCTGCGGTGATGCATGCGTTCCTCCTGTGCGTGAAATTCTTGGGACCGCATGCTGGGATCGCCCGCAGGGCCGGGAATGTCGAAGCTCTCTCGCATCCCGTGTTGACGGCCCGGCCGCAGCGGCGCTGCTCCAACGCCGCCGTAGCTACTCCCCTTTCAAGGGCGCTATGGGAAAACCTGTAAGGGTAGATCCCTGTTGCGCGGTTGGCTTTTTACCACGGCCATTTTCGGCGCGTCAACCGGACCAGTCACTTCACGAGCAGGACGGGCACCGGGCTATGCTGGGCCACGCCGTGGGCGACCGAGCCGAGCAGTCCACCGGTATACGAGCCCAGTCCCCGCGTGCCCATCACGATCTGGTCGCAGCGATTGATCCCGGCGTACTCGCTGATCGCTTCCCACGGCTTGCCGACCAGCATGTGAACGCTGTGTTTCACGCCGGCGGCGTCGAGCGTCTTGCGCGCCCGCTCGAGCGCCTTCTCGCTCCTCTCACGATGATAGTCCTGGAGCGATTCCTTGGCGATGAAGCTGCTCACGTCCCCCGATACCGGCCGCTGCACGTTCAGCAGGTGGATGTCCATGGACCCGGGGACGGGATGATGCCGTCGCATCGCCAGGACGTACTCCACCGCGCGCGCGGCGCTGTCCGAAGCGTCCACCGGGAGCAGGATGCGATTGACGAGGCTCGCGCGCGCCGCGGCCTCGGCCGCGGCGGGGGCGGGCATCGCCTCGCCCAGATCCACCAGCGCCGGCCGCCTAGCAAGCGTCTGGGCGGCGAGCCACTTGCCGATCACCACGATCAGCACGGCGCCGGCGGCCGGCGCCCCCCAGTGCAGAAGCGGTGCATTGGCGCTTACCCAGTCCTTCACCGTCACGTCGGTGATCGTCATCTCGCCCGCGATCCAGCCGAGTAGCGCAGCGCCGGCGACGATCACGACCGGAAAGCGGTCCATGAGCGCCAGCACGAGCTTGCTGCCCCAGACGATGATCGGCACGCTCACCACGAGGCCGAAGATCACGAGTCCGATGCTGTCCTTGGCCACCCCGGCGATGGCGATGACGTTGTCGAGGCTCATGACGACGTCGGCGATCAGGATCGTCTTGATCGCTCCGAGCAGCCCGGCGCTCGCCTCGATTTGATGGCCGCCGCCCTCGACCGCGCCTTCCGGAAGGAGGAGCTTGACCCCGATCCAGAGCAGGAGGGCGGCCGCGACGATCTTGAGATACGGAACCTTGAGCAGGTAAAGGGCGAAAAAAATCAGCACCACCCGCAACGCGATCGCGCCGAAAACGCCCCAGAAGATGGCCTTGTTGCGCTGCTCGTGCGGCAGCCGCCGGCAGGCGAGGGCGATGACGACGGCATTATCGCCACCCAGCACGATGTCGATGGCGATGATCTGCGCGACCGCTACCCAGAATTCAGGGGCCCAGAGATCCACGCGGTCCTCCCATTGTCGCCGGCCATTTTAGTTTACGCCGTGGCCGGCGCTGCCGGCCGCGCCGGCCGGAATGCAGCCGCCGGCTTCAGAACAGCCCGACCACCTTGCCGTCGACGAGGTCGATCTTCTCCGCGGATGGAATCTTCGGCAGCCCCGGCATGGTCATGATGTCGCCGCAGATCATGACGACAAATTCGGCGCCCGCGGCAAGGCGAACCTCGCGCACGTTGACCACGTGGTCGGTGGGCGCGCCGCGCGTCGCCGCGTTGGTGGTGACCGAAGCCTGGGTCTTCGCCACGCACACCGGGTAGTGGCCGTAGCCGTCGTCCTGCAATTTTTTGATCTGGGCGCGCACCTTGGCATCGGCCGTCACCTCGGCGGCGCGATATACCTTCTTCGCGATCTTGTTGATCTTGTCCCAGAGGCTGTCGGCATCCTCGTAGACGAACGTCGGATTCGAGGTTTGCTCGCACAGGCCGACGACGATCCTCGCCAGCTCGGCCGCGCCCTTGCCGCCATCTCCCCAGTGCGTCGCCAGCACCACCGGCACGCCGAGTTTCTTCATTCTCGCATTCAGCATCTCGAGTTCCGCCGGCGTATCGAAATTGAAGCGGTTGATCGACACCACGCAGGGAATGCCGTACACCTTGGTCACGTTCTCGACGTGGCGCTCAAGGTTCACCAGCCCCTTCTCCAGCGCGGCGAGATTCTCCTTGTTGACCTCCTTGACGTCGACACCGCCGTGGTATTTCAGCGCGCGTACCGTGGCCACGATCACCGCGGCGTTCGGCCTCAAGCCCGTCTTGCGGCACTTGATGTCGAGGAACTTCTCGCCGCCCAGGTCGGCGCCAAATCCGGCCTCGGTTACGACGTAGTCGACGAGCTTCAATGCGCTCTGGGTGGCGATCACCGAGTTGCAGCCGTGCGCGATGTTGGCGAACGGGCCGCCGTGGATGAACGCCGGGTTGCCCTCCAGCGTCTGCACCAGGTTGGGCGCGAGCGCGTCCTTGAGCAGCACCGTCATGGCGCCGTGCGCCTTCAGATCACGCGCACGAACTGGTTCATTTTTTTTGTTATAACCAACAACAATATTCCCGAGCCGGCTCTTCAGATCGTCGAGCGAGTTCGACAGGCAGAAAATCGCCATGACCTCGGAGGCGACCACGATATCGAAGCCGTCTTGCCGCGGATAGCCGTTGGCGGTGCCGCCGAGCGCAACCACGATCTCGCGCAGCGCGCGGTCGTTCATGTCCACCACGCGCTTCCACTGGATGCGGCGCAGGTCGATGCCGAGCTCGTTGCCCTGGGTGATGTGGTTGTCGAGCATCGCCGCGAGCAGGTTGTTGGCCAGCGAGATCGCCGAAAAGTCGCCGGTGAAATGCAGGTTGATGTCCTCCATCGGCACCACCTGCGCGTAGCCGCCGCCCGCGGCCCCGCCCTTGACGCCGAACACCGGTCCGAGCGAGGGCTCGCGCAGGCAGATCGCAGCTTTCTTGCCGATGTGGTTGAGCGCATCGCCCAAGCCGACCGTGGTGGTGGTCTTGCCCTCGCCCGCCGGCGTCGGGGTCATGGCCGTGACCAGGATCAGCTTGCCGTCCTTCGTTCCCTTCAGCGTGTCGAGGTACTTGAGCGAGACCTTGGCCTTGTAGTGGCCGTAGGGTTCGAGGTGTTCTTCGCCGATGCCGAGCCGGTCCTGCGCCACCTTGGAGATGCGCTGCAGTTTTGCGGCCTGTGCGATTTCGATGTCGGACGGCATGATCTTCCTTCCTCTACCGGTAGGCGAAGGTCGAATTCTGGTTGAGCGGCGCGCCGACCGGCCTTGACCGCGGTCAAGCGCTCTTGCGCGACCGCGCCATGCGGGTAATTGAGCAAATCCACGCTTGCGGGTAATCTCCTGCCTTGGGGGGAGTCGCCGCGTGCGAGCACCTGCAGCGCCCGGTACGCGACCTTCGTTCATTGATGAACCAATCCATGGAGCGCACCGATGGCTAGCGAAGCAAGAATCTTGCAGATCATTCCAGCGCAGGGCTGGTTCGCCCTGGTCCGTAACGCGGAAACCGAGGAAGAAGACCTGACGCCGCTCGCCTGTTTTGCGCTGTTCGAATCGCGCGACGACGGCGAAACCATGCACATGGTGAGGCCGATGGGTTGGGGCGACGGCGTAATGCAGTTCTGCGACGAGCTCGACGGCTTCGTCGGGATCATGCACAGCGGCACGAGCGAGGGCTAAGGCGCCAAGTCGCCTCTGGCTCGCGCGGGCAGCGCGATCCGCCACAGCATTCCGCAACGATTTGATCGGAGATTGGCGTGCGCAAGGTTCTCTACATTCTCGGACAGCTCGACGACGCCGACGTCGAGTGGCTGGTCAAGGTCGGCCGTCGCGAAAAGCGCTCCAAGGGCGACGTCGTCATCAAAAACGGCGTGGCGGCCAGCTTCCTCTACATAGTAATCGACGGCAGGCTTGAAATCGTCCTGCCAAACGGGTTCGTGCTCGCCCAGGTGGGCGTCGGCGAGATCCTCGGCGAGATCTCGCTGGTCGATTCGCGCCCGCCGAGCGCCTCGGTGGTGGTGGCCGAGGACTGCGCCGTGCTCGCCGTGCCGCAGCGCGAGCTGCGCGCCGAATTGAAGCGCAATCAGGCGTTTGCGGCGCGCTTTTACCGCGCGCTCGCGATCTTCCTCGCCAACCGCATGCGCGCAACCATGTCCACGCTGGGATTCGGCAAACCGCAGGAGGGAGCAAAGGCGATGGCCGAGGAGGACGATGCCGACGTGCTCGACGACGAAGTGCTCGATGCCGTGTACAACGCTGGATTGCGCTTCGAGCGCATGCTGAAAAAGCTCGGGCAGTAGGTGATGGTGTCCGGCGTGCGGAACCTGGCGAGGGTGTCGCTCGCCGCCGTGGCCTGCGCGTCCGGGCTTGCCGGCGGCGCGGAGCGCGCGGGCGGGGAACGCACCCTCTATCCGCTTGCCCCGCCGCCGATCGAGCGGGCCGCGCCCACGGCGCCTGAGCCGCTGCGCGGCGCAATTGGGCTGGGCGAGGCGGTGCGGCGGGCGCTGCAGCGCAACGCCGGCATACAGATCCAGGCCCATCAGGTGCGTATCGGCGAAGGCGGCGTGCTCCAGGCGCGCGGGGCATACGACGCCGAGCTCGTCGGGCGCGGGGAGCGCAGCGGCAGCCGCCGACCGCTCGCCGCCAACGAAACCGCCGACCTTGCCGCCTCCGGTATCAGTGCGCGCGAGGAGCACGGCTACACCTCGGGTTACCGGGCCGGCATCGAGCGCACGCTCGAGTCCGGGATGCGCGCCGAGATGGGGTTCAGCGTCAACTCCACGCAGACCAACAATAATCTGGCGCGCGGCATTCAGCAGCAGACCACGGGAAGCCTGCGCTTTGCGCTGCGCGTGCCGTTGCAGCGCAACCTGGGAGGGGTCCAGCAGTCGGCGGCGCTCAGCTCCAGCGAGTACGAGCGCGAGGCGAGCGTCGAGGACCTGCTGCAGACCAGCGCCGGCGTGGTCCTCGCGACCGCGCAGGCGTACTGGGAGCTCGCCTCGCGGTTGCGCCGCCTGGAGATCCTGCGCGCGAGCGAAAAGCGCGCGACGGAGCTCGTCGCCGAGCTTAGCAAGCTGATTGCCGCGGACCAGATTCCGGCGGCTGAACTGCATCTCGCCACGGCGAGCGAAGCGGAGAAGCGCGCGGCGCGCTCCGCCGAGGAACAGCAGGCGCAGCAGGTGTGGAACACTCTCGGGCGGCTGCTAAACGCCGACGCGGCCGACGTGTTTGCGTCCGGCGCGGCGACCGATCCGCTGCCGGAGTTGAGCGACGAGGGTTTGCGCAGTGCGGCGGCCGCCGTGGCGCAGCTCGCCGGCGCGCAGCAGCGGCGCGCCGATCTGCGCTCGGCGCGGCTGCGCGAGCGCGCGGCGTACGCCCTGCTGCTCGCTGCGCAAAACAATCTCAAGCCGCAGCTCGATCTCATCTTCGGAGCAAGCACCGCCGGTCTCGCGGAAGGCGCCTCCTCGCTCGCGCTTGCGTCAGCCCTCAACGACCGGCGCAGCGACCCCGCGCTGAGCCTCGCCCTGGAACTGCGCTGGCCCTGGAGCAACGACGCTGCCCGCGGGCAGTTGCTGTCGCGCGCGGCCGGCCACGACCAGGCGACGCTGCGGGTGCGCGAGCTCGAGCGCTCGATCGGCCCGGCGCTCGTGAACGCCGCATTCGCGCTGCGCAGGACCGCCGACCGCTATCGGGAAACGCAGGCCGCCGCCGAGCGCTACGCCATCTCGGTGCAAAACGAGCGCACCAAGCGCCGCCTCGGGCTCTCGACCCTGATCGACATCATCAACGTGCAGGACCGCCTCGATGGCGCGCAGCTCTCGATTCTCCAGTTGCGCCAGGAGTATGCGTCGTTGATCGCGCAGTTGCTGTTCGAGAGCGGCGCGCTCGTATTGCGTAGCGGCGAGGGCTACGAAGTGGACCTTGGCTCGCTGTCGGGCGCGCCACCAGCGGAAAAAAACAGATGAGCGACACTGAGAGCGCGCGCCTGTTCCGCAAGGTCGCCCTGGAGCGACTCTCCTCGCCGGATCGGCTCGATGCGATGCTCGGGCTCGACCGCCCGCGCTGGGCGCTCGCCTGGAGCGGATTCGCGCTCGCGTTCGCGACCGCCCTGTACTGGGGATTCCAGGGCAGCGTCGTGCAGAAGGTCGGGGGGCGCTGCATCCTCACCAGCCCGAGCGGCGTCGCCGAGATCACCGCCACCGCAGCGGGCCGGGTCGCCAATCTATCGTTAAAGGTGGGCGACGAGGTACGCGCGGGACAGGAGGTGGCAAGAATCGTGCGCTCGGAGCTCGCCGAGCAGATCGCCCAGGCGCGCGCGCGCCTGGCGGAGTTCGAGCGCAGGCGCGCCGAGATCCAGCGCTTCGGCAGCCTTGCGGGCGAGCTGGGCCGGGGCTCGCGCAGTGCCGAACAGACGAGCCTCGACGCCCAGGCGAGTCTTGCCGCCGAGCGCGCCGCAGCACTCGATCGGCGCCTCGCGACCGAGCGCGAACTGTTCGCGCAGGCACTGGTCACGCGGCAAACGGTACTCGACACCGAACAGGCGCTTTCCGGCGTGATTCTGGAGCGCGAGCGGCTGCGCGACCGCGCCAAGCAGATGTCGCTCGAAGGCGCGGAACAGTCGCGCCAGGGCAGCCGCGATCTGGTCGCAATCGAGTTCCAGGTGAACGAGACCCGGCGCAGCCTCGAGGCACTGCTCGACATCGAGCGCCAGACCGCGCCGATCGTCAGCCCCTACCGCGGGCGGGTGATCGAGGTGAAAGCGCATGACGGCATTGCCGTAAGCTACGGCGGCTCAGTCATTCAGATCGAGCGCACCGAGGACGAGGGCGCGGCGCTCGAGGCCGCGATCTACGTTCCCGGTGGCCCCGGCAAGCTGATCGCGCCCGGCATGCGCGTCGAGGTCGTGCCGGACCACGTCAAGCGCCAGGAGTTCGGTTTTCTGCGGGGCCGTGTGGAACAGGTTTCGGAGTACCCCGCGAGCGTGCTCGGGATGCGGCTCCTGGTGCAGAACGACAACCTGCTCAAGGAACTTTCGGGCGAGCGCAGCGCGATTTTCGTGCGCACGAGCCTGGCGCGCCGGCCCGATGCGTCGTTCGAATGGTCTGCCGCCGCCTCCAAGCCTCCGGCGGTGCGCAGCGGAGCGCTGTGCCAGGCTGAGGTCAACGTGGGCGAGAAGCGCCCGATCGCGCTGCTGGTACCGGCGTTCCGACGGTGGCTGGGGCTTTCCTGAGCGGCGTGCTGGGCCGTTTGTCCGGGGCTGCGCGACCCGGCCAGGCGCGTCGCGTGCGCACCCCGGTCGTGCTCCAGCTCGAGTCGCTCGAGTGCGGCGCGGCGGCGCTCTCGATCGTGCTGCGCTATTTCGGCTGCTACGTCTCGCTGGAAGAATTGCGCCAGCGCTGCGGCGTAACGCGAGACGGCAGCAAGGCGAGCAATATCCTGAAGGCGGCGCGCGGCTACGGCCTGATCGCCAAGGGATTCAAGAAGGAACCCGCCGAGCTGCGCGCGCTGGCGGCGCCGTTCATCGTGTTCTGGAATTTCAACCACTTCGTCGTGGTCGAGGGGTTCGACGGCCAGCGCGCCCACATCAACGACCCGGCCTGGGGCAGGCGAATCGTCAACGCCGACGAGTTCGATCAGTCCTTCACCGGCGTCGTGCTCGCGTTCCAGCGCGGACCCGATTTCCGGCCCGTCGGCGAACCCGAAAACATCTATCGCGCCGCGTTCAAGCGGCTGACGGGCGACCGCACCGCGATCACGTTCCTGGTGCTCGCGGGAATGTTCATGGTGGTGCCGGGACTGGTGATGCCGGTATTCACGGCGGTGTTCATCGACCGCGTGCTGGTCGACGCGCAGGCGTCGTGGGCGCTGCCAGTGGTGCTCGGCCTGGGCTTCGTGGCGGCGATCCACGTCACCCTCACCTGGCTGCAAAACTGGTACCTGGTGCGCTTGCAGACCAAGCTCGTCCTCGGCATGGCGAGCCGCTTCTTCTGGCACCTGCTTCACTTGCCGCACGCGTTTTTCACGCAGCGCGCGCCGGGCGAGATCGGCTGGCGGTTGATGTTGAACGACAATATCGCGGGCGTCATCACCGGAGACCTGGCGCGCGCCGTGGTCAACGGCATGCTGGCGATCTTCTTCTTCGTGGTGATGCTCACTTACGACGTGCTGCTATCGTTGATGAGCCTCGCGGTGGTGATCGCGAACCTGGTGGTGTTCCAGCTGGTCACGCAGAGAACCCAGGAAACGAGCCTCGCGCTCGCCATCACTCAGGGCAAGCTCCAGGGCACCGCGGCAAGCGGCCTGTCGGTGATCGAGACGCTGCGCGCGACCGCCGCCGAAGCCGGATTCTTCACCAAGTTTGCCGGTTTCCTCGCCCAGCACGTCCAAGCCCGCCAGCGCATGGAGACGCTCGGCCTGGTCTACCGGCAGGTGCCCGCATTCCTCGTTCTTGCAAACGAAGCGCTGATCCTGTGCTTCGGCGGCTTTCGCGTCGTCGAAGGCCATCTGACGATCGGCATGCTGGTCGCGTTCCTCGGCCTGGTGCACGCCTTCATCAGTCCCGCCGTGGGGCTCGTAGGACTCATGGACCGGGTGCAGCACCTGCGCGGCGACATGCAGCGCATCGACGACGTGCTGAATTACGCGCGCGACCCGCTCGCCGACAAGATCGCGCTCTACGAGGGCGCGGAACGCGCCGGCGCGGCGAGCAAACTCGCGGGCCATATCGACCTGCGCAACGTGAGCTTCGGCTACAACCCGAACGACGAACCCCTGCTCAGGAGCTTTTCCATGGCCGCCGCGCCGGGCGAGCGTGTCGCCCTGGTGGGCCGCTCCGGCTGCGGCAAATCCACGGTGGCGAAACTGATTTCGGGGCTCTACGCCCCGTTCGAGGGTGAAGTGCTGTTCGACGGCCGGCCGCGCACGCAGTACGGGCGCCTGTGGCTCGCGGGGTCGGTGGCCCTGGTGGACCAGGACATCACGCTTTTCGAGGGGACCTTCCGCGACAACCTCACGCTGTGGGACCCGACCATACCGGAGCGCGACATCATCGCCGCCGCCAAGGACGCGCTCATCCACGACTTCATCATGAGCCGCCACCTGGGCTACGACGGCACGGTCGGCGAGGGTGGACGCAACATGAGCGGCGGGCAGCGCCAGCGCCTGGAGATCGCGCGCGCGCTGGTCGGCAATCCGCGCATTCTCGTGCTGGACGAAGCGACGAGCGCGCTCGACACCGGGACCGAGGAGCAGCTCGAGCACAACTTGCGCCGCCGCGGCTGCACCTGCATCGTCATCGCCCACCGGCTGAGCACGATCCGCGACTGCGACCGCATCCTTGTGCTGGGGGAGGGGGTTTTGACCGAGCACGGCACGCACGAGGAGCTGATGGCGATCGACGGCGGCCATTACCGCGAGATGCTGGAGCGGGGATGACCGAGACCGGCGCCGAAACCGATCGGCTTGCGCGCAACGCGGTTCCACTGGCGGATCCGCAGGCGGTCGTTGTCGCGACCGAGGGTTACATCGACGTTTTCGCGGTGGCCTCGGGCGCTACCGGGGCCTCCGGCGCGCTGAATCACGTGATGCGCGCCGCAGAGCTGCAGCCGGTCTACTGCGCGCTGCCCCTGCCGCCCGGTGTGAAGCAATTCGTCGCCGTGCCCGGGCCGGGCGCAAACCTCCAGGTGGTCACGCGCGAGTACTGGCTCGAGACCCAGGAGGACGAATCGAGCGAGAGTGTGCTCGAGAAGATCACCGGCGCGATCTGGGAGTGGTCGAGCGCGCTTTCGCAGGAGCGCCAACCCGATTCCACGAAGCGCCTCGTGCCGGGCGAGCCGGTCGCGGCCGCGCGCGGCGAAAGCCTCGCATGCGATCACGGCCAGGTGGTCGTGCGGGTCGACTCCGGGCGGCTGGAGTTCGCCGGCGCTTCCGGAGCCGGAATCACCGCAGGCGAGCAAGTCTTCGTCACGCGTCACGCCTGGCTGGTCGCCGCCGAGGACTCCGAGAGCCGTGTCTTCGCGCCCTCGGATGCCTTCGAGGACGCGGCGGGCGCGTTCGCGGCCTACGAGAACTTCCAGCGCGTGTACGCGACTGCGGCCTGCGCCGCGTATGCCGAGCGCGAGCGCTTGGGCGCCGAGCGGCTCGAGCAACGCTTCCGGGGCATCGAGACAGGGCTCGATCTGGGCGTGCTGGAGATGCGGCGGCTCCTGGAGCCGGGCGCGGCGCCGGACGAGGACGCGTCCTCGAGGCGCGACGCGATCATTCTTGCGGCGCGCCGGGTCGCGGCACGCCAGGGCATCAAGCTTGCCGAGATTGGGCAGGTCGAAGGGGGCGCCGCCGCGCTGGTGCAGGCGCTGGCGGACGTGTCGGGGGTCCGGGTGCGCTCGGTGACGCTGGCCGGGGAATGGTGGAAGAACGACAACGGCCCGGTGCTTGCCTTTCGCGCCGAGGATGAAGCCCCGCTCGCCCTGCGGCCCGAGCGCGGGCGCCGCTACGAGGCGCGCGACTACACCACCGGTTCGACCGCGGTCGTCGATGCGCGCTTTGCCGCGGGTCTCAAGGCCTATGCATTCGCCTTTTACCGCCCGTTCCCGCACGAGCCGATCGACGTCCGCAAGCTCGTGAGTTTCGCCCTTGCGGGGCAGGGGCGCGACATCGGGCCCGTGGTCGCGTTTGCGGCCGTGATTGCGCTGCTGGGCTTTCTGGTCCCGATCGCCACGGCCGAGCTGGTGGACCACGCGATTCCGTCCGCGCAGACTTCGATCCTGCTGCAGATCGGGCTGGTGCTGGTCGCGGGCGCGCTGGTGCAGTCGCTATTCTCGCTCGCGCGGGGCTTGTTCCTGCTGCGGGTGGCGAACACGACGGAACACGACATCCAGGCCGCCGTCTGGGACCGGGTGCTCGCGCTGCCCATCGATTTTTTCCGCAACTACGCGGTCGGCGATCTCACCATGCGGGTGAACGCGATCAACATGGTGTACCGGATGCTCTCGGTGGGCACGCTCACCGGCCTGCTGAGCGGCCTGTTTTCGCTGCTCAATTTCGTCGTGCTGTTCCGCTTCAGCCCGGGGCTCGCGCTGCTCGCCCTGGGGCTGGTGCTCGGCGCCGGGGGCTTTCTGGTCCTGTTCTCGCACATCACCCACGACAAGCTCGAGGCGCTGATACCATCCCAGCGCAAGGTGATGGCGCTGATCCTGCAGCTCGTGCAGGGCGTGGCCAAGCTGCGCACCACCGCCTCCGAGGCGCGCGCGTTCGGCATCTGGTCGAGCGAGTTCGCGAAGTTCCGCAACGTCCGTATGGTGATCACCCGGTTGCAGACCGAGCAGAAGCTGTTCTTCTCCGGCTACCAGCATTTCGGCACGCTGCTCCTTTTCGTGACCATGGCTGTGCTG
>Ga0247727_10016417_pt1 | contig 11957 bp, 11 predicted proteins | sample WisWelCaveWW1625_FD_202498 | JGI IMG/M metagenome (GOLD analysis project Ga0247727, IMG submission 202498) | Biofilm microbial communities from Wishing Well Cave, Virginia, United States - WW16-25 | ecosystem: Environmental > Aquatic > Deep subsurface > Groundwater > Cave microbial mat | place...
GACCAGTTCGTTTTTTCTTGCTTCGCATGGCTCCGCCGAAGGGCCAAGCTCGATTGCGCGCTTCCAGCGCTAGCCTGCCCAGCATGAGCATACTACGAAATGGAAAAGTTATTTTTCTGCGGTGCCTAAGGCTTCGGTTAATTGCGAGGCTTTGGTATTTGGAAGATAGACGCGTTCGGTGCTGGTGCAAACCTGTCCCGCATTGATCAGCGCGGCGTAGGCCAGGGCTTTGGCCGCCACTTCAGGGTCGGCGTCGTCGGCGACGACGAAGGCATCCTTGCGCCCAGTTCGAGATGCAGTTTCTTCATTATCGGCGCGCCCAACGAGGCGATGCGTTGGCCCGTCGCCAGACTGCCGGTGAAGGCGATGACGGCCACGTCAGGATGAGTCACCAACGGTTCGCCCGCCTCTTTGCCATAGCCCGTGATCACGTTGACGACCCCGGCAGGCAGTCCATCGAAACAATGTTCGGCCAGATACAACGCCGAGAGCGGCGTCATCTCTGACGGTTTGATCACCACAGTGTTTCCCGCCGCCAACGCCGGGGCCACCTTCCACGCCATCAACAATAGCGGGAAGTTCCACGGCACGATGCAGGCGGCCACCCCATAGGGTTCTTTGATCACCAGGTTGAGTTGCGACTCTTCCGCCGAAGGCAACACCCGTCCGCGCTCATGCCGCGCCAGTTCGGCGTAGTAATCGAAAGTCGTCGCCGTCCATTCCAACTCCTCCTCATTCTCCGGGATCGGCTTGCCCTCTTCCAGGGTGAGCAGTCGAACGAGTTCTTCGGTGTGATGCCGGATCTGGCTGGCGACCTCATGCAACAACTTGGCGCGGGTATTGATGGACAGGCGTCGCCACTCGTCGAAGGCGGCCTTCGCCGCGCTGACCGCTGCCTCGGCATCCTCCGGCGTTCCGCGCGGCACAATATCCACCACTTCCTCCGTTGCCGGGTTCCGGACTTCAAGTACTTCTTTCGATACGCCGTTGGTGAATTGACCGTTGATGTAGTGAGCGGGCATTATCAAACTCCTTTAGGGGGATACGGGCACAGGCGTCGGCCTATAACTCAATAGTTGACGGCAGGCCATCCACCCCTCCAAATAGATTCCGGTCTCGCCGATTCCTTCAACTTGACACCACTGGTTCTCTTGCCTATCGAGGAGCAACACCGGCATCGCGTCACGGAAGCGCCCAACCAGTTTGCCAGAAAGCGCAGACTGAGGCCGGTCGTACACTTCGGCATAAACAAAAATCGCATTTGAGGCGAACACCGCACTCACCCAATAGTGCTGGCCCGGTTCTAATTTTGCCTGAAGGGTTGGCAGGGGTTGCGATGGCGATTGGATTAAAGAGAAGTAAGCCCAAAAGACGCCCAAGCCCAGCAACAGAGTCAAGATCGCAAAAAAGATAATGGACTTTCTCTGCCCGGCTGAGTTCATCCGCCTTGATCCCCGGCGACGCCATTCCGCACCGCCACAATCTCCGCCATCACCGACAGCGCAATCTCCTCCGGCGTCCGCCCGCCGATCTCGATCCCGATTGGCCCCCGAATACGGTTGATCTGCTCCTCGGTTAGCCCCGCCGCCAGCAATCGTTCGCGCCGCGAGGCCTGAGTCTTTTTGCTCCCCAGCGCGCCCACATAAAACGCCGGGCTGGGCAGAACGATCTGCAACGCCGGGTCATCCAACTTCGGGTCGTGGGTCAGCATTGCCACCGCTGTCCCCGAGGTGAGTTTCACCTGCCCCAGCGCCTCATCCGGCCAGGCGCTAATGAGTTGATCTGCGTGCGGAAATCTCGCCTCGCTCCCGAAGGCGCGGCGTGGGTCAACCACAACCGTGCGATAGCCGAGCGACTTGGCAATGGCAGTGAGGGCAATCGCAATATGCACGCCGCCGATGATGATCAGTTGCGGCGCAGGTTGGATCACTTCGATGAAGACTTCGCGATCCTCTATCTTTTGGCGCTTGGATTGACCCTCGTTCAACGCCGTGCGGGCCGCCTCTACCAATGCGCCATTCTCTACACCCACAACTTGACCATCATCCCTCAGCATCGCCCTCTGCCCCACCCCCTCGCCTGTGATCACGGTCGCAATTGCCGCCGAACGATCTTCAGCGATGACGGTGCGCCAGAATTCGTGCAGGGCTGGATTGAGCGGCTCAACAAACACGTCAATCATCCCGCCGCAGGCCAGGCCCACCTCCCAGGCCGTATCATCGGCCACGCCGAAGTGCAGAAGTTGCGGCTTGCCGCCTTCAATCACTTCCGCGCCGGTCTCATACACTGCGCCTTCGACACAGCCACCGCTTACTGATCCGGCGATTTGATTCTCTTGGGTCATCGCCATCTTCGAGCCGATCCCGCGTGGGGCCGACCCCCAGGTTTGAACGACGGTCGCCAGGGCGACGCCTTCGTTTCGACCTCGCCAGCGATCAACGTCAGCAAAAATATCTCTCATAATCTTTCTCCTTCCAAATCTTTTACCACAAAGTCACCAAGACACAAAGTAACACGAAGTTCTTTTCATCTTTGTGAGCCTTTGTGCCTTGCTGTCTTGGTGGTGAAGACTACGCCCGGCTTTTCAGTTGCGACAAATGTATCGCCAACTCTTCCAGACTCGCCAGATTATGAACGGGGAGAAAATCGTCAATATGTGGCAGAGCCGCCACGATGCCGCGCGTGAGCGGCTCGTATTCGGGCGAACCGAGAAGAGGGTTGAGCCAGATGAGGCGGTGACAGGTGCGTTGCAGCCGGGCCATCTCTTTGCCCAACAAGTTAACGTCGCCGCGATCCCAGCCATCGCTGATCAACAACACCACCGCCCCCCGTCCCAGCACCCGCCGCCCCCACTGAAAGTTGAACGTCTTGAGCGCGTCGCCAATGCGCGTGCCGCCCGCCCAATCGTTGACGACATTCGACACATCGCGCAGGGCCTGATCCACATCACGGTTGTGAAGCTCGTGGGTGATGCGGGTCAGGCGGGTGCTGAAGACAAACGACTCCACCGGCTGATCCAGCCCGGCGGTGAGGCTGTAGATAAAATGCAATAGCAGGCGGGTATACCGTTCCATCGAACCGCTGATGTCGGCGATGAGGACGATGGGGCGCGGCTTGTATTTAGGTTCGCGCCTGGCCCATTCGACGATGTCGCCGCCATATTTCAAGTTACGGCGGAGGGTGCGGCGCAAGTCGAGCAGGTCGCCATGGCCGGGCCGCCGCCGCCGGGTGCGGCGTTCGCCCAACTGCCACAACAATTGCGCCATCAAGTGTTTCATCTCTTGCAATTCTTCTTGAGTCAGATCGGCGAAATTTTTATGGCGCAGGACTTCGCGGGCGCTGTAGGTGAGGGTGACCTCAATGACGGGGGGTTGATCTTTAGCCGACCCGTCGTCAGGCGAGTCCGGGGGCGCCGACTCCGGTTCCTTCAACGGCGGCGGCGTCACCAACGGCTTCCGTGATCGCCGTCGCTGTTGGAGCAGGCCAGGCAGTTTCAATTCCCAGCCCTTCACCGGGCTTTGCCAGAACAACTCAAAGGCTTCGTCAAACAACTTCTGATCTTCACGGCTATGGACGAGCAGACTGCTGGCGGCGTGATAAAAGTCGGCTTTGCGCCCGATTTGAATGTGGTCGAGGGCAATGACCAGATCAATCATGCGTCCGGGATTCACGTCGAGGCCGAGGCCGCGCAGGATGCGGCCAAAGAGGATGAGGTTGCGGAGGAGGTTGCCCGAACGGTAGAGGCCGAGGTCTTTCTGCATGAACCACTCGCCTTCCTGGTCCTGCTCGGGCCGGTGGACGAATCCGTGCTGAAGATAAAACGCCTTGCCGATCTCATTTTTACCATGCACCATCAAGCCATAGCTGGCCCGGCTATGCGCCCGGAGATGGTCTTCCAGTCGGGCCAGGAAGGCCGCGCCAATGCCCTGCCGCTGACATTCCGGCAAGACGTACACCCGCCAGACGAAGGCTTGCCCGTCCTTGTCCGCCATTTGCAGAAAGCCCACGACGCGGCCCGACTCATCCACCGCCACCTCAAAGACCCGGAACGAATCGCGGAGGGTAAAACTGATAGCTTGTTCCAGAGCTTCCGCGCTGTAATTGCGATCCAGAAAACTGGAGATGACTTCAGGCGCAAAAATGTGCTGATAGGTGGCAGGCCAGCTTTCGAGCGCCACTAAATGAATGGCGGCGGCATCGGCGAGGGTGGCAGGACGAATGGAAAACTTCATGTTGATGGCAAGAACGTATTGAGCAGACTTTCTAATCTACCCCTCACCCTTTGTCTTTGGCACACCCTTCTACACGCCCACCTTCACCCTCTCCAAAATCGCTTTTGCGTTCTCACCCTTGATCTTCTCCACATCATCCTGATACTTCAAGATCACGCCCAGCGTGTCTTCGACGACACGTTGATCGAGAGCCTGCTGGTCGAGGGCGATGAGGGCCGTCACCCAGTCCAAGGTCTCGGCCACCCCCGGAATCTTGTAGAGGTCAACCCGCCGTAATTCCTGGACAAAAGAGGTGACTTGCCGGGACAACTGGTCTGAAGCCTGCGGTATTTTGGCTTTGACGATCTCCAGTTCTTTCTCGAACGAGGGATAGTCAATCCAAAAGTAGAGACAGCGGCGTTTGAGGGCGTCATGCACTTCGCGGGTGCGGTTGGAGGTGACGACGACGAAGGGGGTGTGTTTGGCCTTGATCGTGCCAATTTCGGGAATGGTGATTTGAAAGTCTGAGAGCACTTCGAGCAGAAAGGCTTCGAACTCGTCATCACTGCGATCCATTTCATCCACCAGCAGGACGGGGGCCTTGTCGCGCGAGTCTTCAATGGCTTGCAGGAGTGGGCGGCGCAGGAGAAATTCGGGGCCGAAGAGTTCGGCGTCGCTGGCCTTTTCGCCCTGGGCTTCCATCAATCGGATGTGCAACATTTGTCGGGTGTAGTTCCACTCGTATACGGCGTGATGCACGTCCAGCCCTTCATAGCATTGCAGACGGATGAGATCGGTGTCGAGCAGGCTGGCGATGACTTTCGCCACTTCGGTCTTGCCCACCCCGGCCTCGCCTTCCAGGAAGAGCGGGCGGCCCAGCTTGAGGGCGAGATAAATCGAAGTTGCCAGCCCACGGTCGGCGATGTAGAGGTGTTGGCGGAGGGCGGTTTGTAGATCGTCAATGGAGTTGATGTTCAAAAGGGGCCTCTTCGTTGATAGAGATGTAGTTATGGAGTGAAAATCACGCCGTCAATTATTTTTACCTAACGCTTCGCGCGCCGCCAGAAAGGCCAGCTTCGCCCACTCGGTATACATCTTGCCGGAGGGGTGCAGACCATCATCAGCAATGAGCGCCGGATCGTTGGAAGCCCGGCGCGATATCGGAGTCACATCCACGTAGTGTGCGCCAAGTTTGGCCGTCTCTTCACGGTTGATGATATTGAAGCGATCAATATCAGCAGCAATGGCAACCCGGTCACGCCCGGCGGCGAACGGCGTCACGCTCCAATCAGGGATCGAAAGGACAAGGACGCGACTCAGCCTCCCATCGGCAAAAGCAATGGCCCGGTTGAGCAGGGTCACAAATTGCTGGCGATATTCCTCCGGGTCACGGCCCCGATATTGATTGTTGACGCCGATGAGGAGTGAGACCAGGTCGTATGGGCCTGTCGGATTGGCTCGATCAATGCCCGCCATTAACTCATCCGTCGTCCAGCCGGTGGTGGCAATGATGAGGGGGTCCTCCACGGGGAGGCCGCCGCCCCGGAACAGGGCCGCGAGTTGCACCGGCCAACGGTCGGCTGGTTGGACGCTTTCGCCAATGGTATAGGAGTCGCCTAAAGCCAGGAAACGCATGACGCCGATATTATATCCAAAGGCCCTTCAATTCCTCCCAATTGAACATTTACTTTGCTGGTCGTAACCGCCGCACCCACGCCGCTATCGCTGAGGCGCAGAGAGCTATTGGTAAAGCCATCAACATCCCTCCGTTAATCATACAACTAAAGTAAAGTTGGGTATCAATTATAGGGGCCTTGGACAAGACCAAAATTCCTATCCAGGCACCGGCTATGATACAGGCGGCAACAAATGCGGCAAAGAGGCCATGTGCCCAGCCCAGCCGCTTTACCCAGCCAGCGGCTACTATTGTGACTCCTATCAACAAGAACACTGTGAGAGCTGGTTGCACGAACAGCACGCCAATACCAACAAATGTTTTTATGATCGTTTCTGTGGCAGGGTCAGACACAACCAGGTCCGTCAAGTCTATCAGGTATAACACAAGCCACGATAAACAGAAAACCACCCCGCCTGCCACGCCGATGCCCAGAGCCACGCCGGGGCGAATGGGAGGCTGGGGCGGTAATGTCAGCGGTTGGGAGGATGGATCGAGAAATGCCCAACTTGAACCCGAAGGCGAAGCTGACCTCTTCCGCCAGAACCATGCCGCTAATGGAAAGGCCCACAGGCTGATGAGCGCCACGAGAGTGAACGGACTGCCGAGAACAATTAGAACTAGCACGCCTATCAGAGTAAAGGAAGCCTGAGTGCCTGAAAGAGATAAGCCAAAGATCTCGATAATTTGTGTAAGGTCAGAGGAGAGTAGGCTACCACGTGCTCGGGTGATAGGGAAGAGAAAGAAGAACTGTCCGAGCCATATCGTCAAAACGATACTGGCGACGATCAGCCCTGATGTATAAATGGGACGGAGCGAATGGCTGGCAACAGCTATGTCCAACCAGGCAAAAGCTCCAGCGGCAACCCAACGAAAAAACAAAAACATGCTGAGGAGTAGCAGGCAGTTTACAAAGATATCGAAGATGAAAAGGCCCAAGCCGGTGAATCCACCACTAATTGTCCCGGATGCCGGGTCGAAAAAGGACAACCTTTGCCCAAGTAAGAATCCTAATCCCAAACCAAAACCCAATCGTCCTGAACCATACATTGTCTCTCCTCGCGCCAACGCGGCGAACGCCCCACGCCACACCCCCAGCCCCACGACGCCAACCGCTAGCGGGGCGAAGATAAATGCTGTTCCCAAAAATCCGGACTCTACGCCTAGCAGGGGAATCATAAGAGCGAAAGAGACAACGAAGAAGGCAATTGTGGCTGTGATGCCTGTTCCGAAAGCGTCCCAGAATCCTATCCGAAACAATCGGTGTGGTCCGTCTATCATCCGGAGGCGTTCGCGAGGGTCAGGGTGAACGCGCAGGGGTTCTAACCAGCGGCCTCCCTTTGGAAGCGGCAGGCTTTCTAATACGCGGTTCAAGGCTCCTGAAGAGCTATCCCATACCGAAGCCCGTACATCGGCGCATCTCTCGCGGGCGCGCAGGGTAGCATTCCGTGTCAGGTAAACGAGCAGAGTGAGAGCCAGGGTACGCCAGCTTATGTTGAAAATGAAGTCAAGGCTTCCCAGATTATCGAGCAAGGTTACAGCGAATGGAATTAAAGCGGCGGCCAGGAAGGCATACCAGACGGCGACGACAAAATAAGCTTTGTCCACGTCGGCATTTCGCAGATGAGCCAGTTCGTGCAAAATGACAGCGCGAAAGACAGCCCGGTCGGTGTAAAACTGCGTGACCAACCCGCCGCTGAGGGCAACATAGTAACGCCTGAGGCGGCCAAAGGCCACTCCACTGCTTGCAAGGTTGAGCGGGTTCCACATAAATGTCGGGGGCGGGGAAACTTGAGCCTCAGTGCACAGGCCGGCCAGATGCGTCATCACTTCTGGCGCATCCTCGAACGTTAGAAGTATCAATTTGTCTCGCCAGATTTTCAAAGGTGGAGAAAACCAATAAATGGCCCCAGCCACACCCAACAGCAATACAATACCGCCAATATTCCAAAAGCTCAGGATACGTTGACTTGGCGCAGTGCAACTGCCATAAGCAAGGTCGCGTGCTCTTGTGTTGGCGTACGAGTCTGTGGGATAAGCGGCTTCAGCTATTTTCGTGCACTGCTCGCGAACAATGCGCTCCTGCTCGGCATTGGCGGGGATGGTGAAGTATAGTGCCGAGTAGATGAAAAGGCTGGCACCGATGACGGAGACGATTAGCAACACAAAACGAAAGTCCGTATCTGACGGGAAGAGGAACGGATTGAGGCGAGGAGAGCGATTGCCAAGTTGAGAGTCAGCCATTTCCACCTACCTACTTGGTTGGCTGTAACTGCCGCGCCCAACCTGCAAGCAGGGCGACGATTAAGCTGATTGGCAGAGCCAACAACGCGCCGCCATTGACGACGAGCAAAAATACGAGCTGGATAAATTCCAGATCGAGTTCGCGGTTGACCAGCGAACTTAGCACGATGATGCCGGCGGCCATCACACAGCCGCCGACAAAGGCGGCGAAGAGGCCGTGCAATGCGCCGAGCCGTTTCACCCAAGCGGCGGCCACCACCGCCGGGATGATCTGCATCATAGCGGCAATGCCAATCTGTCCAAAATTAAACATCAACCTGTAATCATCGGTGTCACGAGTGGCTTCGGGAATAACAAAGGGCAAGATGATGCGCGCCGCCGCCAGCAAGCCGCAAAAAAGCAGGCCACTCGCGAGGCCCAATATTAGCGCCAGCCAGGGACGGAGTGGAGAATAGTTGCTCGGCGCCAATGCTTGCGACAATGGATCAAGGTAGACCCAACTTCTGATCGAGACCGGGGCGCGATGGGCCCGCCACAGCCATGCCGAAAGAGGAAAAAACCACAAGCTGGCCAGCCCGATGAACACCCACCAGGAATTACCAGTGACGATGAAGGTGCTGCCGAGGAGAGCAATATCCGATAAGACAGCCAATAGGATAAGCGGGAAATCTTCAAAAACCTCTCGCACTCCGAAGAGCGCCGCTAACCCTAGCGCCAGGATGCCGCTCGTGATTACGAGACCCAGGGCCATGATCCTGCGAAGAGCGGTTGAAGTCGAAGAAACTTCCAGCCAGGTCGAAGCCCCAGCCGCTATCCAGCGCATAAACAGAAACAGGCTGGCCAATAGCACAATACTCCACAGGACAATGAAGGCGAATGAAATGGCGGACTCATTCCAATCCACAGCCGGAGTAATGTCAGCTAGCGCGGAGCGGAACGCCAACAGTTGACCCCCGACGATTCCCAAGCCCAGTCCGAACCCCGCCCGGCCCAGCCCATTTGGCTTGTCGCCTTTGACCAGAGCGGCGAAGACAGTCCGCCACGCGCCCAACCCGACCACTCCCACCGCCAGAGGCGCAAACAACAGCGCCACCAGGACAGGCGACAACAAGATCTGTGCTGGAGGCAGTAACAAGATTGCGAAACTATCCAACTCACTCAACGCAATCGTCGTCGCCAGACCCGTCCCAAATGCATCCCAGAAGTTGAGCCGAAAGAGCACGCTTGTTTCCACGAGATTATGCGAGCGGAAGTCCGGGTGTGGGTGCGTACTTAACCGGGCCAGCTTGCGATGTTTAGGCCTCGGCAACGCTGCAATGACGCGGTTGAGCGCCCCTGACGGGCCATCCCACACCGACGCACGCGCATCGGCATAGAGTTCACGGGCGCGCAAGATGGCGTTGCGCGTCAGATAGACCAACAGGGCCAATGCCAGCATTCGCCAGAAGGTGTTGAAGGTCTCCAGTGGATTACCCAGCGAGTCAAGAAGCGTGAGTACACAGAGTGGGAGGAGGACCAGTATTACGTAAGCCTGCCATATGGCGACGGTGAAATAGGTTTTATCAACGTCGGCGTTCCGCAAATGCGCCAGTTCGTGTAATACCACAGCCCGGAAGGCGGCCTGATCCATATAAAACTGGGTGACCAGTCCGCCGGTGAGAGCCACGTAGTAACGTCCTAACCGTCCAAAAGCCAGGCCACTGATCGTAGGATTGAGCGGATTCCAAACATATTGTGGGGAACGGCGGAGGCCTGCCTCACGGTAAAGGCCAGCTAGATAGACGACGACCTCCGGTGCATCTCTGGCGCTCAAACGTCGCAATCGCTCCCGCCGGATCTTAAGCGCCGGAGTTATCCAGTAGATCACAATGGCCGCGAATGCCAGGAGCGATACGCCAGAGAGCAACCAGGCCGCCTGTCGTTGTTCGAATGGTTTCAGGCATTGGGTAGCCGCAATGCTTTGCGTGATCAGGTCCCCTTCCAACGGATGGGCGGCGTAGCAATTAAGGATCGCCTGCCGGTGTGCTTCGCCAAACACACCGAAGTATGCGAGATTAAATGTATACAGACTGGAACCTAATACGGAGACGATCAACAGTATGAAACGGAAGTCCGTATCCGAGGGGAAGAGGAACGGATTGAGGCGGGGTTGAGGAGTGGCGGAGGGTGGAGAAGACACGCTTCACCACCGGCGATCAGGCGTCCACCACCAGACTGCCAATGACGGCATCGGCCAACAATTTCGCCCGCGCCTCGGAGAGCTTGAGTTGCCGAGCCTTCTTGAGAGCCATGTCGCGGACTCGTTCCAGTTGGTCGGGGGTGAGCGCTGGCGGCGTCTTTTTCTCGTCCGCCTTCTTGTCATGATCCTTCTTCTTTTCTTCGGGCCGGAACTTCTTAAATACTTTCTTGACTGTGTGGCTGATTAGCGCCGAACTTTCATCTTTGGCAGATTTCTTGACTTCTTCGACGATAAACTTAACCACTTCGGTGACGACTGATAAGGCAATCGGGGTCAATAAAACGACTACCTCTCCGGAGCCGAAGCCAAGCATATCATCTTTGCCCTTCTGCTCGGCCAGGGCCTTGTCGGGGTTCTTGAAGTAGGCTTCGCTATTGGCCCGGAAGAGGGGCAGTTCTTGCGACGCAAGCTGTAAGACCAGTTCGCGGGCCACCTCGGCCACCAGTTGATTGTCAATTGAGTCAGGCATAGACATCCTCGCAGGGGTTGGGATACCCCTATCCTATGCCGAAAGCGGCCCGGAGGCAATGCGGCAAATGTGCCACCGCCTGACACTCAGAGGCCTCCGAGTTCGTCGGAGGCCTCTGATTTTTTGGGAACTTTCACCTGAATTTTATCGCCGCCCGCAAGGGCTGGACTACTTTGCCTTGCTCACTGCCGCCATTAGCGCGCGTTTGGCCATGACAGTGGCCAGGTGAACGCGGTAGTCGGCGGAAGCGTAAAGGTCGCTCATCACGTCTTTGAGGGCGCCGGCCACATGCCTGGCAGCGGCGGCGCAGGCGGCCTCATCAGCGGCGGAGCCGTTGAGGGCCTCCTCGGCGGCCTTTACCCGCACCGGGTTGGCCGTCGCCCCGCCCACGACGAGTCTCGCGCCGGTGCACTTGCGGCCGCTCATCATCACCATGGCCGCCACGCCCACGACGGCATAGCTCGAAGCCGGATGACGATGCTTCATGTAGCTTGTGCCGGTGCTCTTGCCGTAGGCCGGGACAATCACCATTGTCAGCACTTCGTCCGCGGCCAGGGCGGTGGAAAACAGACCGGTGAAGAAACTTTCGACCGCGATGTCGCGTGTGCCTTTCGGCCCCATGGCCGTCACCGAGCCGCCCAGAGCGAGGAGGGCGGTGGGATAGTCGGCGGCGGGATCGGCATGGGCCAGTGACCCGCCAATCGTGCCGCGGTTGCGGACTTGTTGGTCGCCGATGTGGGCGGCGGTCTCGGCCAGCAGGCCGCACTCAGCCTTCACGGTACCAGACGTGGCAACGGCGTTGTGGGTGGTCAGCGCGCCGATCTTCAAGTTGCCGCCGTCTTTGCTGATGCCGGAGAGGCCGCTGATGCGGCCAATATCCACCAGCGCCGAGGGCGCAGAGGCGCGCAGTTTCATGGCCGGCAGGAGGCTGTGGCCGCCGGCCAATAGCTTGGCGTCTTTGTGCTTTTGCAGAAGCGACACCGCTTCATTGAGGGTTGTCGGACGATAGTAGTCAAAGTTTGCAGAGTACATAGTTAGTCTCCTTAGTCTTGTAGTCGCCTGGTCGGGTAGTCGTACTACAGGGCCTTGTCGTTTAGATACCGGACGACGAAACCGCTA
>Ga0247727_10016418_pt1 | contig 11956 bp, 10 predicted proteins | sample WisWelCaveWW1625_FD_202498 | JGI IMG/M metagenome (GOLD analysis project Ga0247727, IMG submission 202498) | Biofilm microbial communities from Wishing Well Cave, Virginia, United States - WW16-25 | ecosystem: Environmental > Aquatic > Deep subsurface > Groundwater > Cave microbial mat | place...
CGCCCACCTCGACGCCACCACGAACCTTTCGCGCCAGATCGTCGAGCTCGGCATCTATCCCGCGGTCGACCCGCTCGCCTCCTCGTCGCGCATCCTCGACCCGCGCGTGATCGGCGAGGAGCACTACAACGTGGCGCGCGCGGTCAAGCTGGTGCTTCAGCGCTACAAGGACCTGCGGGACATCATCGCGATCCTCGGCATCGACGAGCTCTCCGACGAGGACAAGCTGAGCGTGGCCCGCGCGCGCAAGATCCAGAGCTTCCTCTCGCAGCCTTTCCACGTGGCCGAGCAGTTCACGGGCATCCCCGGCAAGTACGTGCCGCTCGAGGAGAGCGTGCGCAGCTTCAAGATGATCGTGGACGGCGAGCTCGACGACCTGCCGGAGCAGGCGTTCTTCATGGCCGGCGCCATCGAGGACGTCCACGAGCAGGCCAAGGCGATGCAAGGCTAGGCCCGCGATGGCGCTGCCGTCTTCTCTCGAGCTCGAAATCGTCACCCCCGAAGGCCTGCTGCTGCGCGAGCCGGTCGACGAGATCGTGGCTCCCGGCGAGCGGGGCTACTTCGGGGTGCGACCGGGTCACACCCCGATGCTGGCGACGCTCGGGATGGGCGAGCTGTCGTACCGCAAGCAGGGCGCCTGGCACCGGCTCAGCTGCTTCTCGGGATGGTGCGAGGTGATGCCCGACCGGGTGAGTGTGCTCGCCGACATCGGCGAGCGGGCCAGTGACATCGACGTCGGGCGCGCCGAGCAGGCGATGAAGCGCGCGGCCGAGCGGATGAAAATGGTCCGGGGCGAGGCGGGCTACGGCGAGACCCACCTGGCGTACGTTCGTGCGGTTACACGGCTCGCCGTCGCCCGCAAGGAGAGGGGCGGGGCCTGAGCGTCGCCGCGGGCCCCGCGCGCCGCGCATGACCTCTGCGATCACGACGCTCGTCCGCTACCGGGCCCTCGTCGAGAGCCTGGTCTCGCGCGAGCTCAAGGCCCGCTACCGCGGCAGCGTTCTCGGCTTCGTCTGGAGCTTCGTCAACCCGTTGCTGCTGCTGCTCACCTACACGCTCGTCTTCACTGTGATCCTGCCGAATCGCCAGCCGGACATCCAGCCCTTCTTCCTGTTCCTGTTCTGCGGCATCCTGCCCTGGACCTGGTTCCAGGCCTCGCTCTCGGAGTCGTCCGGCGTGCTGATCGCGAGCTCGAACCTGATCAAGAAAGTGCTGTTCCCGGCCGAGGTGCTGCCCACCGTCTGCGTGCTCGCCAACCTCGCGCATTTCCTGCTCGGGCTGCCGATCCTGCTGCTGTTCCTGGCGTGGCAGGGCCGGCTCGCGTGGACCGCCGTGCTGCTGCCGCTGCCGATCCTGGTGCAGCTCGTGCTCACGCTCGGAATGGCGCTCTTCCTTTCGGCGCTCACGGTGCACTTCCGCGACATCCAGAACATCCTGCACCACGTGCTGCACCTGTGGTTCTTCGCGACGCCGGTGATCTACAGCTATGCCGCGATCGCGGAGGGCACGCCGCTCAGGCAGGCGCTGCGTCTCAACCCCATGACGCACGTGATCGTGACGTACCAGCAGATGCTGTTCCACGGCAACGTCGACCACTGGCGCGGCCTGTTCCTGGCGCTGCTGGTCGGGGTTCTCGCCTTCGCGGCTGGCGCGTTTCTGTTCGACCGCCTGCGCGACACGCTGCCGGAGGAGGTGTGACGAAGCCCGTGATCGTAGCGCAGGGCGTCACCAAGCGCTACCGGCGCTTCGCCCACAAGAACCAGCTGCGAACGCTCAAGAGCGCTCTGCTCACCGGCAGCGTGCTCGCCGGCCTTCGGCCCGAGGAGACCTTCACCGCGCTCGAGGACGTGTCGTTCGAGGTGGCCCGCGGATCGACCTTCGCGGTGATCGGCGAGAACGGCTCGGGCAAGTCGACCCTGCTGAAGCTGGTCGCCGGCATCACCCGGCCCACCCGCGGCAGCCTGAGCGTCGTCGGCCGCGTCTCGGCGCTGATCGAGCTCGGTGCCGGCTTCCACCCGGAGATCTCGGGCCGCGAGAACGTCGCGATCAACGCGATGATGCTCGGTCTTTCCCGCAAAGAGCTCGAGTGCTCGTACGACGCGATCGTGGACTTCGCGGAGCTTCGGGACTTCATCGACGCGCCGGTGAAGACGTACTCTTCGGGCATGTACATGCGGCTCGGCTTCGCGGTCGCGATCCACGTCGACCCCGACGTGCTGCTGATCGACGAGGTGCTGGCGGTGGGCGACGAGGCCTTCACGCGCAAGTGCCTCGACAAGATCGCGGAGTTCCGCCGGCGCGGCAAGACGATCCTGTTCGTGACCCACAGCCTCGGGCTCGTGGAGAAGATGTGCGACGACGTGCTGTGGCTGAGCCACGGCCGCACCCGGGGCCGCGGCGACGCCAAGCGCGTGGTCGATTCCTACCTGACCTACGTGGCCGGCGGCGAGGAAGCGCTGCTGCGCTCGCGTTCGGTGGCCGATGCCGCGCAGGCGGAAGCGGCCCCTGCGACCGATGCGCCCGCCGACGCGGGGGCCCCGGGCGCCTACCGCGCCGGGCGCTGGGGCAGCCGCGAGGTCGAGATCCGTTCGGTGCGCCTGCTCGACGCGCGCGACCGCGAGCGGCACGTTTTCGTCCCCGGCGAAACGCTGACGCTCGCGCTCTCGGTGCGCGCGGCAGCCCCCGTGAGCGACTTCGTCTTCGGCATCGGCCTGTTCGCGGCCGATGGCACCTGTGTCTACGGCACCAACACCGACATCGAGGACTGGGCCGCTCGCCGCCTCGAAGGCGAGGCCGAGGTACGGCTGACGCTCGAGGGGCTCCACCTCGTCGAGGGGACCTATCTCGTCGACCTCGCCGCACACAAGCGCGACGGCACGCCCTACGACTACCTGCGCGGGTTGCACTCGTTCCGTGTCAAGAGCCGCGTCAAGGACGTCGGGATCTACCGCCCGCTGCACCGGTGGTCGTTCACTGGCGGCGCCGAGCTCGATCCCCCGGCGGAACGCGGCGAGATGGAGATCGGCGAATAGCCAGCGGGGGACGCCTGGGGGGCTCGGGGGGCGAGATGCCCCCCGCACGCCGGCGATATGCTGAGCCCGATGAGCGACGCCACCCGCTGGCGGGGCCCGACCCCGCTCCAGGACCTCGTACGCGAAAGACGCGCGTGGCGCGCCGCCGGCCGGCGCGTGGTCCTGACCAACGGCTGCTTCGACATCCTGCACCCGGGGCACATCGCCTTGCTCGAGGCGGCGCGGCGCGAGGGGGACGTGCTCGTCGTCGCGATCAACTCCGACGCCTCGGTGGCGCGGCTCAAGGGAGCGGGGCGTCCGCTGCTGCCCGAGGCGGAGCGTGCCGAGGCGCTCCTGGCACTCGAGAGTGTTGACCGCGTCGTGATCTACGACGAGGAAACCCCGATCGAAGTGGTGCGGGCCCTCGCACCCGACGTGCTGGTGAAGGGCGCCGACTGGGCCGCGGACGAGATCGTCGGGCGCGCCGAGGTGGAAGCCGGCGGCGGCCGCGTCGTGCGGGTGGCGCTCGTCGCGGGCCGCTCCAGCTCGGCGATCGTCGCGCGCATCCGCCGCCCGTGAGCCTGCCCGCCTGGCTTGCGCCGCTCGCGGAGCTGCCCGCCGTCTGCGAGGCGCGCCGCCGGCTCGCCGGGATGGGGCGCACCGAGCTCAGCGGCCCTTCGGGGGCGCTGCGCGGCTTTCTACCGCTGCTGCTCGCGGACGCGCCGATGCTCGTGGTCGTGCCGCGCGAGCGCGACGTCGAGGAGACCGCCCAGGATCTCGGCACGCTCGCCGCCGCGGCGGGCATCGAAGGCGCGGTTCTGGCGCTGCCCGCTCCCGGGCCGCCCCCGTTCCGCGGCCTGCCGCGCCACGCGGACGGCCAGGCTCGGCGAGCCGCGGCGCTGCACAAGGCCGGGAACGCCCGAGCGGTCGTGGCCTCGCCCTTCGGCCTGCTGCGCCCGAGCCTCGCGCCGCATCTGCTCGCGACGCGCGTCGTCCACGTGCGCGTGGGCGACGAGATGACGCCCGAGATCCTGCTCGAGGCGCTCGACGAGGGCGGCTACGCGCGCGAGGACCCGGTCACGGCGCCCGGGCAGGTGGCGCGCCGGGGCGGCATCCTCGACGTATTTCCCTCGGACGCCACGGAGCCGGTGCGGATCGAGCTCTTCGCCGACACCGTGGAGAGCCTGCGCCGCTTCGACCCCGACACTCAGCGCGCGACGGCCCCGCTCGAGTCCTTCGAGACGCTCCCGCTCGCCGACCTGTTCGCGACCCGCTCGCTGCTCGCCGCGCTGCCTTCGGTCCTGAAGCAGCGCTTCGCGGACCGGCGCGAGCTCGAGCCGTTCCTCGCCGCGCTCGAGCGCGGACTCGCGCCGGAGGGCCTCGCCGAGCTGCTGACGCTCGTACCCGGCGCGACCGTCCCGCCTTGGCAGCACGTGCCTGTCGGTACCGTCGTCCTCGTCGAGCCGGAGGCGGTGCGGCAGGAAGCGGAGGGGCTCATCGCACGAGCGCGCGAGGACCGCGCCCGCCGCAGCGAGGGCCTGCTGCCGGAAGTGGACGAGGCGCTCGTGATGCCGCAGGCGTTCGCGGCGTACCTGGCCGGGGCGCACGTGGTGGCCCTGCGCGAGGTGCAGACGGAGGGCGAAGCCCTTCACGTCGCCGCGCGTCCCGCGCCGAGCTACGCGGGGGACGTGACCCGACTGGCCGCCGACCTCCGCGAATCCACGGCCACAGCGATCGTCTTCCTCGGGAACCCGGGCCGCGCCGATCGCCTCGGCGACGTGCTGCGCGAGGAGGGCCTCGCCGTCGGAGAGGGGACACGGATCCTACCGTGCGTGGGTGCCCTGTCGCGGGGCTTCGAGGTTCCCGATGCCGGGCTCGTGGTGCTGGCCGACGGAGACGTCTTCCCGGAAGAGGTCCACCTGCACGCCCGCGGCCGCCGGCGCGGGCTGCGCTCCTTCCTCTCCGACTTCCGGGACCTCAAGGTCGGCGACCTGGTCGTCCACGAGGAGCACGGCATTGGCCGCTTCCTCGGCCTCGAGACGCTCGAGCTCGGCGGGACGTCCCGCGAGCTGATGGTGCTGGGCTATCAGGGGGGCGACAAGCTCAAGGTCCCGGTCGAGGCGTTCGACCGCATCCAGAAGTACGGGGCGAGCGAGGGCGCGCGCCCGCAGGTCGATCGGCTCGGCAGCGGGACCTGGGAGAAGACCAAGACCCGCGTGAAGAAAGCCATGCGCGACATGGCGCAGGAGCTGCTCAAGCTATACGCCGAGCGCAAGGCGCGCGCCGGTCACGCCTTCGCGGGCGAGAGCCCGTGGCAGCGCGAGTTCGAGGCCGCCTTCGAGTACGACGAGACGCCCGACCAGGCGCAGGCGATCACCGAGGTGGCAGCCGACATGGCGGCGGCCGTGCCGATGGATCGTCTCGTGTGCGGCGACGTCGGCTACGGCAAGACCGAGGTCGCGATGCGCGCGGCGATGCGCGCGGTGCTGGACGGCAAGCAGGTCGCTGTGCTGGCGCCCACTACCGTGCTCGCGTTGCAGCACTGGAAGACCTTCCGCAAGCGCTTCGCCCCGTTCCCGGTGACGGCCGAGATGATCTCGCGCTTTCGCACGCCGAAGCAGATCCGCGCCGTGCTGGCGCGCGTGGCTTCGGGCGGCGTCGACGTGTTGATCGGCACTCACCGGATCCTCTCCAAGGACGTGGTGTTCCGCGATCTCGGCCTGCTGGTGGTGGACGAGGAGCAGCGCTTCGGGGTGGCGGCGAAGGAGAAGCTCAAGCAGCTCAAGACGACGGTCGACTGCCTCACGCTGTCGGCGACGCCGATCCCGCGCACGCTGCAGATGGGCCTCTCCGGGATCCGCGACATGTCGGTGATCGAGACGCCGCCCCGCGACCGGCTCGCGATCCAGACCGCGATCGTGAAGTTTTCGACCGACACCATCGCGGCCGCGATCCGCCAGGAGCTGGCTCGCGACGGCCAGGTCTTCTTCGTGCACAACCGGGTCGAGTCGATCGTCTCGCTGGCGAGCCTCGTGACCCGGCTGGTGCCGGAGGCACGTGTCGTGGTGGCCCACGGCCAGATGCCGGAGGCCGAGCTCGAGCGCGTGATGCTGGCCTTCGTCGAGGGCCGCGCAGACGTGCTGGTCGCGACCACGATCGTCGAGAACGGGCTCGACATCCCGCGCGCGAACACGCTGGTCGTCAATCGCGCCGACCGTTACGGCCTGGCGCAGCTCTATCAGCTGCGCGGGCGCGTCGGCCGCTCCGACCGGCGGGCGTTCGCCTATCTGCTGGTGCCCCCCGACACGGTGCTGTCGGAGATCGCCAGGAAGCGCCTCGCCGCGATCCGGGAGTTCTCCGACCTCGGCGCCGGCTTCCGGATCGCGGCGCTCGACCTCGAGCTGCGGGGCGCCGGGAACCTGCTGGGCGGGCAGCAGAGCGGGCACATCCAGGCGGTCGGGCTCGATCTCTACGTGAAGCTGCTGGAGCAGGCGATCCTCGAGCTGCGCGGCGAGCCGGCGCGCGAGGCCCCGCGGGCGGCGCTGCACCTCGGGGTCGAAATGCGTATCCCGCCCGGGTACGTTCCGGAGACGCACCAGCGGCTCTCGATCTACAAGCGCGTCAGCCGGGTGCGACAGGAGCACGAACTCGCAGGACTCCGCGCCGAGCTGCGCGACCGCTACGGGCCGCCGCCGCCCGAGGTGGCGGGCCTGCTGCGCTACGCCGAGCTGCGCCTGCGGTCCGAGGCGCACGGGGTAACGCAGGTCGACGCGTCGGCCGCTGTGCTCGTGGTGCGCTTCGATGCCGCCGGGCCCGTGAGCGCCGAGACGCTCGTGCGCGTCGCCGCGCAGCGCAGCGGTGCACGGCTGCTGCCCGAGGGCCTGCGCTGGCCGTTCGCCGGCGAAGAGCCACTCGAGGCGCTCGAGGCCCTGCTGGGCCGCATCTCTGCCGTGGCATGATTCGCTGAATGCGTCGCTCCAGGTGGGCTACCGGGCTCGTGCTCGCGGCCGCTTGCGCCGCCTTCACGGGCTGCGAGGGACGCGACCCCGTGATCCTCAGGCTCGACGGCTCCGAGGTGCGGCGCAGCGATTTCACGAAGTACCTCGCGAGCGTCGAGGCCCGCGGCGAAGGCCCGCTCGAGCCCGCGGCTCGCGCCGGGCTGCTCGAGTCGTTCCTCGAGGAACGGGCGCTCGTGATCGAGGCGGGCGCGCGCGGCCTGTTGGCCCCGGGCGCCTCGCCCGACGAGGAACGTCGCGCCGTGGCACGGCTCCTGGCGCGCGAGGTCAAGCCACCCGAGGTGAGCGAGGCTGAGATTCGCGAGTACTACGGCCAGCACGAACGCGAGTTGGCGCGGCCCGAGCGGCTGAGCCTGCGCCAGGTCCTGGTCGGGACGCTCAACGAGGCGCGCGACGTCAAGCGGCGCCTCGCGAGGAACCCCAGGGCCTTCGACACGATCGCGCGCGGCCAGTCGAAGGGGCCCGAGGCGGAGGCCGGCGGCTACATGGGCGTCTTCGAGCGGGGGCAGCTTCCGGCCGAGCTGGAGCCGGCCGCCTTCGCCCTCGCCGTCGGCGGCACCAGCGACCCGATCGAGTCGCCGCTCGGTTATCATGTGCTGAGGGTCGACTCCCGCCAGGCCGCCCGCGCCCCGTCGTTCGAAGAAGCGCGCGACGAGATCCACGAGCGGCTCGCGCGCCTGCGGCGTTCCGAGGCCGAGCGGGCTTTCGTGGCGGGGGTGATGACCCGGTCGAGGGTGAACCATGCGGCGGCTCTTCGTACTCCTGCTCCCTAGCCTCGCGCTCGCGCCGTGCGCTGCGCGCGCGGAGACGATCGAGCGCGTGGTGGCCAAGGTGAACGGCCAGATCATCACGCTTTCCGAGTTCCAGTCACGCCAGATCGCGGCGGCGCAGGGTGCGCGCGTCGACCCCGCGGGCGTCGGGGCCTTTCTGCGCCAGAACAACGCGAAGATCCTGCAGGAGGCGATCGACGAGATCCTGATCCTGCAGAAGGCCGAGGACGCCGGGATCCGCGCGCCTTCCGCGTGGATCGACGAGGCCATCGAAGGCATCAAGAAGGAGAACAAGATCACCTCGGACGAGCAGATGCAGGAGGCGCTCGCGCGCGAAGGGCTGACGCTCGCCGAGCTACGCGACAACATCGAGCGCGGCGTCGTGCGCCGGATCGTGATGCAGCGCGACGTCCAGCCCAAGATCGAGGCGAGCGAGGCGGACGTGCGGGCGGAGTACGAGCGGCGGAAGGCGACGGAGTTCACCAAGCCGGCCACGGTCAGCCTGCAGGAGATCCTGGTCGCCGAGGACAAGGGCGGCCTCACGCTCGCGCGCGAGATCGCGCAGAAGGCCGGGGCGGGAGAGGATTTCCAGGCTCTGGCGCGGACCTATTCGAGCGCTCCCTCGCGCACGAACGGCGGGGAGCTGGGCCAGCTCGCGCAGGGCGACCTCAACCCCGCGCTCGAGAAGGTGGCCTTCGAGCTGCCGGTGGGCTCGGTGTCGGATCCGCTGCCCGTCGAAGGCGGCTATCGGCTGATCCGGGTGGTGGCGAAGACCAGCGGCAGCACGACGCCCTTCGACGCCGTCAAGGATCGCGTGCGCGACCGCGTGATGATGTCCCGCTTCGACAAGGCGTACGACGAGTACGTGGCCGAGCTCCGGAAGAACTCGGTGGTGGAGCTGCGCGTGCGCGAGGTGCCGCTCCAGCTCAGCGGGCCGATCCCCGAGGGCAGCCTGCGCGAGGCGCTCGAGCCGCTTTCGCCCGGCGGCCCCGAGCCCGCGCCGCCGCCGGCGACCGCTGCCCCAGCGGCGCCCGCGGCGCCCTTGCCGGCGGGGGACGACGAGATCACCACGACGCCACAGGCCGCGCCCGAGAAGGTCGCTCCGCCGCCGCCGCCACCCCAGAAGCCGCCGCCGGCTCGATGACCGACGCGGACCTCGGGTTCTTCGAGAGCGTGTACGCCGTCGTGCGCCGGATCCCCCGGGGGCGGGTCGCGACCTACGGCGAGGTCGCGGCGATCCTGGGCGTCTCGCGCGGGGCGCGTGCGGTCGGCTGGGCGCTGCGCGGGATCGGCCGGCGTGCGCCCACGGTGCCATGGCACCGCGTGGTGGGGGCCTTTGGCCGCATCTCGCTCGACGGCCGCCCGTCAGGCGAGCTTCAGCGCAAGCGGCTACGCGGGGAGGGCGTCCGCTTCGTGAACGACCGCGTCGACCTTGCCCGGCACGGGCTTCTTCATTCCACAGCGACCCGCGGCAGGCGAAGCGTCTCTCTCGCCCGCTGGCGGAACAGCCGCTCGATCACTTCCTGAAGCGCCCCCGCGTCGACGCGTCCACGGTGCCGTTCCGCCGCGCGCGCGGTCTCGGCCCGCAGCGCCTCGGCCTGGTCTTGCGACAGGGCCTCGACCGCCGCCGCCCCCACGAGAGCGTCGAGCCGGCGCAGGCGCTCGCGCAGGTAATCCCAGTTGGGTCGCGAGGCCACGGCCACCAGGTCGGCGAGCCCCGAGAGCTCGGCGAGCGGCAGCGCGACCGCGCGGCCGGGCAGCTCCAGCAGCCGCTCGCGCAGCGCGTCGAGCCGCTCGCTCACCTCGGGCAGGCTCGCCCGCTCGGCGTCGCGGAGTGTCCGGCTCGCGCCGGGCGCGGCCAGCTCCTCGACGCGGCGCCGGCAGAGGGCGAGGCTGGCCGTCGCGGGATCGCGGTCGAACGCCGCGTCGATCGCCACCAGCAGCGTCGCGAGCGGCACGCCCGCGTCGTAGAAGCCCCGCGCGAGCGCGAAGTCGCGCGGGGCGAGCACGTGCTCCTTGCCGCGCCGCGCCCGGAACAAAGCCTCGATCGCCTCCACGTAGGCCTCGAGCGCGGGGTCGCGCGCGGCGTCGCTCACACCGCGACCACGTCGAACTGCTCCTGGTGCAGGAGCGCGTCCGCTTGCACGGAGACCTCTCCGCCGGTGACAACCGAGAGGCTCTTCAGGACGGGAGCCTCTTCGCCCTCGAGCGCGCGCGCCACCTCGGGGTTGACGCGCAGCACGAGCTTCTGGCCCGGCATGTCCGGGGCGAGCTTGCGGACCTCGTCGTATATCTCGGAGCAGACCGTCGACACGCTCTTCACCTGGCCGCTGCCCGAGCAGTACGGGCAGGGCTGCTGCAGCAGCTTGTCGAGCGACTGCTTGACACGCTTGCGCGTCAGGATCACGAGACCGAACTCGTTCACCGACAGCAGTTTCGTCGGCGAGCGGTCGCGGCGCAGCTCCTGCTCGAGCGAGCGCAGCACGTCGCGGCGGCTCTTGCGCTCCTCCATGTCGATGAAGTCGACCACGATGATCCCGCCCAGGTCCCGCAGCCGGATCTGGCGCACGATCTCACGGACGGCGTCGAGGTTGGCCTTGAGCAGCGTCTCCTCGAGCTGGTTCTTGCCGACGAAGCGTCCGGTGTTGACGTCGATCGCGACGAGCGCCTCGGTCTGGTTGATCACGATGTAGCCGCCGGTGGGGAGCCAGACCTTCGAGCGCAACGCCCGCTCGAGCTCGGCCGAGACGCCGTGCTCCTCCATGATCCCGCCCGCGCCGTTGTGCAGCCGCACGCGCGGCTCCAGCGCCGGCTCGAGCGCGCGCACGAGCTCGAGCGTGCGCTGGAACTCGCGCTCGCTGTCGAGCTTGATCGTCGCCACCTCGTCGGAGAGCAGGTCGCGCAGCAGCCGCTCGACGAGCGACGGCTCGCGATACAGCAGCACCGGGGCGCGCTGGCGCGCGGCGAGCGCCCGCACCTCGTCCCAGGTACGCGACAGGTAGCGCCCGTCGCGCAGGAAAGCCTCGGCCTCGCGGCCCTGGCCGGCCGTGCGCGCGATCAGCCCGCCGCCGCCGCGCTCCTGGCGGAACTCCTTGAGCACGGTCTTGAGCCGGCGGCGCTCCTCCTCCTCGGTGATCTTGCGCGAGACGCCGACGTGCTCGACGGTGGGCATCAGCACCAGGTAGCGGCCGGGCAGCGACACGTGCGAGGTGATGCGCGCGCCCTTGGTGCCCATCGGCTCCTTCAACACCTGCACCACCAGCTCCTCGCCCTCGTGGAGCCGCTCCTCGATCGGCGCGCTGCGCGCCGCGGCCATCTCTTCGGCGGTGAGCAGGTTCTCGGGCAGCTCCTCGAACACGTCGGCGGCGTGCAGGAAGGCGTCGCGCTCGAGCCCCAGGTCCACGAACGCCGACTGCATGCCGGGCAGCACGCGCGTGACGCGGCCCTTGTAGATGCTGCCGACGATGCCGCGCTGCGCCTCGCGCTCGAGGAAGAGCTCGGCCACGACGCCGTCCTCGAGGAGCGCCACCCGCGTCTCGCGGGGGTTGCTGCTGACGATCAGGTCTCTGGCCATTCAGGCGCGGGGGCGGCTTCTGGCCGCCGATGTGCACGAGCGCCCGGCGCGCGGCAAAGTCAGTTCGCGAAGCGCCGCATGCGGACGCTGAGGACGAGGCCGATGCCCATGAGCGACGAGACGATCGAGGACCCGCCGTAGCTCATGAGGGGCAACGGGAGCCCCTTCACGGGCACGAGCCCCGCGACCATCCCGACATTGTACACGACCTGGAACGCGAACGACGCGCTGATGCCCGCCACGAGGAAGGCACCGAGCCGGTCGCGCGCCAGCCGCGCCGTCTCGAGCATCCGCCACAGCACCAGCAGGTAGAGCGCCAGCGCCACGAACACGCCGACGAAGCCCATCTCCTCGGCGAGCACCGAGAAGATGAAGTCGGTGTGGCGCGCGGGCAGATAACCGAGCTGCGCCTGGCTTCCCTCGCGGAAGCCGCGGCCCAGGAGGCCGCCGGAGCCGACGGCGATCTGGGACTGGATCTTCTGGTAGCCGGCGCCGCGCGGGTCGAGCGAAGGGTCGAGGAAGGTGTAGATGCGGGTCTTCTGGTAGTCCTTGAGGAACGGCCAGGCGAGGCCGGCCGAGAGCAGC
>Ga0247727_10016419_pt1 | contig 11955 bp, 6 predicted proteins | sample WisWelCaveWW1625_FD_202498 | JGI IMG/M metagenome (GOLD analysis project Ga0247727, IMG submission 202498) | Biofilm microbial communities from Wishing Well Cave, Virginia, United States - WW16-25 | ecosystem: Environmental > Aquatic > Deep subsurface > Groundwater > Cave microbial mat | place...
GTTGCCTGAGCCGGAGCGTCGCCGCCCCGGCTCGGCTTCAGAACCGTGCGTGAGAGTTTCCAACTCACACGGCTCCTCAATTACCTGGCGTTTGTCATACGCGCCTCATCCAGACGGTCAAGTTCTCTGGCCGTCTTACGGTTGTGGCAGTGACGGTGGAGCAGTTGCAAGTTATGAAGGCCGGATGTCCCGCCTCGACGGCGCGGTATCAGGTGATCCACTTCCAGCACATCTCCTTCCCGAAACCACAGGCCACATTCCCGGCATCTCCCTCGCTGCCGTTTGAGTAGCTTGGCGACTCGCGGCGGCACTTTCGGGTGATAACCGAGTCGCGCACTCCAATAGATCCAGTCTCCATCATAAGGGCTGCGTACTCCCGCCACCTTCACGTAACACTCATAGTGCGTTTCATCGTGCCGGCGCAGTTGCACTCCGCCGTTCGGGGCTTGAAACTTCCAGCCTCCGGTCACGCGCCAATACTTGCGCGCGATCCAGCCCTTGCTCTTGTTATGATGACGACGTTTCGCCCAGGCATAGAGCATCGCGAAGAGTACCGTGCCGAGCTTGTCAAAGACGGCGTGGCTGGAAACATACTTGTAGTAATTCGACCAGCCCACAATCTGCGGGTTGAGCGTCTCGATCAAATCGGACACTTTTCCCGCCGTGTGTCGCTTGACCGTCTCGCGCAACTTCTCGGTGTGCCTTTTGATCGCCTTCGGACTTGGTTCGATTCGGGTGACACATCCGACTGCTTGCCCGTGGCCGTTTCGGTCTGAGGCGTATTTCCCAGCCGGATATTGCTTGATCCTGAATCCCAGGAATTCAAATCCCGCTTCACCCTCCGTTGTTTCCAACGTATGGGTGATCCGTGTTTTGCTTTCATTGAGTTCCAGCCCCATCTCACCGAGCCATTGCTTGGCGATCTCCAGGCACTGCTCGATCACTTCCCGATCTTCGTGCAAGATCACGAAATCATCCGCGTAGCGCACCACCTTCGGCGATCTGAAGCCTCGCCGTGGTGGAAACCTTTCGCCGATGATCGTCTCCAACCCGTGTAGGGCTATATTGGCGAGTAGTGGAGAGATCACCCCTCCTTGCGGCGTTCCCGCCGTGGTTGGGAATAACTCCTCGCCTTCCATCACACCAGCCTCCAGCCACCCCTTGATGACTCGGCGCAGCCTCGGATTGGTGTTCAGTTTCGCCAATAACGCAGCCTGGTCGATCCGATCGAAGCATTTCGCGAGATCAGCATCCAGTACCCATTTGGGCTTCTGCTTGATCCCATCGTAGATCGCCTTGATCGCATCGTGGGCGCTGCGTCCAGGGCGAAAGCCATAGCTGTTGGGTTCAAAACGTGCTTCCCATTCCGGTTCGAGCGCCGCTTTGACCAGGCCCTGACGTGCCCTGTCGCCCATCACGGGGATTCCCAAGGGACGTAACTCCGGAGAGTTCGCCTTTGGTATCCAAGTCCTTCGTACTGGCTTTGCCTGATCGTTGATCGATAAGTGTTCCGCCAGCAGAAGTCTTTCAGGCGGAGTTAATGACTTCACACCATCTATCCCCGCCGTTTTCTTGCCTTGGTTATCCTGAGTTACTCGTCGCACGGCCAGTAACTTCCCTGACCGTGAACTGACTAACAACCTTTGGAGTCCGTGAACGCGGCCCGCTTCGCCACGATTCGAGGCTTGATAGATGCGCTTTTGGAGCTTGAACACGCGCCGCTCGACTGGACGCCAGCGGATCGTGTTCCATCCATACATCGATTTACTAATCGTGCACATAGCGTATTGACTCCGACTCACACCTCTCTCATCCAGGCAATCGTGTCTGCGTCAGCCTATCCCGCGGCTTTCCCACGGGCATTTGCTTCTCAGACAATCCCACTCCCCGGCGGCTTGCGGTTGACACCTGCTGCGGCGTTTGCCGCCGCAGAGCTACCGGTTCGTTTCTCCGTTCCTGAGCTTCGTTTGACGTTGCATTTAGGGCCTCACTCTTCGCCGGGTTACTTGCGGGATGCACTCCGGATCAGGAATAGAACTGTCCGGCCATTCACCTTGCCCATTTTGGGCCCAGCCAATAACCCACGTAGGCTGGTTCCGTCTGACGACGATTCAAGCGTGAGTTCGTCTTCTACCCATATGCAACTCTACTCGACGGGATTCGCCGTTGGGTTCAACGTTACCGCCTTTCATTCCCGCTTCAAGGATTGATGGTCAGTCGCTACCTTGGGGAAAGTGCTTCACCTTTGCATCAAAGGGACAGGAATCTCACCTGCACAAAGCTCAAGTTATCAAAGACCTCGCGGTCTTCGTCCTCCATCCCTGGCCTCGCAGCCATTTCGGAGGAACGGATCGCACCTACTCACAGCGGAGCGCGACCATCGGATCAACCTGCGTCGCCCGCCGCGCCGGTATCCAGCAGGCCAGCAGCGCGACAAAGATCAGCAGCGCCGCGATCCCAATAAACGTTGGCGGGTCAGTTGCGCTCACACCGAACAGCAGCCCCTGCATCAGCCGCGTCAACGTAAATGCTCCGCCCAATCCAATCAGCACTCCAATCAACACCAGCTTCATTCCCTGTCCGATGACCAGCTTCAGCACATCACGCGCTTGCGCGCCCAATGCCATCCGCAGGCCGATCTCATGGGCGCGTTGTGTAATCGCATACGACATGACGCCATAAAGCCCCACTGCCGCCAACAGCAGCGCCGTAGCTGCGAAGGCGCCCATCAGCCACAGGTACAAACGCTGCTGTGCAATTGAGGCTGAGATTAAACCTTTCATCGTTTGTAGACTGGAAATAGGCAGGTCCTTATCCACTGTCCAAATCTCTTTTCGCGCCACGGCAGCCAGGCTCATCGGCTCAGTCGCCGCGCGCAAGACAAAGGTGAGAGACCGGACAGGATATTGAGGATAGGCCCAATACACCTCCGGCTTCGGCGCTGCGTCAAGCGTAGAGTGTCTGACATCTCCGACGATTCCCACGATTGAGAGCCAATCGCCCGGCGGGAATCCGGCTCCGTCCGGGCTGATGCGTTTGCCAATCGGATCTTGATTGGGCCAGAAGCGGCGCGCCGCCTCCTCGTTGATGATGGCCACGCCGGGTTGGCCAGCCACATCGTCCGGGCGGAACTCGCGTCCCCGGCGCAGCGGAATACCCATCACTCGAAAGTAGGACGGACTGATGGCGCGGTGGTTGGCTTGCGGCCTGTCATAGGACGATGACGGCGCATACCCTTCAATCCTGAGGCCGCCATTGTTCTCATTCTGGAAAGGGAGGTTATTGATGGCGCTCACCGACTGCGCTCCGGGCAGAGTCTCGAAGCGCTGGAGCACCTGCTGGTAGAAAGCCGTTTGTTGCTGCGCCTGACCATATCTTGATTGCGGTAATGACACACGTACCGTCAGCACACTTTCAGGATTGAAGCCGGGATTGACACGCTTGAGGCGCAAGAAGCTGTTCAGCATCAGGCCCGCCCCAACCAACAACACCAGCGACAGCGCAACTTCGGCCATTACGAAGAGGCCGCCGAGACGAGAGCGGCCAATGCTTTCCGCCGCGCTTTGGCCTCCCTCCTTGAGCGTTCTATTGAGATCGGGCTTTGACGCCTGCAAAGCTGGCGCAAGGCCGAAGATAATCCCGGTCAAAAGCGAGACCAGCAACGTAAAGCCGAGCACTGGCCCATTGATCCCAATCTCTCTCGTGCGAGGCAGGCTGTCGGGGCTGATGGCCACAATCAGGTCTATTGCCCACACGGCAAGCAGCAGGCCCAAGCCGCCTCCGAGCAACGAGAGCAACACGCTTTCAGTAAGCAGTTGCCGGATCAGACGCGAGCGGCCCGCCCCCAAAGCGAGGCGAATCGCAATCTCTCTTTGGCGGACAGCGGCTCGCGCCAGGAACATATTGGCGAGGTTGGCGCACGCGATGAGCAAAATAAACCCGACTGCGCCAAAGAGCAGGTAGATGACACGTCCGACCTTCCCCACCACTTGTTCCTGCAACGGAATGAGTCTCAGTTCGAGACCCGTCTCGCCTCCCCCGTACTGCTGCTCGAGCCGACGCGCGACGGTGTTCAGATCCGCACGTGCCTGCGCCAGTGTGACGCCGCGCTTGAGCCGCCCGAGCATGCCGAAGTTGCGGCTCCCGCGCCCCTGAGCATTGACGTCGAGAGCCAACGGGACCCAGAAGCCGGCGCTGGGATAGGTGACGGGAATCGAAGCAAAGCTGATCTTAAACGGTGGCGGGAAATCAAAGTCGGGCGGCATGACCCCAACTACCGTGTAGCTTTGATCGTCGAGTGTGAGACTCTTGCCGATGATCCGCGGGTCTGCGCCAAAGCGCCGCAGCCAGAGGCCGTGACTTAAGATCACGACACGGTTGCCGCCGGGACGGCCTTCTTCCGGCAGAAAGACGCGGCCCAGCACGGGAGCGACGCCTGAGAGCGGGAGCAGCGTGGCTGAAACGCGCATTCCGGCAATCCGCTCCGGCTCGCCCGACCCGGTCAGGCCCATACTGATGTTCCCGAAGACGCCCATCTCCTCGAAGACCTGCGCCTGATCGCGCAGATCAATGAAATTGGGGAAGGACATGGGGACGAGATCGAAGCTTCGTCGCGGATAACTTTGCCACACCATCATCAGCCTGCCGGAGTCGTCGTAGCGCAGCGGGCTGAGCAGCGCGGCCTGGACAACACTGAAGATCGCCGTGTTCGCGCCAATGCCCAGCGCGAGCGTCAGCACGGCAATCAACGTGAAGCCGGGCTGCTTCAACAACATTCGCGCGCCGAAGCGCAGGTCTTGCAGTAGGGTTTGCATATTTCCTCCAACCTGATAGTCAATCCCACCTGGGTTGGCTTATCATTGGTCTGTCATTGCAAAGGAGTTGATTGTTATGCCGACCATTCAGATCGAAGCCAATTTATCTTCCGAGCAGTTGCTCAACGCCGCGCGGCAAATGTCGCGCCGGGAACTCTCGCAATTCATTGGGCAGGTGCTGGCCTTGCGCGCGCGGCACGAAGCGCCAGTGCTCCCCGCCGCCGAATCCGAGTTGCTGTTGCAGATCAATCAACCGATTCCCGCCGATCTCCAGCGCCGGTATGAGGAATTAATCGCGCGGCGCGATGAGCGCACGTTGTCGCCTGCGGAGCATCAGGAACTTTTGCAACTGACCGATCAGGTCGAACTGCTCGAAGCCGAAAGAGTGCGCCATCTGATCGAACTGGCGCGCTGGCGCAAAGTCTCGCTCGACGACCTGATGCGGCGCCTCGGCCTGGAGCCTTATGCCTAGACCGCACATTCCGGCAAAATTGCGCCGTCAGGTGATAGCGCGAGCGCACGGGCGCTGCGAGTATTGTCTGAGTCCGGTCTCGCACGCCGTTTCTTCTTTTGCCATCGAACACATCATTCCGCTGGAAAAAGGCGGAAAGACCACCGCCTCCAATCTGGCGCTATCCTGTCAGGGTTGCAACAATCACAAGCACATCAAGACGGAAGCGATTGATCCGCTCACCAAACGACAGGTCCCGCTGTTTCATCCGCGTCGCCGGAAATGGCGCGAGCACTTTGCCTGGAATGAAGACTGCTCGCTCGTCATCGGGCTGACGCCCATTGGTCGCGCCACTATTGCGGCCCTGCAATTGAATCGCCCCGGCGTCATCAACCTGCGCCAACTGCTCTATGACGCGGGGAAACATCCGCCTGACGCTACCGCAGCTGAATGAAGCGTTGGTAAACTCCTCATCATTCAACCGCAAAGCAATCATCTCTCTATCAGAAGTACAGCTTCAATCCCAACTGCACCTGCCGCGGCGTGTTCGCTTGCGCGGTGACTCTGCCGAACGCCGCCGCCCCGACGGTCGTGTCCGGCCCTGCGAACTGCGGATGGTTCAGCGCATTGAAGGCCTCGATGCGGAAGTCCATCCGCGCGCCTTCGCGCAGCTTGGTCAGGCGAAACTGCTTGAAGAGTGAGAGCGCCGTGGTGGCCGTGCCCGGAATCCGCACGTCGTCGAGGTTGCGCGGCGCGGTTCCCAGCGTGAAGGGCGCGGGCGACGCCACGGCTGTCGGATCGGCGAAGTACTGGTTCATCCAGTCGGAGCCGTCGTTCCGCTTCAGCGTCCGCAGCAGATTCGGTCGCTGTGCCCCGTAGGTCGGCAGCGCCTGCGAAGTGCTCAGCCCAAGCGCGATGGGCATCCCGGCGTCGAAGCGCCACAGCCCATTGGTCTGCCAGCCGCCCAGAACCGCATTCAACAAGCCGTTCCAATTGCCGCCCAGCTTATGGCCCTTGCCGAAGGGGAGTTGATAGACGTAGGAGAACTGGAACACGTGGGGAATGTCATAGCCCGAAACCGCGCGCTCCAGATCGCGACGATTGGGGTTCTGCAAGCTCGTGCCGCCGCCCAGGAAGCGCGTGCAATTGCAGGTCACCGACGAGTCATCAATGGACTTCGACCAGACGTAGGCGCCGAGCAACTGCAGGCTCCTGGCGAAGCGCTTCTCCACTCTGAGTTGCAGCGCGTGGTAGACGGAGTTCCCAACCGGCGGATCGTTGCCGGAGAAGCCGGTGAATTGCGGATAGGGCCTGAGCAGTTGATTGTAGCGGACAGTAGGAGACGACAGGCTGCTCGACGGATCCGTGATGATGCCGAAGAAGGGATTCGCGACGAACGTGTTGAGTTGCGTGATCTGGGCGGAGGTGGCCGTCTCCACCGACGCGTCGAGGTAATTCAAGTTCGTCCCGCCGCCAAAATAGAGGTGCGTGCCCTTCGTGCCGACGTAATTCGCTTCCGCGAGGATGCCGCCGCGAAATTCACGCTGCACGCCGAAGTTCCAGGTCTGCATGTAGGGGGCTTGGTTCGAGTCGCGGATCGGATCGCTGATGCCGAGTCCGACTCCCGTCAATAATCCTTGCGAGCTGCCGGGCGGCAATTGAATGCCTTGCGGGAAAGGATTCGACAGACGGCCAAAGGGCGTGGCCCCGTCGCTCTGATAGGTCGTTTGCAGCGGAGTGGTGAAGTTGAAGCCGTAGAAACCGCCGCCGCCCGTGCCCGCCGCGGCGCCCTTGATCGGGTCGAAGAAGATGCCGTAGCCGGTGCGAATCACCATATCTTTGATAGTGCGATACGAGACGCCGATGCGCAGCCCCCAGTTGGCGTAGTTCGTGTTGTAGGCATAGCGATCCTGGTCACTCGCAAAGACGACCCCGCCTTTAAGCTGCGGGAGTCCTGGAACCTTCAACGGCGAAGCCACATTCGGGTCAATCCAACTCTGCCGGTTATAACGCTCGGTGCGCGGCAGTGTCAGTTCATAACGCAGACCGAGGTTGACCGTCAGCCGGTTGGTCGGGCGCCAGTTGTCCTGGAAATACCAGGCGTGGGCGAAGTTCTGCGTGGTGATGGCGACATCCACGCCGTGGCCGTTTCCGCCTTGGGGGAAACCGATCAGCAGCGAGGCCAGCGCGTCGCCCCCCGTGCCGCTGCCGGGAGCCCGCGAAGTGCCGGAGAGCGAGAAGCTGTAATTGCCTTCCGGGTTTCCGACCTGCAAAAAGCTGATGCGATGCATGCGAGCTTCGTAGCCCATTTTGTACTCATGCTTGCCGCTGATTTTGTTCACGCTGGTGTTGAGCGTGTGGGTATCGAGCGGATATTGCAGGACGGAAAATGCGCGCGACCCCAGCGCCTGGCCACCCGCGGACGCATAACCGTTGCCGAGTTCGATATTCGGCGTGGCGATGTAGCCCGATGTCAGAATGTACGGGGGCAGGCCGAGCGTGGTGACCGGGTTGAAGTCCGGGAAGTTGGCCGCGACGCCGCGCGTATAGGTGAAGCTGCGGGCATAGCCGTAAGTGACGGTCGAGATTAACGTCGGGCTGAACGTGTGGTTGAAGTTCAGCGAACCTGACCAGGCCGAGTTGGTATTCGGACCCGACGTGCATGGGTCGGCGACATTGTCGAAGCACATGGCGCCCTGGCCGTTCCCCCAGGCGTGCGAGATGCGCCCCGAGAGCAGGTTGAACTCATTCAGCCGGTGGTCAATCTTCACGTCGAAACGATTATCGTTGTTGTAGCTGCGACCGCCGCCGATCCAGTTGTTCAGATAATTGTAGGCCGGCGTGCCCACGGCCACGTTGGGCAGCGGGAAATACTGCATCATCCTGAACGCCACCGGATCAATCAGGTTGCCCGGCCTCGGGGCCAGCGCGTAGGGCGTGCCCGCCAGCTTGGGGTTTCCGGGACTGATGTAGGTCGCCAGATTATTGAAAGGCACGAAGGCGCTGCGAACCGCGCCGTTGACACTGCTGCTAAAGACGCCGCTGTAGGGATCCCAAATCTGGCCCGCCGCGACGGAGCATCTGCCTTGCGCGTCGAAGACGCCGTTATTGCGGGTGCAGACCTCACCAAAGTCGCCTTGCCGCTCGGCCAGGCTGGGCACACCGGCGCGCGCCGTGGTTGAGCTTCGGGTGCGGGTGCCCTGGTAATCGAAAAAGAAAAATGTCTTGTCTTTTCGGATGGGGCCGCCGATGGTCCCGCCAAACTGGTTCTGCTTGCGGGGAGCGATCTTCACCGCGTTTTGATTGTTGAAGAAGTTATTGGCGTTGAGCGCGGAGTTCTGCAGGAATTCAAACAGGCTGCCGTGGAACTGATTCGAGCCGGACTTGGTGACCACGTTGATCACGGTGTTGCCGCCAAAACCGACATCGGCGCTGTAGGTGTTCTGCTGCACTTTGAACTCCTGCACCGCGTCAACCTGCGGGGTGTAGAGCGCGGTGGTCACGCCGCTGTTGTTTTCGTTGTTCGTCTGGCTGACGCCGTCAATCAGGATGTCGGCGGTGGAATTCCGTCCGCCGTTGGAGATGAAGTTCGTCGCGCCCGCATTCAAGCCAAAGGCGTTGCCAGCCGCTTGGGTGACGCCGGGCGCCAACTGCGCGAGATTGAAAATGGAGCGGCTGGTGAGCGGCAGATCGTTGATGAATTTCTGATTGACGACTTGGCCCGTCGAGGCGTCCTGGGTTTGCAGCAAGGTCGCCGTCTCGGTAACCGTGACGGATTCGACGGCGCCCTGCACTTCGAGCTTGACGTCAATTTGCGCGTTCTGTCCGACGGTCAACGTAATGCCGGGCTGGTTGTAAGTTCGCATTCCCGGAGCAGAAACGGAAAGCCGATACTTTCCCGGAGGCAGATTGCGCAGCACGTAGCGGCCCTCCGAGTCCGCCGCGGCCGTAAACTGGAAGCCTTTCTCTTCGTCGGTCACGACCGCTTGCGCGCCAGGCACAACTGCGCCCGAAGGATCCGACACTACTCCGGTCAATGAGACGCTGTAGACCTGCGCCCGCACAACCGGGCCGCCCAACAGCAAGATGCCGAGCACGACCGGCATTATTCGTAGCTTGGAAATCGTCAGCATAAATAAACCTCCTCAGAACGTGTCCGACAAACTTCAGTTTGTCGCGGTTCCCGCAGTGCGCCCCTTGCAGGGTCAACGACAAACTGAAGTTTGTCGGACGTCGCGCGCCACGTTTCCATTGTTTCTTCCGTGAACGATCTCAGCGTTCCGCCGGCAGATCGCGTAAACGCCCCAACATCTCATAAACCTTCACCACGGCGTGATTGACCATTCGCTCTCCGGCGCCCACTTCAACCCGCGTGGAGTTCGTGGCGGCGCCGTAGCCCCCGCGGGTCGCCGCCTGGATGGTCGGGAAATAGCCGAAGCTGCCGTTGGCATAGCCGAGAAAGAAGGCATCGGGGACCGGACAGCGCTGCCGCCAATTCATCTGAAATTCCACGAACGGCTCGCCGGGCATGCCTATCAGGGCGATTTGTTTGTTGATCAGCACCGTGGCCACCGGCAGTTGAAACTCTGTCTTGAGACAGGCGGCATACTCGTCCGCTGCCTGTTGACCTCTGGACTTGATGAGGTCTTGCCGGATTTTTTCGGCGTTCCAGCGCAACCGCGCGGGCAACAGGTCTTCGGAAAAATCCAGACTCGCCGCGGGCGCTGCTCGGGTCTTGATGTTTTTCGTCACCCGAATCACCTCCTGAGCGAGGTGCTCGCCCGTCCAGTCGCGCAGCTTGACGGCATCTTCCGCCAGCGGAGTCACGGCAAAGTAGGGATTGATGTCGCCCGATCCGCCCTGCAGGAAAAAACAGAGCGGCGCGCCATCAAGAGCCTGCTCCACGGTCTTCGTCATCACGCCCGGATAGTCCGCCGAATACTGCAAGTTGTCCCATCTGAACACGACCGGATGGCAGGCATAGTTGACCAGCACCACCAGCGGTTTGCCATCGAGTTTATCAACTCGCAGCACTCCCACCGTGGGGTCTACGGGAGAGGTTGGGATCTTGGTCAGGTTGCGCTCGAACCAGGTGGCCACCCCCTCAGCATTGACGCGAAGCCGGTTGTGGCCGATGTAGGCCGCGCCATAGCCGGCCCGAGCTGTTCCAGAGGTTGTTGATGTTGCCGCCAGTGAAGGCGGCGGTCTGCAACGCGGCCAGCGTCTGCGTGGCCGCCGGTCCCAGCGCCGCGCCGAGCTGGTTCTGGAACCAGGGCTGCGAGGTCACCGCTGTCGCCGCCGTCCCGCCGCGCAGTTGCGCCGCCACGGCGTCGAAGGCCTGGGCGAAGGTCTGGCCCGAGGCCTTGTCCTTGAAGTTGATCGGCGCGGAGTTGAGGTTGACGTTCTGATAGAGGTTGCGCGCGAAGCGTCCCACGTAACTGACTTCGAGCAGCATCCTTCCGGGAAGCTCGCGCTGAATGCTGAAATTGACCGCGTGGTTGTAAGGATCGCGAATGCCCGGATCCATCGTGAACGAGAGCGTCTCGCCGAAGGGTTTGGCCGGCACGACCGGCGAAGTGACCGCCGTATTCACCGGCACTGGGATATTGCCGTCAACTCCGGCGCGGAAGGGCTGCCCGGCGCTGTTGGGCGGCCTGATGATGCTGAGCGTCTGCGCGAAACCGACGCCGAGCATCGGCACCACCACGCTCGAAACAGTGTTGACGCGGTCGTAGAGCAGTGAGTAGCCGCCGCGCAGCACCGTCTTGTTTTCGCCGAAGAGGAAGCCGAGCGGGCCGCCCTTGAACCCCGGTTCCCAGGCCGCCGAAACGCGCGGCGAGAAATCTTTGCGGTTGATGCGGAAGACGCCGTCCTGCGGCGCATTTTTGATCGGCAGGTAGGCGATGTCCGGGTTGAAGATGTTGCCATTGGACGCCGCCGCCGCCTTTTGCTTCAGGTAATCCTGCGGGTCAATCAACTGGCCGGAGTCCTTGTAGGCAAGCAGCGTCTGCCGGCTCAGTTCATCAATCGGCGGCGTGTGCCATTGGTAGCGCAATCCGTAGCTGACGGTCAGCTTCGGCCTCAACTTCCAGATGTCGCCGGCATAAAACTCCCAGTGGCGCAGGACGGCGTTATTGATCAGCCCCGTGCCGATGGGCGTCGGCTTCAGATCGGCGTCGCGCACGGCCAGATAACTGACGTTGTCCACGATGCCGAGCAGGGCTTTGTAGAATTGGTTGTAGCGGTTCACATCCGCCGCCTGGATGCAGTTGGCGGTAACGCCGCCGCCGCAGGTCGGCGGGCGCTCAGCCACCGTGACGGGCGTGTTCCCGGCCGTGCCGATGTCGGCCACCGGATAAGCCACCGAGCCGATCACCTTGTCGTTGCGGAAGTGAAAGGTCGAGATGCGGCGCATATTGCCGCCGAACTGCACCGTATGCGCGCCCTTCGTCCGGGTGGCGTTGTCAATGAACTGCCAGGTGCCGCCGCCCAGCGATTGTTCGCGCGCCCGCTGCGTGTCCACGTCAATCGCTTCGTCGAGCAGCGCGAGCGCCGGATTGTTATCCGCCGCCGTCTGCGCCAGGTTGACCGCGATGTTGAAACCGGATGGCGCGCCGCTCGGCGCGATTACATTCAGAATGAATTGATCGAACGAGTGGCCGACGCGCACTTCGTTGACGAAGTTGGAGC
>Ga0247727_10016420_pt1 | contig 11955 bp, 13 predicted proteins | sample WisWelCaveWW1625_FD_202498 | JGI IMG/M metagenome (GOLD analysis project Ga0247727, IMG submission 202498) | Biofilm microbial communities from Wishing Well Cave, Virginia, United States - WW16-25 | ecosystem: Environmental > Aquatic > Deep subsurface > Groundwater > Cave microbial mat | place...
TGCCCGATAGACGGCAATATGGTCTCTTTCTTCAAGAGATAATTGATGATACGATTCTGAGTGTGCCATGCCCCAAGAGTAATGAATTCTCTCCTGGAGTGTTGCACTTCCTTGTAGAACTCATGTTGCGATAAGAGACAACCAAGCAATGAAAACCAAATCGCTCAAGAAAATGGTGAGTTTTGAGACAGAATACAGTCTTGCTCTATATAGAAAGAATTTGTCTTGGGGCTTAATCCACTCATCGAAAAACTCAGCACCTAATTCTTTCTCAGCTTTCGAAACCTTGACTTCCCACGATTCATACCAGTACTTGCTTCCTCGATTTGCCAAACACCACGCGAGAGAGAATAATGCTCCCAGAATCAATAAGATAGCCCTAACCATTTCGACGCTGCTGCCGGGCATCGAGTCTGCCTTAATAGAGTAATAGCCAATGAAGATTGCCGCAATGAAGCCAGCAAAAAAGATGGAGCGTTGCCAAAATAGCTTCAACTCAAGGTTTCTCGTTTCAATAGCGATTTTGAAAAACTCAAGGGCATTGTCTTCTGGTATTTTCATTTTGTCAAGCTCATTTTTGCTGCCTAACGCTGCCGCTCAGGGGCGCGCCGCTTGCGGCGCGTCCCCTGGAGCGGTTGGTTAGACCCTGGTGACGGGCACGACCCGCGTGATTACGAACACTACCGTCCTTCATCGTTGGATTCTCGATCAACGGCGGTCGTTCGCCATGTCATGACCGAATATCTTTCTAGGACAGGGCTGCCGCGACTAACGCGGAAAACGCTGCCGCGAAGAAGGACACCGCGTAAGTAAACGGAACCGTCTTGAGATGTCTGAGCCGGGCAAGGCTCTTAGGGTTGGGCGGTGTCCAGTAGAGCGATACAACAAAGAGTAGACAAAATAGGGACGCCGCCTCAAACGCCAGGACCGCTACGAGCCCCTCCCGAGCCAACAGAGGGGGTGTTAACAATGCACCCGGGGGACGTGTCAGAAAAAACGATGCAGCAGTTAGGAATGCACCACTGGCAATTAGAAACCAGCCTGCATTCCTCTCCACAAACTCAATCACCTTTACCTCCGTTTCATAGCCGGCATACCCTTTTGGAGCCCACCAGAGACAGAGGTTTATTAGCAACACCACAAAACCCATGCCCACGGGAATCGCGAGGAGTCCCTGATTGCCCGCGTATGCCGGCAGGATCTTCTGCGCTAGGGATTGGGGTCCGATCCACCCAAGTATCCAGAGCCAGATCGCGATCCAGAGAAATAGACCGGCAAGATACACCCACCTCACCGACAACTGTCCCTGCTGTTGCTCTCGTTTTTGAAAGTGGTCCTGACAGTAGCTGGAACCTGCATCAATGTACTGCGCCTCATTGCTGCAGTCCTTTTGAGCGCATTTGAGTTCTGACATCTGCCCTCCTATTGATCAACGACAAGGTTGACACCCTTCACGCGTCGTCACATTCGACATGTATCTGGTTCAGCGTCCGTTCTGAGGTCTAACGATAAAGCTCACCAGCGCAGCGGCTGGCGCGCGGCTTGCCTGGAGTTCCTCCCCACCGCAAGCCGCGTGTCAGCCGCGTCCGGTGGAGCGACTTGTTAGGTTGCTGCGTTACAAGCTTAGCCATTTCCATACTGACTGGTGAACCATGTTAATTGTGAATCCAGAATCCGAGGGAGCGAGGCGAGTGTCTCTTCGCAAAGTATCAGATTCACTTTGTTGCTCAGCTGTTTATGCTTACGATATGGGAACGTGTGATAGGTGTACGCTCTCAGCTGGGGATTGCGCACATCGAACCGGATCACGGGATACTTCTGAGTTTTGTAGCGCTTCTCGATCGCACCTGCAAATAGGACCGGACTCCTACGACGAGAGATATGAAAAACGGAAAAATGTTTTAACGTCCGACCGTTTTTTCCCTTGGTTTTAATAGGAAGTATGGTGCGAGAATTACGATCACAAAATGCATCGAGTTGAGCAATCAATTTGTCAATCAGGGACTTATCAAGGTGAGCAGAGTAGATCCCGATAATATCCATTTGCGTGCTTCGGTTCACGTGATTGCCTTTGATAAATTAGGCAGCAACCTAACTATTGATTCTCTGGTTTCCTCATATCACCCTTATACTTCGCGCTTCTGACCCATCAACTCCGGATTGGGGGGTGGACCAGATGCGCCAAAGGAAAGTTTGCTGTTTCGCTGGACTGACTCTCGCATGCGGCTTGTCGGGTTTATGAACCGTTGGACAACGAGCAGGAAGTCGACCGAAAGATAGCTCCGATATCGAAATAGTCAAGCGGGCTAATGGTCGGGTTGAGCCGCTGGTTAGGTGGGCAGGTAGTGCACGAGATTACTTTCGAGATCGCCACCGTGAAGGGTCCCGTCTCGAGTGAAAGATAGCCAGCACACGGATTTCAGAACCTGAAATATCGTAGAAAACGGCAAATGGAAACCGTCGAACAACGATGCGGCGAATGCCCTTATGGACCTTTGGAAATGTTTCCGGAGAACGGCGAATTCGCTCGATTGCTTCGTCGATACAGAGAACAAACTCCAGACCGAGTCCCTTCCTCTGATGTTCATACCAGAATTGCGTCTCGAAATTCTCCTTCGGCCTCAGGGTGGAGAAGAACAGTCATGAGAGAAGGCTAGGATCGCAGAAACTCTCCCTTGATGTCTTCCCACGTGCGACCCCGCGTGAAGGACTTCAAGCGTCGATCAAGTTCTTCCTTCTGGACTCTGGAGAGTTTGAAAGCCTCGTTCTCTTCGGCAATACTGTCCCAAATCTCTTCGACCAGAACGATGCGTTCAGGTATGGTAAGTTTCTTAATCTGCTTTGCTAGGCTTGATGCCATTAGGATCTCCCGATGTTTGCTTCAATATAACGAGATTCTTCTACAACCGCCTGCCTAACGATCAGCGTCAGCGCGAACGCCACACTGGGGCACTGTACGAGGAAGCACAACGCACCACCCAATGAATGGATCCGCCTCTGGCGGAGGAATATTTTGGCGGTGAGCGCCGACTTTTGTGTTTCTCACAGGTTCACATTTGGTCTATTAACTGACGGTGCGTCGTTGTGCCCGCTTGTTATGTGATGTGGCAGCCGCCGTCTGATCAGTGTTGTAGTTGAGGGTGCTCATTTTGCAAGAAGGCGTGGGTCGATCCCCTTGTCAAGTTCAAATGATGACCCCACCGCACTGACAACCGCAGTTTGACGGTTCAATCCCGCAAGCTCGCGCAGACGGTAGGTTGCCTCTATTCCCGTGCAGTGTGCGGACAACAAATATGTCAACCCAAACTCACGTAGTTTGAATGCCGTCCATGCAACGGTCGAGTCATTAGCCAGAAAAAGATGGAGACCACCGATTACTGAATGGACCGCCGTTGGGCGAACGATCTTGCGTGAGTACTCAACAGTATTGACGATGCCGGCGTGACCGCAGCCAGACACAATTACCAGGCCTTGAGAGGTATTGATGATGAGAGCGGCATCCTCAGGAATGTTATCCACGCTGACTCCATGAGCTGTCTTGATCCTTCCGCTGAGAGGGAAAGTTCGCTCCTGATGCATGCGCGGGATCGGGCCAGTAAAAAACACGCCCGGCACGAGTTCCTCCTGTCTGGCATGAACAATAAAAGCGCCTCCGCTGGCTTCGTAATCAGCCCTAATGCCGAGCAGATCATTTGTCTCGGTTTGATCTACGGAGGAATGGCGGTTCAAGAAAATGCCCTCAGCTACGTGGGTGTGAGAAAATGCTTGTAGGTTCGTCTGCGAGAATTCGCGTCGCAATGTGAGGAGACCACCGATGTGATCCCAATGGTTGTGTGAGATGACGACTTCGGTAACATCGGAGAGATCGACACCGAGCTCCCGTGCATTAGCTAGAACCGTCCCGGGGCGTGCGCCGGTATCGTAAAGAAGGCGGCGGCCATCGACCTCGACAAGCGCGGAAAAGCCCCACTCGCCAATTCCTTGGAATTGTGGGTCACCAGCCAGCATCGTTGACAGCACTGTAATCTTGAGAGTCTGAACCTCGTGGGTTTGTGCTCTCAGTGGAAACAACATGCCAGCTGGAAGGAACAGGAGGAATGAGACAAGGAACTTCATATTGACTCCATGAATCATAGATTTAAGACGACTGAACAGGCGGCTGCCATTTTCACATAACGCCTGGCCGATAAGCTGCGGGCGCCGCAGGCGACCGTCAGCTTCATCGGCTTGTTAGGCCCCGCCTTGAGGCAGAACCTGGGCTGCCAGACGAGACCGTCGCAATGGCAAGGCTGTCCACCCCCTTACCCCGCTATCAACGCCAGGTATGCCCCTACCGGATCCTGAACCGCCGCATACACGTACTCCCCATGCTCTCCTTGCATCGCTTTGATGACCTTGCCTCGTTGCTCCGGTACGCGACGGAGGCTTTCGGCGAGGTCGCCCACGGGCAAGTAAATCATCCAGACAGGCGGCAGACCCACGTTCACGCCGCGCGCATGGCAGACTCCCGCCGCCGGACTTCCATCTTCGCGGAGCAAGTTGTAGTCGGTATAACGCTCACCCCCGTCCTCCATATCGACGTGTTGCACCGACCACTCAACGACCTGTCGATAGAAGTCCTGAGTTGCGGAGGCATCGGGGACCGTCAGGTCGAGCCAGGATATGCGCCCCACAGGCGCCGCCGCGTCGGGCAATGCAGCGCCGGCACTTGAAGGAATCGCCTCCGTAGGAAGGACTGGGATGATCCCGAACGCCGCCGCATTCGGATCAAGCAGCACCGCCCACTGACTCTTCCCATCGTCGTCTTTGGACTCCATCAGCACGCTCCCGCCCAGATCGAGCGCACGCTGCACACTGGCCGCCACATCGGCGACCTGGATGTGCGGCATCCACTGCAGCGGAAGGTGAGCATATTCAGCGCTGCACGCGCCCAAGCCAATGATGGGCATGCCCAGGTTGTTCATCAGATCTTCCTCGCGCCAAAGCGGATTCTCACCCGTGCTGAGCACACGCGAGTAGAAGCGCACCTCTCGCTCGTGTTCGGGAACAGCGATGTCGGCACTGGAGACGGCGCCGACGCCTGGGACAAATGGTCCGCTCATGGTTTGAGTCCGGGTTGGCATCGCATTAGTGTGGTATCGGGTGAGGATGCAGTTCGTTCGGGTCAATCCGGGGGCGGCCTAACGCGTTGTTGGGCGTCACTTCGATCGTCTTCGCGTCGCGGACCCTCATTTCCAACCGCGCGCGCGCCTTGCCTGTTGGATCCACTTCCGCATCAAGGGCCCTTGCGCCTCCTCAAGCGTCTTCACCTTCATGTAGCGGCTCCTTCCAACGGTTCCAAGCGGGGGTGGAGGATCGAAGTCCGCGCCGCCGAAGAACACAACGTTCACGGAGACGTCGTAGGCGACCATCTCGATGATCCACCCCTGGTCCGGCAATCCGTAGTACGCCTTCTTCCACTTGACCGCGTATTGAAGCCCGGGGATCGTCTCGCAGATCAATTCGTCCAGCCGCTCGACGATGGGATGCAGATCCGACATCACGCGCCGGATCCAATCATCGACGGTCGCGTGGCTGTCCGTGGCCTCGGGCGCCTTCTTGGTGGTGAGTGGCTTGGGTGTTTTCGTCCTGTTGTGGCTCTTCTTGGCGTTCATGTCTTGCCTCTTCATTCGATCCGTGTGACGCCCAACTATTGAATATATGGTTTCCTCATATCACCCTTATGCCACTTTGTAGCGGCATAATACGCCGATGCGCGGTGGTAGCTAAGGTCTTTGTTGCCAATAATCTCACACGTTTTCTCAGACTTGTTCGGGGTCTTATGTGGTTTCCGCATAACCCCGGCAACTCCCTGGCTCTGCAGGATGGCGCACACTGTGAAAAAAGGATGTATCGCCTAACCCAATGACCAATACGCCTGCTCGGGTCCGCACTACTGCAGTAACGAGCACGAATCGCTTCGCGCATCCGAGCTATCAGCTTCAGCTTGCTCGGGGATCAGATGTACTAAAGGAAAGATTGCTGTTCTGCTGGCCTGACTCTCGCATGCGGTTTGTCCGGTTTATGAACCGTTGAGCGACGAGCGGGAAGTCAACCGAAAGATAGCTCCGGTATCGAAAATAGTCAAGTGGACTCCCCTCGGTTACAAGGTAGTGTTACAGTTACTGTAACACTACCGGTTACAACACTCGGTTGCAACGCAGCCCCTTTTTTTCTATATTCGGACTGTCAAAAAATCAAGGTTTGAGGAAATGGCTCGAATTTGTGATGTTTGCGGTAAGAAACCGTTAAGCGGAAATAATATTAGTCACGCCCACAACAAGACCCGGAGGCGCTGGCTCCCCAATCTCCAGAATGTCCGCGCCAAGGTCGATGGACGGACGGTCAGCATGAAGGTCTGCACATCGTGCCTGAAGTCGAACCGCGTCTTGAAGGCAGCATAGCACCTCCTTCTCAGCTTCGAAGATTGTTCCCTGAAAGAGCCATCATGTATGCCTGATGGCTTTTTTATTGTTCTTGCTCCATTTGATCCCTTGCAGGCTGTTGAAAAAAGAAAACCGCCATGACGCCAAGGGAATCATAGAATGAGGTATTGCATATCCTTTTCACCAATTCTTCTTGGCAGCACCAGACTCGCACATGCCATCGCTTGATCTCCAGCTCAACCTTCCCAACCAGCTCACACTGCTGAGAGTGCTTCTCACTCCGGTATTTGTTCTCCTTCTCCTGTCCGAATCCGCATTCTCCAAACAAATGTCACTGATGGTCTTTGTCATTGCCGCACTCACCGATTGGTACGATGGCTGGGCAGCGCGAAAGTTTGGCTACACATCACGCTGGGGAAAGTTCCTTGATCCCCTCGCCGACAAGATCCTTTCCTCCGCTGCCCTGCTTTGCTATGTTTCGCTCGATCTTGTAGAGGGCTGGATGGTCTGGATCGTGATCATCAGGGATTTCCTGATCACCGGCTTGCGGAGTTATGCAGAGTACAAAGACAGGCCGATCGTGACTTCAAAGACTGCTCAGGCAAAGACATTCGGTCAGTTTGTCGCCATCTACTATATCCTGATCCTTTATGTTGCCAGGAATGTCCCCATCGTGTCTCAGGACTTCGGGGAGACCATCGATTCGCTGATGCACCCCCAGGTACTCTATGGAATGATGCTTCTTGTAACGATCTCCACGGTTGGCACCGGCATCGCGTACTTGTTCGACAACAGAAAATTTCTGCGTGAGCTTTACGATGGACTCGGAACCTCGTAAGCCTTCGCAGCCATCGACCGTTTCTTTCTTCGAGCGATTGATTGCGACCGGCATCTATGCGGGTTATGCGCCATGGGCACCCGGAACCATGGGTTCCCTCGTAGGACTTTTGATCTATTTCGTACCAGGTCTTGAAAATCCTCTTCCCTTCCTCTCTATCATTGTTCTAACTTTTTTTGCAGGCACATTTGTAGCCGCAAGAGTTGCCGCTGTTGAAGGCAACAAGCTGACAGCGACTTCAGCGGCGTTGAAGTCCATGATGCGAACCGATCTTTCGACCAAGAGTGATCCGTCTGTTGTGGTTATCGATGAAATTGTCGGAATGTGGGTGGCACTTTTTCTTCTTCCCAAAACAATCGGTGTCGCCGTGGTTTCATTCCTTGTCTTTCGTCTCTTCGATATCGTCAAGCCCTTTCCAGCTCGAAACCTCGAGCGGATACCCGGAGGTTGGGGGATCATGCTTGATGATGTTATCGCGGGGGTGTACACGAATATCGTTTGCAGAGGCTGTGTTGCGTTGATTCCATCGCTTGCGTATTGAGGGTTTCACTAGGGCAAAGACCCTTCGTGAATCTTTGTGCCTTCGTGGCTTTGTGGCAAGATGTTGACGCCTATTCTCTCTTATCATGAAATCCGAAATCATCACCATCGGCGACGAATTGCTGATCGGCCAGGTGATCAACACCAACCAGGCCTACATCGCCGATAAGCTCAGCAACATTGGAATCACGATCGAGCGGATGATCACCGTTGGTGATGACCTCGAGAAAATACTCGCGGCCTTCGAGGAATCATGGAAACGGAGCGAGATCGTTCTTGTGACCGGAGGCTTAGGTCCGACACACGACGATGTCACAAAGAAAGCTGTTTGCAGATTCTTCAGGACCGATCTTGTTAGCAACGAAGAGGTCCGACGCAACGTTGAGCGATTGCTGCGTCAGAGAAGCACTCCATGGACCCCCGCTGCGGAAGAACAAACAATGTTTCCCCGTGCAGCAAAGGTCTTTCCCAACAGGATCGGCTCTGCTGCCGGGATGCTCTTCGAAGAACCGGGCCGGTATTTCATTGTCATGCCAGGCGTACCTTACGAGATGACCGCCATGGTTGACGAGACGGTGATCTCTTTTCTGAAATCAAGGGTTACGGGAACCGTCATTCAACATCTCACCTTGCGCACTACGGGTATCTCAGAAAGCGTGCTCGCCCGCAACCTGGGTGACATTGACGAGTTGCTCGGTGGCGCCTCGCTGGCCTTCCTTCCCTCACCTTCTGGCGTCCGATTACGCATCACTGTCGAGGAACGTGATCCCACAATTGCCCGTGCGAAGGTCCGTGAAGTCGAACAGAGAATCAGGAACAAATCGGGCAAGTATGTCTATGGAACTGACGCTCAAGAACTTGAGGAAGTAGTAGGAGCAATGCTCGCAGAGCGCAAGCTTTCGCTTGCCGTAGCTGAATCGTGTACCGGCGGTCTGATCGCAGATCTCATCACCAACGTGAGCGGGAGCTCGGCATACTTCGAACGAGGAATCATCGCGTACAGCGACAGGTCGAAGGTAGAGCTGCTTGGAGTATCCCCACAGCTCATTGAACGCCACGGGGCAGTCAGCAAGGAAGTAGCTGAGGCGCTGGCCAATGGCATACGGAGGGTTGCAAATACGCACATCGGGATTTCGACCACCGGAATCGCCGGACCGACAGGAGCAACAGAAGGGAAACCAGTCGGACTTGTATGGGTCAGCTACTCGGATCCCAATGAGACGCTTGCGCTGAAATTCAACTTCGGAGATGATCGACGGCGTGTGAAAGAACGCACGGCAGCAGCAGCACTGGAGATTGTGCGAAGGAAGCTGTTGAGAATCGAATCTGGATAACAGAGCCTCCACCACCCCCAATGAGCCTGTTTAGTATGTCCTTAGAAGTGTAGAGCGATTCTCCAGAATCGCTCTAATTTGCTCCGACAGCGACACCCGGCAAAGCCGAGGCTCGTCCGCCCAGACGGCGGACGGCTGGAGTGTCGCTCTACAACTTCTTGGACAGCCTCATACGCGGGTGGCTACCTGAACGAAGCTACTCTATTTCAACAACACTAATCTTTTGGCCTCAACAAATCCTCCCGCTTCAAGCTTGTAGACGTACACACCACTCGCTAAGCCACTCGCGTCAAACGGTACAACATGACGTCCCGACTCCTTACTCTCGTTGACCAATGTGGCTACCTCACGGCCAAGGAGATCATAGACTTTGAGAATGACTAATGAGAGGTGACCAACCTCGAACTGAATCGTCGTCGTCGGATTAAACGGGTTTGGATAATTCTGAAAAAGAGAAAACCCATCGGGTACTCCATTCCCACCCGTCTCAACTGACGTTGTTGATTGTGTGTACTTCACGGTCGCATAATCGAGGGCGCTCATGCCAGCTACATACACGTTGGCCACCGAATCCACCGCCAGGCCGTTAGGCACATCGCTGCTCCCGGCACTGCCTAAGTTTGTGTAGCGGATTTCCCACTGCTGATCTCCAACCGCGTCATATTTTAGCGTAGCGAAATCGAAGCCGGTGCTCATCCCTGAGCTGTAGCCGGCGACATAGACATTGCCGGACATATCAAGAGCGATCTCGGACGCACCATCGTCATCGCTGGCCGGTCCGTTGTATCGCCGGACCCATACCGTGTCACCAAGAGCATTGTATTTGATCGTGGCATAATCAAAATCCATGCTCGCTCCCCCATAGCTTTTTCCTGTGACGTACGCATTGCCAATTCCATCCACCACCAAATCCGTTGCCTCATCTGCGTTGGATGCGGGACCGTCATACACAGCGAGCCACTCCACAACTCCTGAAGTACTATAGCGGATTGTTGTGTAATCAAGATCGGAAAGGTCGTCTTGCGTTTTTCCCGTAACATAAACATGGCCTGAATCATCAACGGCAATACTTGTGGCTTCATCATCATCGCTCCCGGGTCCGTTGTATGTCATGACCCACTCGAATGTCCCAGCCGAGTCATAGTTGAGAGTCGCATAGTCAAAGAACGGGGCCCCGCTCCCGCTGCTTCCTCCGTCACTCACCCCGGTGACATACACATTACCAAGATTGTCGACGGCGATTGCGTTCGCTCTGTCGTAATCCCCTGCGAGTCCATTGTATCTTGCAGCCCATGCCTCATCGCCCGCGAGGGTGTACTTGATAGTCACGTAATCTTCATAGATTCCATGTGTGCCGACCAATCCTTCGCTTTCACCAGTGACATACACATTCCCGGTGCCGTCCACTGCAATGGAATGCGGGATATCCCCTCCGTTCCGGGATCCATTGTATCGCCGTGTCCACACAGTGTCCCCGTCTGCATTGTATTTGATCGTGAGATAGTCGTAGGCAGACGTGAGACCCCAGCTTTGACCGGTGACATAGACATTGCCGTCGGCATCGAGCGCAATCGCATTAGCGAAGTCCGATCCTCCCCCTGTGCCGTTAAACCGCTTCACCCAGAGCGTGTCACCGTCGGGACCATACTTGATTGTTGCAAAGTCCTCAGAAGCAAATCCACCGCTTTGACTTGACCCTGTTACATGGACATTCCCGCCCGCGTCAACCGCGACAGCATTGGGTTGATCTGTTCCGGTGCCCGGCCCGGCGTATCGCGATGCCCATGATTCCGTAACCTGTGCTCTCATAACACCGGCCACAGCAAAGAACAGTAGGATGACCAGTCGGGAACCCATCGTAAGTCGTTTCATGACGTCACTCCTTTCAGGGAATGTGAGGTGGAAGATTGCTTGGTGGATCGAGTAGATTTCATGTGAGCATCGAAACTGCATCATTGTCAGGGGACTGTGGGAATATGTCATTAGTGTGTGAACACTACCATACCTACGCTCTACTTGTAGGAAAAGATGTTGAGGCAGATCACGAAAGGAACCATGCTTGCGCTGGATCACCTTCTCGTTACAGCATGAATAGCGATTAGGGAACGGTGTGGTCGATCTAATACTCCATTGATCCATTCATCCTACAGGCCATCCTCTTTCTTGACATCCCAGTACTCCTTTCCTATATTCGAGCAGCCTTCCCCGAGAGACCTTGAGAAATGGTGTCAGCTGGTTTCGCGTTCCGGAAACAAACCTGAATAAATGAACAGGCCGCTCCATACGGAGCTCTGTGACTTTGGTTCATAATTCCATATCTACAAACAGGCCGTCCCCGCCCGCCCATACCATAAGCTGGATGTGCGTTCGGTCGGGCCTCCGGGACTTCTTCAAGTACCTACTGAAACGCCATACTCGGATATCATTCATGACATCACTGAAATCGAGGTGATTTATCTCTCCGAGGAACGACGTTCGAACCGTTCGATCTCCGTCGTCTACCAAGCTCCAAGCCCTTTGCCCTTTGCTCTTTGCTCTTTGCTCTATGCTCTATACTCTGTGCTCTATGCTCCACGCTTTTTCCTAATAGATTTTCCTGAGTTCGTACCATGCCAACTCTCCGTCTTTTCATCTCCATCGACACCCCTCCAAAGATCAAAAGCTTGATTTCACGTGTCATCTCAAAGATAAAGGAAACGGGAGCAGATGTAAAATGGGAGCCTCCTGAGAAGCTCCATGCAACGATCAAGTTCCTTGGCAATGCGGACGAGGGACTTGTGGGTAGGATTGCCTCCGTGCTTGAAGAAATCTGTGTAAG
>Ga0247727_10016421_pt1 | contig 11954 bp, 11 predicted proteins | sample WisWelCaveWW1625_FD_202498 | JGI IMG/M metagenome (GOLD analysis project Ga0247727, IMG submission 202498) | Biofilm microbial communities from Wishing Well Cave, Virginia, United States - WW16-25 | ecosystem: Environmental > Aquatic > Deep subsurface > Groundwater > Cave microbial mat | place...
CCGCATTTCGTCATTAGCAACGATTTGATCGATATCCTTTCCCACGATCTCAGACTGACTGTATTGAAACAGTTTCTCAAACACAGGACTGCAAGTGATTACCCTGTTTTGCTGATCGGTAAGTAAGATTGCAACAGGGCTGTTCGAAATCAGGGAGTTCAGGATAGCGGTTTGTTCGGCTTTCTCCTGTTGCGTTTGACTCTTTTCCTGTTCAAGTTTCAAGCTCCTTCCTGCCAGAAGGAAATGCTCTAAAACTGCCAGTGACCCGAGAATCAGCAGACCAAGAAAAGCCACAAGTTCCTGGGATTGCCTTGATACCGGATCCTGCAAACCGGCAAAGGACATCAAGAAGTGGTTCATGGGAAAAAGAAAAGCGAGCAACACCAGCGGGCTCTTTATTTCGAGTGCTTCCTGTTTGAGGCGATCCGGCTGTTCATGAAAAGGATAGTGACGAAGCCGCGCCGTCGCGACAATTACGATGAGAGGCAAATCCCAAAGCAAGTCCGCGGTCGATCCCCATTCTGCTTCCCATACCCCTGCGTAATGCAGCCACTCCAGGATATCAGCAACAAATAACAGGAAGAGCGCGATTCCGGTTAATCCATACAAAAGTCGCCAGCGCGTTTTTTTGCAAGTTTGAAAAAGTTGAGCAAATCGGATCACCAGAACCAGGTCCAGGGATATGTAAAGATAGTATGAAGGCAGCAAGATTCCGTAGCGCCCGGGATTCACATTGCTGGGGATGAGAATAAAGTAGGTGAACAATGCGAGCAAAAAAACAGCAAAACCCAGGATTCGGATGAGTTGAACAGGATCAGTTGAAGGTCTGCTTCGCGCAGCAGCAGGATTTGTTTCAGCAGCAAAAAAGAAACAAAGATAGTAGAACATGTAAACTGAATCTTCCGCAATCCCAAGAGTGAACGTTCCCCGCCCTGACGCCAGCCTGGTCATGCATTGCACAAGCAGCCACGCAGCAAACGCAAGAGTCAGATAATTCCAGTATCTTCGCTCCTCCGGACGTTCGATTTCGCGAAGTCGATGCTGAAAGGCGAAAAGAATCAGACATTGCAGGAATAACTCTCCATAATAATGCGCATAAGGTCTGAGTCCGCCGAGCAGGGGAATCAAGTAAGGAAGACTGAGTATGATCAGCGTCAACGAAAAGATTCTTGCTATGCTATCGGACTTGAGGTTAGCCCACGTACTCTTCAATCGTGGCACCAATGTTGAACCTCCACGGCCTGCGATCTCTTTTCCGGGGGGAATCAGTCATTATCGTTGATCGTACCGATTCCAGTAGCATCACCAATAGTCAATCCGGATCCGGATGATAGCTGGATTTGAAATGTTTCGTTCGGTTCATCAACTGTGTCATGACAGATGGGAATCGTCACTGTTTTCGTGATTTCAGCCGGCCCAAAAGACAGAACTCCGCCTCTCAGAATGAAATCACCGGGCGCAGTGCAGGTCTTGGCCAACGAACGTATGGCTGTGCCGTTTACTGTCGTAAAATTAACAGTTGCTCCTGCAGGGTTGGCCGCGGTAAGAGTCAGAGTGAATACAGCGTTGACGATCGAGGCAGGTCCGAGCGGTTCCGTAACGGTTCTATCGTTAATCGTCAGAGTCGGAAGAGGAGGATTATCATCGCTTGTGATGTTCCCGAACCCTTGAGCATCCTGGATTGTGGCGTTTACCGGATTGGTCAGGTTTACTCGAAATCGCTGGTTATTTTCGATTTCCGTATCGCCGCAAACGGCGATAGCTATCGGCTGAGTTGTCACTCCCGTAGCGAAGGAGAGCGAGTTGTTTGAATTTACAAAATCGGCGGTTCCACCACAGGAAGCGCTGCCGGTCGCAGTATCGTTAGCGGTCGCATAAGTGACTGATACATTCTGCCCGCTGGCTGGAGAGAGAGTGACCGTGAATGTCGCATTGGCCTGGCCTGCGTTTCCTTCAGTCACCGTAACGTCATTAATACGTAAAGATGGAGGAGGATCATCATCTACGAGAGTGGCCTGACCCTGGCCGTCTCCAATCGTAGCTCCACTGCCGGGACTGAATAAATTCACTAAGAACGTTTCCTCTGCTTCGTCCCGTGTGTCGCCGCATACAGTGATAGTGATGTTTTTCGTTGTTTCAGATGATGAAAAGGAAACTGACGCGTTCGTTAGATTTATGAAATCGGTGGTCCCGCCACAGGAACCGCCTCCCGTCGCTGTCCCGGGTGAAGTACTGTAGAGAACGGAAGCTGTTCCCGTGCCGGATTTAGTTATCGTGAATGTAGCTATTCCTGAACCCCCGTCAGTTTCAAATCCTACAGTAGTATCATTGATCGATAGAGATTGCGAGCAAACGATTAAAGGACTGAACAAAAAAACGAACAACAAAAGACCAAACCGCAAAAGCGTTCCTGTTTTCATCTGCAAACTCCATGACTTCTCCTATGTCTCAGGAAGGCCTTCACGCATTCCTGATTATCCTTTATTGTATCCTCTATTGTATCAGCAAACCAGAATGCCCTCTGTAAATCTGTTTACAGGGCGCGCAGGGATTCGCTCACAGCCAGCGAAATGTTTTGCAGACCGCGAAGCAATTCATCTGTTTTCGGCCAACCATATCCAATTCGCATGTACCGAGGATCCATTTCAAACCAGTGACCGGGGCCAACAAACGTTTTGTATCGCTCATTCAATATCCTGTAGAAACGAGGCGCGTCCGTTCTGCATTCCGCTTTGATCCTTGGAAAGCACACAACGCCGCCGGTAGGTTCCACCCATTCCAGATCGTTCTGGGATTCAATCCAATTCTTCATAATCCGAAAATGTGATTCAATCTTTTCACAAATCAGCGGGAGATACCGTTCTTTCTTTTCCAGAAACTGGAACGCGATCTCTTCATCTACAACGGAGTTGCAAATCATGATTTGCTCTTTTGCAGCGAGAAACAGTTGCATCAGATCAGGATTCCGGCACGAGAGCCATCCGGTACGAATTCCAGGAAGTCCGTATGTTTTCGACAGCGATGAAACACTGATGACTTTCGGAGACAGTTCGGCAGCATTCGGCAGAATCCCGGAAAAAGCCATTTCCCGATACGTTTCATCCAGAATAAGCAAGACGTTTCGCGATTCAATCAGGCCGATCAATCGATGTAGTTCATTGAGAGTGAGCGTGCTCCCGGTGGGGTTGTGAGGAAATGTCAGGCTGACAAGATTTGTTTCCGGAGTCAATTTTTCGGCAAGAGAATCAAGATCAATACGAAAATTCTGTTCGAAGCTCAGTTCCATAAACTCTATGGATGCGCCAATCGCCCGCGGAGTCTCAATGTTAGTCGCGTAGTTCGGCCGGGCAACAACGATTCTGTCACCGGACTTCAGCAGAGATGTCGACACAATGAAAAGCGCTGCAGCGGCGCCCGCTGTGATCAAAACGTCCTCCGGGGATACATGCGATCCGGAAGCAATCATCTCACGAAGCTCGGGTTTGCCCCGGTGACTTCCGTAACACAGAACAAGATTGTTGAGATCTAAATCCAGATCCTGAAGCGCCGCATCCGAAAAAGAACTTTCCATTAAGTTACAATCAATGTTCGCATAACCCATTTCCTCGGGCGATTCAATCTCAATGGGCATTCTCCTGTAGCGCATATGAATGCAACAGTATAACAGTCCGCGACTTGAAAGAGAGAAGGCGCTCACGCTCAGTGCAAATGGACATAGGCGAACAACAATCCGCGCGACATTTGGGTGTCGGCGCAAGGTATCGCAGATCCTCCAATGCCATCCCGAACCTGGATTCAAGTATTCCCCAGTTGAAACACGAATTGAAGTGGTGATATAAGTTTGAAGTAGCGAAGCGGTGAGAGCAATGGAAAGACTTTCCAAACAATCGCATCGCACTCTGGCAATACAGAAAGCGATCGGGCGTAGATACAAGATCATTACAAAGATAGCAACGGGCGGTTTTGGCGATGTGTATCTTGGAGAACACACTAAGCTTGGACGCAAAGTTGCGATCAAAGTTTTGCTGCGTAGTCTGGGAGAGGAAGAGGATGTGGTCATGCGTTTCCAAAGGGAATCACGCTCCGCCGCCAATCTCACGCATCCCAACATTATCGATATTTACGATGTAGGTGAAGGGGAGAGTCCCGAGCAAGGAGCCAGGATCTATTACTTCGTGATGAAATTCATTGATGGCGAAATGCTCGCTCAAAGAATGCAGCGCGAAAAACGCATGAGTCCCCCCGAAGCCATTCACATCATCAAGCAACTGGCAGACGCTCTTGCATACGCTCACGGACACGCCGTCGTTCATCGAGACATAAAACCCTCCAATGTGATGCTGGATGAGTACGGTAAACCGGTATTGATGGACTTTGGTATTGCGCGGTTCCAGTATGCGGGAGCTGTGACGAAGGAAGGGACTATGATGGGGACGCCCCATTACCTGGCGCCCGAACAGCCTTTAGGAAAACCGATAGACGGCCGAACCGACTTATACAGTTTGGGAATCATGTCCTATGAGATGCTCGCCGGAATTCTTCCGTTTCATCATGAAAATTCCGTGCAGCTCATCTTCAAGCATATCAACGATCCGCCGACTCCGCTGCAGGATCTCGTGCCCGGTCTTTCGCCGGAGCTGTGCGGAATCATACACAAGATGTTGGAAAAGACTCCGGAAAAACGTCAGCAGTCAGCCGGTGAAGTGGTTGCTCAGCTTGAGGCGCTTTCCGGGATTTACCCGGCGCCCACACCTGCAGCACTCCGCAGAACCACACCGGCCCTACCGGTAAGCGCTCAGGAACTTGCGCTCCAACAATGTTTTGATACGGCGCGCATAGCACTGGAACAACAAAACATTGCTGCCGCAATTGAAAATCTGACTAATGCCATGCATATCGATTCTTCCAATGATGAAGCCCAGAGCCTTTTCCAAAAGGCAGAATCGGCAATGCTCAGACAGGTGGACCAGCTTTGCAATCAGTTGAATTTCAAGGAAGCAAAACAGGTTCTGGATCTCGCAAAACCTGCGTTTGGTGAATCGGCAGAGGCGAAGTCTGAAGAAGTACACAAAAGCGATCAGATCTATCAGCAATATCTGCATGCCAAAGAGTTGTTCGACAAGAACAATCTGAGTGATGCAATTCGAAAGTACCAGGATTTCTTGGAGACTCCGCCAATTTACGATTTTGCTGTGATGAAAGAACTACGAAAGCATGCGGAGGATACGATAAAACTGGCTCGTGTCCAATTGGAATCGGGTCATCCGGCAGATAACTCTGAACAAGATGCGATCGCGCAGTTGCCCGCAAACGCGGGACTCGAGTCGATTCAAAATCAAAAGAATACGAAACGGTCGAATCAGGTAAATTTTCTTGCAATTTCCGGTATTGCTGCTCTCGTGGTGGCCGTCGCGGTTGCCTTGTTTTACTCGAGGGAGGACTCACAAACAACTCCCGGTCCTGCTCCGAAACGTGCCATCCTCACTGCAAACATTCCCGAACCGCAAAAACCTACGGTGGTTCCCGTCACCGGGAGTATCACTGTTCGGTCTGAGCCGGACGGTGCTACAGTTTTTCTTGGAGAACAACAGAAAGGAAAAACTCCGCTCGAGATTACCGATCAACCGTTTGGAACACATAAGATCAAAGCACGATTGAATGGATTCAAAGATATTCAACAGGAACTGGTGATCACACCGGACAATCCCAAAGCGGAGGTGACGATAACTCTGGAAGCAGTTGAAAAGGCATTTGGGACGTTGATTGTTCAGTCACGACCGCCTGGAGCCATGATTCGTGTGGAAAATAAAGCTGTTGGAATGACCCCTAAGACCTTTCCGAAGACAGCAGCAGGTATTTACACACTTGAACTGAAGAAAGAAGGTTATGCGGATTACAATTCCTCCGTACAGGTGCACAAAGAACAAATCACAAACCTCAACGTCCAGCTTGAGGAAATCCACAAACCGGCTGCGGACACTACCCTACATACTGAACCGAAGACAAGACCTGGAATGATCGTGCCTATGGGCCCGGACGTTATTCCACCAAAACTGATCAGTAAGACAGACTTGAGGTATCCTGAAGCGGCAAAAGACCGAAACCTGGCCGGAACCGTCCGGCTCTCAATCTTTGTTTCTGAAACAGGCAAGATAATTTCAGTAAAGGTCACTGCATCAGCACATCCCATTCTTGATGAAGCGGCAAAAAAATGCGTCAAAGAATGGAAGTATGAGCCGGCATCAAGGAACGGTATCCCCGTCAGCGTGTGGACAACGGTATCGTTGAGCTTCAACCAACAATAAGGAACAACGACTTCAGTCAGTTCGCTTTCAAATTGCATCCTCAAAGACTTATTGAACAGGAAGCGAGAGCCATCGGGTCCATTCAGTGAAGGAGATTCTGCGGTGTCCGTTTGCCTCCAGCAAACCGTTATCTCTCCAGACAAGCAGGATATCTATGATTTCCTGAGGCACGCCATACAAAGGCGCCTTGCGTAGAAACGCATCGTAATCACGAGGCACAAACCAGACCAGAAATTCAGCATCCAGCAGCAAGCATTGCTTAAGCAGCAGCTTCAAGTACCGTTTCTGCCTGCGAGAAGTTCCATCAATGTGTTGTCCCAATGTGTCAACGTCCTGAGCGGTAAAACCTGTTTCGGCGACCGCAAAAGGCTTTTCTGGAGCCATGTCATGGACCCTTGAAAAAAAGTCGCCGGGTAACGTTGCCGGATCCTCAAAACCGAAAAAATAGGGATAAGCACTTACCGCAACATAATCGCTGTACGGAAGAATCCTGGAAATCGCGCGGGCCTGAGCGGCTTGATCGATCCAGAAAAAGTCGATTTGCAGACTGACGAAAACCGGCAAGGTTGGGTTTTCCGATTTTATGGTTTGATAAACCTGTTTTGCGAAACGCACAAACGATTTCCACTTCGAAGGGTGATAAAAGGCAAGCAGGTTCGCTTCTACAACGTATGCAAAATAATCAGGCTGAAAGCGGCCAATCAAGTCTCTGCAAAAATTGGTGTACGCGATCACCGTTTCCGGATCGTCAAGATCCCTGTTTTTCCACTTGCCCGGACGCTCCATGTTTTCATACTCACCCCAGTAACCAGCCATTTCTCCATCAATATTCAGCGGCGACATGTACAGGAAGAGCTTTTGGCCGGCCTTACGCTGCAAAAGCCTGAAAGTAAGCTCGTGCTCAACATTTGGATGATATGGTTGTCCTTTCAAGGCTTCGGGCCATGGGACTCCCACAGCAATATGATGAGCGATGAGATCTGCGTTTCTGTGAACAAAACGGTACGTCTTCTCCACCGCCTGCGGAGTTATGTCATAGGACGTCGGCACAAATCCCATGTAAAACGGACGCGTCGCGGGAATCGATTCTCCGATAAAGTTATCCTGAGACCCGTTAACAATCCGGGGGACCAGAAACGTCAGCAACAACAGGCAACTGATAAACATGTCTGCACCGGAGACTATTCTAATTATATGCTGCCGGGGCCCGGCCGGCCTGTAACCTTACTGTATTGAGGCGTTCGAGGCGGGGAGATAGAGTTTGAAGACTGAACCCTTATCGACTTCGCTGGATGCTTCTGCTCTTCCGGCATGCGCTTTAACCACAAACTTCACGAGACTGAGCCCTAATCCGATTCCCTTCTGCGAACGGGTTTTGTCGCTGCGATACAGACGATCCCAGATTCTCGGCAGGTCATCCTGTGGAATGCCGGAACCGTTATCCTCTATTGAAATTACTACATCTCCATTGCGTTGAAACGCATCGACTTTAACCTGACCGCCTGGTCGCGTGTATTTAAGCGCATTGTCGAGCAGATTTGCCAGAACCTGTCGCATCCTGTCCCTGTCGGCGTTTATGAAGAGATCATTTCCACATTCAGCAGTCAATCCGATATTTTTATCCTCAGCAATGTATCGATACAACTCAACGCTGTCCTGAATCAATGAAGGAACGCTGACCTTCTCCAGTCTCAATTTCATCGATCCGGTTTCAGCCTCTGAAATGTCCATCAACGTATTCAATAAACTTAGAATTCGATCTGATTCTTCGAGGCAGTCGGCCAGAGCTTCGCGACATTTGGCATTGTCGGAATCTGACTCCAAAGCGCTTTCAGCGACTGCTCTCAATCTGGTAATGGGAGTTCGCAAATCATGAGCAACGTTATCAAGCGAGTTTCGCATTCCTTCAATCAGGTTCTGAATCTTTTCCAGCATCTCGTTAAACAGCAGGGCCAGTTGATCCAGTTCATCTCCGGAATGATTGACCGGTACACGAGATTCGATTTTGCCGCTCTGTATGGACCGTACGGTAGCAATCATGGAACGCAGCGGGCGAAGCGACCGGAATGACAACACAGTTCCCGCAATCAGAAAAAGAGGTGTAATGACACCGGCAAAACTCCAGCGGAATGTTGCCAGAAAATCCTGTCTTTTCTCAGATGTTGTTCCCGTTTGCAACACAGTTTGGGGATCCAATCGAAGTGCCGCAATTTCCAGAGCTTCAGGCTCTTCGAACAGCAGCCACTCGTCTTCTTCGCCTTTCTCAGAAAGCCGAATCCATGCTTCAGGCGAAACGCCCTGTGTCTCCAGGCTCTGGAAATCATAATCGGGAAACAGGTTTAGACCGGTGATGTAAATTGTTTTGTTCTGAGGCCCGGAAACTCTCACGAAAACATACCCGGCCGGATCATCGCCTCCGGTGCTTGCGGCGGCCAGAGCATCCAGACCTCCTTCACGATAAACAGAAGCCAGTTGTTTCAGCTTGAGTTGCACATTTTCTTTGTCTTTATTCGTGAGAACAGAAGACAAAATGGTTGAAGAAATCAGCAAAAGAAGCAACGCGATCGTGATAAATATTCCGGTGTACCACAACCACAACCGGAACCCGATCGCTTTCCAGAAAGGATTACCCTTTTCTGAGGACATAACCGACTCCACGCATGGTTTGAATTAATTTTTCCTGGAAATCCTTATCGATTCGGTTTCGCAACCTGCAGACCAGAACATCGACAACATTGGTTTGAGGATCAAAATGATAATCCCAAACGTGTTCAAGAATCATGGTTTTTGACACGACTCGACCCGCATTGCGCATCAAGTATTCCAGCAACGAAAACTCACGGGGTTGCAGATCCATCTTTCGACCGGCTCGACAAACTTCACGGGTCAGCACATCCAGGGAAAGATCGCCGACGGCAAGCACGTGCGCGTCCGTCTGATTGTGACTTCTACGAATCAATGCTTGCAGCCGCGCCAGCAGTTCGGAAAAGGCAAACGGCTTCACAAGATAATCATCGCTGCCGAATTGAAGACCGCGAACCCGGTCTTCAACCGTTCTCTTCGCGCTGAGGATGATTACAGGTATTGCTACTTTATTATCACGTAATTTTTGAATCACCGAAAGACCATCCAGTTTCGGTAACATGAGATCGACGACTGCGGCATCATAGTCTTCGCTCAGGGCCAGGTGAAGTCCATCCTGGCCGTTGTCGGCATGATCCACGGCCATCCCGGCCTGTTGAAGGCCGGTCACGATGAATGAGGCGATTTTGTCGTCGTCCTCAATGACAAGAATCCGCATAGAAGACTCGCTTCTTAAACCATTAGATAACATTTCCTCTTCTTCTTCCACTGGTCCCTTTATCTCAGAACTCGGGAAAAGCCTCATCTACATTTTGTAATGCCTGCCTCTGGCCGGCTTCCTCCGTCGGCGAAAGAGGGTCGATGGTACAAAGTTCACTCAGCCTCACCATTCAGGATAGACGGCGCCGGCGGCTGTAGTAACTCGCGTCAACAATAGTGGACCGTCCATCACCAGTCCGACACCGGGAGCGTGAAACTTGAACTCCAGGGCATCGGGCTCCAGCGGTGTTGTTTCCCTCACCTCCACGCAATCAGTAAATTGCGCAACGAGTGTCGTTACGGTGGCATCGATTCGCCTGATTTCGCCTCGATCCATGGCTATACCAGGAGCTGTTTCCTGATGATACCGCGCGCCGATCAGGATTGTGCCCGGCATGATGATCCCGGGTTCTGCTCCGTCTACACCGGCTCGCCAGGAACCGTCATGACTTACAACCTGTCCGTTCTCATAAAAATTTACGTCCTCTCCAAAATAGAAAACGCTGTTAGTTTGCTTGCATATAGCAAAGTAGTTTTTTGAAATTTCCACGAGCTCGCCGTCCTTCGTCTCGCGTTCTCTGACCACACGTGTCTCGATTCCGTTGATCACCTTCGTTCGATTGAGGACAGTGATGACCAGTTTGACGGCCTCTCCTTCGTCGTCGCCTTCCAGAACAAGCTCATGGCCCGGTTCAAGGATAAAAAAAGGATTCCTTCCAGTGGATGAGAATTTACACCCATCCTCCCTGAAACTATCTGTGAACTTTGGTGAGTGGGCAAAAACCGCCCCGGCAAAAGACAGCGCGGCAATCGTTAGTGTGAATATTGTTACAAGTGTCTTGCTCTCCATAATTTCTCTCCTTCTGAATAAAATAGTACTCCCTTATGATTACCGGGTACTTGCCCCAGCATTACAATTTTGAAAGAAAAGCGTCCGCTGCAAACGGTCCGGATCCGTTAATGCGAACGAAAGCCAGGCGCCGAAACCGGCTCTGAGCCAGGACTCATTCGTGCTCATTCATCAAAGCTAATCAAACCAGTTTTCCAGTTTGAGATCCGGCACTCTAATAAAATGTCTGGTATTGCGTGTGACCAGTGTGAGTTTTGCATCCAGAGCGCTGGCAGCGATCAGAAGATCCTCAGGGGTATTCCGAATCCATTCAAAGAAAGATAAGCAGCAACATCACCGGCAAGAACGGCAATGTCCCGGGTAATCGGCAGGATGTTGAGAGAAGACAAGACCTCATTTTGAATCCTTTCCCAAAAGACATCGTGATCAGGTCGCCTTTGGGCTCCGTAGCGCATCTCCATCACGCAGATACAGGAGGTCGCTTGCTGATGCCCTGGTATACCGGCCAGTTGTTTCAGAAGTGCCGTAGAAGGCTTTTTCTTGAGCACTTCGCTCAGGATATTCGTGTCAAACAAGAACATGAAACCTACGTTCTATACTTTACCCGACCGGGCAGCCCTTAAGCCACGGCTGTGCCGCTTGTTTTCGATCTTTTGAATCTCACCGAAAAAAGGATCGCTTTCCTGTAGCCATCCCTTTACGTTATGTAAGCCCTTTTTCGAAGGCGCAGTCAAAACAGCAACAGGCCTTCCTCTCCTTGTAATGACAATCTGCTCACCACCGTAGACGACCCTGTTTACCAGTTCGGAAAAACGCGCTTTCGCTTCGGCAATACTCACTTCATGATTTAGCATGGTCAATCTAGAAAAACCCCGAATGATGACTATTATGGTCATATTTATCAAAATGGTCAATATACTTGAATTCGCATAGCCTGAAACATTTCTCGGCTGTACTGGGTGAAGTAAGAATCTGATCTGTTTCACCATTAATGGGGTGCATCTACGATTTTGGGGGTTAGCGTCGAGGTCGTGAAATGCCGTCGTAGATCTCGCCGTCTTCGACAATGAGCATCGCGACTTGGTGAGCCTCGGCGACGGCATGTCGATGAGAGTGCGGAAGACTCTGAATAATGGCAGCCTCCAGATTATCCATTTCGCGCTCGATGTTGGGGATATCGTTCCAATCAGAAGGCGGAGCGGAGCGTGCAGGCAGTGAAGCCAAGCGGTTGAGCCAAAGAAGGCAATCGCCATCGCGTCGTGCAACGAGTTGAAGGGAGGAAGCGTCCAGCATGTGAGGCGAGAAGCCGCATCGGTCGAGTGCCTTACGAGCCCTAGCCCGAGTTTACCACGCTGACGGATGAAAAGTGGTTAGAACGCTGTACTGATGCGGTTTTTCGGAGATGGGGGGTGTATGACCTACTTGGGGAAATACTTGGGTAAATCCAGCGCGTCAAC
>Ga0247727_10016422_pt1 | contig 11954 bp, 10 predicted proteins | sample WisWelCaveWW1625_FD_202498 | JGI IMG/M metagenome (GOLD analysis project Ga0247727, IMG submission 202498) | Biofilm microbial communities from Wishing Well Cave, Virginia, United States - WW16-25 | ecosystem: Environmental > Aquatic > Deep subsurface > Groundwater > Cave microbial mat | place...
CACCAGGCCCGCCCGCTTGTAGCGCGACACGAGCGTGCTGTCGAAATCGGGCCGGTAGTCTTTCCAGACGCGGCTCCCCGACGAAGTGATCGTCCCGGCGAGATGCACGCCGATGTCTTTCAGCGCAAAGGGCACGCCGCGAAACGGCCCCGCGGGCAATCCGCTTTTGATCCGCGCTTCGGCTTTGTCGAAGAAGAGATGGCAGAAGGCGTTGAGCTTCGGGTTCAACGCTTCGACGCGCTGCCGGACGGCATCGAGCAACTCCGACGGCGTGACCTGCTTTTTCGCAATCAACTCCGCCAGGCCCATTGCATCGTACCTGGCGTATTCGGCGGCCAACCCAGTGAAGCTGCCCGTCAGGGTCGCGCCGACGCCGGCGGCGGCGCTGGTCTTAATCATTTCGCGGCGATTGATCTTCTTCATTCGAACTCTCCTGTTATACAATCCGGTCTTTGGAAGAGACATCAACTATGGGAGGTCTCCATGCAAAACACAGTTGTAAACACCGTCTTCTCACGCGCACACCGAAAGATCAAGTCGTGAGTCAAGTCATTGTCGAAACAGATCGGCTCCTTCTTCGCGAAATTACTTACCAGGACGCCGACGATTTGCTCGAAATCTGGGCCGACCCGGAAGCGATGCGCCTCTTTCCCCAAACGCTCGACCGTGAAGAGATGAGCGCCTGGATCGGGCGCAACCTCAAACGCTACGAGGAATACGGCCACGGACTCTGGGCTGTCATCTTGAAAAGCGACCGGCAGTTTGCGGGCGATTGCGGGCTGGTGATGCAGGAAGTGGACGGCACGGAAGAGTTGGAGGTCGGCTACCATTTCAAGAGTCGCCATTGGGGAACGGGATTGGCAACGGAAGCCGCGCGCGCCTGCATGAACTACGCATTCAACCAGTTGGGACGGCGACGAATCATCTCGATGATTCGTCCTGAAAACCTGTCTTCACGCCGCGTCGCCGAACGAAACGGACTCCGGATTGAAAAGGAAGTCTTCTGGCGCGGCTATCAGCACTACGTTTACGCAATCAATCACGACAGATTCAGCTCGGATTGAAATCGTTGAAAGGAATTAGCCATGACAGGCGAAGAATTGGAAAGGACGATTGAGTTCATCATCGATCAACAGGCGAAGAGTTTTGCCGGTATCGAGTCGCTCAAAGAGGGGCATCAGGAGCTACGCCAGGAGATTCAGGCGTTGAAAGAGATTTCGCAGATTCACGCGGCATCGATAGAGCAACTGGCCGCCATCACGTTGAATTTGAACGAGCGACAAAATAAGGCTGATGAAGATGCTCGCAGAACGCGAGAGGTCTTGCTCAAAACAGTCGAGTCGCTGCGCGAATCGCAGAGCAAAACATTCGAAGCCATACACGAATCTCAAGGCAAAGCGTTCGAAGCCATACGCGAAAATCAGAAGAGAAACGATGAAGTCATGCGTGAACACCGGTTGAAGCATGATGAAGCCATGCGCGAAAACCAGCTGAGGCACGATGAGGCCATGCGTGAACACCAGTTGAAGCACGATGAAGTCATGCATGAACACCAGTTGAAGCACGATGAAGCCATCCGCAATATCCATGAAGCCATTCGCGAGTCTCAGAACAGAACCGATGCCCAAATCGCGCAACTGACTCAGAAAATGGACGCCCAGGGTGAACGATTCGAGAGCTTCGTCAAGGTCGTGGAGCGATACATCACTGGAAACGGGAAAGCCTGATCTGATCGAATGAGATGATAACCTTATGACACCCAGACCAACGGAAGGCTACAGCATCACCCTGCGACTGCGGCTGGCCAACAAACCCGGCACGCTCGGCAAAGTTACGTCCGCCATTGGCACCGCGGGCGGCAATATCGGCGCGATTGATATTGTCGAGGCCGGCTCGAACCAACTGGTGCGCGACATCACGGTCGCGGCGGGTAACGAGTTGCATGCCAAACAGATCGCCGAAGCCGTCAACGCGCTCGAAGACGTCTCGGTGATCAACGTCTCCGACCGCGTCTTCCTGTTGCACATCGGCGGCAAGATCGAAGTCAAAAGCAAGATCTCAATCCAAACGCGCGCCGATCTTTCGCGCGCCTACACGCCCGGAGTCGCGCGCGTTTGCATGGCGATCGCCGAAGACCCGGCGAAGGTCTTCAACCTGACGATCAAACGGAACTGTGTCGCGGTCGTCACCGATGGCACGGCAGTGCTGGGCCTGGGCGACATCGGCCCGGCGGCGGCCCTGCCCGTGATGGAAGGCAAGGCGATGCTCTTCAAGGAATTCGCGGGCATTGACGCCTTCCCTATCTGTCTGGCGACGAAAGATGTGGATGAGATCGTCCGCGCCGTCAAAGCGATCTCGCCCGGATTCGGCGGCATCAACCTCGAAGACATCTCGGCGCCGCGCTGCTTCGAGGTCGAGAAGCGGCTGCGGCAGGAACTCGACATCCCGGTCTTCCACGACGATCAACACGGGACAGCCGTCGTCGTGCTCGCGGCAGTCATCAATGCACTGAAGATCGTCGGCAAGAAGATGGAGGAGATCAAGGTCGTCGGCACCGGCACCGGCGCGGCGGGCACGGCCTGCGCGAAGATGCTGATGAAAGCCGGCGTGCGCAACCTGACCGGCTGCGACCTGCACGGCGTGATCCATCGCGATCGCACGGAGCCGGGTATTGAGTGGTGGGTGGAAAGCTCCAACCCCGACAATCTGCGCGGCGAACTGGGCGACGTGATCGCGGGCGCGGACCTCTTCCTGGGCGTTTCAACCGGCGGCGTGCTTTCAGTCGAGATGGTGCAGCGGATGGCGCGCGATCCGATCGTCTTCGCCCTGGCCAACCCCACGCCGGAGATTGCGCCGGAAGATGCCGCGCCCTACGCCAAAGTGATTGCGTCGGGACGCTCGGACTATCCCAACCAGATCAACAACGTGCTCTGCTTCCCCGGCATCTTCCGCGGCGCGCTCGATTGCCGCGCGTCGGAAATCAACGAAGAGATGAAACTGGCGGCGGCCTATGCAATTGCGAACATCATCGCCGACGCGGAACTCGATCCCGACTACATCATTCCGTCGGTCTTCAATCGCAAGGTCACGCCGGCGGTGGCAGCGGCAGTGGAAGAGGCGGCGCGACGGTCGGGCGTTGCGCGTAGAGAACGATCGAATTTGGAAGGATGAGGCTTGCTCGGCCAGTGTGGAAGCTGGCAGCATGACGGCTATGATCGAAACGATTTCAGTTGAAAATTTCAAGTGCCATAAAAACAGCGAGATCAAGCTCGGCCATATAACGGCGTTAGTCGGGCCGAATGGCAGTGGAAAGACCGCACTTCTACAAGCGACTCATTGTATTTGCAGTTTACCGGGCAAAAACTCCCAGCAGGTTTTTACTGGAGATATGGCCCCTGACTTCATCGTCAGGGGATACGGAAATAAATTATCGATTGACGCGCAAACTGTTTCTTCATCGCCACGCTGGGGATTGGGAGTTCATCTGTCGACCTCAAGCTCCTATTCTGGTGAACAGAGAGATTGGGAGATGAAGATTGCCTGGGACTGGCTTGAAAGACATGAGCAAACATCCCCGATTTCCCTGCCACCACCTGCATCTTTGACGAATCTGCCATTTCCTAAAGAGATAGCTAAAGAACTCGGTTTGGCTGTATATTTCAAAGCGTCTCCAGAAAAACTTTCACAACTATCCAGCCTTGACGAAGCCCCTGTCAAATTGTCTTCTGATGGCAGTGGCCTGGCATCAGTCATGGCCAATCTAATTCTATCTGAACCTGACCGACACCAGCTTATTGAAGAGGAACTGTGCAAAATCGTCCCAACGGTAAAAAGAGTTAGAGCAAGACAGACAACAGTGCTGGAAGAGGAGAGGGTTTATTCCATTACAGAGAAGGGCTTCCCAAACTCAAAGATAAGACATAATACCAGACCTGGCTATGAGCTGATTTTTGACACTTCGAGCGCCGGTTCTGTCCCTGCAAGGGCTATGAGCGAAGGTACGTTGCAAATCCTTGGAATGCTAACACTTCTTTTTAGCCCTTTTCCTCCAAAACTCTTCTTGATGGAAGACATAGAGCAAGGGCTTCATCCTGTTGCCCAAAGAAGGTTGATGACTATATTTAAAACATTTGCGGAGAGCCAGAATCGACAGATTCTCCTCACTAGCCATTCACCCTATATCGTTGACGAATTAGATGCGCCAAGTGTCTGGGTAATGGCCAACGACAAGGATGGAATAAGCCACGTTAGGCGATTGAGCGATCACCCTGATGCTAAACGGTCTCTCGAAGTCTTGACCACGGGCGAATTTCTCGGAGCGGAAGGTGAAGACTGGGTGCTCAATCCATCAATGCAGGGGGAGCTAGTGAATGCCTGACATTGTGGTATTTGCAGAAGCGGCAAGTGATGCGGAAATTGTATGTGGTTTAGCGGATCGAGTCTTTGTCGAGAAAGGCAGCATCTCCCAAAACAATCTGGCTGCTTGCCGAAGCTGGTGCGGGTATGAAGCAAACACAAATTTCACGCAAAAGGTTAGGATTCCCGACCTATTTGATGGATTGAAAAGGGGTAGCCAACGCCCACGAAACCTGGGCTACATCGCCGGCAAACCGCAAAAGAGCCATGCCGCTTTTTGGCGCAAGGCAGTTCAATTGGTTGTAGAGATCCGTAAGTCGTTGCCTGTCGAGGGAATCCTGATCCACTGCGACGTTGACAACAAACCTGAACAGTTGGATGGGTTGAAACAGGCCTGTGGTGATCCTGAACACAACACCCTGGCAATCGTCTTCGCAACACCAGACCGCGAAATTGAAGCTTGGCTGCTCAATGGCTTCATCCCAGAGAATCCAGCAGAGGAAAAATTGCTGGCGGAATGGAAGCGGAAACTCAAATTTAATCCATGCACACAAGCGGAACGCGCTTCTATAGGTGGCCGTGATCCGAAGAAGATAATCACCGCCTTGACGAACGACGATGAAGATCGAAGACGGCGCTATTGGAGCGAAACCACGCTTTCTACCCTACGGCAACGCGGAGAGAAGACCAACCTCACCCAATTTCTTGACGAAGTAGAGACAAGGCTTCTGCGATTGTTATCCAACTGAATTTATCAAACGATGCGGTATCCGGTGTGTTTCAATTCATCCAATCGGCGAGGTTGGCGGCGCATCGTTCTTTTGTCCTTGCCAGTAATGATGATCATTCTCATCCTCGGCGCGCAGTCTCAATCCCCGCGGAAGAGACCGGTAACGAACGACAAGCGCCCGGTCGCCACACGGAAGCGCATCGTCAAGTCGAAGCCACTGACCCGTAAAGATCATCGCGAAGCCGAACAGCGCCTGACCGACCTGGGTTACTGGACAGGGCCGATTGACGGACGCTGGGATGAGGCTTCTCGCCACGCGCTCATCGCTTTCCAAAAAGTCGAGGGATTGAAACGAACCGGACGGCTCACGCGCCTGGATTTCGATGTGCTGAAGAGCGCCAGGAAACCTGTGCCGCTCGAAACAGGTGAGGCGCATATCGAAGTGGATTTGATGTCGCAGGTACTCTTCGTCGTTGAAGGCGGCGGGGTGATCACTCACATTCTTCCCGTCTCAACCGGCAGCGGAAAGGAGTTCGTCTCTGAAGGTTGGACGCGCGACGCCATCACGCATCCGGGTCGCTACAAAACCTACATCAAGCTCCCCGGCTGGAAGAAAAGCCCGCTGGGACGTCTCTATTACCCGGTCTACTTTATGGTCGGGACGGCGATTCACGGTTACCCGTCCGTCCCCGTAAAACCCGCCAGCCACGGGTGCATCCGCATTCCGATGTTCGCGGCGAAGAAATTTTACGAGATGACGCCGTTGGGAACGCTCGTCATTGTACACCCCTCCATTGTCAGATCGCCGGCGACCTAAACCGCAGGTGAAAAATATTATTTCGTGATCTGCGCCAATTCAGCCTCATTCGACGCATGTAGCAATGAGACCCATAAAAATCGGAAACGAGCGCTGGCGCGAAGTCATTGACGTTTCGGTGGCGCGAAGGCGCAGGTAAACGCCATTGGCGTAATCAGCACGGTCGCGGGAATCGGAGTGGATGGTGGGAATGGCGATGGTGGATTTGTCATTGCCGCCGGCCTCCGCTTCCCGCATATCGTGGCGGTGGACGGCCTGGTTCATTCATCGCGATGTGCCGCTTGGTTCGCGACCTCACTCTCGGTCGCCGCGCGCCAGAATCGGAGCGAGCCTTCGATTCCCGCGGTGACGAGGCGCTTGCCGTCAGGCGCGAAGGTGATGGAGGTCACCTGATCGGCGTGGCCGATCAATGTGAAGACCTCCTGCCCCGTCGCGACATCCCAGAGCTTGACCGCGCCGTCTCCGCCGCCCGAGATCAGGCGCTTGCCGTCCGGCGTAAAAGCCAGACGCATGACGGAATCGCTCTGGCCCAGCAACCGCGGTTCACGTCCCGTGGCGACTTCCCAAATTCGGAGCGAGCCGTCTTCACCGCCGGTCGCCAGCAGCGCGCCGTCGCGCGAAAACGCGATGGCGCGAACCGTCCGGTCGTGGCCTCGGAACGCGCGCACGACGCGTCGCGTCGCCACGTCCCACAGTGTCACGCCGCCATCGCGATTCGCCGTCGCAAGCAATTCGCCGTCCGGCGAAAAGGTCGCCCGGTAGGAGTGGTCGCTCGCTCCCTGCCCTCCTTGAAAAGAAGCCGCAAGCGATCCGGCGGCCACATCCCAAAGCAGGAGCCGCCGGTCTTCGCCGCCGGAGATCAGCCACTTTCCATCCGGCGAAAAGGCGAGGCCCTGGACCGTCCCCGTGTGGCTGCTCAGCGTCTTCACCAATTGTCCGCTCGTCGCGTCCCACAACCTCAGATGTTTGTCGTTTCCGCCCGTCGCCAGATGCCGCCCGTCCGGGGAAAAGGCCGCACAGAAAAGGTCCATATCCACGCCGCGAAAGAAGACGGGGGCCGCGGCGTCACGGAGCATCGCCAGCGCCGCTCCCGTGGTAGGATTCCACACCTTCGCTCGTCCATCCATCGTCAGCCCAAACGCGACCGGCGTTCCCTCCCGCGAGAAGGCGGTCGCCAGATAGGATGCCACGGGTTCCGCCGTAGAGGCCGTTTCGGAAGCTTCGTTCACATTCCAGAGTTTGAACGCGCCGTCAGCGCCGCCCGTGGCAAGCGTCTTGCCGTCGCGCGACCAACTGACGGCGCGCACGGTCGAGCCGTGGCCGCAGATTGTGGCGAGTTCCTTTCCGGTGATCGCCGACCAGAGTTTGACCGTCCGATCCTCGCTGCCCGTCGCCAGCGTCTTGCCGTCCGGCGAAAAGGCGAGCGCCTGCGCGCGGCGTCCGTGGCCCTTCATCACCGCCAGCACACGTTGCGTGCGGAGTTCCCGCAAGTGGAGCGTGCCGTCCGCGGCCGAGGTCAACAGCCCGTCGCCGCTCGGCGAGAAGCCGGCGCTGATCACCGCGCCCTCGCCGCAGCGCAACGACGCGATCTCGTTTCCGCCGGGCGCCGCCAGAATTCGCACGGTCGTGGAACCGTCGGCCACGACGATACTCCCGCCGTTTGGTGAAAAGATCAGCGAGAAGATCAGGCGCCCGTTCCCCGCACGCTTCCATCGTTCCCGTCCCGTCGCCGCATCCAGCAACCTGGTCGTTCCACTCATGTCCGCGACGACCAGCCACCGGCCGTCGGGCGAAAAAGCGATCGCGGTGATCGCCTCGCCGCTTCCCTCGATCACGTTCAGCCGGTTTCCCGAACTCAACTCCCAGATCGCGATCTCCCGGTTGGGGTTGTCGGTGGCGATGCGCCGCCCGTCCGGCGAAAACGCGATGATGTTGAAGTTGTTGCCCGCCGGCGCGCTGAAAGAGCGCCGCGTTTCCAACGTCGCGGCGTCGTGAGTCCCGACCAGGTATTCGTTACCGCCGTTCGTCCGCCGTTCGACGACGGTGATGCTCCGTCCGTCCGGCGAATAGACCGCGGCCACAATGTCATTCCGCGATCTCAGTCCGAGCTCTTCGCCGTGCGTCAGATGCCAGAGTTGATACCATTCGAATCCGCGCGGGTCTTTTTGTCCGGACGCCGGCAGGCTCTTCTCCAGCAACTCCACAACGCGGCTGACGTTGGAATTTTCCCGCCATTCCTGCCAGGCGTTCTTCATCTGCGTCAGATAGAGCAAGCCGCGCCGCTCTTCGGCTTCCCTTGCGGCGCTGCGGCGCTGCTGCACCGAGGTGAAAGCCAGCCCTCCGATCAGCAAAGCCAGAAAGACCGCCGCCGTCGCCGCCACGCCGCGACGGAATGCCGCGCGCCGCCGCTGTTCATCGGCCTCCGGCAGATTGGCCGCGATCCAGACCCGGTCGAAGACCTGTTCGTAGATCCGGTTCCGCACCCGCAGCCGGCCCGACTCGGCGCGGGTGATCCCGGAAAGCCGCAGCACGCTCACCAGCGGATTCGCCTCGTCATCCATCACGGGCATCACGCGACGGCCTCGTCGCACCCGTCCGTAAAGCTCCAGCAGGTTGGTCAGGTCTTCTTCGCCGCGCAGGATTCGCTCGCGCACGAAGAGCAGGTTGTCGTCGCGTTCCCGCGCGCGGGGCGTGAAGAACAGTTCGTCGCACAAGCGATCCACATCCGCGGGCACGTTGACGGCGGCGTCTTGCGCCGTCGTCTGGCACAATCGCTGGGTCAAAAACGGATGGCCGCCCGACCAATGGAGAATCCGCCGGAGCAACGCGTCGCCCGGCCGTCCGTCGCGACCCAGTCCGCGCGCAAGCGGAACCGCTTCCGTCTCCGTGAAGTCCCGCAACTCGATGCGGAGTCCGATGTTGAAAGGAGTCGTGCGCGTATCGCGGATGAGATCGGCGGGCGTGGCCACGCCCAGCAAGCAGAAGGTCAATCGTTCGAACGCGGGGTCTTCGCCGCGCAGGTTGTGGCATTCGCGGATGCCGGCGAAGAACTCGTCGGTGCGGAAGGGCAGGCCCCGCACCGAGTCAATCTCGTCAATGAAGATCACCAATCGTCCCGGATAGCGCGGCAGAATAATCGTCCGCATCGCCGCCATCCATCGCTGCAAGGGACCGAGCAGCGACTGCGACTCCCAGAACCCGATCAACTCCTCTTCAAGATCGAGCCGCAGCCCCAGTTGCAGCATCAATCCGGCGTACCATTGCTCCACCGACAGGTTCTGCCCGACGGCCGTCAGGTCGAGCACCGCCACACCGACGCCGGCCTCGCGCAATCGGCCCGCCGTGCGGACCATCAGACTCGACTTACCCATCTGCCGCGAGGTGAGCACGTAACAGAACCGGCCGCGCGACAGCCCGTCGAACAGATCGCGGTCGGCCTGTCGTTCGACGTACGACGGCGCGTCGTGCCGCATCGTGCCGCCCACGACGTAAAACTCCGAGGTTGACGCGATCCGGGAGGCGCTCATAAAAGATGTTTTTTGAGATACCGGGCGTAGAGATCACAACGCAGTCTGCCTTCCGCCGGCGCGTCGCCCGTCATGATTCCGGCGCTGCACAGGCGATAAAAACTCTCGGTCGTCAGCGGTTGTGACTGCCCGCGCAGGAGGTCGCGCAGGAGGTCGCACAACGCCGGCTCGCATTCGAGCAGCACCCGCATCCGCCGCAGATGATCGCTGAAGATTCCGTCTTCGTGATCCGCTTTGTCCTCGATCGCCGCCAGACCGAGCTTGCGCCGCCGCATCTCGTAAAGTCCCCGCTGCGCCAGGTAGGGATGGCCGCCGGTCAGATCGAAAAAGCCGGCGACCTCCTCGTCGCGACCGAGCGGCGCGCCGTAGCAGCGGTTGAGCGCGGCGACCTGTTCGAGGCTGAAATCCTCCAGCGTCATCCGCGTGCCGACGTTGAAGGGCGATTGATCGGGATTGGTGATGAAGAGGTGGGCTTCGGTGGCGTAGGCCAGCGCCAGCGTCAATCGCTGCCACGGCCCCGCCGGTTCCATCGCGCGCAGGTTATGCCACCAGCGGAACATCCCGAAGACTTCGTCGCGATCGCTGCATTTGAAGAGCTCGTCCACGTCGTCAATCACCCAGACCAGCGGCTGCGGCATCTTTTCCAGCACCTGTCGCTGCAAGTACCGCTGAAAGTTGACGGTCGGACTGAGAAAGGATTTCCAGGCCTCGCGCGGGTTCGATTCAATTCCGGTCTTGTCGGCGATCTCGCCGGCGATCTCGTCGGCCAGCGGCAGCAAGAGGCTTAGGGCTTCAGGCCGCGTCTCCAACTCAATCGGGTGAAGATGGGTGGAGACGACCACGGCCTCGTTCTCGCGCGCCGCCTGCGCCCCGCGCGCCAACAGCGACGTCTTGCCCACCTGCGGCGGGCCTTTGACCAGCACCACGCTGTCGCGCCGCCGCAGCGCCGCGAAAAACTCCTCGTCCGCCGCGCGCGCAATGTAAAACGACGATCCCAATGGCACGGCCCCGCCCGGCGTGGGCGGCTCTGCTGACGACGAGGCGATCCGCGCGGAGCCGTTTTCGGCCTGCACGACTTTCACTTCCGCCTTGAACCGGTAGCCATGACCTGGCTTGTTCTCGATGAAATCCTGATGGAGCTTCTTCCGCAACTCGGCGACCGTGCTCGCCACCTTGTAATCGTAGCTCTCTTTCTCGTCCCACACCTCTTTCAACAGCCGGTCGTTGGTCAGCAACTGGCCCGCGTTCCTCACCAGCGCCACCAACAGATCGAAGACCTTATTTCTGAGCAAGACCTCTGCGCCATCGCAAAACAGCCGGCGTTCGGAAGGATCGAGGCGGTAAGAGCCGAATTCGTAGATCGCTCGCGGGCGGTCAGGCATAACCATTCACCGATTCAATGGAAATTGTATGCGGATTTGAGAGAGTTTATAGCGGTCTCACAAGTCAAGCCCGATCACCTTCAATTAAACTGTATCGCGTTCGGGAGGATTTATCCTCGAGCTTTAACCTGATGCCGCTTTTAGAGGGGCAACATTGCAATTAGAACCGGCTGCATTCTATGCCATCCACCGTGGGCTGGACAATGCAATCGGCGGAGGAAAACGCATGGGTTCCACATATCGAGTTCTGATCTACGATGCGCCTAATAACAACGAGGCGATGAAGGCCAGCCTGGTCAAACAGGCTCTGGAAGAAAAAGCGGAGAAGGCCTATGGCCGCATTGACGTCTTCACGGGCGTCGTGAAGGAAAAACGCGCCGCCACCGGTCAGGAAGAGGAAGTCTACAAGATGCTGGTGATGCTGCCGACCACGGACGTCTATGGGGACGAGATCGGCCCGCCACCCTGGTATTCCGGCGGGGACGATCCGAATGCGGGAATCCTCAAAGAACATTTCATCTGCGAACTGCAGCTTGAATTAAGCAAAGGCTCCTCGATGGACGATTCCGTCGAGCGGACCGTGCGGGAAACCATGCGGAGTCTCGCCACCTGAGCCTGATTTCGAATGCGTCCACAGCCTTTCGGAAGCCTGCACCTGCAAGCCTCCCGGCCAAATCAATAGCTTCCCCCAAGCCAACGCGCCATTCAGCCGCGACTGGGAGACTATCTGACGCGGCTTCCGAATGATTCGGCGCCCTCACCCGGAGGATCCTCAGTTCCGGGCGGCGCAGCCCCGTTCAAATTTCCACTTGAATTCTCCTGCATAAGTTGGTCGGCAAAAACAATCCGGCGTAATCGCCTTCTTCATTTTCCATATCTCAATTGTCATTTTTCATTTGTCATTGCTCGGAGTTCTTTCCAAACGGGATCGGGAAACCGGCGGATTCACGCCTCTCGCATCCAGCGCCAGACTTCCGGCGCGGTGGGCCGTTTCCCGTTTATCGCGTTACCTCTTGTTTGGGATCGCCGAACACGATCCGCGCCACTTCATCCAGGTAGCCGCGCGGATGCCGTTTCAGCTTTTTGAAATCGTCGGTGTTGAACTGCACGGCGAGGGCGATCTTATACCTCGGAAAATATTC
>Ga0247727_10016423_pt1 | contig 11954 bp, 14 predicted proteins | sample WisWelCaveWW1625_FD_202498 | JGI IMG/M metagenome (GOLD analysis project Ga0247727, IMG submission 202498) | Biofilm microbial communities from Wishing Well Cave, Virginia, United States - WW16-25 | ecosystem: Environmental > Aquatic > Deep subsurface > Groundwater > Cave microbial mat | place...
TGTGTGGCACCGAATCCACAGTTGTAGAGGTCTGAACAAGAGATCTTGGGGCGGGAGCGTCACACAGGAGAACAAGAATCAGAAAGGCCTATCCTCTGTATGTCGCAGGGTCGATGGAGTACTCGGTCATTTTTCTGTACACCGTTTTTCGATCGACTTCCATCAGTTTTGCTATCAGGTTGATGTTTCCTTTGTGGAGTCGCAACATCCGCCGCAGATACTTTTCCTCGGCATCCCGGATGATTGCCGAGAGATATTCTTTCATAGGGATCGAAAGACCATCAGGTGGTGGCTCGGGTTCCGACTTCGCCGGCGAATCGATCATGGCGGGAAGCTCGATTGACGTGATGATGTCGGCCGGTGACTTGATGATCGCCCGCTTGATGAGGTTCTGCAGCTCGCGGATGTTGCCTCGCCAGCTGTAATTCATCATATCGTTGATGACGTTTGGTGTAATGGATTTCACCCGTCCCCCGCTCAGGTCGGCGTTTTTCTCGAGGAAATGTCCTGCCAGAAGAGGAATATCCTCGACGCGCTCCCTCAACGGAGGCAGGGTAATCGGAAAAACATTGAGCCGGTAAAAAAGGTCCTCGCGAAAATCCCCCGATTGCATCATCACCTCGAGGTTGCGATTGGTTGCTGCGATGACACGGGCGTCCGCGATAACAGCCTCGTTTCCGCCGATTCTGCTGAATGTTTTCTCCTGAAGAACCCGCAAAAGCTTCGTCTGCACCACCAGAGGAACATCGGCTATCTCATCAAGAAAGATCGTCCCGAGACGCGCCTCTTCAAATTTTCCGATTCTCTGACGTCCGGCGCCTGTAAATGCTCCCTTTTCATAGCCGAAAAGCTCACTCTCAAGAAGATCCTCTGGGAGAGCAGAACAATTGACCGCAATGAAAGGATGCTCCCTACGGTTGCTATTAAAGTGAAGGGCACGTGCCACAAGCTCCTTTCCTGTTCCACTTTCTCCTTCAATCAGTACAGTGACATCCGTGTCTGCAACTTGCTTGATATGGCGGATCACCTCCTTCATTTTCTCACTTCTGCTCACCATGTTTCCGAAGCTGTAGACGCCTCGCAATTCCTCACGTAGTTCCTTCAACTCACGATCTTTTTGCTGTAATTCCAGCGCCCGCCTGATTTTTATCAGCAACTCATCGTTGTTGCACGGCTTCGTGAGATAATCGACTGCCCCCAGCCGCATGGCTTCAACGGCTGTTTGGATCGACCCGAAGCCCGTCACCATGATCACAGGAAGTTCAGGACGAAGCTCTTTTGCCTGTCTCAGAAAATCGATGCCGCCGAGGTGTGCCATGACGATGTCTGACAGAACGAGATCGAACTCTCCATCTTTTAACAGTACAATGCCTGCCTCCCCATTGATGGCAACGGATACTTCGTATCCCTCGTCTTTTAGCAACGTCTGAGTTGCCACTCGGAAGGCTTTGTCGTCATCGACAACCAGAATGGAGCGATTCTTTGCCAGTCCGCTTTCTCCTGCACTCATTTAGGCTCACCTGCTGACGGTAATTCGATGATAAAAGTCGACCCCTTTCCAACCGTACTGGTCACATGAATCGTGCCCTTGTGTTTTTGGATAATTCCATAGCTGACGAAAAGCCCAAGACCGACCCCGCTGACCATCTTCTTGGTGGTGAAAAAGGCATCGAAGATCCTGGGCTGGATATCCTGGGGAATTCCGGCACCCGTGTCGCTCACTTTGAGCCTGACATGCCCACCGTTCGCTTCCGCTGCGAGGGTGATCGCTCCGTTATCACGGATTGCATCTCCCGCGTTGATGAGAAGATTGATCAAAACCTGCTTCAGCTTGTCGCGTGATCCCTGAACCGGCGGCAGGGTGGTTGGAATCTCGAGTGCAAGGCTGATGTTTCGTACGAGAAACGGTTCGCGGTGAACAGATGCGACATCTTTCAAAAGATCACCGATATCGACAATCTCATGCTCATATTCGACAATTGAACCCCGGTAAACCTCAAGCATTTGGCGGGTGAGTTTGGCCAAGCGGGAGACCTCCTCAAGGGCCACATGCAGCAGCTCCTGCGCCTCCGGATTGCTTCTGATTTTCCGCAATGATGACTCCAACAGACTCTGAATATTGTGAATCGGGTTGTTGATTTCGTGCGACAGCTGAGCCGTCATGGTCCCGGTGACTGCAAGCCGCTCGCTGAGCATCAGGTCTTCCTGCGCCTGCCTCAACCGGCAAAGAGCATCCTCGATCTCCATGTTCCGGTCCGACAAGCTCTTGTTCAGTTTGTCAAGAAGCTGGATCTTTTCTTTCAACGAGAACCTCATCTGATCGAATTTCATGGCCAGGACTTTGACCGCATCGCCTGAGTCGTCTCCCTGACTCCGATTTCCATGGTGAAGGTCTGGTATTTGGTAATCCAGATGCCCTTTTGTTATTTCATTCGTTGCATCAACCAGTCTGCTGATCGGTCGCGACACAAAGCGCGAGAACATGATGGACGCAACCGCGACGGCAAGAACCGAAAAGCCGAGGAAAATCATCGCCGAGCGTTCCCAATTCCCCCGGGTTGCCTGCGAAATACGCGCAAGCGATATGTAAAGGTCCACAGCTCCAAGAGTGTACCCTGTTGGGACTGTATGACATTTCTGGCACACCTGGGTGGCATTGAACGGAATGATCGCACGGAAAAGATCGCTCTTCCGAATGAACATCGGTCGACCTGTTTCAAGAACTCCGCCATCATACTGATCGTGCGGCTTGTGGGTCAGGTACTTCGTTTCCTGTCGCTTGGTGCGCGCGGAGGTCACCAAGTCCTTCCTCAGGTGGAGATCCCTTACATGGAGATGGACACTCTGGAACTGCTGCAGCGCATTCACTTTTGTCAGAAAAGTGCTGTCGACCTCGAGATTGTTCACCATCATGCTGACGAGTGTTTCCTTTATGAGGTCGGCGTAGGTCATGGCGGCTGTCTGCGCCTCTTCCAGCATCTCGCGCTCCTGGAAGTGGTTTTGAAGAATCACGCTTGCCGCGACAAACAGGAGAAACATCGGGAGAATGCCCAGAAGGATTTTTTGGGTAAGCGTCAGGCGGTGTAGGAACTTCATTGACGGATTGATCTCTTCTGGCGAGGGAGGTGGCTGTTTCCGCTTAAGTTATTGATTTGAATATACACAATCAACGTGCCAGCAAGCGTCATTCATTTGTCGGTTTGCCCCTCTTGACACTTTCTCTGCGATTTGCATGATTTGTTCTGCATCCCAGCAGATGATTCTATGCAGCTAAGTTCGAACGTCATCCAAATCCTTGCAAAGCTCGAAGAGTTCTCAGGCCGCAAACTGAAGCGTTCGGAGGATCTCGGGGCTTTGCTTGAGCTGGCGCACAGTCATGCTCTGCTTGCCGTGTTCGACCGGCTGGCCTTTCTTTCGAAGTTTGCAGCAAAAGCCTTTGGAATCATGGAACGAATAGGGAGGAGCGGTCAGGGATATGAGCAATTGCTCCGCGAATTCACGGGGACAGTAGAAGAGGCACGCCGCCTTCTCGCGCAATTGACAGAAGCAGCTCCGCCTGAGTTCCGAATCCGATTTACGAAGATGTACCTGGACATAACCCCGGCGGCGCTTGAGGAGCTTCGGGCTCTCTTTTCCGACCTCAGCTGGTATAAGAACTGGCGCATCGACCACCGGAACCACGATCTCTCCGGGTTTCTTGAATCGTGAATTGAAATTCGATACATTGAGCCATGCCGCCGAAAGAACGCCCAGTGGCCTGGCGGGTTGCATTGCTTGTTTTTGTGATCGCCGGTATTTTCTGGCTGGGAGCCACCAACATCCGGGTGATCGTCGGCAACCTGCTGCTCCAGACGGGTACGCTCAAGTTCGAAGAGTATCTCCCCCCCGACGCAGAGCGGGAGATCTTCCGCCTTCTTTCGATTGTATCGCTTGTTGTGATATGCGCCTACGCAGTGACCCTCGTCAGCAGCGTGGTCTTTCTCGCAATGATGCCGCTCCGGCTGAAAGAGCATGGCTGGTTGATGATGAGTGCTATCCTGTTCTATCTTTTCGTTCCGGTGGAGGTCTTTACGATGTATCTTGACGCGAGGATGATCTATCTGGAATTCTTTACAACCATGGAGCGAGAAGCGTTCCGGGAGATATTCATCGCACGAGTGGCCGCGCTGGCCGGAACCCCATTCATTGCAGCATTGTGTTACTATACCATTATTGGTCTTGCCATTTTTCAACCGATGAGGAAGCAAGAAACCCTCCATGAAGCATGAGGAACTCGTTGAAGAACTGCAGCACCTTGCCGGACAACTCGGCGTCACTGTTCGGTATGAGAAAGGAGATTTCGAGGGAGGGTACTGTATCCTGAAAGAAGAACGACTCCTCCTTGTCAACAAACGGCTTGCGCCCAACAAGAGGGCGTCCGTGCTCGCACTCGGCCTTCAGGCCATTGGACTTGACAACGTGTACATCAAGCCCGCTCTTCGGGCATACATTGAAGACGAGGTCGCACGTTTCCCACGCTCGGTAATGGAATAGCCCATAAGCGCATGATCAAGGCGGTCATTTTCGACCTCGACAACACACTGGTCGACTTCATGGCAATGAAACGTCAGGCCATAAACGCTGCCATCGATTCGATGATTGACGCAGGACTGAAGTTGACTGCATCGGAGGTCAGGGAGCGCATCGACGCCATCTACCTGGAACGCGGAATCGAGTTTCAGAGCGTGTTCGACCAGTTGCTTTATGATGTTTTCCAAAAAGTCGACTACAAGATTCTTTCGGCGGGCATCATTGCCTATCGACGAGCTCGTGAAGCTGCCTTGGTTCCTTATCCTCATGTGAATATGACGCTTGTCGACTTGGTGAAGCGCGGCATGAAGCTTGCGGTCGTGTCAGATGCTCCAAGGCGGGAAGCATGGCTTCGTCTGTGTTATCTCAATTTTCACCACATCTTTGACGCTGTCGTCACCTTCGAGGATACCGGCGAACGAAAGCCCAGTCCGGCTCCGTTCAGGAGGGCGCTTCAGTTGCTGCGTGTTGAGCCCCACGAGGCGATCATGGTAGGCGATTGGCCCGAGCGCGATGTTGTGGGAGCTGCCCAGGTGGGGATCATTACCGTGTTTGCCCGCTACGGCGATACGTTTGGAACCGTGGAGTCCAACGCCCAATACGACATCGAGGATATTTCACAGCTCTTGCAGATCATCGACAAAGAGAACGTGCCGGTGCACGCAGTCTGAGCCATGGTGAAGGGCATCGGTGTGGATATCATCGAAATCCAGCGAATCCAGCGTAGCATCGATAGCTTCGGAGAACGCTTGCTGGGACGGATATTCACACCCGGAGAGATCGCGTATTGCATGGGCAAGTACAACGTGTTTCAACACTTTGCTGCCCGCTTCGCCGCGAAGGAGGCACTCAGCAAAGCCATATCCACGGGATTGAGGGGAGAGTTCAGCTGGCGGGATATCGAAGTCGTGAACGATTCCCTTGGAAAACCGACGATCGTGCTCCATGGCCCGCTTCGCCAAAAGCTTGCCAACCTGACGATCATGCTCAGCATTTCACATTCCGATACACATGTCATCGCGTTTGTTGTGATGGAGGAACAATAGGGAGCCCATGACGATTTCCAGGAAAATCATTACCGGTTTTGGCCTGATCATTCTCATCATGGTCCTGGCCAACGGCTACGTGCTTCACGAGCTGCACTCCGTGTCGGAAACCGGCCGCGCGGCATTGACATCCGACGTCCAGGCCATCGACCGATCCAAACAACTCAGGGGAATCCTTTTCGACGAAGAACGTAACGGTCGGAAGTTTCTTGTCTCCGGCGACGAGGCATATGCGCTCCTCTTCAACGATGACCTCAGGCGGTTTTCCATTTCACTGGACTCCCTGGCAACGCTCGTCCACCGGGCCGAGGAGTCGGATGCCATCATCAACATCGGAACTGCGCACGAATCGTTGCTGGATGCATTCAGTGAAGGTAAGGTTCTGTCCGCTCTGCAACGGCAGGTGCTGGGTGCGAAACTTGAAAGCGCCCAGAGCCTGATTCACCTGAACCTCGACAACCTTGTGATGCTCAAACAACGGTCGATTGATCGCTCGATGGCCGGCATCGAGCAGAGAACCAGCAGGTCGAGCCGGGTGGCATTTCTTATGCAGGTCTCCGCTCTCATCCTTGCCATTGTCGCCTCCTTTCTCATCGCAAGCACAATTACCAGGCCGATAAAGACTCTCATTCGAGGGACCGAAGAAATCGCGAAGGGATCCTTCCAGCCCGTTACTGTTCGGTCAAGTGATGAGATGGCGCAGCTTGCCCGTGCCGTCAATGAGATGAGCGCGAAGCTGAAGGCGCTTGAGGACCTTCGCACTGAGATGATGCAGCAAATCGCCCACGAGCTTCGCACACCGCTGACGACGATGCTGACCGCCCATTACATTCTTTCGCAACAGCGCGTCGGACCTCTTACGCCGGAACAACTACGTCTCCTCAATTCCATGCGCCACAATATCGACAAGCTCACGGAGTTCAGTTACGATTTCCTCGATCTTGCAAAGATCGAAGCGGGCATGATGCAGTACAACCTTGAAAGCACCGACCTCGTGCAATTTGTGGAGCCGCTGGTGGAGGAAGCACGACTGAACGCGTCCGAAAAAGCGATCTCCATTGAGCTCAGTGTGAATCCGTCGCCGGAGGTATTGATCGACCGTAAGCGGTTTTCCCATGTTGTGACAAACCTCCTTTCGAACGCCGTCAAGTATACGGGTCGTGAAGGAAAAATCAACGTGACCATATCAGCCAGTGATACCGGAGCCCGCATCCTTGTTCGTGATACCGGGATTGGTATTTCGACGGAAGACCTTCCCAAAGTTTTTGAAAAGTTCTATCGTGTTGGGAGTTCAGAGGGAAAGGGTGCCCGGGGAACCGGCGTCGGGCTGGCGCTTGTCAAGGCTGTGACAGAGGACCTTGGGGGAAAGATCGTCGCGGCAAGCGAGGTCGGGGTGGGCTCAACTTTTACCCTCGATCTCCCGGCGGCTTCGCAACGTGACATCATACAGCAGTCTCTCCGCAAAAACAGTGTCGGTCATGGATAAGCTCAACCTTGTTCTCATTGCCATGCTTGTGGTGTGCTCGGGATGTTCGTCTTCGAGCTCCGATGAAAATTCCGAGCGGAGGGCCGAAGAACACATAACGCTGGCCCGAGCACTGGAGTCCGATGCACGTTGGAGCGAAGCGGTGAGAGAATATGTCATCGTTGCCGAACACTACCCGAGAACAAGCCATTACCAGACGGCAGTACGAAAGGTCGCAATTCTCTACAGCCACCCCTTGGCAAACGACAGCGCGTCGTTACAGTGGCTTCGTGTGTATGCCGGTCTTCCTCTTTCCGAAGAAACACGCGACAACGTGGAGGCCCAGATACGGCTCTTCGAGAGACTCGACGGTCTGATACAGCTCATCGCCCTCAGGGATTCCACCGTTGACAGTCTCGCGACCGTGGTAAAGGATCAGCAAGCCCGGCTCGTGACCAAATCGAGGGAGATCAAAGACATTGAGCTCGAGCTTTCACTCACTCGTCAGGAGCTCGAAAAACTCCGGGAAATCGACATCGAGGTGGGAAGGGAAAAGGAGAAGGAGCAGCCGTGATGAAGCCCGATTGCAACTCAAAGTGAGAATCATTATTTTCTGACCATTCAAACCGATCCGACCACAAGGGTGAGCCCTTCATGAAATCGCTCGGCATAAAGAAACTCTACTACTCGATCAGCGAGGTCAGCAAGATTGCCGACCTTGAACAATACGTCCTGCGCTACTGGGAGTCCGAGTTCGAGGAGCTCAACCCGGCGAAGAACCGGGCGGGCAACAGAATCTACACCAACAAAGACATCAAGCTGATCCTTTTCATCAAGAAACTGCTTCGTGATGAGCGTTATACAATAGAAGGAGCGAAGCAGGTTCTTCGAACGTATACACCCGACACCGACACCGGCGAGCAGCTTGAACTGATGGGTGTTCAAAAGGTGAAAACGAAAATCCAGGACGACCAACTTCGCGAAGATGTCATCGAGGTGAAGAAATTTCTTGAAGATTTGTTGGTGAGGCTGGATTAGCGGTTCTGTTCCATCTCTGCATTCGGGTCGTTTCCTCGTTTGATCTCATTCTCCTTTCTTCTTGCTGCCGGTGCATCGGCACGCGCGAAAAAACTGTCCTGAAGGAGGTAACCGCTGGTGTTTCTTAAACGGCGTTCTGCTTGACGTCCGGAGCAGTTTGTCTCGTCCTTTGGTCCGCGCGGGGTTCCAGCCAGCCAACGCCGGTTTCTGTTCGATTTCTCTTTCATTCAACATGATGGCCGGAAAGGATTCCCCCTGGGGGCTGCCAGTCGTCGGATTTGGAGACCTGGACGCGGTCATGAGAGGGGGATAGGAGGGTCAGGCGATCTGAGATTTGAATGATCCTGCGAGCAATGGCGGTGCACCTTCCCCGCACCGTCGACCATGGCTTCTTGCATCTGAGAACAAAGCTTGCGATTATTGGCTTGACACCCGTGAAAAGAGCGCCCATGGATGCAGCGATTCTACACCAGAACCACTTTAAGCAAGGCACGACCGGGTATGCTCTTATGAAAAGATTTTACACCCGTTATGCGGATCTCTTGAGATACGCCAACCTGATTGAACTCAACGATGTTGTTCATGAGGTCTATGTGTCAATCTCCCGAAGTGACTTGTCTGAGGTTCACAACATCGAGCACTACATCATGAGAGCGATCAAACTTCACTGCTGGTCTCTCATCGATAAAGCGCACCGGCAGAAGGAGAGATTCCACGAGAACCGGCCGATTCGTAATTTCGAGGGGTCCGAATGGCCCGATACCATGTCCGCCCCGGCTGATGCGAATACCGATCCAACTGAAATTCTCCATCATCAGGAACTGCTTGTCCATATCAACCTGTTCAAGGACTTCGTGAGTCCGGGAGAAGTAAAGATTCGCACATAACGCCTCGCGGTAACACGCCTGCAACACCAAATGAATGATGTTTTGGGGTGAGCGCCGACTCGGTCCTTCTCATTGATTCTGTCCTGCCTATCAACTGAACGCGCGTCTTGTTGCCGCGTGTTATACGCAGGCAAAGTTCTATTTCAATAGCGTTTTGCGGCACAAGAGTAGGAGCCAGTATTTAGACCGCAGGTGTATGATCCATCTTTGGCCTTTGTATGGACTCTTTTGTCGCACCGCGGAAATACGCCGCCGCCTTAGGGCGGAAGAGAAAATATGCAACGGCAGCGAACAGCAAACTGTGCATTAGCAACTCAGACAGCGAGTGAAAGCTGCTGAGGATGACGTGGTATGTGATCCAAACAAGCAGAAGCCAACGCGCCCAGTTGGCGCCGCGGAACGTAAAGACTCCTCCAACTATTGCGAGAAGCCGGAGGAAGAGGACGAAGACTAGCTCATATTCAAACGGACTCTGTGTCCTGGTAGCGTGATATGCAAACCCGAAGGCGCCGGACACAACGAATAGCCAGCTGATGGTGACAACCGATAGCGGTCGTTTGTTCATTGTATGTCACTGAATCGGTGAGACCTAACTGATTCCTTTCATAAATATGTCGCAAAACGCGTTACCAAAATGAATCGTTGGGCGTGTCATGTGCAAGTGCCCGTTGATCTCATCCCAGAAAAAACAAGCCAATGACTGCAGAAAAAGTGAGAGCCCCTAAGACGCTATCGCTGTCCCAATGAATTTTTCAAATTTTCGCTCCCTCTATTTTTGCTCACTTGGCGGCTCGACTGGGTTCAAGTCAAATTTGCCGGGCTGTTGAATAAGGAAGATGGTCTCAGAATCTTCAACACCACCGCTTTCATGCCTGTCTCCCCCTGGAATTGAGAGATAAGAACCGGGACCATACTTCTTGTCTTTATAGGTGTACGCTCCCTTGATAACCACAATCTTCGTCTCATAGGTGTGGTAATGGAGTGGTGCCATGAAGCCTGCTGGGAACTTCGTGAATCCGCCATACGCTCCCTTGGTGTTGTCACCCCAGAGCATTACGCTCATAACGCCCGGAGGTCCACCTGCAAGCGATTCCCATTTGAGATCTTCAGCAGCCCAAAGGACAGCCTCCTCTTTCATCTTCTTCTGAGCGGAAGCCTCCGTCGCCACTAAGAAAATCAGTCCCACAAGTGCCGGAACGATGTACAATAAGAGTCTTTTCATAAAAAACCTTCCTGTTAGATTGTGTTGGATAGATTGGTTGATGAGGTTGCAGGAGCTTGTGTAGAAAAAATATGCCTTCATGTCATAGTTGTCTCCTTTCTCAAGGGCAATGTGGTTGTTTGTCGTGTCATGTGAAGTGCCCCGCGGCTTTAAGATTTCGGTAGATCGCTTGAACAGTAAACAACGGACCCACCAGGAAGAGAAAGGCGGCAAGAATGAGCAAGACACTGACTGATGGACTCAGGTCGAAAGGACCAAGGCCGTTAAAAGTCTGCCAGAGTGTGACTGCTACAATTCCTCCGTATCCAACGCCCGCCATCAGGACAATCTGAGTACGTCGGGCTTCACTCGAACCAGGGGATTGCAATAGAAATGCTATCAAAGGAAGCAGTTGTATCGCGTGCAAGGCAAGCGCATGAGGTATCTTCATCGAGCCTTGTGCCCCAAATGTTGAGGCCATGGCGAGGCTCTGGCTGATGAACTGACCCGTCTGTGGATCGATCACTTTGGTCAGGCCATTCTGGATGATCAAGAAACCTACCGCCTGACTTATCAAGAGAAGGACCATGCCGAGTCGAATCGCCCAGGTGATACTTGGCCTGGCTTCCAAGCGAACGAAACTCCAGATCGCAATCGACAGGATGACGCTCGCACTAACGGCAATCATGATTCCCGCGATGCCGAATGCCTGAGTGTCGAACGCAGTGCTGAAATTAAAGTGTGATGAAACGCCACGCCATTGCTGCACACTTACCCAGGAAACTTCATAGAGATGAGCAAGTCCGAAAGGACCCATGAGCAGCCAGCCGATCGCCGGTCGCTTCGGGAGAAATGTCATTACCCACGCGACTGAAACTGCTGTCAACCCGAAGCTTTCACCGAAAAGAATGGGTTTGCGCCAGGATACCGGTCCTTCGAGCGAGCCACCCGTGAACACGAGTACTCCACTGTGGAAGGCGGCACTTGCGACGAGAAAGATACCAATGGAATAGGCAAATCTCTGGTAGGATTCGACGCTGTTCCAATGCTCACGAAGTCTTGCCACAAATGCGCGAAGCGGTGGTTTAGGATTGTGAGTGACAGGTTCATCAACCATGATGACAGTACCCTCTGACTGCGAAGAATTCCTTTCTAGGTGCGGCGAATTTCACATAACGTTTGCAGCAAAAACAATTGAGCGACCACAACTACGTTTACCTCATTGACCCGGGGGCTGGTTTCGCGGATCGTCCTGGGGGTTCACGTAGTTGATCCCCCAAGGGCCGACTCCATGCAGCTGAATCGTCGCTTCTTCTTTGGTGAACGCAAAGTGCCGTGTCCCGATTGCCATGACGGCAAATCCGTCAACGGGCAGTTGTGTGGCTTTGGATTCATCGAATCGTTCGCCCAGCCCCATGTGGAATGAACCGGCCAGCACCGTCACATGCTCGATAGCGGGATGCCAGTGTGGTGGAATTTTGTAGTTGGCGGGAAGCTTGACCCGCATCGTGAACGGACCAGCCTTCGACGGATCGCCTTCAATTACGGCGGACGTTATACCCTTCGGAAGGGAGGCAGGACCATCTTTCCAGGTCAGATCCGCTGGAACGACCATGATATGGTCAGGTTGGTTATGCTCAGCCATCTTCTCCTGGGCGCGGAGTTGCATGACTGAAACTGTGAGAGCCAACCCTGTAACGAAACACAACAAAGTACGTGTCATCGTGCCCTCCATATAATATTGGTTG
>Ga0247727_10016424_pt1 | contig 11953 bp, 8 predicted proteins | sample WisWelCaveWW1625_FD_202498 | JGI IMG/M metagenome (GOLD analysis project Ga0247727, IMG submission 202498) | Biofilm microbial communities from Wishing Well Cave, Virginia, United States - WW16-25 | ecosystem: Environmental > Aquatic > Deep subsurface > Groundwater > Cave microbial mat | place...
TCAGGCATTCATAAGTAACATCCACCCCCATCAAATGAGTTGTGAATGCAGTTTGCGGGCAAAGCCAAAGCAAAAGGCAGAATGCAAACGCTGAGATTGAAACGCAGGCACTCCGGACGTGGTTATTCACCTGAATCATCCGTGTTTTCGTCGAAAAGCAAAAATACGTAAAAACGTGGATAATGGCCGTTCAATTGATTGGTTTTTGGCAATAATGGTGTTTGAACAGCAAAAGACCTGAGGGGGTGTATTGAGCCTTAGGTACCCCATCCAAAAGCCTAAAAATCAGGCCTTTCCAAAATTTCCTTGACAATAAATGCCTGCCGGATGCTTTTCCGGTTGTTCATAAATCCGGTGGTGCCGCTACGACTTTTCGTCACTTTTTTTGTCCCGTACACGTCTTCCATTGTTTTTAAATCGCTGATTTTCAGCTTTTTATCTTCTTTGTCATAGGCGGTCTGGGCATCCACTTCGTCCCGCTTGCTATTGTCAGCCTCGTAGGCACTTTCTTCTGCCCCTGGCGCTATTTTGACATGCTTGTGATGCTTGATCTGTTTGCTTTCCCGGATGGCCCGTTTTTTCTCCTCAACCAATGACCGCTCCGAATAATGGGCTTTTTCAACGGATTCGGACTTCGAATCCAGAAAATGAACCTCTTTTACTTCCGATGCCGGCCTTTCCAGTTTGTATTCCGGCCGCGGTTGATATTCCGGTCGCGGTTGATATTCAGGCCGAGGTTGATATTCAGGTTTCGGCTTGTACTCTGGCTGAACAATCACAGGTGGGGCATCCTGCGCTTTTTTCTCACCCTGCATTTCCTCGAAAATATCCTCAAGGCCCAATTGTTTAAAAATTTCACGTTGTGTGGATAGTTCTCCTTTAGTTTTTTGTGGGGCATTTTCCACTTTGCGCCCTTGGTTCTGTTTTTTTGCTTTGTTCGCGGCCTTAAATCCAGAGATGATCAGCCATACAACGAAGACGATGACATAGACCCAAATACTATCCATTTTGTAAATTTAGAGGTGATTGAGAGATTATGCAATTAAGGAGTTTAGAGATCCAGGGATTCAAAAGTTTCGCAGACAAGACAAAGTTCCTGTTTGATCAGGGAATTACAGGCGTTGTCGGACCCAATGGCTGCGGCAAATCCAATATCGTGGATGCCATTCGTTGGGTTCTCGGCGAACAAAAAATACGTGCGCTGCGATCAGAAAAGATGGAGAACATCATCTTCAATGGTTCAGATGACCGGAAGAAATCCGGTTTCGCGCAGGTCTCCCTCACATTCGACAATACCCGGAATATCCTCCCGACGGAATACGGACAGGTGACTATTTCCCGCAAGTATTTCCGGAACGGCGACAGTGAATATTTTCTGAACAATGTCCCCTGCCGGCTCAAAGACATCAGCAACCTTCTTCTCGACACCGGTATCGGTCCGGATTCGTACGCCATCATCGAATTGAAAATGGTCGAGGAGATTCTGAATGACAAGGACAATTCAAGAAGAATACTCTTTGAAGAAGCTGCCGGCATCTCCAAGTATAAAATCAGAAAGAGACAGACTCTGAAGAAGATGAAAGAAACACAGGACGATCTCGAACGTGTTGAAGATCTCTTGTTTGAGATTGATAAAAATCTGAAGACTCTCGAAAACCAGGCCAACAAAGCAAAGAAATATCGTGAGCTAAAAGAAAAATACAAGCTGCTGAGTTCACAATACGCCTGGTTCCGCATTCAGATTTTGAAAGAAAAATTTGAAGCCATTCAGAATGAAGAAAGAGCATTTGACGACCGCATTTCCGGAATTCAAGCTGAGATAGTCAAACTGGAATCAGAAGCAGAAGAGCTTCGCCGTCAGCAAGTTGACAACGAGAAAGTGCTTGCAAGCAGGCAGCAGGAACTCAACGACCATGTTTCAAATATCCGCAAGATCGAAACCGAAAAATCAATCAAGAATGAACGGTTGAAATTCCTTCAGCAACGCGAACTTTCCATCAACGAACAGCATGATACCGAACGGTACCAGCGTGACAAAACCGGAGGGGAATTGTCTGAGGTCCGTGCTATCATCGAAAAAGGGAATGCCGATTACATCGAAAAAGAAAAAGAGCTGAGACGTCAATTCGAAATCCTGAATGAATTGTCAGTCTCAAACGAAGGTCTGAAAACATCTGCCGACGAAGCCTTCAGGAAACACCGCGAGATCGAACAGGAACTGCATCGCCTTCAAAAGGAAAAGGAAATCATGCAGATCCAGATTCAAAGCTACCGCAATGAAATCGGGAGGCATACCGAAGACAACGAAGACCGTTCCACTGAACTCAATGCATTCGCCGGCAGTCTGCGGAAACTCGTGGAAGAATTGCAGGCAATTGGCAGGGAAGTACTCGACCTGCGGGAACAGAAAGAAAAAAATGAAACAGACATCCGTGATGCTGAAGTCGTCATCACCGAGCTAAAGGATAAGGTTTATAAGATCAACCGGTCCCTTGATTCGAGACAAAATGAATACAGCCTGACCAAAAGCCTTGTGGAAAGTCTCGAAGGCTTTCCGGAAAGTGTAAAATTCCTGAAGAAGGAAGCGGCATGGATGAAGGATGCCCCTTTGCTTTCAGATGTTTTCAATGTCGGTGAAAATTACAAGGTCGCTTTTGAGAATTTGCTCGAGCCCTACCTCAACTATTATGTGGTTCCTTCCTGGACCGATGCCCTTGCCGCCATCAAACTGCTTGCCGATTCGGATAAGGGACGGGCAAACTTTTTCATTCTCGATGAATTGGAGAATTACCAGGCCCGTCAACGTCTCAATCCGGACCACGCCGAACATGCATTGACCGTAGTGGAATTTGGTCCGGCTTACCGGAATCTTGCTTCCTACCTGTTGGATCGTGTCTATATCATGGATGACGAAGCGAATTTCCCGACAGATCTGCCTGACGATCTCGTTTTCATCAACCGCCTCGGAAACATCTCCCGAAGAAAATTCCGCCTGGGGGGGGGATCCATCGGAATGTTCCAGGGAAAGAGACTCGGAAGGGCAAAAAACCTGGAAAAATTAGAAGTAGAAATCAAGGAATTGGAAAAGGAATTGCTTCTCCAGAAAAACGACCTGGATAGGGCCGAGAAAAACCTGGCAGGGTTGAAATTCAGGCGGGCAGGAATGAACTGGGATGCGAGAAACGAAGACTTGCAGCAGAAGAAACGTGATCATTCGGTTCTTCTTGCGCGGGAACAGGAGTACCAGGAATTCATCAGGAAAGCCGGAGAAAGAACCGATGTCATTGCCGCCCAGGTTGAGCTTCTTGAAAAAGATGTCGAAGAAATCAGTCCGAAAATCCAGTCCCTGAGTGCGGAATTTGATGCGACGCGAAGCGATTTGGAAGAGAAAAGAAGATTGCTCGAATCCAGCGATGAAAAATTATCGGAGGTGAGGTCGGTTTACACCGATACCAATATTGATGTGGTTCAAACCCGCAACACCCGTGACAATCTTTTCAAAGATGAAGACAGGATGCAACAACAGATTGATCAGTTGGAGCAAAGTGAACGCAAACTTCTGGAGGACCTGGAAATTACGCGAAATGACATTCATGAACTGATCGAGAAAAACCTGAGGAACGATACAGAAATTGTCGCTTTGTATGATGAGAGACGAATGAAAGAAGCGGCGGTGGAGCATTTCGAGCAGGTCGCCGCGGGTATCCGGAATGATATCGGCACAACGGAAGACAATACGAGGAAAAAGCGGCGGGAAAAAGACGAATTGGAAGATGAGAAAAATGCCATCCGCGAAAAGGTGACGGAGCTGAGACTGGATCTGAACTCTGTGAAGGAGCGGATGCAGGTCGAATTTGATGTGGACATTACACAGCTTGACAAGGAAAAACTTTTTGATCAGCCGATGGATCAATACAGCGAAGAGATGCTGAGCGAAAAAATGTTCAAGCTGAGGAACCGCCTGCAGAATTACGGTGAGATCAATCCGATGGCAGTGGAGGCATACGACGAAATGAAGAAGCGATTTGATCTGATTGATGGTCAGAAAAAAGATTTATTGGATGCCCGTCAGAATCTTCTCGATACGATCGCTGAAATTGACCTGACCGCGACGGCGAAGTTCCACGAAGCTTTCACAAAAATCAGGGAGAATTTCGTCCGGGTATTTCAATCCCTGTTTTCAGAAGGTGACACCTGTGATCTTCTCCTGATGGATCCGAATGATCCGCTGGAATCGGGCATTGACATCATAGCCCGGCCCAAAGGAAAGCGGCCATTGACGATCAACCAGCTATCCGGCGGTGAGAAAACTCTCACGGCGATATCGCTCTTGTTTGCGATTTACCTGCTGAAGCCGGCGCCCTTCTGTGTATTCGATGAGGTGGACGCTCCGCTCGACGATGCAAACATTGACAAGTTCAACAACATTGTCCGCGACTTCAGTTCCGAATCGCAGTTTATCATTGTCACGCACAACAAGCGGACTATGGTTGCGACAAATGTGATGTATGGAGTGACGATGGAAGAAACGGGAGTTTCGAAAGTGTTGCCGGTGGACCTGGTGGGATTGGGGTTGAATTAGCGAAGAGTATTGTCTTTGGCGCATGCCAACCAGAAGGCTATTCGTCGCAATTCCCCTGAACCCCGAATTGCTTCGGGTTTTCGCGAAATACCGGGAGACCATGCCAGCAATTGCCGGTCTTCGCTGGGTGCCGTCAGAGAAACTTCACATCACCGTTGCATTTTTGGGCGACATGGAGCTGAACCGGATGGATGAAATCCGGAATGCAATCATCGGCGTTGCCTCCACGAGTTCCAACCTCACGCTGAAGTTGAATCGGTTAGCGCCTTCCCCTCACCGGAGTCCGATGGTATGGGCGGAATTTTCCGGTGTTGAAGAATACCGTCGGCTGATTTTTCCGATGCGGCAAGCGCTCAAATCATTTGCCGAAATGGATCAACGGGAGCCGCATATCCATGTGACGCTGGCGCGGCCGGGCCGCGAAAGGATCAGAAGGAATGAAATTCCGGTGAAGGAATTTGATGGGCCGGATTTGATGGTGGACTCGGTCGAATTGTGGGAGTCGGAATCCGGTGGGGGTGCTGTGGTGTACCGGGTGTTGGGAAAATTTGTGTTCGGAATCTAGGGTGTTTTGATCTTTGAACGAATGAAATTTGATTCAGAATTCAAAATATGGACGAATAATTTTTTCGAAAATATTATGGAACTGCCGGTGTGAACGCTATCACTGGTGGCTTTCCGCCTTATTCATTCGCATGGAGCAACGGAAAAACCGGTCAAAACATTAACAATTTGAAATCAGGACTCTATTTTGTGACAGTAACCGATTCGATTGGATGTAATCTGACAGATACGGTCTTTGTTGGGCCAATCATGGGTACACAACTTTTCGTACTGCGAAATTCTGTTAAGATTTTCCCGAATCCTTTCACGACGGAGCTATACTTCAATTCCGGCGAGATCTTCCCTGAGAATTCCACTTTGAAACTTCGCGATGTGATTGGAAGGATTGTTTTCGAATTCGAATTCAAAGCGGGTATTACAGAAAATCGCGTGGATGTCGGAGTGATCCCAAGCGGCGTGTATGTTGCAGAATTCAGATTTTCCGGATTTCAATTCACTACTAAATTATTTCGTCAATGAGCGAAAATCCAAAGTTCATTTTTGAACAAATTCAGTTTGGGCATTGCCTCTTTTGCCTTGGTATTGCGATATTTTCCGGATTGCTCCTTTCCGGCGGAGCTAACCATACGCTTTCCATTTGCATTGACAGCACCGTTCGGGCCTGCGGCGAAAGAAGACGAAGTGCAAAGCGGACACTGGTGCGCCCGATTGACCGGCTACCGACTTATTTCTCTTCTTCTCCTCACTTCCTTCCTCAGCAATTCAAGCTCCCTCCCACTTTGCCCTTTCACCGAAGAATTCTCCGCTGCGCGTCGGAACAAATAGGGAAGCACAGCTTCTACCGGTCCATACGGCAGATACTTCGCTGCCTGGTAACCCTGCCGCGCCAGGTTGAATGAAATGTGATCAGACATCCCCAGCAATTGCGCTGACATCACATGCGGATGCCCCGGACGGATTCCTCTCTCTTTCATCATTTCGCAAAGCAGAAGATTGCTCTTTTCATTGTGAGAGCCACAACACAAAGCCAGGATGTCAATGTTATCCAGGCATTGCCTTATTGCTTCATCGAAGTCGCGGTCGGTTGCATCCTTATCAGCCTGAATCGGATCGGCGAGCTCCATTGCAGCGGCCCGTTTCCGTTCCTTTTCCAGGTATGCTCCACGAACCACTTTGATTCCGGGAAAAAATTTTTCTGACCTTGCTTTCGCAATCAGATGGCCCAGATAAGTCAGACGGTCGTGGCGATACATCTGTACTGTCGTGTATATGACGGGCTTTGTCCGGTTGTACTGCTCCATCATTTCCTCTGACCAGATGTCAATGACATCCTGTATCCAGGATTCTTCGGCATCCACAAAAATCGGATGGCGCATTTCCACTGCCTTCCGGCAGATTTTGTCCATCCGGTCATGGGACCGTTCCAGTGAAGCGGATTCTTCTGCCGTCAGCGACTTTCCGGATTGTTTCTTTTCCAGGATTCCGAAATCGGCGATTCCGGTGACTTTCATGGCAGAGTATCCGACTGCAGCGTGTTGCCATCCATGCACCATGCTTGCGATGATTTCATCCATCGTGCCATCAAATCCTTCATCGGAATTTTCACCTTCGACCGAATAATCAAGAATGGTTTTCACTCCCCCATCATTCAGCAATTCTGATCTCGCGATGGTATCTTCCAGGAATTCGCCCCCGCAAAACACATCAAATACGGTTCGTCTGACAATTCCTTTGATTGGCAATCCGGCGCGAAAAGCAAGCTTGATCAATGGCGGACCTATTCGCGACAAGAATGGAGAATTCATTTTCCGGAAGAGGGAATACCTCTGTTTCAGGGCTTTGTCGGTAAGGTAACCGAATGCGCCTCCGGTGTCGGTAAAATCGGGCATTGGAAAATTCCCTTCCTCCTTCGGCTGCTGATTCGGTTCTATCACGGCTCCGAAATAAGGAATTTTGCCTGATATTTGAGGCTTCCCGGCCTTTCCGGAAATTCACATGCCCTCATTTCTTGAATCTGTCGCAGAACTCATCCTGAGTAAACATGCATCGAATTTCGACTCACTTTGTGTCGTATTCACCAACCGCAGGGCCTGCACCTGGTTCCGCAAGACCTTGTCAGAAAAAATTGAACGGCCGACCCTGATGCCACAAATTCTGGCGTTTGAAGATTTTGTCACATCACTTTCGCCATCCATCATTCCGGATCCCATTTCGCTTACGTTCAGTTTTTATCCGGTATTTGCCAGCCATTTTCCGGGCGTAGCCTTTGAGAGATATTTCAGCCGCGCCGGAAATCTCATCTCCGATTTCGATGAACTTGACCGCCATATGGTGGATGCCGATGCATTGTACAAAGGCTTATACGAACTCAAGGCGATTGATGAAACAATTGCCGGATGGATTGGCGATGAACATGATTCAACTCCCATGCGAACCCAGTTCATTGAACTCTGGGAAAAAATGGGTGCCTTGTATCATGATTTCCGGAAGCGATTGCAGGGAGAAGGGCAGGCATATATGGGAATGGCGATGCGGAATGTTGCAGATGACATCTCACGTGACCTGAAGATACCCTGGGAGCATGTAGTATTCGCCGGTTTCAACGCGATGTCACGGTCAGAAGAAACCATCATCAGGAGCATCGTCGAAAACGGCAAAGGTGATTTTTTCACCGATATGGACCGTGCATTTTCGGATGACCCATCGCAGGAGGCTGGAAAATTCTTCAGAAAGATTCGAAGCATATGGAATCCCTCCTTTTTGTATCCGCCAACCGCCGACTTTGAAAGCATTGCGAAGAAAATTACCATCACCGGAGTTCCGAAACAGGTTGCGCAGGCAAAATTCGCCGGATTGGCCGTCAGAGAAATTGTAAAAACCGAAACCGATCCGTCCAGAATCGCGATAGTTCTCGCGGATGAATCCCTCCTCCTTCCTGTGCTTGAATCCATACCCGGTGAATTGGCGGACATCAATGTCACGATGGGATTTCCTTTGCAAAACACATCCATACATTCTTTATTCGAATCGGTAATTGCCCTGCAGGATAATTTCAGGAAGAAAGGAAAGGTTGCCGGGGAGGAAACAGCCTGCCATTTCCGTGATGTATCTGCCATTCTCATGCATCCTCTGATCCGGCGGATGGATCATGAAGGCAGCGGCAGCATTCTGGCAGAAATCCAAACTGCAAATCTGGTGTGGATCGGCAGGGAAGTTCTTTCCAGGGGATCGCTGGCTTTCCTCTTCCGTCCCTGGGATTCCATAAAATCCGCGATTGCGTCGCTTGACAAATTGTGCGAAAAGATTGTGAATTCGACAATGGCAAGCGCTGGGGAAAGTGTGATGGAATCTGAATATGTCTTGCAGTACCGCAGGCTCATCCGGCTCATGCACGCCCTGGATGGCAAAGAATTTGCGCAAGCCGGCCTGGGTACTTTTTCCCGGATTTTCCCCGAAATCATCCGCCAGGCCAGGATCCCGTTTTCCGGGGAACCGCTGAAAGGACTTCAAATCATGGGCCTTCTGGAAACAAGAAGTCTGGATTTTGATCACGTGGTGATTTGTTCTGTCAATGAAGGGATTCTTCCGCCATCGGGCCGTTCGGGAAGCCTGATTCCGCACAGCCTCAGAAAGGCATTTGACATGCCGGTCATCGAAGACCGCGAGGCTATTTTTGCCTGGCATTTCTTCAGGTTGCTTCAAAGATCTAAGAATATCGAACTTATATATAATACCGAAGCCGGAAAAACCGGATCGGGCGAAAAAAGCAGATTCATTCGTCAGATCGAATACGAAATCGCAACGCGGTACAAAGACAAAATTGCTGTGGAATCGCGCATCCGGGCTTTTCCGGCATTGGGTATAAAGCGAAAGCCGGTTGCAATAGACAAAACTCCTGAAGTGATGAAGGAGATCGAATCCCGTCTTGCTGATCCAGGCCTTTCGCCAACCTCTCTCATCAGTTGGCTTCATTGTCCGCTGCAGTTTTATTTTTCAAAAATTCTTCAACTCCGGGAAACACGGGTGCAGGAAGAAACCCTCGAAGCCGGAACATTCGGCGAAGTCCTGCACCGTTCCCTGGAAATTCTTTTCGAACTGCATAAAAACAACGAAATAACATCCAGGATCCTTGCTGCCATGCCGGAAAGAATTGAACATTCAGTGAAAAAGGCATTTGCTGAAAAAGCCGGTATTGCACAAACCCGGTTTGGGTACAATCACCTGCTGTTCCGCGTCATCTGCGATCTTTTGAAAGAGCTCCTGAACAGGGAAACGGAATTCGCTCCATTCGTTCTTCACAACCTCGAAAGCAGATTGGAATGTGAGATAGATCGAAATGGAAAGAAAGTGAAAATTGGTGGATATGTTGACCGGATGGATGAAGCCGGAGGCTCTCTCAGGATCGTGGACTACAAGACCGGGGCTCCGCGGAATATGAAAATCAGTTCCTGGGAGAAAGTGAAGGAGAATCCGTTTGAAACCAAAGAAGCTTTTCAGGTTGCTGCTTACATGTGGTTGTACAAAAAAGCGAATCCGGGGGCCGCAGTACCACGCGCAGGCGTGATCTGGTTCCGGGCATTGAGCAGGGGATTTTCGGAATTGCAGACTGGCAATAATTCTACACTCCAACCGGAATTGGACGGCTTTGGTGAATTCCTGAACAGTATATTCGATGAAATGCTGGACGCCACCACTCCCATTGTACAAACGTCAGACCTGGAAAGGTGCAACCATTGCAGTTTTGCAGGTATCTGTGAAACAGATTGAATTAATTTCCTGTAATTTTGGCTGAATGAGGCGAATTCTGAAATGTAGTTTCCTCCTCCTGGCATTGCAATTCTCTGTGACCGGATTGCAGGCGCGTTCGATTCCCGGAGTATATGTCGGAAAGATTTTCATGCGAAATTTCGATGGAGAATTTTCTTTGCCTGGCGGCGAATTCCGGATGAAATTGTCATTGCGAAAAAATATACCGGTTCGATGCCTGATGAATAGAAATACATCCGGGGAATTCATGCCTGCCGCACGTCCTCCCGTGACAGGCCGTGATGTTCTCAATCAGATGGGTGGAGCGATGGGCGGAATCTGGCTGGGAGCATTGGCGGGTGTGATCACGGGGGGGGTAATCGGCGGAATCGCGGTAGGTGCAGTTCACCCCGACAATCGCTGGTCCTGGGAAGTTTTCCAAAATGAATCATTGGGAATGCAATATGGCGCTTTGCTGGGAGCCTGGTTCGGCATTGCAAGCGGAATTTGTTTTGCAGGCAACGATGATTATATGCATGGTTCCTATATTGCTACCATCACGGGAACCGTATTGGCAGGCGGTGTCGGCACGGTGATGGCGATTGCATCGTTTGGTGTTTTGACTCCGGCAGCCATCCTGTTTCCATTTGCAGGCGGCTTGCTTGCATACAATTTCACCCGCAAAGCGAAGAATCCGGCAGACGTTTCACCCGCCAATCCGCAATCTTCTGCGGCCGAACCGATGAGACCAGGCATCAGGTTTTCTGTCAATGACAATCCGGCGCCGGGACCGGCTTCCTTGCAGGGAGCATTTTTGGTCAGGATTGTGAATCTCAGATTTTGAAATAGTAGAAAGTCCTTAGTCGAATGTCGAAAGGGAGTCGAAAGTCCTTAGTCGAAAGTCGAAAGAATTTGAAACGTTTTACTTTGGACTTTCTACTTTCATCTTTCATCTTTCATCTTTCATCTTTCTACTATCTTTGTCCATGTCCTGGTGGTCCCGCAGGAAATTGCTCGATAAAGTACTGGTCGTTTCAGGAAGCATTACGCTGCTGATGTTCATCGGTTACCTCATATTCACGAAGCGACCTACAAGAGTGTTTATCATACCAAAAGGATTTACCGGGTGGGTTACTGTAAGATTTGAAAAACCCGGAGCTCTACCCATGGAAAAACGGGATGGCAACGAAATTACAATCCGGATTGCGCCCGACGGAATTGCAGAGACTTCCGATACCCTTGACATCATCGCCTGGGGGAAGGACGAATACTATTATTCCGACGGCAAAACCGAATCCGAAATTCCTGTTCAATTCATGGAGGACTGGCAATGGAAATCGCAGGTTCACCGGGTGACCAGGTCACACATGAGATTCGACAGCATTCTGGTCAGGCTTCCCTCTGTGGCAGAAACGACATTGTTTGAAGGCAGCGAAGTGGTTATGGCGGATTCGGTATCGAATATCACGAAAGGGCGTCCCGTTTTGCTTCATTTTTTCGTGTCCGGAAAGGCAGAAACCGTTGATTTTCAGGTTCCTGAGCTGCCAAAACGTCGCGAATTCTGGGAAAGTCGCTTTCGCGGGGAGTAAATCCCTCTTGTTTCGCGGAAAAAATTGGGAATCAAGCAATGAACTCTTATTTTTGCAGTCCGAATTTTGAATTCAAGACATCTTAACAAAGCAAATGCCGGTAAAACTGAGATTGCGCAGACAAGGAAGAAAAGGGCAGCCATATTATCACATTGTGGCGGCTGATTCGCGTTCATCACGTGACGGAAAATTCATTGAGAAAGTTGGTTCCTACGATCCGACCAAAAGTCCGGCAGTGATTGACGTTGACCACAGCAAAGCACTGAATTGGTTGAAAAGCGGAGCGCAACCTACCGATACTGTCCGTGCAATTCTACGGTACACTGGTGTGAACCTGAAATTCGCTTTGCAAAAACAAGGAAAAGACCAGGAAACCCAGGATCGGATTTTCAATGCCTGGAATGATAAGAAACTTGCCGCAGTGCAATCAAAGACAGATAAGCAGACTGAAAGCAAGAAGAGAAGCGTCGAG
>Ga0247727_10016425_pt1 | contig 11952 bp, 12 predicted proteins | sample WisWelCaveWW1625_FD_202498 | JGI IMG/M metagenome (GOLD analysis project Ga0247727, IMG submission 202498) | Biofilm microbial communities from Wishing Well Cave, Virginia, United States - WW16-25 | ecosystem: Environmental > Aquatic > Deep subsurface > Groundwater > Cave microbial mat | place...
ATCGGCGTCTAGGCAGAGATTATGAGCACCAAACCCGTTCCAGCGAAGCCATGGTTTATATCGCCAGTATTCATCGCATGTTGCGCTTGTTAACCTGCGATACCTGAATTTCAAAACGCTTTCTAAAGGTCTTTGCGAAGCATCCCCGAAGTAAAACGCAGGGGACAGAGACCTTTAGGATCTGACGGTTATTGAAAATACTGCAACGCCAGACGCAAGCGTTCACCGGCATCATCGGATGAATCTTTCGGGATGGATTGAATCGCGGACTGCGCCTCGACAACGGAGTAGCCCAGCGCGGTGAGCGCGGCGAGGACTTCCGAATCCGCATCGGACATCTGGGCAACCTGTCTCAAACCATCGAGCGGTTTCAACTTGTCCTTGAGGTGGAGCGCCATCTTCTGCGCGGTCTTTTTGCCCACCCCCGGCACGCGGCTCAACAACTCCGCTTCATCGGCAAAGATCGCGCGCTGGATTGCATCCAATGTCATTGTTGACAAAACAGACAACGCAACTTTGGGACCGACCCCGTCCACGCCGAGGAGCATGTTGAATAAATCTCTGTCGGCTTGGGATTCAAAGCCATACAACGTCAACGCGTCTTCGCGGACGACGAGGTGAGTGAACAAAAACGCGGCTTCGCCGGTCTTGGACCGCGCCCGCACCGGCGCAGGGACGAAGACGCGCAGTCCCACGCCCCCCACTTCGATGATGAGGGCGGTTTCTTCGATTTGTGTGACTTCTCCGCGGAGGGTTGAGATCATAAAACCATTTTTACCACAGTAAACTATGCTGGTCGAGTAGCCCTGAGCCGCCGCGCTGAGCCTGTCGAAGCGGATTTTTGCGAAGGGCGTATCGAGACCTGCATGTAAGCAAATATATTTTGGTTAGATGTTGGTTTCGATACGGGCGAGAAAGACACTCGCCCTACTCAACCAACGGAGCATCTAATATCTCTTTGTGTTCAAGTGCGTGATCGCAATCGCCAGCGCATCGGCGGCATCGTCGGGTTTGGGGACGGAGTCAAGTTGCAAAAGGGCGCGCACCATTTCCTGCACCTGTCGTTTTTCAGCGTTGCCGTAGCCAGCCACGGCATTTTTGACTTCCTTGGGTGTGTATTCAAAAGGTTCGATCCCCGCTTGTTGCAGGCAGAGCAGCACCACGCCGCGCGCTTGTCCCACTGCGATGGCGGTAGTCACGTTTCGGGAGAAGAATAATTTTTCGACGGCGGCGGTTTCGGGTCTGTATTTTTTGAGGATGGCGCGCAATTGATCGTAAAGCATCTCCAGCCGCGCGGACGGCGTCGCGTCTTTCGGGGTGGAGATGATGCCGAAGGAAACAGCGACCAGTTCCCCATCAGGCATGAGGCGCACGAGTCCGTATCCAGTTGTGGCGGTGCCGGGGTCAATGCCGAGGGCGAGGGTCATTAAATAATGTAGGGGCAGGTCTGAGACCTGCCCCTACGAAATAAATTACGCCGCTTCGAGAGCCGCCAACGCCTCATCCGAAACTTTGAGGTTGGAGTAGACGTTTTGCACGTCGTCGAGGTCTTCGATGGATTCGAGCGCGCGAAGCACTTGCGCGGCGTCTTCGGCGCTGAGTTCCATTTCCTGTTTGGGGTGCATACGCAAGCCCGCCTCCTCCGGCTGGACTTTGGCATTGTGCAACGCGTCGGCGATGACCTTGAACGCTTCGACCGGCGCGGTGATCTCGATGTGACCGTCGTCTTCAACCACATCGTTCGCGCCCGCTTCGATGCCGAGTTCGAAGGCTGTGTCGAAATTCATCGCGCTGGAGGGGAATGAAAAATACGCGATACGTTCGAACTGCCAGCCGACTGCGCCGAGTTCCGCCATGTTGCCGCCGCTCTTGCTGAACGCGTGCCGCAGGTCAGACACGGTGCGGTTGCGGCTGTCGGTGACGGTTTCGACCATGACCGCGACGCCGTGCGAGGCATAGCCTTCATACATGATGGTTTCAAACGCCGCGGCGGCCTTGTCTTCGCCTGCGCCGCGTTTGATGGCGCGCTCAATATTGTCCTTCGGCATGTTCTCCGCGCGGGCTTTATCCACGGCGAGCCGCAAGCGGAAGTTGGAATCCACGTCGCTCCCGCCCTCGCGCGCGGCAATCACGATCTCACGCGCGAGCCGGGTAAAAATCGCGCCGCGCTTGGCATCCGCCGCGCCTTTTTTGCGTTTGATGGTGGACCATTTTGAATGACCTGACATGTCTTGCTCCTTGCTGGATACCCACTGTACAGTGGAAAATTTATCTTTTGGAAATTATACCATTTGAAAAAAGTAGGGCACGAAAAATTACATCGTCTTCGCCCGTTCCGCCATTTGACTTCGCAGGTAACCGGTATCCTTTTCAATCGTGAACAACGCGCCGAGGTAGAACACGAACGCCAGCGCCCAGGCGACGATGCAGATCATCAGAATGGAATAGGATTTGTCCCCTGTTGCGACGATCAGCGCGCCAGTGAGTGCGGGCGCGGCGACCGCGCCGCTGTTCTCGATGAAATATTCGATCGCCTGCGCCGTCGAACGGACTTCGGGAACGGTCACATCGTAGACGGTGGCAATCACGTTTGCCGAGGAGAGAGGCATGAAGATGGCGGTCAGGCACATGAGGAGGAAAAAGCGATTCGGTGCCTCCAACGGCGTAGTCAACGCAAGGTAGAAAAAGATTCCACCGAGCAGCACACCCGCACTGGAGACAAGGATGCGTCCTTCTTTCGTCCGTTTGAACATCAGGTCGCCCAAAAATCCACCGACGAAATATCCCGCCGCGAGGATCAAAATCACGGGCGCCATCGTGGCGATGATCGCGTTGGCATCATAGCCGCGTTCGGTTTCGAGGTAGCCGAAGAAAAAGAAGGTGATCACCTGCCACGGGAATACGCCCGCAAAGCCTTGCAAAAAAACGAACCACATCGTGCGCTTCTTGAAAATTTCTCTCGCCTCTTTCCACGAAAAACGGAAGGTCGCCATCTCGGGCATGTTCTCGAATTCAGGTTCCGCTTTGCCGCGCGGCATCTCTTTCACGCCAAAATAAATGAGTAGCGCGACAACCAACCCAAGCGAGCCTGTCATGTAAAACACCGAACGCCAGCCGCCGATCAGCGGCGCGACGATCTGACCAAGGATCAATCCCGCTAGAAAACCAAGCGGCTGTGCGAGTTGCAAAATGCCATATACCTTACCGCGTACACCGGGTCCGAAATAATCGGCGATCAGCGTGTAGATGCCGGGGTAGGATGAATCGTCAATACCTGTGGAGGCGCGCGTGATCAAAAATCCTGTATACGTGCGGACAATGGCATTCAGCTAGGTTGTCATACCCCAAATAAAAGAAGCCAATGCGAGAAGTTTGGCGCGCGCGTAACGGTCATATAAATATCCCCACAGCGGATACAACACCGTCACCATCGCCAACGCGCCGGAGTTGACCAGCCCCCATTTGAAATCGTCCAGCCCAAATGTTTCGCTGATCTGCACCTGCAGAGAGCCGATCATCAACTTGTCGGTCTGGTGCAACAGCATGAAGAAGAAAAAGATGACAACGACAAACCAGCGGTAGTTTGAGTTCTTTTGCGGCATCCTCGCCTCTTTCGATTGGCGATTTACGATTGGCAATGGTGAGGCGCATTATACCTTGTCGGAAATGTATCTGATTGGCAGGATTCCTTGAAAAACCGGGTGGAACCTAAACAAACCCATCATCGTTAAAGGGGAAAAGGAGGATGCGATGAACACCCTTTTGAGAATTTATTGTTTGCTTGCCTGTCTCGTTGTCTCCATCCTGACGGCTTGTACGCCGGGCGCGCCCGTCCCGACGATCACGCCGCCTGCCCCACCGACTGCGATTCCGGTGCCACTGAGCAGTCTGGTGAGTCTGACTACCATTTATTTCCGCGAGGAGGGCACCGCGCCGAAGTACGTCATCACCGCCCAAATACCGCGCCTCGCCGGCAGTGAGGATGACCGCGCAAAGGAATTCAACGAAAAGGCGGAAAAAATAATCCGGGAGGAAATCCAGTATTTCCGCGAGAATATCATCGCTCATATGCCTGCCGCGCCGGTTACCAACGGAAGTTCCTTCGACACGCAATACGCGCTGGTCTATCAAACCAATGGGCTGTGGGCATTGAAGTTCAATTTCTCCGGCTATGCCGACGGCGCGGCGCATCCCTTTCATTACAGCATGACGATCAATTACGATCTCGAACACGGCAGGGAACTGGCGCTCGGAGACCTGTTCGCGGCAGACACGGGCTACCTCAAAGCCATTTCGAGCTTCTGCATTGCCGAACTCACCCGGCGCAACATCGGCTTTTACAGCGGGTTCGAGCGCGGCGCGGAACCTAACGACGACAACTACCGCAACTGGAATATCACCTTCGACGGAATCCTCATCACCTTCGATGAATATCAAGTCGCGCCCTACGCCGCAGGACCGCAAACGATCACCGTCCCGTACAGTGAATTGAAACCCATCATCAATCCGCAGGGTCCGCTTGTGGCGGTTGTCAGGTAAATTGGAATCCGTTCAAACTGAAATCTATGGATGAGAAAATGCATCGCGCCGCTTCCACCCACGGGTTGGCGGAGATTGATTCATGGTAAAGTAAATAAAAATTGGCGGATTTTGGCAGTTTTCCGCCCTTGCTTTTGCTCTTCAAAACTGCTATAGATGGGGATAACCAGGAGATGCTCTTGCTCAATACGCAACCACCAGACTATCGAACGTATTTCGTTGACCTGCCTCTCGCGCGCCTGCACGTGTTGGAGGTTGGGGAAGGCAAGCCTCTCATCATGGTGCCTGCCACCATTTCGGAATGGGAAGACTGGCTGACCCTCGTCCAATTCATGGGGCAATGGTTCAAGGTATATTTTTTTGAATTGCCCGGGCATGGGCAATCCACTCCCTTCAAAGAATCGTTTTCCAGCCGGCAAGTCGCGGAATTGGTGGAACAACTCGCCGACAAACTGGGATACGAGCGATTCAACTTGATGGGGTTTTCATTCGGCGGCATTCTCGCCATGCGCGCCTTCAAACGCCTTTCCGCGCGAATTGACCGGCTCATCCTCATCGCTCCCTGCCTCGGTTGGAGCGCGCTGCCCTATTCAAAAACACGGTTGAATTTATTGTATAACCTCACGCAGGTGTTCAAATGGCCGCGCGTGCAATCCGCGTTTGTCAGTCTGGTTCGCAATCCGCGCACACTTTCGCTTGCCATTGCCGTGGTGCGCGCCATCGGCAAACTCGAAAACACGATTCCGTTGAGGAGAAAATTACCGCGTACCACCACCAGCACGATTGACGTGCTTTCGTCGCAGATCACCGAGATTCTGACGACCGAATTCGACGTGGAACCGGTCAAACATGAGACGCCATGTTACTTCGCCATGTCCATTTATGATCCGCTCCTGCGCTTCGAAACGACCTTGAAGATTGCCCAAAACCATTTCGCGGATCTGAATGTCGTACGGCTCACGTATCCCTTTCACCAGCCCCCGCGCGCTTTCACCGTCGAGGAATTGAACGAAGGCTTCTACGAAACCGTGGACGCGTTCATGCGCGTACACGCTTAAAACATGACCACACGAAAAATTCTGATCTACATCCTCATCGCATTATCCCTGCTTGCGCTGTGGATCTACCGCCAGCCGCTGATGGATTGGCTGAGATGGTTCAGTGATCTCGATGCGGTCATCGAATCGATTCGCGGTTACGGCTTGTGGGGACCCGCGATTCTTTTCCTCCTTTTTGTGTTGCAAGCCTTCCTTGCCTTTATCCCCGGTCAGGCATTGATGATCGCCAGCGGATACATCTATGGCTTCCTCGGCGGCATCCTCATCACGTGGACGAGTCTCGTCGTGGGCGGGCAGATTGCGTTCTGGCTGTCGCGCCTCTACGGACGTCCGTTTGCCGAAAAGTGGATCGCTCCCGCCACGTTGGATCGTTGGGATAAAAGCGCGGCAGGCCAGGGAGTCGCGTTTTACGTCATCACGCTGGTTATGCCGCTCATCCCGAACGATGCGATGTGTTACGTGGCAGGCTTGGGGAACATGCCTCCGCGGCGTTTTTTGCTGGCAAACATGCTGGGGCGCGGCATCGCCAGCGTCCTCACGGTGACGGTCGGCGCGTATGTCAGTCAAGTCCCGGCGTTGATTTGGATCTTCGTTGCTGGTTTCGTTGTATTGGGAGTGGCAGGCTGGTTTGTGGCACGCCGCTACCAAAAGCCGAATCAAGCGTAAATAGGGTATCGAACCGGGATTTGAGTCCGGTACAATCAGGCTTATGAGAATCGCATACATTTCTCAATCGTATCCACCGATGATCAGCGGCGCGGCAATCGTCGTCGAGCAACTCGCCCGGGGCATGGCAGAGCGCGGGCATCAGGTGTTAGTCATTGCCGCCAGCGACAAGAATCATCCCTACACGTCAACGCAAAAAAACCTGACCGTCCTGCGCTTGCGATCCATGTATCACCCCCTGCGTGTGCGACAGCGCTTCCTGCTTTATCCACGCGCTTCGATCATGAAGGCATTGGAAAAATTCGAGCCGGATATCATCCACTCGCATGAGCCGATCCTGTGCTGGGTTGGGTTTGAATATGCACAACGACATCACATCCCAACCACGTTGACCGTTCACATGCTCCCCTGGTTTGTGACCGCAATTCTCACGGACCGCGGCGGTTTGGAAAAAGCGGTTGAGAAAGCAGGTTGGAAATATCTGGATGTGCTGGCGCGCAAATCCACGTCGGTGATCACGACCACGAAAACAGTGTCAGACATTGTGACTGGCGCGATGCGCATTGATTCCGAGACCATTCCTTGCGGCATTGACACGCGTCTGTTTCACCCGCGTCTTGATTCTCAACCGGGCGATGCAACGCGGAAATGGCTGAACCTCCCCTCTGACGTTCCGATCATCCTGCACGTGGGGCGGCTCGACCCGGAAAAAATGGTCGAGCGTGTCATCCATGCCGCGGCGGATGTAATGAAGAATTCATCCGCTCATTTGTTGATCGTCGGCGATGGAAAAGAAAAAGAAAAACTCGTAAATTTGACCTATGAACTGGGGATTGAAGAACGTGTTCGCTTCACCGGGTACATTTCAATGAAGGACGGTTTGCCGGAGGTCTATCGCATGGCGAATGTGTTTGTGATGGCTTCGGAAGTTGAGTCGCAAGGTTTGGTTTTACTCGAAGCCGCGGCAAGCGGACTTCCGCTCGCGGCGTTCGAAGCCACATCCATCCCGGAAGTTGTGCATCACGGTGAAAATGGGTATCTCGTCAAGCCGGGCAACGTCCATGCCATGGCGGAAGCGATTGCAAAAATCATCGAGTCGCCTGACCTGGCAAAACTAATGGGCGCGGAAAGCCGCAGGCTCGCGGAAAATTATGACAGCGAGCGTGTGCAAATCCTGCACGAGCAGTATTACAAGAAATTGATCAATCAACAGGCGATGGAAAAACGGGAAAGTCCCTCTTCATGGAAGCGCGTCAAAGTGTGGATGGGGTTGGGGAAATGATCTGATACGGCACTCCGCGAATTTCCCATTCCCTGCCGTTCGCTTCGACCTTCACCCGGATCGGCAACAGTTTGGCTGTCACGCCCGTGTTCGGATACCAGATTCTTCCTTTAATAGGAAGAATGAACAACCCATTGTCGTCACCGACCGGCGTCAACGTCTCGCCCGGTTCCCCTCGAAATACAGACAAATTCATTTTCGTGCAAATTTCATTCGCAAAAGCAATGACATCCTCAGACGGCAAGCCGATCTCACTCACGTTCAAAATTTGACTGCCATCGAATCGGCCCTCGACCGCATTCTTCAAATCGTGCCGCGCAATGAATTCGAGGATGTTCCCCGCCGCGTCCTTGAAATAGATCGAGTGTGCGTTCCAATTCGAGAAGTCGAATTCGTCCAGCCTGTTCTCATCGTAAAGCAATTCGGTCTTAGCCGAAATCCACTCCTTCGCCGCGCGAATTTTATTTTCGGGAACGTTGAACGCAAAGTGATACGCGCCATCGAAGTTGAAATCCGCCTGGGTGAAGATAAGTTTCGTAGTCCCTGCCTGCACTTCGAGTTTGCCGAGGGATAAATCGCGAGGCAGTCCAAGAATATTTGAGTAAAACTCTTTCTGCGCCTGCAAGTTTTTTGTTGCGAGTTCGAGATGGGTGATGTTCATTTTGTTTATCAACTGTTGGTCGAGTAGCCCGAAGGGCGTATCGAGACCAACGAGTAACCAGAATTGCTTTAGTTACTGGTGGTTTCGATATGCTCCTCACTTTGTTCGTCGCTACTCAACCACCGGGCTATTCTTCCCTCATCCACCGCTTCACCGCCTCGTGCGGATGCTCGTATGCCAGCATGGCGTTCAATAATTTACTTACTTCTGATTCGCAGACCAGCGCGTCGCGGTGTTCCTTGAAGATGAAACCCTCGTCCACGGCATGGTCAATTGCGGCGAGCAAGGGAGCGTAATACTTTTTCACATTCAACAACCCGACAGGCTTTTGATGCGCGCCGGTTTGCGCCCACGTGATGGTTTCGAACAATTCATCGAAGGTGCCGAATCCGCCGGGGAGCGCGATGTAGCCGTCCGCAAGTTCGTGCATCCTCGCTTTGCGCGCGTGCATATCGGGTGGAACATCCATGCGGGTCAGTCCGTCATGTGCTAAAGCAGGCACATTCATGGATGGTATGATGACACCGATCACTTCACCGCCTGCGGAAAGCGCGCCGTCTGCGATGGCGCCCATCAAGCCGGTCTTCCCGCCGCCGTAGATGATGCGAATCCCTTTTTGGGCGAGGAAAACGCCGAGGGAACGCGCGGCAGAGGTATAGTCGGAATGAACCGCATCGGACGATCCACAAAAAGTACAGATTGACTGCATGAAATCCATCCTTTGTACTGGCGATAAAAATCAAACCTTGCATGATTGTATCAGCGTTGTAAACAAACTCTAATCTTTTTCCTACGCTGACTCTTCAGGCTTTTTGGTAGAATACATCCAAGTTCAGGAGAAAACCAACATGGCTGGAATGGAGCGTTTCACACAACGGGCAAGACGGGTGTTGAGCCTGGCGCATCAGCAGGCGGAACAATCCCGCAACAATAATATCGGCACAGAGCACTTATTGCTTGGATTGATGGATGAGGAGGGCGGCGTGGCGGGGCGCGTGTTGCGCGAACTCGGCATGACCTCTGATCGCGTGCGCGAAGTGATCCGTCGGGTTTCGACCAGTTCGGTTGGCTTCGATGCCAGCCGCGTGGAACTCGCGGGCGACACGCAACAAGTGTTGGAACTCGCCGTCGAAGAAGCGCGCAGGCTTGGTCATCATTACATCGGCACTGAGCATATTTTGCTCGGGCTGGTGCGCGTGGACGGCACCGCGATGGAAGTGTTGCGCCGACTCGGTGTGACGCCGGACCAGATCCGCCGGCAGACGCGGCGCGTGTTGAACGAATCCGCTTCCTCCTCCCCATTGCCGGCGGGCGCGGGACCCGCGCGTGGTCCACAGCCCAATCAGAAAACCCCGCTCATTGACCAATTGGCATCTGACCTGACCACCAAAGCCGAAGAGAAGAAACTCGACCCAGTCATCGGGCGGCAAATGGAAATCGAGCGCGTGATCCAAATCCTTGCGCGCCGCACGAAGAACAACCCCGCGCTCATCGGCGAGCCCGGCGTAGGAAAAACCGCCATCGTCGAAGGTCTCGCACAGCGCATCGTGGATGGCGACGTGCCAGCCCCTCTCATGAACAAACGGTTATTGCAACTCGATGTTGGCTCGCTTGTGGCTGGCACGATGTATCGCGGTCAATTCGAGGAACGACTCAAACGCGTGATTGATGAACTCAAGCAATCCGGCGCGATATTATTTATTGACGAAGTACACATGCTCGTTGGCGCGGGAGCCGCCGGTTCCTCTGTGGACGCGGCGAACATCCTCAAGCCCGCCCTATCGCGCGGCGAGTTGCAGGTCATCGGCGCGACCACGATGGACGAATATCGCAAGCACATTGAATCGGATGCCGCGCTCGAACGCCGTTTCCAACCCATCCAGGTGGATGAGCCCTCCGAGGAAGAAACAATTCAAATCCTGAAAGGGATCCGTTCCGCCTACGAGGAACATCATCACCTTGTGATATCCGACGAGGCGCTTGTAGCCGCCGCGCATTTATCCACTCGTTATGTAACCGAACGTTTCCTCCCCGATAAAGCCATTGATCTGATTGACGAGTCTTCGTCGCGCGTGCGTATGTACAAGAGTCCCGCCGCGAAACATGCCAAGGATTTATTCGGTCAGTTAAGACAAGCCCGCCAGAACCGATCACTCGCACAAGAGGAAGGCAATAACGAGGATATCATTGAATGGCAGGAACGCGAAACCGATCTCGGCGAACAGATCGAACGCCTGCGCACCGGTTGGGATCGTGCGAGCAGTCCCGTTGTTTCAGCGGAAGACATTGCCGAAGTCGTTTCCATGTGGACGGGCGTTCCGCTCATGCAACTTGCCGAGGCAGAATCGCAACGCCTGCTGAAGATGGAAGACGAACTCCGCAAGGGAATCATCGGGCAGGACGACGCCATCGTCGCAATCTCGCGCGCCGTCCGCCGCGCCCGCGCCGGGTTGAAAGACCCGAAACGCCCAATCGGTTCGTTCATGTTCCTCGGACCCACCGGGGTCGGCAAAACAGAATTAACCAAGACACTTGCCAAATTCATGTTCGGCAGTGAAGAAGCCGCGATCCAACTTGATATGTCCGAGTTCATGGAACGGCACACTGCCTCACGACTCGTCGGCGCGCCTCCCGGATACATCGGCTATGAAGAAGCGGGTCAACTCACCGAAGCGCTTCGCCGCCGTCCGTATTCGATTGTTGTCTTCGATGAAGTGGAGAAGGCGCATCCCGAAGTTCACAACATGTTGTTGCAGATCATGGAAGAGGGTCACCTCTCCGATGCGAAGGGCCGCAAGGTGGACTTCCGCAACGCGATCATTGTGATGACCTCCAACATCGGCGCGGATGTGATCAGGAAACAATCCTCGCTGGGCTTTGCGCTCAAACGCGACGAAGCCACCGAAGAGCGTGTCTCTTACGATGACATGCGCAAAAAATTGAACGAAGCTCTCAAGCGCGCCTTCCGACCCGAGTTCATCAACCGTCTCGACGCCACCGTGATCTTCCGCGCGCTCAACCGCGAAGACATCCAGCAGATCGTTTCACTCGAATTGGATAAGGTTGCCGAACGCCTCAAGGAACATGACCTGATCCTCACCGCCACACCCGAAGCCCTCGCCGCGCTGGCAGATTTGGGCTACGACACGGAGTTCGGCGCGCGTCCTCTCCGACGCGTGATCCAGCAGAAGGTGGAGGATCCGCTATCCGACCGTCTCTTGAGCGGCGAATTCCAGCACGGCGATTCGGTTCTGGTGACGATGAATCCCGACGCCGAAGTGACGCTCGAACGCCAGCCCATCCCCGAAGTTTTGGAAGAGCCGGTGGTGTAGTAAAGAGAGTAGAAAATTAGAGAGCAGAGAGTAGTCTCTGCTCTCTTTATTTTTTGGTTTTTCACCTCTTTGAATTTGGATGCGTTCTGTCTATAATTGAATGTATCCACAAGGAGGCAGATATGGCTCTGGTCATGGATCCGGCAGGGGAGGAAATTCGAGCGCTGAAAGGGATGACAAACTGGCGCGGCAAACGCGTACTGGAGGTGGGGTGCGGCAATGGACGCTTAACCCTCCGCCTCGCCGCGTTCGGCATGGCGAAGATCGTTGCCTTTGATCCTGACGCGCAATCCATCCGCGCCGCGCGGAGGGAACTCCCCGAAAAATACAAAGATCGCATCACCTATCGTGTTGGCAACGCGGAACACGTCAAACAAAGTGCCAGGCAATTCGATATCGTCGTCTTTTCATGGG
>Ga0247727_10016426_pt1 | contig 11951 bp, 9 predicted proteins | sample WisWelCaveWW1625_FD_202498 | JGI IMG/M metagenome (GOLD analysis project Ga0247727, IMG submission 202498) | Biofilm microbial communities from Wishing Well Cave, Virginia, United States - WW16-25 | ecosystem: Environmental > Aquatic > Deep subsurface > Groundwater > Cave microbial mat | place...
GTTATCCACATATCCACAGCTATTCACAAAGAAAGAAGAAAAAGAAAAAGTAGCAAAAAGAAAAAGAAGAAAGAAAGTGACGACGACGAATGTACAACCCAACCAACCCAAGTCTAATGGTAGGAACTTCCCTAGTGCTGGAAGCAAATCCTGTATTGAGATTTGTAGCCAGTGCGAGGGAAGGTTCTTTCAGAATGACATGTAAAGAGGCGCATGATAAATCATCCTGAAGCAGAATTCCATGATGATAAAATTTTGTTGCTCTGAAGTTTTTCACCCATGGTGACCATTATGAAAAAACATTTTCTATTGCTTTGCTGTTTCGCCCTCGTGCCGCTGATTACAATTTCACAAACCAATTTTGATCCTTTACACGTCGTCGTGCTCGGCTCTTCCACGGCGGAAGGAACGGGCCCGAGCAATCGCAACAATGCTTGGGTCAATCGTTATCGCGCCTATTTGCAGAGCATCAATCCGAAACACGCGGTCACGAATCTTGCGCGCGGCGGATATACGACGTATCATATCATGCCCGACGGCAACGTTCCACCCTCGGGCAGAGCCGTGCCGGATCGCGAGCGCAACCTCACCAAAGCATTGTCGCTCAAGCCGAGCGCGATCATCATCAATCTGCCCAGCAATGACGCCACGAATAATTACACCGTGCGTGAACAATTGGCAAACTATGAGGCCGTGCTCGCGAAGGCGAGAGCCGCGACCGTGCCGGTGTGGATTGCAACCACGCAGCCGCGCAATCTCTCCGATGCGCAGCGGCAAAATCTCATGGCCATGCGCGATTCGACGATGGCGCGTTGGGGCAGCAAGGCGATTGATTTTTGGACGGACATTGCCGAAGCGAATGGCCGAATCAAAACGACCTACGACAGCGGCGACGGCATTCACTTGAATGATGCCGCGCACGGCGTTTTATTTGAAAGAGTCGTCGCAGCGGAGGTTCACAAAGTAGCGGCGTTGACCGACAGCGTCTTTCTCGATCTCGTGCAGCGCGTCTCGTTCGATTTCTTTTGGCTGGAAGCGAATGCGAGCAACGGCCTCATCAAAGATCGCAGCGCGGGCGGCGCGCCGTGCAGCATCGCTTCGGTCGGGTTCGGCTTGACGGCGATCACGATTGCGATCGATCACGGCTGGATCACACGCGAAGCGGGCCGCACGCGCGTGTTGAATACGCTCAATACTTTTTGGACGAAACCGCAAGGACGTGAGACCGCGGGGCGAATCGGCTACAAAGGTTTCTTCTATCACTTTCTTGACATGAACACCGCGCTGCGCACGTGGAATTCCGAGTTGTCCTCGATCGACACCGCGCTGCTGCTCGCCGGCATTCTCGATATGAAGCAATACTTCACCGACAACGAAACTTCTGAGAATGACATTCGCGCGCTGGCGGACTCAATCTATTATCGCGTGGATTGGAATTGGATGCGCAATTTTCAGCCGAACCTCACGCTCGGTTGGTCGCCCGAAGCCGGCTTCATCAACGCGTGGTGGAGCGGCTATAATGAAGCGATGATCATGGTGCTGCTCGGCCTCGGCTCGCCCACGCATCCGATTCCGGCCTCGACGTGGAACGCATGGACCAGCGGCTATCAATGGCAAACTTATTACGGAAACACGTATGTGATCTTCCCGCCTTTGTTCGGTCATCAATACTCGCATGCTGGATCGACTTCAGAAACATACAAGATGCTTACATGCGCGGCAGAGGCATCGATTATTTTGAAAACTCGCGTCGCGCCACGCTCGCCGCGCGCGCGTATAGCATTGCCAATCCACGCGGCCACCGAGGCTATGGTGAAAACGTGTGGGGTATCACTGCTTGCGATGGCCCGAACGGTTACGCTGCGCGTGGCGCTCCTCCCGCGCAAAATGATGACGGCACTATCGCGCCGACCGCGGCCGCGAGTTCGATGTCCTTCACGCCGCAAGAATCTATTGCGGCGATGCGCCACCTGTACGATACCTATCGCACGCAGCTTTGGACGAAGTACGGCTTTCGTGATGCGTTCAATTTGAACGTGAATTGGTGGGGGCCGGATGTGATCGGCATTGACGAAGGCCCGATCGTGCTCATGATCGAAAACTATCGTACCGGCAAAGTTTGGCAACGCTTCATGCGGAATGCGGACATTCAACGCGGCCTGCAAAAAGCGGGATTCACCATCGTGAACGCGGTGGACGAGACGCCGCATGCCCTCCCAACCGTCTATCAGCTCTTTCAAAATTATCCCAATCCCTTCAATCCGCAAACGACGATTCGTTTTGCTCTTCCTCGACGCGAACATGCGAGGTTGAAAGTCTTCGACGTTCTCGGCAAGCAGGTCGCGCTGTTGGTTGATGAAACATTAGAGCGCGGCAATCATGCCCGAGCTTTCGATGGCCGCGCGTTGCCTAGCGGCATTTATTTTTATGCGCTCACGGCGCAGTCCTTCACGCAAACGCGCAAGGCGGTTTTGATCAGGTAAAGACGAGCTATTGAAGCTCGAATATATTTTGGCTATATTGTTTTTAGCGGAACAACAAAGTGTGCGTGTGAATGCTGTGAGCCGATTGCAAACAGAAAGAGGCGCGTCATGATCACCACGGTTGAAGGAACTTACAAGCAAGGCAAGATAGAGTTATTCGCTCTTCCTATTGGCGTACTGGAGTCCCGCGTGCTCGTCACTTTCTTGCCAAAAACGCCGGCGCTGGCGCGTTGCATGGTTTACGGGCAATTTACCGGCAAGCAGATGTCAACAGAAGAAGACTATCGCATAGCAGAATGGCGTGGCGAGGCGGAAGATGGCGACGAAACACATCCTTGATGCACACGCGCTCATCTGGTATCTTGAGGGTAATCCGCGTTTGGGGATGAACGCGAAGCTTGTGCTTGACGATCCACAAAGTGAATTGGTCCTACCAATCTTTGCTCTGGCAGAAGCATGTTGGGTCGTTGAACATGGTAAATCGAGTATCGCTACGATGAACGATTTGCTTTTCGCGGTTGACGCTGATCCTCGAGTCACTCTGGTCATGCTTGATCGCCCCACCCTAAACAAATCTTTGACCCTCAACGTTATTCCAGAGATGCACGATCGGCAAATTACTGCAACCGCACTTTGTTTGGCGGAACAGGGCGAGACCGTCGCAATTGTGACCAAGGATCCGGATATTCGGTCTTCCGGGCTTGTGTCGCTAGTTTGGTAAATCGGCTCGGCACATGTCGCTGCAAACAGCTTTATTCTCACTCAGGAGGTTTCACATGCCGGCAAACAAAACCCTCGCCATGGCCCGCAAGAAGAAGATTGCGCTCGTGGCGCACGACAATAAAAAGCGCGACATCTTGGAATGGGCAAAATATAACCGCGACCTCTTGGCCCAACATGAAATTTGCTCCACCGGAACCACGGGCAAATTGTTGGAGCGCGAGCTAAATATTCCGGTGATCAAACTGCAAAGCGGCCCTCTCGGCGGCGATCAACAAATCGGCGCGAAGATCGCCGAGGGCAACATCGAGTTTCTCATTTTCTTTTGGGATCCTTTGGAGCCTTTGCCGCACGATCCCGACGTGAAAGCGCTGCTGCGGCTCGCCGTGGTGTGGAATATTCCCATCGCGTGCAATCGCGCCTCCGCGGATTTCATGTTCTCCTCGCCGCTCATGTCCGGCGAATACGAAAGACAACTGCCCGATTATGAAGAGTATAAACGGCGGCGCGTTGAAGGAGACGATTAAATGATTAGCCAATTAAGAGTAAATTCTTTGCTCTCCAAGCAAGCTTTTTTTCCAACGGCTGAAAGCCGCCAACGGGTCAAAGACGATGGATTTTCTCCCCGGCCGCTTTTATCCCTTGGGCGACGCTCCTTCCCGCTTGTGCGTATTGGCGCTGCAATGATCGCTCTCGCTCTCTGCGCCGCGCTTCTCTGTGGGTGCAAAAAAGAGTCGCAAGGAAAGCCGCCAGCCGCGTTCGTTCCTCCCACTGCTCCTGTTTCTTGGGAGCCCTTCCTCGACACGCTGCAAGTGCGAGCGCTGAAATTTTTTCTTGAAACCACGGATCAAGCCACGGGCCTTGCGCCGGATCGTTGGCCTTCGCAAAGCCCTTCGAGCATTGCGGCCGTAGGTTTTGGGCTCACATGCTATCCCATTGCCGTGGAGCGCAAACTCATTTCGCGTGAAGGAGCGGCGCATCGCACATTGAACACGCTGCGTTTTTTCTATCAGCTTCCGCAGAATGACCAAGCCGAAGCGAGCGGTTACAAAGGATTTTTCTATCACTTCCTGAAAATTCCCAGCGGCGCGCGCGAATGGCGCTGCGAGCTTTCAACCATTGATACCGCGCTATTACTCGGCGGTGTTTTGTTCAGTCAATCATACTTCGATGGTGTGAATGAAGCGGAGCAGGAGATTCGTCGCCTCGCGGACTCGCTCTACTGTCGCGTGGATTGGAGGTGGGCCATGGCCGATACGAACGGCATTAAAACCGCGTGGTTTCCCGAGAAAGGTTTCGGCCCGCACATTTGGGACGGCTATGATGAAGCCATGATTCTCTACTTCCTCGCGCTCGGTTCGCCCACGCATCCCGTGCCCGAGAGCGTTTGGCAAACATGGACAGAGCCGTATGTGTGGGCGGAATATTACGGCTTGGAGTTTGTGAGCTTCGGGCCGTTGTTCGGGCATCAATACTCGCATTGCTGGATCGACTTTCGCGACATTCAAGATGCTTTTATGAAAGAGAAGGGCATCGATTATTTCGAGAACTCGCGGCGAGCGACGTATTCGCAGCAAGCTTATGGGCGTGAAAATCCCCGCGCGTATCGCGACTACTCCGAAAACATTTGGGGACTTACTGCTTGCGATGGACCGAAGGACACGACTTTCGTGGTTGACGGTCGCGAGCGAAAATTCTGGTCGTATCGCGCGCGCGGCGTTTCTTTCGATTGGATCGAGGACGACGGCACGCTCGCGCCCACGGCTATTGGCGGCTCAGTCGCATTTGCACCGGAGATTTGCATTCCCGTGCTCAAAGCCATGCGCGCGAAATACGACACGCTGCTGTGGAAGCAGTATGGTTTTCTTGATTCCTTCAATCCGACTTACATTACACCGAAGACGCCCAACGGTTGGTTCGATCACGACTATCTCGGCATCGATCAAGGCCCGATTGCAATCATGATTGAAAACTTGCGCAACGGCTTCGTGTGGGAGGTGATGAAGAAGAATCCGCATATCGTGCGCGGCATGCCGCGCGCGGGCTTCACGGACGGGTGGTTGGAGAATGTGGAATGAGACGAGCCGTGGTATACCGCGGCAGCGGCATTTAAACTGCCCTCGGCTTGTCATTCTGCAAGAACCTTTTTCAGCACTGGATAAAGCGTCCAGTAATGCCTCAGTTACGTGTGGAGTAGCGCAGGCATCCTGCCTGCGGACAAGAGGTCTGCGCTACGTTTTCCACCGAAGACTGAAGCATTACAGCGTCCCACTTAAAATTCTCCCAGTGCGTAAAAAGGTTCCTGCTGAATGACAATTCTATGGAGGCGTCATGAATCAAACCTGAAATTTGATTTCACCAAAACAAACAGACCGTGCATGACCGCATCGCGGAAACGATCGTGATAAAGGAAAAGAAGGCATGAGGCAAAAAGCTTCTCTCCGGCCGGCGGATAGATTAACCCCGACGGATAAAACCAATCCGCTGGGCTTCATCTATCCGTTGGAGAAATCTTTTTGGGGGAAGATGTTCGCGGTGGTGTTGTTCAGCAGCCTCGCCTTCGCGCAAGTCAAGTCGCTCGACGACTTCGAATCGTTGTCGGGGTGGAAGGCAATTGCTTCCGACGGCGTGCGCATCGACACGGCACTGGTTGCGAGCCGCACCCATCGCGGCCTCAAGATCGAATTCAATTTTGTCGCAGGCGCGGGCTATTGCGGCGTGCAGAAACAATTCCCGCTCGTGCTGCCGGAGAATTTTCAATTCTCTTTTTACGTGCGCGGCGAAGCGCCGAGCAATAATTTCGAATTTAAGCTCGTCGATGCGGGCGGCGACAATGTGTGGTGGCTGAATCAACGCAACTTCGAGTTTTCCGAAACGTGGACGAAAATTACGATCAAGAAGCGGCACATTGAGTTTGCGTGGGGGCCGACCAATGATCGCGCACTAAAGGCGATTGATAAGATCGAATTCTTCATCGCCTCTGCCACCGGCGGCAAAGGCGCGGTTTATCTCGATGACTTCAAGTTCGAAGCATTGCCGCCGCCCTCGAACATTCTTCCCCAACCATTGCTTTCTGCCTCAACTCATAACGAGTCGATCAAACTCATTGCCGATGGCGAGGCCCAAACATTTTGGCAAAGCGCCACGCACCCCGGCCAGCAGGAAGTTGTGCTCGATCTGCAAAGCAGCGCGGAGTTCGGCGGGCTCGTCATTGATTGGGGCGAAAAAGATTTCGCGCGGAAATATGAGGTGCTCTCTTCGAACGACGGCAAGCAATGGGACGTAGCATATTCGGTGGCTGCGGGCAAGGCCGGTCGCAGCTATATTTATCTGAAAGATCACCAAGCGCGCTATCTCAAATTGCAAATGCAGCACAGCAGTCGCGGGCAGGGTTATGCGATTCGCGAGTTGGCGCTCAAACCCGTGGCGTTCTCGCAATCGCCCGAAGCATTTTTTGCGACGATTGCGGCCGAGCATCCGCGCGGCTATTTTCCGAAATACTTGCACAACGAGCAATCGTATTGGAACGTGGTCGGCGTGAATCACGACACCAAAGAGGCGTTGATCAATGAAGAAGGCATGATTGAGGTTGATAAGAGCAGCTTCTCGCTCATGCCGTTTATTTTTTATGAGGGAAAGTTGCTAACGTGGAACGACGTCAAGCTCGCGCAATCTTTGGAGAAAGACTATCTTCCGATTCCTACGGTTTCGTGGCAGCACACGGCACTTTCGCGGCGCCATCCGGATTTGCAATTGGATATTACTGCCTTTGCCGCGGGCGCGTCAGATAGCTCTTTGTTGTACGCTGTTTATCGCCTGACCAACCATACCCGAACCAATGTGCAAGGCTCTCTCTATCTCACCGTTCGCCCATTCCAAGTCAATCCTCCCGCGCAGTTTTTGAACTGGCCCGGCGGCGCCGCGAAAGTGAAAAGCATTCGTCGCGAGAATGACACGATCATCATCAATGAAACGAAAAAACTGCTGCCGCTGCAAGCATACGACGGCTTCGGCGCGCTCACGTTTGATGAAGGCGATATCACGGAGTTCATTGCGCACGATACCCTGCCCGCGCATTCTGCCATTGCAGATCATTTCGGCTATGCCTCCGCCGCCTTGCAATATCGCTTTGCCTTAGCGCCCGGCGAAGAGAAAGTCGTCAGCCTCGCAATCCCATTTCACGAATACCACTCCCTCGAAATTCCCCCCTCGAGGGGGGCCAGGGGGGTGTTGGCAGCAGAGCAAGCTCTTCAAAACGTTGCAAAGTTTTGGGAAGAGAAAATCAATACCGTCGATCTGCGCCTTCCGCTTTCCGCTGCGCCATTGGCGAACCTCGTGCGCTCGAATCTCGCGTACATTCTCATCAATCGCGATCGCGCCGGCATTCAGCCCGGTTCACGTTCATATGAACGCTCGTGGATTCGCGACGGTGCGCTCACTTCTGCGGCGTTACTGCGCTTCGGCATCAAACAAGAAGTGCGCGAGTTCATTGATTGGTATGCGCAGTATCAATCTCCCAACGGCAAGATTCCCTGCGTGGTGGATACGCGCGGCGCCGACCCCGTGCCGGAGAATGACAGCCACGGCGAGTTCATCTATGCCGTGCTGCAATACTTTCGCTTCACGAATGACACGCTGTGGCTGCGGCAAAAATTTTCGCACGTGGCGAAAGCAGTTGAGTACATGGAGTTTTTGCGCCAGCAACGCAAGACGGAAGTTTATCTGAATGGCACAGCCGAGCAGCGCGCGTGTTATGGCTTGTTGCCCGAGTCGATCAGCCACGAGGGTTATTCCGCGAAACCGATGCACTCGTATTGGGATGATTTCTTCGGCGTGAAAGGCTTGAAGGATGCGACGACCATCGCCGAGATTTTGGGCGAGCGTGAACGCGCCGCAGAGCTCGCTGCTGGCCGCGATGATTTCAAAAAGTGTTTGTATACCTCGATGCGATTGGCCCTGGCGAACAAGAATATTGATTTCATTCCCGGCTGCGCCGAGTTGGGTGATTTCGATGCGACTTCGACGGCAATCGGTCTCGATCCGTGCGGCGAGTTGAGCAACATTCCGCAGCCTGAACTCAATAACACGTTCGAGAAGTATTATCAGTTCTTCACGCGGCGCCGCGAGGGCAAACTGAATTGGGTCGATTACACGCCTTACGAAACGCGACTCATCGGCGCGTTCGTGTTGCTCGGGCAGAAAGAAAGAGCGCACGAGTTGCTGCAATTTTTCCTGGGCGATCAACGCCCGCGTGGGTGGAATCACTGGGCCGAGGTCGTGGGCCGTAATGCAAAGGAGGCTCGTTTCATCGGCGACATGCCGCATACGTGGGTCGGCTCGGATTTTATTCGCGCGGTGCGCAATATGTTCGTGTATGAAACGGACGACGAGGCGCTCGTACTCGGCGCGGGCATTCTCGGCGAATGGGTGCGCGACCCAGCAGGCGTTGAAGTCAAGCGTTTGCCGACGTATTACGGCGCGTTGAATTATTCGATGAAGAAGGAGGGGAAGAATATCGTCGTGAAATTGACGGGCGATCTGCGCGTGCCGAACGGAGGGATCATTCTCAAGTCGCCGCTTGATGTTCCGCTCAAAGCCGTGCGTGTGAATGGCAAGACGAGTAGAGCTTTCACGAATAACGAAACAACGATTGAGATCTTCCCTTCCGAGATCGAATTGGTTTATTGATAAAAACGTAGCGTTGACGATGATTGACCGCATATTTATTTCGAAACCTCGCCCCCGCAACATGTCATTCTGGAAGAACCTTTTTCAGCGCCGGGTATCAACTCCAAAACGGAACTTTGCCAAACGCTTAAAAGGATTCCTTCTGAATGACATAAGCCGGAACCCCAAAAGCAAAAGCGCACGCAAAGCCGCAAAGCCGCAAAGAACCCGCAAAGAGGTTTTCTTTGCGAGCCTTTGCGGCTTTGCGTCTTTGCGGGAGAGTCTATGCTTTTTTTGCAATGGTTCAACTGTTAAGAGAATAAAGAGAACTGCGGGCAATCGACTTGATTTGCTTTTGCTCATACTCGCGCTTTTCGCCTGCCAATCTCCCACCGGGCAAAAGACCGTCATCAAATTTTGGGCGATGGGTGCGGAGGGTGAGCACGTGCAGAAGCTCGTGCCGGAGTTTGAGCGCAGGCATCCTGATATCGCAGTGAAGATTCAAGGTATTCCGTGGACCGCGGCGCATGAGAAGCTGCTCACCGCGTATGCGGGAAATTCCTTGCCGGATATTTGCCAGCTCGGCAACACGTGGGTTCCGGAGTTCAACCTGCTCGAAGCGTTGGAAGATTTGGAGCCTTGGCTCGCGCGCACGGGCACGATCAAGAAGGAAGATTACTTCCCCGGCATTTGGGAAACGAACGTGATCGATGGTTCCGCGTTCGGTATTCCGTGGTACGTGGATACGCGCTTGCTGTTTTATCGCAAAGATATTTTGGCGAAGGCGGGCTACGCGCACGCACCGCGAACGTGGGAGGAGTGGTACGAAATTTCGAAGAAGATCAAACAACTGCACGGCGGCGAAGAAAAGTATGCGCTGCTGTTGCCGACGAATGAATGGGTGCCGTTTGTGTTGATTGGCTTGCAAACCGGCTCGTTGCTGCTGAAAGAAGACCATCGCTATGGCGATTTCAGCGGGCCGCGCTTTACGAGCGGGTTTGAATTTTTGATGAGATTCTATCGCGAGCAACTTGCGCCGGTGGGCGTCACGCAAGTCACGAACATTTATCAAGGCCTCGCCGAGGGCTTCTTTGTGATGTACATCACCGGGCCGTGGAATATCGGCGAGTTCAAGAAACGTCTGCCTGCAGAGATGCAGGATAAATGGATGACCGCGCCCATGCCCGGTCCGGATGCGGACACACCGGGCGTGTCCCTCGCCGGCGGCTCGAGTTTGGTGATGTTCAGAAACTCGCGGAAGAAAGAGCAAGCGTGGAAGTTCATCGAATATCTTTCCGAAGCGCGCCAGCAATTGGAGTTTTATCGCATCACCGGTGATTTGCCCGCGGTGCGCGCGGCGTGGAATGATACGGCCTTCACGAACAATGTTTATATCAAAGCATTCTACGAGCAGCTCGAACACGTCGTGCCCACGCCAAAGATTCCCGAGTGGGAACAGATTGCGATGAAGGTGCAGCAATACGCTGAGATCGCTTCGGTGCAGCACATGCCGGTCGCGGAGGCGTTGGCGGCGCTTGATCGCGAAGTTAATTTGATTTTGGAAAAGAGAAGGTGGATGATGGAGCAGCGCGCGCATGAGTAATACTTCACACTCTCAATCGCTCAGTTATGAGATCAAAAGCTTGCGCCGTGCTGCATACTTTTTTCTCGCGCCCGCGCTCATTCCGATCTTCATTTTCTTCTTTCTGCCCGCGCTGGCCGCGTTCGCTTTGAGCTTTACGGATTTCGACATTTATTCGCTGGGCAATTTCAAATACGCGCGCTTTGTCGGACTGCGAAATTATTTTCAGCTCGTCGACGATCCGTTGTTTTGGAAGGCCATGGCCAATACGTTTTATTATGTGCTGGTCGGCGGGCCGCTCGCGATTGCCGCCTCGTTGGGCACGGCCTTGCTCATCAATTCGAAGCTGATTCGTTGGCAAGGCTTGTTTCGCGCGATTTACTTCATGCCGGTGGTGACTACGCTCGTCGCGGTCGCAGTGGTGTGGCGATTTCTTTATCATCCGCGTTTCGGCTTGTTGAATTACGTGCTCGGTTTTTTCGGCATCAATCCCATCGATTGGCTGGGCGATCCCACTTGGGCCATGCCCGCGATCATTCTCATGTCGATTTGGAAAGGCTTCGGCTACAACATGATCATCTTCATTGCGGGGTTGCAGAGCATTCCCGCGACGCTGTATGAAGCCGCGCGCATGGACGGCGCGAATGCCTGGCAACAATTCCAGAGTATTACGCTGCCCATGCTCGCGCCCACGACCGTGTTCGTGAGCATCATCGCGATGATCGGAAATTTTCAACTCTTCACCGAGCCGTATGTGATGACGCAGGGCGGCCCGGTGAATAGCACGCTGAGTATCGTGCTGCTCATGTATCAGCAAGGCTTTCGTTGGTGGAACTTGGGCTACTCCGCGGCGATTGCGTTCGTGCTCTTCGGCGTCATTCTGTTGGGCTCATTGTTGCAAGCCAAATTGCAGAAGCGAGGTGAAGCATGATGAAACGCATCGGCAAAATTCTGCTCATCAGCCTCGCGATTATCGTTGCCGTCGTAACGCTCACCCCCGCGCTGTGGATGGTCTCCGCTTCTTTCATGCCCACCGGCGAAGCGAGCTCGTTTCCGCCCAAGCTGCTGCCTTCGCAAATTACTTTCGAGCACTACTTCACGCTGTTCACGAGACTGCACCTGTGGCGTTATCTTTTGAACAGCATCATTCTGAGTGTGAGCGTCACCGCGATCTCGCTGGTCTTCAATTCGATGGCGGGTTATGCTTTTGCGAAGTACCGTTTTCCTGGACGCGATCGCTTGTTTCGTTTTCTCGTTTCCGAAATGGTGATTCCAGCGCAAGTGACGACGCTGCCTTTGTTTCTCATGTTGAACAAAGTGGGTCTTATCAACACCTACGCCGGCGTGATCGTCACGGGCATGGCCACGATCTACGGCATTTTTTTGATTCGCCAATTCGCGCTTTCCATTCCCGACAGCTTCCTCGAAGCGGCGCGCATGGACGGCGCGAGCGACTTTCGCATTTACTGGCAAGTCATCTTGCCGCTGTGCAAGCCCAT
>Ga0247727_10016427_pt1 | contig 11950 bp, 8 predicted proteins | sample WisWelCaveWW1625_FD_202498 | JGI IMG/M metagenome (GOLD analysis project Ga0247727, IMG submission 202498) | Biofilm microbial communities from Wishing Well Cave, Virginia, United States - WW16-25 | ecosystem: Environmental > Aquatic > Deep subsurface > Groundwater > Cave microbial mat | place...
CGCTTCTTCCGCACCCTCAAGGAACAACTACTCTGGGTCCGCCGCTTCCGCGATCTCGACGAGCTCCGCGCCGCGCTGGTCGAGTTCCGAGATCGCTATAACCATCATTGGATTCTCGAACGCCTGACTACCGCACCCCGGTTCAGGCACGCTGTGATTTTCATGTTGCACAACAGGTGGCCGCGTGATTCAATGGATTCAGTTTACCCCCACTGTCCTGTCCATCCAGGCCGGAGCGGTACAACCGCAAGCCGTCTGCCCGCGCGCCGCCTGGCCCACCGTCGCGCCGAGGCCTTGGTGGTAATCCTGGCACTGGCCTTTGCCGCCGAGACCTACCGGCCACCGAAGAAGACCCAATACGGTTTCGCTCAGGTCGCTGAGATCCTCGTCTCAAAACCGGAGTTCCGGGATTCCGTTTTCCTGGTTTCCTCCGAAGGTCACGGCGAGGGAATGTTCGTCTCGGAGGTCGCCATGCGCGAGCGCCGGCCCGGTCATGTTGTACTCCGGGCAAGCAAGATGCTTGCCAGGAGCTCCTGGGAAGGCCGCGGGTATAAAGTTCTGTACAGTTCCCCGGAGGAGGTGGCGCATTACCTGGAGGGAGTTCCTGTGGGAATTCTGGTCATCGATCTATCACAGGGCAGCCGGAAGTTCGCTCACCATACCCTATTAGCAGAAATGGTGGCCAAGTTTCCCCACCGATGGGAGCCCCTAGATTCCTACCGTCGTGAGCCAGCGACAAGCGCGCCGGGACCACTGGTTTACCGGTTGGTAGATCACGAGAACGCTCCAGTGCGCAAGATCCGCATCGACATGCGGTCCAAGCTGAAGAAATTCATCACGAACTAATTGCTATTCGGAACGTAATGGACTGCCTTGGGCGCAAGGGGTCGGGGGTTCAAATCCTCTCGCCCCGACCAATACTTACAGGGGTTCCGTGGAGCGCGACTACCTGGCCAGTAGACCGTCCCGGGTGCCAGTGATCCAAGATTGTGGGCCTACGACCACCCTTCTAAACGATCATCACGAACACGCGGTTGAGGTGCGAATCCACGTGGACTCCGAACCGCGACCGGAACAGCTCCAACCAGGAGCGGACGCCCGTCTGCGACGATCGACGACCCTGAATCAAGCATCGTCCAAGGCATACCAACTGGCTAGACGACGCCCGTCGATGAACTCTACGTCATTGAAAAGTTCTGGCCGGCGGCGAAGTCTCTCGCCTCGGCGGTGAGCCCCGATGCCCCCCAAGACGAGCTACGCGCCCATGTGGGCCAATGACTACCATGGAGCTCGGGTCTTTGGCACGTCGTTGGGCCACGGAATGGAAACCTGGAATGACCCTGTCTTTCAAGACCTGCTGGTTCGCGTCTAGGGCTGAAATCATATCCCGTGCCGCACTTCGCTTCTTGATCCCGGTCCGCGTGCCATGATAGATTCTGTAGCTTCATGCGACGCCTTCTGCTCGCGCTCCTCTGCCTCGCCGCTGCCGCCCAAGCCCAGCCCACTCCGGCCGAATGGAAATCTCTGTTCGACGGCACGGCCCTCGGCCATTGGAAGGAGTCGCCGTTCAACGGCCGCGGGGCGGTTCGAATCGAAAATGGGGCCATCATCCTGGCTGCCGGCAATCCCCTGACGGGTGTCACCTGGTCCGATGCCTTCCCCAAGTCCGACTACGAGCTTCGCTTCGAGGGCGTCCGCCTGCGCGGCGGTGACTTCTTCGCCAGCGTCACCTTTCCCGCCGGCGGCAACTTCGCCACCTGGGTCCTCGGTGGCTGGGGCGGCGACATTATCGGTATCTCCTCGATCGATGGATGGGATGCCTCCGACAACGAAACACGCTCCTACTTCGATTTCGAAGCTGCTCGCTGGTACGCATTTCGCCTGCAGGTCACCGGCGACCGGATCGCGGCGTGGATCGACGGCCAGCGCCTAGTGAGCGCGGAGATCCGTGGCCGTGTCATCAGCCTCCGCCACGGCGACATCAAGCTCTCCGCCCCGCTGGGATTCGCCTCCTACAACACAACGGGCGCCATCCGGAAGATCGAGTACCGCCCGCTCACCGCCAAACAGCCGTAACCCGGACGAGCCGGAACCCGGCCCGTCCGGGAAGTCAAAAGTCAAACGGCAAAAGTCAAAGTCAAAAGTTCGCGCGGTGCGGCTTCGCCGGGCTTTTCTCCCCTGCCGAGGCTGGCGACTATCCGTCCAGCTTCCAGCTCGGCCGGTAGGTACGCTTCAGCCAATCGTTAGCCTCCGCTAGGTTCGCCACGCGGCCTGCCTTAGGGTCATACTCCAGCTTCTTGCCGGCGCGATGCGCCACCAGGCCTAGCAGCATCTGTTCCATCATCGAGCCTGCGTAGTCGAAGTCGCAGTGCGTCTTGCTGCTCGTCCCATTGACGACGTTGTTGCGCCGGCCTTTGCAGGCCTCGATCCACTCGGTCTGAAAGACATCCGGGCGGCCGGGCAGAGGTTGACCCGCCTTCTCAGCCGCCAGAATCGACTCCACGCTGGTGTTCGGCATGCCAATGGCCGGCGGTATGTCGCCCTCCATCATCTGCACGGCCGGGAACCCGCTGGGTCCAACCTCCGCGCTCGGCATCGCCGTCATGCCCCGGGGCAGCGCCGGAGCGGGGCGCCCCGCGCCAGCTCTCCCGCCCGGACCGCCCGGCCCTCGGCCCGCTCGTTGCTGCGGCGACCCCTGCGTCGGTTGGCCAGTCCCCATGATGAGCGGCAGCAATTGATCCTGGCCGCGCCGCTTGTAATATGTCAGGTCCCCATCGTCGTTGTTCGGGATAATCACGCGCGTCGTGAAGTCGGCCAGAATGCTGCCCTTGGTTCCTTCGAAGATCGCTCCGTTGCCGATCCTCGACACGTCGATATACCCCTTCGGCGAATCCGGCTTCAATCCGCCCTGATACCAGACGAGCTTCAGCGGGCCGCGCCACGAGTTTGCCGGATGGTCGAACATCGCCTTCAGTTTCACCGGGCAGATATTCGGATCGTACTTGTCGCTCAGTTCCCAATCAACGTCGATGCTGGTTGGCGCGCCGGCGTCCACTGCGTTCCAAACCAAATCCATGGTGTGCGCGCCCATGTCGCCCATCTGGCCCACGCCGAAGTCGCGGTACATGTTCCAGAACAGGCAGTTCAGTCCGCTCGACCCGCCGAAGTATTGAGGGCTGTAGGGATGATACGGCGATGGTCCGATCCACTGCTCATACTGCAAATAGGACGGCGGCTGCCCCTCGCCCGCCGGATACCCCGGCCGCGGGAGCCTGCGGCTGTCCCAACTATGCACCGTTTGCAGTTCGCCGATGGCGCCATCCAGGATCAGTTCGCGAAGCCGCTCGAAGTTGGGAAAAGCATGCCGCTGGGTACCGTGCTGCGTCGCCACCTTCGCTTTCCGCTTCAGATAATTCGCGCGCACCGTCCGGGCCTCGTCCACGCTGATACCCAACGGCTTCTCGCAGAAAACGTGCATATCGCGATTCAAGGCCCAGTTGGCGATGAAGGCGTGATGGTGATCCGCCGTGCAGATGATCACCGCCTCGACGTCTTTCTGGTCCAGCAGTTTTCGCCAGTCCCAATAGGCCTTCGCTTTGGGGAAGATCTGCAGCGCCTCCTTGGTGCGCAGTTCGTTCACGTCGCAGATCGCCGCCACGTTCTCATTCTTGAGCGCCGCGTAGTGCGCGGTGCCGCGGCCCCAAACGCCGATCAGTGCGATGTTCAGCTTGTTGCTCGGCGCGGTCTGCCCTCGCAGCATGCCGCTCCGGAGAATCGTCAAACCCACCGCCGGCGCGGCGACGCTCTTTAGCAAATCTCTTCTATTCACTCGATTCATTGGTCTCCTTGGGGCGGCCAACCGGCCCGCGGCTGACCGGTATTATACATCGGAAACTGGGCGTCCGGGGCGTGACGAACATGGCTACTGGCGCCCAGGGACGAAGCCCTGCCCGCCGTCCGGTGATGTCGGCGTCGATGATCAGCTCGCCATCGATCCAGCCCCGATCCGGGTTGCCGGCGCCGCCAGCCGAAATGTGCACCCGCGTCCCTTCCCGAAGTCCCGCAACGTGGACGTATCGTTCTCGGACGCGTCATGGGTTCGGAGAGAGTTGTGGTATACTCGACCCAGCTTGAGACGTTTCAAGCCACTGGGAGGCGACATGCTGGTTCGGAATAGACGTCACGCCAGCGCTTGGACAACGCTTCGATTCCTGGCCCTGGGAATCTGCTCTTCGATGGCTCTAGCCGCCGCCTTGTACGCGCAGCAGGGGGGAGCTGCTGGCGTGGCGCCCGGGGGCCGCGCCGGCTCGGCCCAGAATCCGCCGCGGGGCGGGGCGCGCGGCATCCAACCCCTTGAGGAATCCGGATTCACGCCCATCTTCGACGGCAAATCTCTGGATGGCTGGGACGGCGACCCCGAGTTCTGGCGCGTTGAGGACGGCGCCATCGTCGGCCAAACCGCCGCCGACAAACAGCCCAAGCAAAACACGTTCCTGATCTGGCGCGCAGGCAGTCCCGCCGATTTCGAGTTGAAGCTCCAGTATCGGCTCACCGGCCACAATAGCGGCATTCAGATTCGCAGCGCCGAGCTTCCCAATATCAAGTGGGCCATGACCGGCTACCAGGCCGATATGGACGCCGCGCAGCAGTTCACCGGCCAGATCTACGAGGAACGCGGACGCGGCTTTCTCGCGATGCGCGGACAATCCACCTACATCGCTCCGGGCGCCAGGCCAGGGCTGGTAGCCTCCCTGGGGGACGGTGCGGAGCTGAAAAGCTCGATCAAGAACGACGACTGGAATGAGCTGCACATCATCGCGCGCGGAAATACCATCGTCCAGATGCTCAACGGCCGCGTCATGAGCTTGCTGATCGACGATGATGCCGCCAGGCGTAAGATGGAGGGGCTCCTCGGCATCCAGGTGCACGTCGGACCACCCATGAAGATCGAGGTTCGCAGTATTCGCTTGAAGAAGTTGTAGGCTGTATGTCGAGCATCAAGCAAGTCGCGCAGGTAGCGGGTGTCTCTGTAGGAACCGTTTCACACGTTATTACGGGATCGGTTCCGGTCAGCGAATCGCTTCGACTCAAGGTTGAGGCCGCCATCCGGGAACTGAATTACCACCCCAACCACGTCGCGCGGAGCTTGAAGACGAGCAAGACGCGGACACTGGGGATTATGGTTCCTGCCATGACGATCTCCTTCTTCCCCCAAGTGATTCGCGGGGCAGAGATGGCGGCTCGTCAGCGGGGCTATTGCTTAATCGCGGTGAATTCAGATGACAACGGGGAGAGGCAACGAGAACTCCTGTCCCTGTTGCACGCGCAGCGAGTGGAAGGGATTCTGCTTGTGGTCGCCGCCGCTCCCACGCCGATCCGCGAGATCTCCCGGGTTCTCGAAGCAGGAATCCGCGTGGTATGCCTGGACCGGATTCCGGACCGGGTTCCGGTAGACTCGGTGTCGGTGGAGGACTCCGATGCGGCGCGAATGGGAGTCGAGCACCTGATCTCGAGGGGCAGCCGGCGGATCGCGATTGTCACCGGGCCATTGACGCTACAAAACGAGCGGCAACGGCTCCTGGGGTACCAGCAGGCTCTCCAGGGCGCCGGAATCAGCCCGGAGGCCAGTCTGATCTGGCAGGGGAACCTGCGCCCCGACGACGTGGCAGCGACCTGCCGGGAGCGCCTGGGCGACTCGAATGCGCGGCCCGACGCGGTCTTCTCGACCAACGGACCGACGGCACTCGGCCTTCTGCGGGCGCTTCGCGACCGCGGCCTGAGCACTCCCAACGACATCGCGGTCGTGACATTCGATGAGATCACGGTCGATGATCTCTTCACGCCCTCCATTACCACGGTGGTGCAGCCCGCCTACGAGATCGGCTTCCGCGCGGCGGAGATTCTGTTGCAGCGAATCGAAGGAGTCGTCGCGCAACAGGAACCGATCGCGGTCCGCCTGCCAGCGACACTGAAAATACGAGAATCCTCGCGGCGGGTAGAAGGGCGGGAGACAGCGGCTGCTCCTCGTCTTCACGCCGGCGTTTCAAACTGAGCTGCCCTACCACTCCCTCCGGTCGTGGCTCGGAAACGCTTGCCGAACCGCGACCAAAGGGAGCGGTTTCCCGTTTGCTAGAAAACCAGACGGTCTTTCTTGGCTTCGATCGTCGCCGCGTCCACGCCGGGCACCTTCCTCAAGTCCCCGATCGATTTGAAGGGGCCGTTTTTCTTCCGGTATTGAATGATCGCCGCGGCCTGCGAGCGCCGCAGCGACAAGCGGCTTTCCAGCTCGATGGCCGTCGCTTGGTTCACGTTGAGGGGCGGAAGGTCCTCTCCGGGGAAGTTTTTTATCAGGTATTCGAGAATCGCCTGGAGCTCTTTTTCAGTGCCCTTGACGCCCAGCGCCACCATCTTCTTCATGGTGGCCTCCCACCCCGCGGGATCCTGGCGAACCGAGACGGACCGCGCCAGCTCGTGGCATCCCTTGCATATTCTCTCGGTCTCTTCTTTTCCCGGCCCTTCCGGGAACTGCGGCCAGGCGCGGCCGGTGAAGAGCGCCATGGAAGCCGCCATCAGAACGCAACGCCACGTCCGGCGGAAGCCCTGGCGCCATTCCACTCCCTCCGGTCGTGGCTCGGAAACGTTTGCTGAGCCGCGACCAAAGGGAGCGGTTTGCACTAGTGCTCCATGGGGAAACCGAAGGCGTACAACGTCCCATCGTGGGTACCTAGGTACAACTGGCTGCTGCCGCCCGACAACCCGCCGCCCACCGCGAATGAGGTGATCGTCTTGCCGCTGTTCCACAGCTCCTTCCCGGTCGTCCCGTCAAGAGCGTACAGCACCGCCGGCGAGGAGCGCTGCGCGCGCTGCGCCGCGGTGATCTTGCCGTCGTTGCTACGGAACTCGCCGCTCGATACCGCGAAGACCGCGCCGTTGATGATCATGGGAGGCAGCGGCGAGACCATGTCGCGCGATACCCAGCCGGGCTCCAGGACCGGGGCGCCGTCCCGGTCCACAACTTTGAACGCCACAATCGCGCCCGCGGCTGGCGCCAGCACCCAACGCGTGCCGCCCGGATCTTGCCAGCTGGCGAGGGCGCCCGGGACGAAATCGGCCGCTTTGGAATCCGCGGGCGTTTTGTAGAGGGGCGTTTGCCGGTCGGCCCCGCCCAACGCCGCGGTGTCCAGCAGGTGGACCCGCCCGTCTCGGGTGGCCGCGGCGAGTAAGGTCTTGCCTTTGTACTCAAAAACGACGGGCGAAGACGTGAACCCCGGCTTTCCAGCGCTGTAGGAAGCCTTGAGCTTGAGGGTCTTTGGTTCGAGCGACACCAGCTCTCCCTCCGTGGTGGCGACATACAGCGTGCCGTCCGGGCCCATCGCCGGGCCGGCGGACCCCACTACTTCACCGTTTGACTTCCAGGTGGTCACCTGCTTGGACCCCCAATCCAGAGACCACACGCCGTTGGCCACGCCGCCGCAACCGTGTATGGTCGCGACATAGGCGGCCTCATCGACCAGAATCAGACCCTGAGCGTTGGCATTCGGCGGGAGAAACTTCACCGGCGGGTCCACGTCCAAGCCGTGCGCCACATTCAGGAAGCGCAGCATGCCGTCAGCGGACAGAGCGTAAACGCCGGTAGCCCCACGCCGGCCGCCGGGACCGCCGGGTCCCGTGGGAGCTCCAGGCCCTCCGGGAACACCCGGGGCTCCGGGGCCGCCAGCACCGCCGGGTCCCGCGGGAAATCCAGGCCCGCCGGGACCACCCGGGGTCCCCGGGGCGCCGGGACCGCCTGGGCCGCCACGGGGCGCTCCAGCTTGCGCCAGCGTCACCGCGCCCTGTTCCGGTTCCCCGACCGCCGAACGGGCAGGGCCGCCGCGCCCGAAACCGCCGCCGCGACCCGCGGGCGCCGCCGCCATCGAGGCGACCGTGGAGCGCGTCAAGGCGCTGGTCAATCCTCCGGGACATTCCAACGTACCGCTTGGCGTCGAACCGGAGGGAAACTGAATCTGCCACTCCATCCGGGCCAAGTCGGTGTCGATCGCGAAGACGCGGTCCGAGCTGCCGCCCACAAATCCCAGCGACCGGAATCCCTTGTATCCGATGTAGCGATCCATCAGAACCGGCGGCGTCAAGGAGTTCAACTGCCGGGGATCGTTGTCGAGCTTGATCTTCCACAGGAACTGGAAGCCCCGCTTCTGCATGCTCTCCTTCGAGATCTTCGGATCCGTCCGGACCCAGGACGAGCGTTGTGCGTCGCTACCCGCCGTCGTCCAGTCCCCTCCCCGGCCGAATTGGGCCCGCGCCGCGCTCGTCCAAACCAAGGCGCAGCCAAAAGTGATGACGACTGAACCGCTCAGTTTTCGCATCCCGCAACTCCTCTCTGTTTTCATTTCTTTCGCAGCGCCCGGGCGATGGCCCCCTCCGCGAGCGGGGCCATGACGTTGTAGGCCGCGTCGTTCAGAAGGAACCCGTCGCTGGTGAACTCCTTCTTCAATGTCCGGCCATCGGCCAGCGCCGAGTGATAATCGAGATACGTGGCGCCGCTCTCGGCGGCGTAATCCTTGAGCCACTCATTCATCCCGATGATTTTTCCCGGAGGTCTCCGCTGCGTCTGCGGCGTGAAGCAGTCGCAAACCGAGGTGAGGGAGGCCAGCACCACGCGGATGCCATGCGCTTTGGCGAGTTCCGTCATGGACATGAGGTTTTCGGCGATCATCGCCGGCGTTGCCGGGCCCGAGAATCCGGCCAGGTCATTGGCGCCCGCCAGGATCACCACCCCTCTGGGTCTCAGCGATATCACGTCCTGCCGGAAGCGCACCAGCATCTGGGGCGTGGTTTGTCCGCCGATCCCCCGGTTCCAATACGGCTTGCCGGGGAAGAATTTCGCGTCGCCGCGACCCCACAGCTCCGTGATCTCGTCGCCCAGGAACACCACCCGCTCTTCTCCGGGCGCCGGGGGAGGAATTTCCGTGTTTTCGCTTCCGTATCGCGTGAGGCCGGCCCAGTCGTTGAGCAGGCGTCTTTGCGCAGCCAGCTTTCGCTCCAATGCCTGGATGGTTTCACCAGGGTCCGCCTGCGCCCCGGCGAATACCGCGACGCCCGCCAGCAGCATCCCGGCCAGCAGGGCTCTCCCACGGGAAACCGCTCCCTTGGGTCGCGGCTCAGCAAGCGTTTCCGAATGGCGCGAACTTTGGCAAGTAAGCACTAGCTCTTAATGCCGAAGCAGTACAGAACGCCGTCGTAGGTGGCAATGTACACCCGGCCGTTGGCGACGGAAAGCCCGCTCCAGTGATTCCACGAAGCGATCTGATTCCCGCTCGACCATAGCTCCTTGCCGGTCTGGGCATCCAGGGCGTACAGCACGGCGGACGTCGAGCGCGGAACGCGGTACTCCGACCGGTTGGCCCCCAGGCCGAGTTCCGGCGTCGACTGCGTGGTGTTCTCGCCGTTGCCGTACGCGAAGACGATTCCATTGGCGATTACGGGCGGCTCCGCCCGGTTCATATCCCGCGAGATCCAGGCCGGCGCCAGCCACAGCTTGCCGTTCCTCTCCTCCACTTTGAACGCCGCGACGGCGCCGTCTTTGACCGCGCCGTGCTCTAGGGGCGCCCGGAAGGCCGGATGTTTCGGTCCCCAGAAGGGGGTCAGCGCCCAGCGCGTTCCCTTGGAATCTTCCCAAGTCGCCATGGAGCCCCAGATGCCCGCCGAAGCGAAATTGACCTCCTCATTGCAGATCAGCGGGGTCCGGTACAGCGGCGTGCGATGGTCGTCCCCGCCGATCGACCCTGTGTCCATCAAGTACACACGACACTCCTTGCCCGCATCGACCATGAGTTCCCGGCCTTTGTAAGGGAACACGGCCGGGGAGACCTGCATGTCCAGGTCGCGCTTGAACAGCCACTCGGCGTTGGAAGGCCCGTAGTAGTCCGTCAGTTTCAGGGCCTTCGTCGCCGGATCGAGCTGGACGCCGATGATGCCGTTGCCATAGACTCCGTTCTCGGGATCCCACCGCCCATCGCCGGTTCCGGTGTACATAGTTCCATTCGAGCTGATGGCGCCGCCGGCGCGCCCCCACATGCCGCCGCCGGCCGGTCCCCAGCTTCCGACCTTCTTGCTGGCCAGATCGTACGAATAAACCATGTTGGGGTTACCGCCGCAGCCCTGCGCGGTGTGGGTGTAGATCACGTTCTTGAAAAGGTTGAGGGCGTACGGCTTCCCGTTGGGCGGCATGAACTTCGACGGCGGGGCCACCACCTCCCCGTCGGCGACATTTACCTGATGGAGCCTGCCGTCCCAGGAGGCGGCGTAGATGGTGTACTTCCCCGGTGTGCCCGCGGGGCCGATGACCGGGGTTGCCGTGAGCCCGCCCGGGCACAGCACGCCGCCGCCGCGGCCGCCCGGCTGGTCCGTCCACGTATTCTCAAAGTGCTTCTTCCAGAGCAGCGTGCCCTTCTCGACGTCGATGGCGTAGATGTTGTCCGAAACGCCCGCCACGATCGCGATCTGCTTCGGCCCGCCGCTGGTCGTGACGCGCTCCGCAATGAGCGGAGGAAACAACGCGTGCATTTGACGCGGCTGGTTGTCGAGCTGGATCTTCCACAGCAGCTTGATGTCTTTGGCGTTGGCGGTGGTGAGAATCTTTTCGTTTCTTTGCCAGTTGGTGCGCTGGGAGTCGGCGCCGTCTTGCAGCCAATCCGCCGCCCAACCCAGCACACCTCCGAGCGTCATCGCAATCAGGACGGGCAATGTTCGCATTCGCGACCTCTTCATCATTTTCCCTCTGATGGAATGGCGCTGTGTCGATTTGTTTCGTTACTACGCGGGGCGGGCTTCTGCCCGCGCCGGGAAGAGCCGGACTAAAGTCCGGCGCGGGCTAAAGCCCGCCCCACCACTGCTAGCCTCAGAACTTAAATCTCGCCGACAGCACCGTCCGCCGCGCCTGGACCTGCGCGCCCCCAATCACGCCGAAACCCGAGTTGGTCTGAGCCCCCGTGTTGAAGTTATAGGTGAGGCCGGTACCAGGATTATTCGGGTTGAAGTGGTTCAGAGCATTAAACATCTCGAGCCGGAGCTCGAGCGCCCGCCCTTCCTTGCCGACCTGGAACTCTTTCACGAGGTTCCAGTCGACGTTGAACAAGCCGGGACCATAGAACAGGGTGGGCGGCGTGTTGCCGATGCCGAAGGAGTCCGCGGCCGGAAGGCTGAAGTTGGCGGAATTGAGGGCCCACTGCAAGCGGGGATCTTCTGTCCTCGACGGGAATTGACCCTCTGGAAGGAAGATGTTGTTCCCCATCTGACAACGGAAGGGGATCCCGCCTGTCGGTGTGCCGGTCCAATAGCCCGGGGGGGCGGCCTGAGACCCACAGCCGACGCTGAACGCGGTGCCGGAATAGATCGCTCCGTTCCCGGCGATCCGCCAGCCATCGAGAACCCACTTGCTGAAGCCGTTATTCCACACGCGGCTGCCTTTGGGTATGTCGTAGCCGAAGTTGAAATTGAAGGCGTGCGGGCGGTTGTCGACGCTCTTGCCCAGCTTCGTATCCACCCACTGGTTGAAGTTGTAGAAGGTGGTCCTGGACCAGGTGTAGTTGGCGCCCCACTGCAACTTGCCCATGCGCCGGTTGAGCTGCGCCTGGAGGGCGTGGTAGGAATTCGTGCCGATGTAAGTCCAAGTGGGGATCTCCCCGATGCCGTTGTATCCCACCATCCCACGGATCAAGTTGGTGGAGTAGAAGGCGGTGGCGCTGGTGGGGTCCCGGAATCTCTGAATGGCGCCGTCCCGCGGGTTCCACGTCGTGAAGGGCGGCACAGCATTCCCATCGATCGCCTGCCCATACCCGTGCCGAAGGGCATTGCCCACATACGACACGTCGAGGACCATTCCGCGGCGCAATTCGTGCTGGAGGCCGAGACTCCAGTTGTAGGTCTTCTGGGTCTTCTGGTCCTGCGGTCC
>Ga0247727_10016428_pt1 | contig 11950 bp, 5 predicted proteins | sample WisWelCaveWW1625_FD_202498 | JGI IMG/M metagenome (GOLD analysis project Ga0247727, IMG submission 202498) | Biofilm microbial communities from Wishing Well Cave, Virginia, United States - WW16-25 | ecosystem: Environmental > Aquatic > Deep subsurface > Groundwater > Cave microbial mat | place...
TCGATCCGGGCGAGATCCCGGCGCGGCTGTTCACGGTCGACGTCGAGCGCGGCGAGCGACGCTTCGTGCGTGAGATCGAGCCGAGAGACCCGGCGGGTGTTTCCGGCATCGCCAACATCGCCATCACGCCGGACGGGCAGTCGTACGCATACTCCTACGGCCAGGTCCTCTCGGATCTCTTCGTGGTCGAGGGCCTGCGGTGACGGTGACCCCTGGCGCCCGCCTCGGGCCGTACGCGATCGTCGCGCCTCTCGGCGCCGGCGGCATGGGCGAGGTGTACCGTGCGCGGGACACGAAGCTCGACCGCGACGTAGCGATCAAAGTGCTTCCCGCGGAGGTGGCGCAGGAGCCCGAGCGCCTGGCCCGCTTCGAGCGCGAGGCGAAGGTCCTGGCGTCGCTCAACCACCCGGGCATCGCTCACCTCTACGGCTTCGAGACCGCGGCGCTCGACGACGGCTCCACCACCCACTTCCTCGCGATGGAGCTGGTGGAGGGCGAGGACCTCGCCGAGCGCCTGAAACGCGGGCCGATTGCCGTGGACGAGGCGCTCGCGATCTCGAAGCAGATCGCTGAGGCGCTCGAAGAAGCCCACGAGAAGGGCATCGTCCACCGCGACCTCAAGCCCGCCAACGTGAAGGTGACCCCGGACGGAAAGGTCAAGGTGCTCGACTTCGGCCTCGCCAAGGCCTGGAGGCCCGACGACGACCCGCGTTCGGGCAGCGCGCCGGGGCTGTCGCAGTCGCCCACACTCGCGCCCACGGGCACCGCTGCCGGGCTGATCCTCGGCACGGCGGCCTACATGTCGCCCGAGCAGGCCCGCGGCAAGCCTGTCGACAAACGCTCGGACATCTGGTCGTTCGGCGCCCTGCTATTCGAGATGCTGACGGCGGAGCGCCTGTTCGCGGGCGAGACGGTGAGCGACACGCTCGCCTCGGTGCTGAAGAACGAACCCGACTGGACACGCCTACCTTCCGGCACCCCGCCATCCGTCCGGCGACTGCTTGATCGGTGTCTCGAGGGCGACGCGAGGCGCCGGCTGCAGGCGATCGGCGAGGCGCGGATCGTGCTCGAAGGAGGCGCTTCTCCCGAAGCGGCCGGGTCTGTCGACACGCCACGGCCTTTCCCCCGGATGCTGCCGTGGGCGGTGGCGGCGGCCGCTGTACTCGCGGCGACGTGGGCGTTCCTGGGGAGAGGCACTCCCGGATCGGGGACGCACCCGGTGCTGCACTTCGACGTCGTGTTCCCGGCGGACATCGAGCCTATTCCCGCCCTCGAGAACGGGTTTGCCTTCTCGCCGGACGGGCGGTTCGTGGCGATGGCTGGCGTCCGAAAGGGCGCGCGCTGGATGTTCGTGCGGCCGCTCGAGAGCGCGGAAACGCTGGAGCTGCCGGAGTCCGGCGTGGGCGGCGCCGCGTTCTCGCCCGACAGCGCCCAGGTCGCGTTCCTCGCGGGCAACCGCGTCGTTTCCGTTGCGCTCGCCGATCGGCAGCGGACGCTCGTGACGCCGAGCGCCGACCTCGCGGGCGGGATCGCGTGGGGCGAGGCCGGCATCGTGTTCGCGCGCAACCGAGCGTTGTGGATCGCTCCCACCGGAGGCGCCGCGCCGCGCGCCCTCACGACTCTCGACGCCGCGCGTCGCGAGGTGCTGCATGCCGGCCAGGTCGTGCTGCCCGGGGGCCGCTTCGTCCTTTTTTCGAGCCTCACGGGCGAGCCGGGGACCGAGCGCATCGAGGCGGTATCCGCCCTTGGCGGACCGCGCAGCGTGGTGGTCGAGCGCGCGACGACGCCCATCTGGTCGCCCACGGGGCACCTGCTCTTCGCACGCGACGGCGCCGTGCTGGCCACGGACTTCGACGAGCCGAACGCTCGCGTGCGCGGCGTCGCGACGCCGGTGCTGGCGTCAGGACTGCTGGGCACGTCGGTGAGCGGCGCCCTGGGGTTGCGGCTCGCGTCGAACGGCAGCCTGCTCTTCCTGCCGCAGAACTTTCACGCCCAGCGCGTCGTCTCGGTCGGCCGCGACGGCTCCGCGCTGGCGCTGGGCCTGCCGCGCGCCCGCTACATGAACCCGCGGGCGTCCCCTGACGGCCGGCGCGTGATGGTCAACCGCGATGGTGTCAATCTCGAGGCCTGGAACCTGGAACGCGGAACGCTGGCGCGGCTGACCACAGCGGCGCCCGGTACCAATTTCCCCGTCTGGAACAGCGACGGCAGCCGCATCGTGTATCGCCGGTTCAACGCGCCGTCCTGGATGTCCGCCGACGGCAGCAGCCAGGCGGGCGAGGTGCCGGGGGGGCTCGCCAACGACTACCCCACGGCTGCCGGGCCCGATCCCGACTCGGTCATCGTGACACGCATCCAACCCGAGACAGTGGGTGACGTCTTCTTGCTCTCCCTGAGCGGGGCTTTCGAGCCGCGGTCGCTCATCGCGACCCGAGCCTACGAGGGCGGGGCGCAGCTGTCGCCGGACGGGCGTTGGCTCACGTACGCGTCGGCCGAGTCGGGCCAGTCCGAGATACACGTGCGCCGCTACCCGGCGCTCGACCGGCAGTGGCTGGTGTCCGAAGGGGGCGGTTTCCAGCCGCGCTGGAGCGCCAACGGTCGTGAGATCTACTATCGCGGCGGCCCGACTCTGACGGCTGTCCCGTTCGACGGATCCGGCAAGGAGCCCGTGATCGGAAAGCCGACGGCCCTCTTCAAGGACGAGTACGACCTCGGCCAGGGCATCACGATCGCCAATTACGACGTGACGCCCGACGGCCGCTTCCTGCTGCTCCGCCGCGACGCGCAGGGCGGCCACTTGCGCATCGTCCTCAACTGGACGGAGGAGCTGAAGCAGATCCTCGCGAAGGGCGGCGTGCGCTGAGCCGACCTGCTCCGGTGCGCGGGCTCAGGACGGGTGCTCGGCAGCCGCGACCTCCCGCTGGCGCGCGGGACGGTCGAGCCAGCGCACGACGAGCGCGTCGAGGCTCGCGGCGCCGGGACCGTAGAGCACCAGCCATCCGAGGAAGAGCACGTAGACGAAGGGCACGACGTCCGTCAGCCCTGCGTCGCCCGTACCTTGGAGCATGCGACGCCGAGCTTCTGGTCGACGGCAGCAACCACCACCACTGCAACATCAGCCCACGACCGTCAAGGCCGCCAGCCGGCCGATCGCCGCCACCAGGTCGGGCTTCTCGGTGAGCACCGGCGCGAGCGGGTCCTGGCCCAGGGCCGACATGCGCTCGGGCAGGTTCTTGATCGTGAAGTGCTTGAGCTCGAGCGTCTCGTCCACCTCGTCCCACGTGAGCGTCGCGGAGCAAAGCGCGCCGGGGACCGGGCGGGCCGTGAACGGGGCCGCGAGCAGCTTGCCGTGGCCGTTCTGCAGGAAGTCGATGTACACGCGGCCGCCGCGCTCGCCCGGGAGCCGGATGGTGGTCGCGATCTCAGGCAGCCGGCCCGCCACCACGCGCGCGAGCAGCTCGCCGAGCTGCTTGCACTGCTCGAAGGTGCAGAGCCCGCCGAGCGGCACCAGCACGTGGATCCCGGTCGAGCCCGAGGTCTTAACGTAGGCCGGCAGGCCGATCTCGTCCGCCAGCTCGCGGACCGCTCGCGCCACGCGCACGACGTGGACGAAGGGCGCCGTCTTCGGATCGAGGTCGAGGATGCACCAGTCGGGGTGCGCGAGGTCGGTGATGCGGCTCGCCCACACGTGGAGCGGGATCGTGCCGAGGTTGGCGATGTAGAGTAGCGACTCGACGTCCCCCGCGACGAAGTAGTCGATCTCACGCTGGCCGTCCTCGCTCCAGACGCGCTCCGTCCGCATCCAGCCCGGCGCGAAGCTCGGCGCGTCCTTCTGGAAGAAGCTCTTGCCCTTGACCCCGTCGGGGTAGCGCGTGAGCACGAGCAGGCGGTCCTTCAGGTACGGAAGGAGCCACGGTGAGATCGCGCGGTAGTACTCGATGAGGTCGCCCTTCGTGTACTTCTCGTCGGGCCAGAAGATCTTGTTCAGGTTGGTGAAGGGCACCTTCTTCTCGACCGGCGCGTCGGCGAGGAACGACGAGAGCCCGGGTCCGGCGGCGGGCGCCACAGGGCCTGCGTCCTCCACGGTCCCGGTCACGCTTCGAGCCTCGGATGGCGGCTCTCGGCCGTCGTCTTCCGCCTCGGGGCCCGAAGCGCTCCCCATCTCTCGCGCGCGGTCCGCCGGCACCTGGCAATCCTCGGGCGACTTGTCGTCGCGCAGGCGGAGGAATACCGGCTGGCGCAGCATGCCGTCGGCGGTCCAGGTCAGGTAGCGCACCTCGGCCACGAAGCGGGGATCGACCCAGACGTGGCCGCGGTCCGTGGGCAAAGTACCGGTGCAGGCCGGGGTCGTGCGTATGGCTTCGTCCAGGAGCGCGCGCAGCGTCACGAGCTGCTCCTCGCCGAAGCCGCTGCCGGCGCGCCCGCAGTAGACGAGTGCTTGGCCCTCGAAGGCCGCGAGGTGCAGCGCTCCGAAGCCGGTGCGGCCGCCCTGCGGCTCCGTGAAACCGACGACCACGAAGTCCGAGGCGCGCTCGCTGCGCAGCTTCAGCCAGTGGGGTGACCGGCCCGCCCTGTAGGGCGAATCGGCGCGCTTGGCGATCAGGCCCTCGAGCTTGAGCCGGCTCACCTCGTCGTAGAAGGCCTCGCCCTGCTCGGGAATGTGGTCGACGTAGCGCACGGGCCCGGCGCGCGGCAAGAGCTTCTGCAACAGGCCTTTCCGCTCCACGAGCGGCAGCGGGCGCAGGTCGAAGCCCTCGAAGGCGACGAGATCGAACGCGTAGAAGGTCGCGGGCAGCTCGAGCGCGGCGCGCTGGATGTCGGTAGTGCGGCGCTGTTGCGCGCGCCGCTGCAGGCGCTGGAAGCTCGGGCGGCCCTCTGCGTCGAGCACGACGATCTCGCCGTCGATCACGAGGTCGCCGAAAGGAAGCGCCGAGAGAGCGCGCGCGACGTCCGGATAGATGGCCGTGGCGTCGCTGCCCTTGCGGTACACGAGGTGGGGGGCGCCTTGCTCGCGCGCCGCGAGCACGCGGTAGCCGTCGTACTTCAGCTCGAAGACCCAGGCGGGATCGCTGAAGGCCTTCTCGCCCGTCTCAGCCAGCATCAGCTTCACCGCGGAGGGGCGGAGCTCCTGCTTCGGGGCCGCAAGCCTCGCGAGCTCGGCCCGCACCTCGCCCGCGCGCTCCGATCCGGTGCGGATTTCCTCGAGCGTGAGGCCCGAGTAGATCGACTCCTGCGGTAGGACGCGCACGGCACTCGCCCACGCGTCGTTGCGCTTGACCAGCATCCACTCCTTGCCGGCCTGCTGGCCACGCCCCTTCGTACGGAAGAGGTGGTACGCCCCGCGTAGCTTGTAGCCGAAGAGCTCGAAGCTGACCTTGCCGAGCGGCAGCGTCTCGTCGGGGTTCTCGGTCGCCACCCAGAGCCCCTTGTCCCAGACAATCACCTCGCCGGCGCCGTAGTTGCCCTCGGGGATCACGCCCTCGAAGTCGGCATACTCGACCGGATGGTCCTCGACCTCGACCGCGAGGCGCTTGTCGGCGGGGTTGAGCGAGGGGCCCATCGGCACCGCCCACGAGCGCAGGACGCCGCCGAGCTCGAGCCGGAAGTCGTAGTGGAGGCGCGTGGCCGCGTGCTTCTGGACGCAGAAGAGACGCGGGCGCGCCCACGCGGGGCCGGCCTCCGGACCCGCGGCGACGGGCGCGGGCGAGACGGCCACCTCGGCCGGGACGGTGGGCACCGCCTCGCCCCCGAAGGGCTCGGGTGTGCGATCCGCCGATCGCTTCGCGCGATACTTGCGAAGCTTCTCGTCGGCGGAGTCGGCGGCCCTCTGCTCCGGCTCGTCGGCCATCCCGACGATGGTACCCGCTCCCGATATGCCCCGAGCGACCACCTCCCAGAAAACGAAGGGCGCGAGAGAGCCGATCGGAGTCCACCGCCGCTTTACGAGCGCCCTTCTGGAGTGGTTCGGACTGCCCCGCCAGGTGATATAAACGCGCTCCGGAGGCCCCATGAAGACCCGCTCACTGGTCGGCGCCGCTCTCGTTCTCGCCCTCGGCAGCGCCGCGCGCGCCGCGAGCATCCAGACACCGTCCGAGTTCCTCGGCATGACCGTGGGAGCCGACAGGACGATCGCCGACTACCGGCAGATCCTCGCCTACTTCAAGGCGCTCGACGCCGCGTCGCCGCGCGTCGAGCTCGAGATGCTGGGCAAGACGACACTCGGCGAGGACCTGTTCCTGGCCGTGATCTCCTCGGAGAAGAACGTCGCGAACAAAAAACGGCTCCAGGCGATCGCGCGCAAGATCGCCGACCCGCGCGGCCTCTCCGAAGCCGACATGGACGCGCTCGTGCGCGAGGGCAAACTGTTCCTGCTGATCACCTGCAACATCCACTCGACCGAGATCGGCGCCTCGCAGATGGCGATGGAGTGGGCGCACGCGCTCGCGACCGCCGAGGACGCGGAGACGAAGCGGCGCCTCGACGACGTGGTGCTGCTGCTCTTGCCGTCGATCAACCCCGACGGCCAGGTGATGGAGACCGAGTGGTACCGCAAGAACCTGGGCACGCGCTACGAGGGCGGGCGCATGCCGTGGCTTTACCACCACTACGTGGGCCACGACAACAACCGCGACTGGTTCATGTTGACGCAGAAGGAGACGCGGGCCGTCACGCGCGCGGTCTACCACGAGTGGTTCCCGCAGATCTGGCTCGACGAGCACCAGATGGGCTCGACGGGGCCGCGCATCTTCGTGCCGCCCTACGCCGAGCCGGTGGACCCCGACATCCACCCGCTCGTCTGGCGCGACGTGAACCTGATCGGCGCGAACATGGCCTTCCGCCTCGAGCAGGAGAAGAAGAAGGGCATCATCTACGGCTACGTCTTCGACGCCTACTGGCCGGGGGGCACCAAGAACACCGCCTGGTGGAAGAACATCGCCGGGTTGCTCACCGAGGTGGCCTCCGTGCGCTTCGCGACGCCCGTGCGCATCGAGCCTACCGAGCTCTCGGGCGGTGGCAAGGGCCTCGTCGAGTACGGACCCCAGACGAACTTCCCGAACCCGTGGCCGGGAGGCGACTGGCGGCTGCGCGACATCATCGACTACGAGCGGATCGCCTCCGACGCGATCCTCGAGAGCTGCGCCGAGCGGCGCGCGGACTTCCTCAGGAACGCGCTCACGCGCGCGCGCGACGCGGTCGCGACGTTCGACGCGAAAGACGCATTCCGCATCCCGGCCGGCCAGCGCGACGCCGCGGGTGCCTTGCGGCTCGCCGCTCTGCTCGGCGAGCACGGCGTCGAGCTCAGCGCCGCGGCGAACGGCGACGTCTACGTCCCGCTGGCGCAGCCATACGGCCCCTTCGTGAACGAGCTCATGACCCCGCAGCGCTACCCCGAGATCCGGCTGGTGCCGGGCAAGGACATCGTGCGCCCGTACGACATCGCCGCCTGGACGCTGCCGCTGATGATGGGCGTGAGCGTGGAACGGACCACCCTCCCGGCCGGGCTCTCGCCGTGGAAGGCTGCGATGCCGGCGCTGCCCTTGGACGGCACGGCCTTCGCCCTCACCCCGGGGAGCCCCGAAGCCGCCCGGCTCGTGAACGCGGGGCTTCGCGGCGGCCAGGCGCTCATCGCCCGCGCGGTGGTGAGCGCGGGGGGCCGCGAGTGGCCGGCCGGGACGGTGTTCCTGGACGGCGCCGCCGCCAGGGCCGCGGCCGCGAAGGCCGTACCCGGCCAGTCCTGGACCAGAGTCCCGGCGCCGCCGTCCTCGGCCGAGCCGCTGCGCGCGCCCCGCGTCGGCGTCTACAAGCCGTGGGCGGCGTCGATGGACGAGGGCTGGACGCGCTTCGTGCTCGAGCAGTACGGCTTCGAGCCGAAGACGCTCGACAACAAGGCCGTTCGCGCGGGATCGCTCAACGCCGCCTACGATGCGATCGTGCTGCCGGACGTGACCAAGGAAGTGATCGCCACCGGCAAGCCGAAGCGTGACGAGGGGGCGATGCGCTACTTTCCCGAATTCCCCGCCGAGTTCGCGGGCGGGCTCGAGAAGGAAGGCGCCGCGGCGCTCAAGGACTTCGTCGAGAAAGGCGGGACGCTGATCGCACTTTCGTCCTCGGCCGAGTACGCGATCGAGGAGCTGGCGCTGCCGGTGCGCAACGCGCTCGCGCGCAGCTCCGATTTCGCGATCGCCGGCTCGCTCCTGCGCGTGCACGTGCTGGGCGGCCATCCTGTCAGCTACGGCCTTCCCGGCGATGTCGCGATCTTCCAGGACGAGGCGCTCGCCTTCGAAACCGTGCTGCCGGGGCCCGACGTGGAACGCCGCGTGCTCGCCAGCTACCCGCTGGCGCACCAGGACGTGCTCCTCTCGGGCTGGATCCGCGGCCCGGAGGCGATCGCGCGCAAGGCGGCGGCGGTGGCGCTCTCCTACGGCAAGGGCAAGGTGGTGCTGCTCGGCTTCCGCGCGCAGCACCGCGCGCAGACGCCGGGCAGCTTCCCGTTCCTGTTCGGCGCGCTCTACTGGTCGACGGCGAAGTAGGAATCCCTGTTGACCGCCGGCGAGCTGTCCGCCTAGACTTGCGCCCATCCTAATACCTGAACGGGTGTCGGCCGTGGGCACCGCGGCCGGCAGCCCTCATCGGAGGTCCAGCATGGCGCGAGGCAAGGTCGGGCCGATGGTCGCAATGTTCGTGTTCGCCTGGGCCGCCCTGGCGGAGGCTCAGGGCGCCGGCAGTATCGTGGGGCGCGTCACGAAGACCGACGGGGCCGGGCTCGGGGGCGTGACCGTCTCCCTGAGCGAGCGGGGCAGCGCCGATCTGACCGCATCGAACGGCAGCTTCAGCTTCCGGGAGGTCCCCGCGGGGACCTACACGCTCGTGCTGTCCCTGGGGAGCAACACCTTCACCCGTGACGGTGTCGCCGTCACTGCGGGAGCGAGCGTGGATGTGCCGATCGAAGTGAGCTGGGACGTGGGCTTCGCCGAGACGCTGACGGTGGAGGGGGCCTCGCGCCGGCGCGAGCGGATCGTCGAGGCGCCGGCGGCGGTGACGTCGGTGAGCCAGGAGCAGATCGAGCGCGAGGCGGCCCATGGCCAGCTCCCCAAGCTGCTGGAGTTCACGCCGGGGGCCGAGGTGACCCAGAGCGGCATCTACGACTTCAACTTCAACACACGAGGCTTCAACAGCTCGCTCAACCGCCGCGTCGCCACGCTAATCGACGGACGCGACCCCTCGATCCCGTTCCTCGCCGCGCAGGACTGGGCCAGCGTCTCCTATCCCCTCGACGACATGGCGGCGCTCGAGTTCGTGCGGGGCCCGAGCGCGGCTCTCTACGGCGCCAACGCGTCGAGCGGCGTGATCGCGATCACGACGAAGTCGCCGCGCGACAGCCAGGGCGGGAAGCTCCGCCTCACCGGCGGCGAGCTCGCCACGTTCCAGGGCGACCTGCGCTGGGCGACGGGCTTGGGCGGCGAGTGGTACGCGAAGCTGGTGGGCGGCATGCGCCGCAGCGACGACTTCACGGTTTCGCGCAGAGGCGCGGCGGAGTACTCGGTTCCTTGCAACGCCGCCGCGGGAATAAGGACCGACTGCCTGCCGCAGGAGGCGGTGCCGCTCCAGCGAGCGGACCGCGAGGTCTACTTCGGCGGCCTGCGCCTCGACAAGCACTTCTCCGCCGGGGCCAACGTCCTCACCATCGAGGGCGGCTGGTCCAAAGTCGAGGGCCCGGTGCTCCAGACCGGCATCGGCAGGGTGCAGGTGCTGGAGGCCGAGCGGCCGTGGGCTCGCGCCAGCTTCACGACCGAGCACTTCAACCTACTCGGCTACTACAACCACCGGGACGCGCCCCGCCAGCTCGCGCTCGGCGCGGGGACCAACCTCGCGCTCGACGAGGACAAGCTGCACGTCGAGGGGCAAGGGCACTGGAGCTTCGCCGAGGACAAGGCCCGCGTGGTGCTGGGCGGCTCGTGGTCGCAGGACAAGATCGACACCTTCGATCCCGCGCTGAGCGCGCAGACGCTGCTCTTCGAGCCGGTGGAGGCCGACTTCGAGGCCGTCTACGGCCAGCTCGACTGGAACCTCACGGAGCGGCTGAAGCTGGTCGCGGCCGGGCGCTACGACCGAAGCTCGCTCTTCGACTCGCGCTTCTCGCCCAAGGGCTCGCTCGTCTACAGCGTGAACCCCAGCCACGCGTTGCGGCTGACCTACAACGAGGGCTTCCAGGTTCCCAACTACTCCGAGTTCTTCCTCCAGGCGAACGCCGCGCCTCCCGCCAGCCTGCAGCCCTTCGAGGCCTTCTGCGCTCCCGTTGGCGTCTCGTGCGGCTTCACGCCCGGCCCCACGCGCGTGCTGGCGCTCGGGAACAAGGACCTGCTGGTGGAAGAGGTGCGGACCTTCGAGGTCGGCTACACCGGAATCTTCGGTCGGAGGGCCTTCCTGACGCTGGACTACTACAGAAGCCGCAACGAGCGGTTCATCACCGACCTGCTGCCCCAGCTCGGCACGCCCTTGGGACGCATCAACGACGACTTCGGCCCCTACGCCCCGCCCTCGACGCTGCCGGCCGCGAACGCCGCGGCTCTCATGAACGCGCTCCGGCAGGCGCTCGGGGCGAGCTTCGCGATCCTTTCGAACAACCTCGACGGCCGGCCGATCCTGGCCGCCGCCTCCTACACCAACTTCGGCGACGTGGACACGCAGGGGGTGGACCTGGGCCTGCGCCTCTACTTGAAGGACCACTGGCAGGCCGCCTTCAACTACTCGTGGTTCGACTTCGAGGTGAAGCAGCAGCTCCCGGGCTTCGCCTCGCTCTTGCTTCCCAACTCGCCGGAGCACAAGCTCGCCGCGAGCCTCGGCTACGTGGTCAAGCGTTGGGACGCGAGTGCCAGCCTGCGCTGGGTGGACGCGTTCCGCTGGGGCGTGGGGCCGTTCCAGGGGGACGTGCCCTCGTATACGGTCGTCGACCTCAACGGCAACGTGCGCGTCGGCGAGCGCCTGGCCTTCGGGCTGAACGTCGCCAACCTGTTCGATGAGCAGCACTGGGAGTCGTTCGGCGGCGACATCCTCGGCCGCCGGGCGCTCGTCCACGCCTCGTTCGGCTGGTAGCCGCGCGTGATCGTCCGCAGCCCGCACGCGGACGTCTCGATCCCAGAGACGGCCCTCACCCCGTTCCTGCTGGAGCGGTGTGAGGGCCGCGGCGAGAAGCCCGCCTTCGTCGACGGGCCCTCGGGACGCACGCTGACCCACGCCCAGTGGGCGGCGGCCGTGCGGCGCGGCGCTTGCGGCCTCGCGCGGCGCGGCTTCTCCAAGGGCGACGTGCTCGCGATCTACAGCCCGAACCTGCCCGAGTACGCGATCGCCTTCCACGCCGCCGCCCTCATCGGCGGCGTCGTGACCACGGTCAACCCGCTCTACACCGCCGACGAGCTCTGCTTCCAGCTCGGGGACGCGGGGGCGCGCGTCCTCGTCACGGTGCCGCCGCTCCTCGAAAGGGCTCGCGAGGCGGCCGGCCGCAGCGGGGTCCGCGAGGTCTTCGTGTTCGGCGAGGCCGAGGGGGCTGTGCCTTTCACCGCGCTCCTGGAGACGGACGGCGACGCCCCCGCGGTCGCGATCGACCCTGCGAACGACGTGCTGTGTCTTCCCTACTCGAGCGGCACCACCGGCCTGCCCAAAGGCGTGATGCTCACGCACCGCAACGTGCTCGGCAACATGCTCCAGAGCGAGCGGGCGCTCGACTGCCTGAGCGCCGACGACGTGATCGCCGGCGTGCTCCCGTTCTTCCACTCCTACGGCCTGGTGCTGATCCTGAACGGCGTGCTGCACCGGGGCCAGACCGCGATCACGCTGCCGCGCTTCGATCTCGAGGTGTTCCTGGAGCTCGCCCAGCGCTACGCCATCAGCTTCGCCTACCTGGTGCCACCGATCGTCCTCGCGCTCGCGAAGCACCCGGTGGTGGACCGCT
>Ga0247727_10016429_pt1 | contig 11950 bp, 14 predicted proteins | sample WisWelCaveWW1625_FD_202498 | JGI IMG/M metagenome (GOLD analysis project Ga0247727, IMG submission 202498) | Biofilm microbial communities from Wishing Well Cave, Virginia, United States - WW16-25 | ecosystem: Environmental > Aquatic > Deep subsurface > Groundwater > Cave microbial mat | place...
AGACGGGCGAGCGCGGGCTGCTCGAACGCCGAGGCCGTGCGCCAGGCCGCCTCGCGGTAGAGCGGCTGCGGATCGTCGGCGATGCCTGGCGCAGTGCCGAATTGCGCGGGCACCGGTAGTTGGCGCGCGAGCGAGAGGCAGAACGCGTCGATGGTCTCGATGCGCAGCCGGTGGGCGATTTCCCCGGCCCACCGCGCGAGCGCGGGCGTTTCGTGCAATTGCTCGAGCACGCGCTTGCGCATCTCGGCAGCCGCCTTCCTGGTGAAGGTGATCGCCAGGATTTCTTCCGGTTTGTTTGTTAAAGATAAGAGTCTTAAAAACCGGCCCACCAGCAGCGTGGTCTTTCCCGAGCCCGCGGGCGCCTGGACGATGCAGGAGCGCGTAGGGTCCAAAGCACGGTCGCGCTCGCTTTGGTCGGCTATCATCGGCCCGAAGGAGTCAACCATGAGAGTCATCCCTGGCGACACGATGCCGGCGATCGATGCGCGCCTGGCGGGCGGCGGCCGCTGGGCGCTGGCGCGAGAGAAGTCCGAGCAGCTCTCGCTGCTCGCGTTCTACCGCGGCATCTTCTGCCCCATTTGCCGCGTCTGGGTCGCGGATCTCGATCGCCTGGTGCCCGAGTTCGAGAAGCGCGGCGTGTCGGTGATCGCGCTGTCCTGCGACAACAAGGACGGCGCCGAGAAGGCGGTCGCGGAATGGGGCCTGAAGAACCTGCGCGTCGGCTACAAGCTCGACGTCGAGGACGCGCGCCGCGCGGGCCTGTACATCTCCGAGGGCCGCGGCATCAGCGCGAGCACCGGCCTGAAGGAACCGATGCTGTTCGCCGAACCCGCGCTCCTGCTGGTGCGGCCCGAGGGCGAGCTCTACGCGGCCTGGATCCAGTCCACGCCCTACGCGCGCGTGCACATCGCGGAGACCCTCACCGCGGTGGACAACTTCGTGGCGAAGAACCTGCCCGACCCCAGAGGGTCGGCCTGAAGGCCGGTTAAGGGCGGCTCCGCCTAGCCTCATTCGTTCTCCTCGCCTTCCTCGGCGCGCGCGCTCAAGCGCTCGTGCACGCGGCACAGCGGCTGCAGGTCGCAGTTGCGGCAGGTGGCGAGGCCTTTTTTCGGGTCGACGCGCGCCTCGCCCTGCGCGAAGCCCGAGGTCAGGCTTTCGAGTTCCGCTTTCCAGTATTGGATCAACCCGGACCAGGATTTGGCCGGCTTGACGCCCGGAATTTCGTTTTCCTTCAGAGAAAAACCGGCGAACTTCATGTCGCCGGCCCTCAGCTTCGCAAATGCGACCGCCGACACGCTCTCCTTTGCGGTCACGGCATAGAGCGGCAGCTGCGGTTCATCGGGCCGTTCGCCCATCCAGTCGTTCGGCGTCGCGCGGCTGCCGGTCTTGTAGTCGATGATCGCCTGCGAACCGTCCGCGAGCCGGTCCATGCGGTCGATGCGGCCATTGAATGAGAGGCCGCCGACTTCGAGTGTCTTTTTTTGTTCTATGTGAGTAACTTCAAAAGGCGGGCGCTTGCGCTCGACTGCCAGCCAGTCGCCCGCCAATCGAACAAGCCTGCGCGTTTCCATTTCTGCGAAGTGACCTTCGAGATCGAGCTGTGCGACCGCGGCAGCTGCACTTTTTTCTATCAAAGGCTTTATATCGGAAGACAAACCTGAACTCTTCCTCAATTCCCTCCAGATGCCCGCCATCAGCGCGTGCAGCAGCTGCCCGCGCTGCATCGCATCCAGGCCCGGCTCGGGCGCATCGAGCGCATCGGCGCCGAGGCGGTGGCGAGCGAAGGCGCGGAACGGGCAGGCGGCCTGGTCGGCGAGCACGCGCGTGCCGCCGCGGACCGTTTTGTTCTCGAGGGGAGGGGCCTTTTCGTCCGTGAACGATTCGGTCATCCCCGTTTCGAATATCAATTCCCGGTAACAGGCGAAAGGCGGCAGTTCGACAGTCCCTTCCGGAACCTGCGCGATGAGCGGACTCGGCGAGAGCTCGCGGTCCTCCTCGCGCCGCGCCCACGAGAACACCACCTCGTCCGCGGCGCTCAGCCAGCCCTCGGTACGCCGCCGGTCGAGCGCGAGCGAGGCCTCGGCGGAGGCCTGGGGAACGCCGGCCTTCCTCTGCAGCGCCACCGGCAGGAAGGGATCCGGATGCGCGCGCTGCGGCCACTGGCCGTCAGTAAGCCCGCTCACCCAGAGCGCACCGAACTCGATGCCAGCGGATTCGAGCAGGCCCAGCACCTGCACCGGCGCGCCTGCGCCTTCGGGCTGGAACAGCGCCTCCGCGCAAAGCCGGCGCAACTGTCGCAAGGCCTCTTGAGCAGAAATATTTGAAGTCAAAAGACTCAAGCGGGAAAATTCGCACAGCGTCTCGTTGAACTTGGCGCGCGCCTGGAATTCAGCCGAATCGGCCGCGCGCCCGCCCGGGAAGCCCGCCGCCTCGAGCAGTGCCGTGATGTGCTGCGCCCAGTCATGGGGCGACTGCTTTTCCGCTTTCAGTTCGAAGGTCTTTTCCAGGCGCTGGCGCAAAACCGGACATCCCTCGATCAAACCAATCAGCTTGGGCAGGGAAATTTCCGCGCCCGCGTTGCGGCGCAAACGCGCGTCCAGCCGCGCGCGCGCGGCCATCTCGGCCTCCGCGCCACCGAAGAACGGCGAGCGGATCAGGCGGCTCGCTTTTTCGAATTCGATTTCATGAAAACTGAATTCAAATAAAGACAATGCAAAGTCGACAATCGCATAGTCGCTCAGCGGCTCGCCGATGGAGAGCTCGAAGGGTAGAGGCGACCCCATCACGCGCTTGAACACGCGTGCCACTTCGCGCCGGCGCAACTGCAGGTCGGGCACGACAACGCCGATGCGTGCGGGTTTTCCCCGGGCAATCCTCTCCTCCAGCCGCGCGCGCGCCCAGCGTGCCGCGCTTTCGAGCTCCTGCCGCGGCGTAGCGAACGAGGTTTTTTTCGGGATCGGACTTTTCCTTGCGGGGGAACCGGAAACCCATTCGAATTCCCCGAGGAAGTCCTTCATCTGCGGCGGCAGGATGTCGAAGGCGTAGGCGACGAGCAGCTTCGGTCTTTCGATTTTTCCTTTGCAAGAAAAATCCAGGAGAAGCGACGAATCGATGTATCCCTCCTTGGCGCAGCGCTTCGCGTAGTCGCGCGCCCAGTCCGCGAAGGCGCGCGTGTCCTCCGTGCCTGCGAACTTGTCCAGGGCGCCGGCGATGCGCCAGGCGTGCGCGAGCTGCCAGGCCTCCTGCGCGCGCGCCGCGGTCTGCGGCACGTCGAGCAGCGCCCCGTTCCAGCGCGAGCCGCGGATCGCCTGCTCCCACAGCGCGCGCGACTGCGTTTCGGAGAGCAGCATCGGCAACTCGCCCCCGCCTTCTGCGTAGAGCGCGTTTTCATAGCAGCGGCCGACGAACGCGTCGACAGGCAAGATGTCGGCGTCTTCCCAGAGGGGAAGATTCTTACTTGATTGAAAAGAATCAAATTCGGACTTCAGCACCTGGGTCAGACGCCGGTTCGGCGTGACCACCGTGACGCCCGCCGCATGGCCTTCCGCCAGCCGGGCGAGCAGCTCCGCCTTGTCGATGGTTGGAAATTCGCCCGGCATCCCGGCGCAATGATAGCCCTTCGATCTTGCATCCGGCAGGCAAATTATGTACACTTTATCTGTACATAAAGATTAAGCATGCCCAAAGTCAAAGTCACTGAACTGCGCCAGCACCTCCCGACCTATCTCGCCCGCGTCGCGCGCGGCGAAGAGGTCGAAGTCACCGTGCACGGGCGCGTCATCGCGCGCATCGTTCCCGAACAGGACAGGGCCGCCGCGGCGCGCAAGCGGCTTGCCGAACTGCGCAAGAACGGCGCGCGCATCGTGGGCGACATCATGGAGCCGAGCGGCGAAATCTGGGACGCCGAGCGTTGATCGTCCTGGACACCCAGGTGATGGTGTTCGACGTCCTCGAGCCCAAGCGTCTGTCGCGCCGTGCGAAGCAGGCGCTGGCAGAGGGCACCGAATCGCGCAACCTTGCCTGCAGCGACATCAGCCTCTGGGAAATCGCCATGCTGATCGCGCGCCGTAAGCTGGAGGCCGAAGGCGGCGCGGCCGCGTTCATCAACGATATCCTTCAGGGACGCTACATCAGAGTCCTGCCGATCACGCCTGAAATTGCAGTAATGGCGCAAGCCGACGTTTTCCGGCAGCGGGATCCCGCCGACCGCATCATCGCTGCGACCGCGCTTGAACGTGGCATCCCTCTGGTCACCGCCGATGCCGAACTGCGCAAGCTGCGGGGGCTGAAAGTGGTCTGGTGAAAAGCTGAACGGTTAGCTGTGAAGGTCCAAGTTACCTCGGCACTGCGATCCTGAACTGTTCCCGCACCACGTCCTTGCCTTCCAGCAGTTCCGCCGACTGAACGCGTTCTTCCTCGAACACTACCGCGGCAAGGCGCTGCAGGTTCACGCGTGCCTCCTCGATGGTCTGGCCCTGCGAATTCACGCCGGGCAGTTCTTCCACGAAGCCGATGTAGCCGTGCCTTGCTTTCAGGTACACCGCGGTGAACGACATCACCGGTTGATCCATCGCTCTCTCCTTGTGTCGAGAAAGCTTAGGGCGGCAAAATGACGCGATCGTTACGTCCGTTGCGTTATTTTTTTGCGGGCAGGACGCGCAAGTGCGACACCACCGCCTTCACGCCCTTGATGCCGCGGATCTTGCCGAGCGAGAGGCTCGCTTCCTGTTGCGATTGGGCGACACCCATCAGCACCACGCGCCCGCCGGTGGCGCTCCAGCGCATATTGACCGAGGACACGCCCTTCGCCGCGGTGAGGCTGGCGTTGATTTCGGCCTCGAGCGCTGTGTCGCGCGCAAGGCTAGCGGCAGCGCCCACGCGCAGTTCGTTCTTCAGCGAACGGACGCGCGCGTCACGCTTGACGATCTCCTCGACGCGTTTTTTCACCGCCTCGGACTTGACCGCGCCGGCGAGCACCACGTGCTGCGCGAACACCAGCACCGCGACGCCCGCCCATTCCGCCTGCCTGTCTTCGAGCAGCCGCTTGGAGGCCCCGGCGCCGATCTCGGTATCCGCCGTCACCTCGGCCCTGGTCCGGGCGTCCATCGAGGTCGTGACGGCCTTGCCCAGGACGCTGAACGGGTTGATTTGACTGAAGCAATTCTGAATCAAGAAAAACGAGAAAAACACCCCTAAAAACAACCTCATCAGCGCTCCAGGAGGTGGTTCTTTTCCTTGACCTTGGCCCATTGGTCGGCGTCCGGGGGGGCGGGTTTGCGTTCGATGATCGGCTTCCACAGCGGGGACAGTTCCCGGTTCAGGGCGATCCATTCGACCTGGCCATCGGGCACGTCGTCCTCGGCAAAGATGGCCTCCACCGGGCACTCGGGCACGCACAGGGTGCAGTCGATGCATTCGTCCGGGTCGATGACCAGCATGTTGGGCCCTTCCCGGAAGCAGTCCACCGGGCAGACATCCACGCAGTCGGTGTACTTGCACTTGATGCAGGTTTCGGTAATAACGTAAGCCATGGACGCTATAAGGGTTTATGAATCAATAGTTTAGCATGTGGGTGGCGCCAGGCCTCATAATACGGGTTCCGGCAGCACCGCCCGTATCTTCCTAACGATCCCCAACGAGGCAACATGAGCAGTGCGGCAATACAGCACGTGACCGACGACAGTTTCGAACCCGAGGTCCTGAAGTCCGAGGTCCCGGTGCTGGTGGATTACTGGGCCGAATGGTGCGGCCCCTGCAAGTCGATCGCCCCGATCCTGGAGGCGGTGGCCAGGGAGTACGACGGCCGCCTCAAGGTCGCCAAAATCAACGTGGACGAGAACCAGTCGACCCCGGCCAAGTTCGGCATCCGCGGCATCCCGACGCTGATGCTGTTCAAGAACGGCAACGTGGAGGCGACCAAGGTGGGCGCGCTGTCCAAGTCCCAGCTCACCGCCTTCCTTGACAGCAATATCTAAAAACCCTACCCTTTGAGTCGTAACCGCGCCGGATTGGACGACGGCGCGGCGGCCATACCCCAGCGCAGGGTCAAGCGCATCTTCCTCTAGAAGAAATCGGCAGCAGCACCGGCCGCATTCCATTCAATTCATGCCGCATCACACTTGAACCTCATGCAACTCTCTGAACTCAAGACCCTCCACGTATCCGAACTGCTCGAACAGGCGACCACCAACGGCGTCGACGGCGCCAACCGGATGCGCAAGCAGGACCTCATCTTTGCGATGCTCAAGAACCAGGCGAAGAAGGGCGAATCCATCTTCGGCGACGGCACCCTCGAAGTGCTGCCCGACGGCTTCGGCTTCCTGCGTTCGCCCGACACCTCGTACCTGGCGAGCACCGACGACATCTACGTCAGCCCTTCGCAGATCCGGCGCTTCAACCTGCACACCGGCGACACCATCGAGGGCGAGATCCGCACCCCGAAGGACGGCGAGCGCTACTTCGCGCTGGTCAAGGTGGACAAGGTCAACGGCGAAGCGCCCGAGGCGGTCAAGCACAAGATCCTGTTCGAGAACCTCACCCCGCTACATCCGGACAAGCCTTTCAAGCTGGAGCGCGAGATCAAGGCCGAGGAGAACATCACCGGCCGCATCATCGACATCATCGCGCCGGTCGGCAAGGGCCAGCGCGGCCTGATCGTCTCGCCCCCGAAGGCGGGCAAGACCGTGATGCTGCAGCACATTGCGCATGCCATCGTCGCCAATCACCCGGAAGTAGCGCTCATTGTTCTATTGATCGACGAGCGCCCGGAGGAAGTGACCGAGATGTCGCGCTCGGTGAGGGGCGAAGTGGTCGCCTCCACCTTCGACGAACCGGCTTCGCGCCACGTGCAGGTCGCCGAAATGGTGATCGAGAAGGCCAAGCGCCTGGTCGAGCACAAGCGGGACGTCGTGATCCTGCTGGATTCGATCACGCGCCTTGCGCGCGCCTACAACACCGTGCAGCCGGCCTCCGGCAAGGTGTTGACGGGCGGCGTCGACGCCAACGCCCTGCAGAAACCCAAGCGCTTCTTCGGCGCGGCGAGGAACGTCGAGGAAGGCGGCTCGCTCACCATCATCGCCACCGCCCTCATCGACACCGGCAGCCGCATGGATGACGTGATCTACGAGGAATTCAAGGGCACCGGCAACATGGAAATCCACCTCGATCGGCGCATGCACGAGAAGCGCATCTTCCCGTCGATCAACGTCAACCGCTCCGGCACGCGCCGCGAGGAGCTGCTGATCCCGAAGGAACTGCTGCAGAAGATCTGGGTGCTGCGCAAGCTCCTGTTCCCCATGGACGAGCTGGAAGCCGCCGAATTCCTCGTCGACAAGGTCAAGGCCACCAAGCAAAACGCGGAGTTCTTCGAGTCGATGAGAAGGGGTTGAAGCTAAATAAATCCGAGCCTGGGATTCATTCGACAAGCTTGAACGACAGCAATTCTTCCGAGATTGTGTCTCCACCGACTGCCATCGACAGGAGCTTCACCCAACGCCTGACGTCGGGCGAATACCACAACGTCCACGTCCGATCGAGCCATCCGCCGTTCGGCTGTGAGATCTTCGTTTCCACTTCCACTTTCAGCGCCCCAAACCGGCCCGCGGGCACCTCGATCTGTTCCCAGCCCTCGACTGTGACCTTTCCTTCCACTTCAACGGTGTACTTGGACGCCCGCACGCGCTGGGTTACGTAATTTACGGAATAGGTATCTCCGACGTGCAGCGGGAATCTCAGGAATCGGACCGGCGGACGGGAGACAGATCCGAGGCATGACACAGCGCTGCTCCATTCACCGGTATATGTGCCATCGAATTCCTTGCCGTCGCGCTTTCGCGCGCATACAACTTGAACCAGGTTGTCGTGGACGGAAGCGACTTGCATGTCGTATTCCTCGGTACCGGGGCCCAGGATATTGATGCCGCGGTAGGTCCAGCGGTCGCCGATTTCGATCAACGGCTTGAGCGCGCGCTGGTCACCCTGCCCGACCGCCAGCGTAGCGAAGAGCGACAGCAGAGCCGCGAAGAGTTTGCGGAGCACGATCAAAGTCTACTAGCGCCGACGAAGTGCGGCGTAGAAGGAAAATCGGGGCCAGAGGTTTATTTTTGACGTACAATCAAAGACTTTCCAGCGACCGCCCATCATGAAACCAGGCATCCATCCCGAGTACCAGCCGGTGATCTTCCTCGACACCGCCGCCAACCACCCTTTCCTGACCCGCGCAGTGATCGACACCAAGGGCCGCGAGAAGATGAAGTGGACCGACGGCAAGGAGTACCCGGTGGTCAAGGTCGAGATCTCGTCCGAGTCGCACCCGCACTACACCGGCAAGCGGAAGATCATGGACACCGCCGGCCGGGTCGAGAAGTTCAAGCGCCGCTACACCAAGAAAAAGCCCGTCTGACCTGATAGGTTCGGGGGATGCTGCCCCTGCAGTTTCCCCGCTTGCAGCTCCCTCCTTCGCACGCCGTCCTGATCGTCCTCGCGCTCGCGTTCGTCGCGCCGGGCCTGGTCGGGCACGACCCCTGGCGCGCCTTCGACGTGATCGCCATCGAGATCGTGCAGCAGATGCACCTCTCGGGCGACTGGATCGTGCCGCGGCTCGCCGGCGAGCCCTGGCTTGAGGACCCGCCGTTCTACCACTGGCTCGCATTAGCCTTCGCCAAGGCCTTCGGCCGGCTGCTCGGCTTTCACAACGCAGTGCGGCTGGCGAGCGGACTGACGGTGTTGGTCGCTCTGTGGTTCCTCTACCTGGCTGCAAAGAACTCGTCCTCTAAAGACGAAGGCCCGACCACCGGTGCAAGCGCGACGCTGCTCCTGATCGGCTCGGTCGGCCTGATCGTGCACGCGCACGAGGCGGTGCCCGACCTGGCTACGCTGGCGGCCAGCTGCGCCGCCCTTGCTTTCTTGGTTTCTTCCCATAAAAAACCAACCAAGACAGGACTGGCCTTCGGAGCGTCACTCGGTGTCGCGTTTCTGTCCACCGGGCCGGTGGTGCCGGCGGTGCTCGGCGCGACCGGGCTGCTCGCGCACCTCGCCTGCGACGAGTGGCGCAACCGGCGGGCGCTTGGTTTTCTTGGCGCGGCGGCGGGCGCCTTCCTGATACTCGCGGTTTCCTGGCCGCTGGCGCTCAGCCTGCGCGCGCCGGAACTGGCGCAGACCTGGTGGCTTGGCGCCACGCACGCGCGCGGCGAGTTTGGCGCCAACCTGCGCTACTACCTCGCCACCGCGAGCTGGTTCGCCTGGCCGGCCTGGCCGCTCGCGCTCTGGGCATCCTGGACGCTGCGGCGCGAATGGCGCTCGCCGCGCGTGTTCGTGCCGCTGGCCGCGGCCGCTCTCGCGCTGCCCGTGATCGCCTGGGCCGGCCCGCGGCAGGACATCAACGCGATCGCGCTGCTCGCTCCGCTCGCGCTGCTGGGCGCGCACGGCGTGGCACGGCTGCGGCGCGGCGCGGCCAACGCGCTCGACTGGTTCGGCGTGATGACCTTTTCGTTCTTCGCCGGCCTGGTGTGGCTCGGCTACCTGGCAATGATGACCGGCGTGCCGCCGCGCGTGGCGAACAACTTCGCCAAGACTGCGCCGGGCTTCCTGCCCCAGTTCGAGTTCCTGCCGTTCACCGCCGCGCTCGCGCTCACGCTGGCCTGGCTCTACCTCGCGTTCTTCACCCCGAGCTCGCCCACGCGCGGCGTGACGCGCTGGGCGGCGGGCGTGGCGCTGCTCTGGGGAACCTTCGCGACGCTTTGGCTGCCCTGGGCGGACCACGTCAAGAGCTACCAAAGCGTCGCGCTGCAGCTGAAATCCACGCTTCCCGCGGGCGCCGGCTGCATCGCTGCCGGCGAACTCGGCGCGCCGCAGCGCGCGGCGTTCAGTTTCCATGCCGGCATCCGCACCGAACGGCTGCAAGCCGCGCCGGCGGGCTCGCCGGCGCCGAAATGCCGCTACCTGATCGTGCAGGGAAATCCGCGCCAGGAAATCACGCCCGGCCCCGGTTGGCGCAAGCTGGCGGACGTCGGGCGCCCGGGCGACAAGAGCGGGCGCTATCGCCTGTATCGTTACGGTCCCGGTTGACCCGCTCCGCATGAACACCACGCCGCCCAACGAATGCCCCGCGTGGCAGAAGCTCGAGGCGCACGCCGAAAGCTGGCGCGCGGCGCGGCTTGCCGAGCTGCTGGCGAGCGACCCCGCGCGCGCCACGCGCATGGTCGCCGAGGCGCCCGGCGTGCGGCTCGATTACTCGCGCCAGTGCGCCGGCGCGCTCACCCTGCACCTGCTCGCGCAGCTCGCCGCCGAGCGCGGCTTCGGGGGATGGCGCGCGGCGCTATTCGCCGGCGCAGCGATCAATACCACCGAGGCGCGCGCTGCCACGCACACGGCATTGCGGGCAGGTGACGCGGCGCCGAAGGAAATTCAGTTGAATTTGCGGAAGATGCTTGAAAACTGCAGCACGATAAGACAAGAGAGAAAATTCAAAAGAGTCATCAACCTCGGCACTGGCGGCTCCGATCTCGGGTCGCGCCTGCTTGCCGACGCCTTCGGCGACGACGCGCTGGATGTGCGCTTCGTGGCCAACGTCGACCCGCTGGAGCTCGAGCGCGCGCTGGCGGGCGCGCAGCCGGCCTCCACTTTGATTGTCGTCGTCTCGAAAACTTTTGCAACTCAGGAAACGATTGCGAATGCCACGGCCGCTCGCCGCCTTGGTTTTAAAAACTTTATCGCTGTAACTTCAAACCAAGAAGCTGCAGCGCAGTTCGGCGCCACCGAAACTCTGCCGATTCCGGATTCTGTCGGCGGCCGCTACTCGGTGTGGTCGGCGGCGGGCCTGGCCGGCCTGCTGGCCGTCGGCGGCGCCGCGTTTGCCGAGTTCCTCGCCGGCGCGCGCGAGATGGATGAGCATTTTTTCAACGAACCCCTGGAGAGCAATGTCCCGGCATTGATGGCGCTGCTGGGCGTCTGGAACGTCAATTTCCTCGGCATCCACGCCCATGCCGTGCTGCCCTATTCGCACCGCTTGCGCCTGCTGCCGGCGTATCTGCAGCAGCTGGAGATGGAATCGAACGGCAAGGGTGTCGACCGCGAGGACCGCCCGGTGCGCTACGCGACCTGCCCGGTGGTGTTCGGCGCCGAGGGCACCCCGGCACAGCACGCCTTCATGCAACTGCTGCACCAGGGACCGCGGGCCGTCGCGGCGGATTTCATCGACGGCTCGGTCAACGAAACCCTGCTGACCAACGCGCACGCCCAGGCCGACGCCCTGGCTTACGGAACCGGCGACGCAGAGCTGCCGGCGCATCGCCGCCATGCCGGCAATCGGCCGTCCAGTATTTTGCAGTTCAAGAATTTCACGGCAAGAGATCTTGGCCGCCTGCTCGCGCTTTACGAGCACAAGGTGTTCACGCAGGGCGTACTATGGAATATCAACAGCTTCGACCAGTGGGGCGTCGAACTGGGCAAACAGCTCGCGCAGACCCACCTTTCGAGGAGCAACTAGCGATGGACCAGGAAACCTTCAACTTGAGCATCCGCAAGTTCCTGAAAACGGTCGGCGTCGGCTCGCAGCGCGAGATCGAGCAGGCGGTGCACAAGGCGCTCGAGGGAAAACGCCTGACGGGCGAGGAAACCCTGGACGCCAAGGTGACGCTGGAGATCCCTTCGCTCGGGGTCAAGGTGCCCTTCGACGGCGAGATAAAGCTAAAATAAGTCCATGAACAAAGCGCGGGAATTCGACCAGTCGGTGGTCGCCGAGTTGAAGGCCCTGCTCGGCGAGCGCGTCTCGACCTCGCATGCGGTGCGCGAGCACCACGGCAAGGACGAGTCCTATTTCCCCTACGCGCTGCCGGATGCCGTGGTTTTCCTGAAGACGACCGAGGAAGTCCGCGACGTCGTCAATATCTGCCGCACGCACCGCGTGCCGATGATCCCCTACGGCGTGGGCACCTCGCTCGAGGGCCACATC
>Ga0247727_10016430_pt1 | contig 11949 bp, 11 predicted proteins | sample WisWelCaveWW1625_FD_202498 | JGI IMG/M metagenome (GOLD analysis project Ga0247727, IMG submission 202498) | Biofilm microbial communities from Wishing Well Cave, Virginia, United States - WW16-25 | ecosystem: Environmental > Aquatic > Deep subsurface > Groundwater > Cave microbial mat | place...
CGAAGGCCGTTATGCGCTCGGCCTGACCGACATCAGCCAGGATGACGACGTTGAAGATCTGAATCGCGGCATTCAAATCATGGCCGGGCTCTCTCTGCCGATGCGGCGTTGAGCCGGGCCGATTTTGTAAACCCATTATGCACGCGAAGTAGCTCAACATTTATGTTGAGCCTCATTTCACGTTACTTTTAGAAAATCTCAACAACATAAGGAGGTGTATCATACTCTGTAAACGGTACGGTTTGAAGGTGGAGCCTGTCAAGCTCGAACAAGGCATTTTAAACAACGTTTATAAGTGTCCCAGATGCGAGCGTGAATTTGGCGGGTCGACTTTGCTCAAAAAAAAAGGCAAAGCAGCGCTTTGACTAGCCACTATCGGGCTCATCGGAGAAGCTGATGATCCGGACCTTTTCTCTTGATGCAAACTGCAAATCATGATGATTATTGACCGGTCACTCGCAGTGACCGGTCAATGAGCTAATGCGATAGTTGGATTGTTTTTTCTGGTAACGGATTTTGTGCGGATCAACGACGATGGAAGCTTTTTCCCACGACGCAAGAGGATGGTTGGCGAGCAATCGTCGCAAAGCTTCCTGAGTTTGGCGGAAACCGGTGGGATAAGTATTTAATCGCACAACGCCATAACCGGGAATATTGGGAATGAGCAGCGGATTTTGAAAATCTTCATCATAGGTGACGATGACCATTTTCTGCTGCTGGCAAAAATAAAATATCTCGTCATCCGCCATTCGCTGCATGGCGAGCTTTCGCGTCGAGGTGATCTCAGCCATATCGCCGACTTCGTTTTGCAGCCAGGGATCAATGAGCGCGGGAATGTTTTGATCGAGCATGATTCTGATCATGCCGCCACTTTCATACTCACTTGCGTATCATCGACCAGCTCGATCGCATAGGAAAGGGCGGCCTCGATATCTTCAAAGTTGAGTTCGGGATAGTTTTGCAGAATATCGTGAATCGAATCGCCGCCGGCAAGCGAGCCGAGAATGTTGCGGATCATAATCCGCGTGCCGCGAATGACGGGTTTGCCGTGACAAACTTCAGGATTCACTTCAATACGATGTTCCATGATCACCTCTTTTATTTGAAGCATCAGAACGCTTTTCCTTCCGATGTCTGTGAAAAGGTACACAAAGTTTATTGAAAAATCAAGCCCCAAAAGAGATGAGAATTAACAAACAACAGCACAACAACTTTTGAAAGGACAACAGTCATGAAAAATTTCTCAACAGTACCGCGAATGAAGCGTATGTTTGTCGCGGCTCTGCTTTTTTCTTTAATGAGCGCGACGAGCTTCGCGCAAACCGCGCTCTTTCGAGACGACTTCAACGGCTCGATGCAATCGGGTTGGACGTGGACGCGCGAAAATCCGGCGACGTGGAGCCTCACGCCGACCGGTTTGCAGATCGAATCGGAGTACGGCGATCTCTGGCAGGGTTGGACGAACAACTGCCGGAATATGTTGTTGCGCCCGGCCCCGAGTTCGGATTTCATCATCGAAGCCAAGCTGGATGTCAGTCTGGTTGCGCCCATCAATCAAGCTCACATCCTGCTCTACTACAATGATGATTATTATGTTCGCTTCGGGCCCGTTTTGAGTTACGGTTATCAAATTGTGATTGATGTCGTTCATGAAGTGGGCGGCGGCATTGCCCATCAAAGCGCGGTATCTTGGGGAAGCAATCTCTTATATTTGAAGATCGACAAAAGCGGCTCCAACGCCAGTTGCTATTATAGCAGCGACGGCCAGAACTGGACGCTGCATCACACGATCAGCAACCTGAACTTTTCCGTCGATCAAGTCGGCCTCGTGGCGTTTGACGGCAGCGAACCGCCGAGCGCTTCAGTGGCGACTTATGATTATTTCGAGATTCGCGAGCCTGCTCCGCCGCAGTGTGTGAATCCACCCTCTGGCTTGGTAAGCTGGTGGCCGGGAGAAAACAACGCAAATGATATTCAGAGCAGCAACCACGGCACGCTGCAAAACGGCGCGACGTTCGCGGCGGGAAAAGTTGGGCAGGCGTTTAGTTTTGATGGCGTCGATGATTATGTCTCTTTGCCGCTGAATTCTGGAACCGGAGATTTCACGATTGAATTTTGGGAACAAAGCAGCAGCAATGCTTTGTATAAAGTCGCATTAAGTTTTGGGGCGAGTGCGAATCCAAGCACCGACAATCTCGTTTTTGATTTCAATGACCCCGACTTGCCGGGCGGCGTCGGTTTATGGGTTTATTGGAAAAGCACCGGTGCAAATAGGATAACGACCGGTTCGATTGGCAATTTTACGAATGGACAATGGCACCATATTGCTTTGACGAGAAGCGGAGTCAACATGACGTTATATGTGAATGGCGCTACGGTCGGCTCTACAGTTTACGCACCGGCCATTGATTTGGCAGGCTTTGATGTCAACAATATTGGTGCCTCCCAATTTCTGGCAAACTTTTGGGAAGGCTCAGTTGACGAGGTCTCAATCTACAACCGCGCCCTCTCGGCCTCCGAAATCCAATCCATCTACAACTCCAGCAGTGCGGGCAAGTGCACAACGCCACCGGTTTGCGTCACTCCGCCTTCGGGCTTGGTGAGCTGGTGGCCGGGAGAGAGCAATGCGAATGATATTCAAGATGGCAATGACGGCGCATTGCAAAACGGCGCGACGTTCGCGGCTGGCAAAGTTGGGCAGGCGTTTAGTTTGGATGGGGTGGATGATCATACCTTGTTACCGCAAAGCAATGATTGGAATTTTGGAACCGGGGACTTCACGATTGAGTTTTGGGAAAGGAGCAGCAATTTAACCAGAAGGCACGCATTATCTTTTGAGCCAAACTATGGTATCAGTAATTTGGATTTTAATTTTAACGATCCGGATTTATTTGGCGCGCCGGTTGGTCTATGGGTATATTGGAATAGTAACGGGATAAATAGAATAACGGTTGGTTCTGTTGGGGATTACACAGACGGACAATGGCATCACATTGCGCTTACGAGAAGTGGAACAATCATGACTTTATATGTGGATGGCTCTGTGGCCGGCAGCGCGATCTATTCGCCAGCGATTGATTTGTCCACTTCAAATAATAACTACATTGGCGCCGCATTGGCTGGTGGAACCTCTCCAGCACTATTTTGGGATGGTTCTATTGATGAAATCTCAATATACCACAGTGCGCTTTCCGCCTCCGAAATCCAATCCATCTACACCGCCGGCAGCGCGGGCAAATGCAAATGTGAAGTCACCTTCAATCCGGTCGGCCCGTTCTGTGCGAATGCAGCGGCAGTGGATTTATCCAGCGCCGTCTCGCCAGCGGGTGGCACGTTCTCCGGGCCGGGCATTTCCGGAACGATGTTTGATCCGGCGGCTGCCGGTGCGGGAACGCATACGGTCACTTACTCTGTTACGGACGCGAATAATTGCACCAACAGCGCGAGCCAGAATATCGTCGTGCATCCATTGCCGGTTGCCAATGCGGGCGCGGATCAAATCATCAACGCCGGGCAAAGCGTGCAGATCGGCGGCAGCCCGACGGCGAGCGGCGGCAATGGTGGGCCGTATACGATCAGTTGGTCTCCCACTGCCGGGTTGGATAATTCCAACGCCGCGAATCCAATGTCTTCACCGGCGAGCACGATGATTTACACGGTGACGGTCACAGAAGACGCGACGGGCTGTCATGCTACGGATGAAGTGACGGTGCAGGTCAATCAGGGAAAAGCGTTCGTCCTTCTCGCCAACAAAATCACCCTCAAGCGCGACAAGCAACTCACGCCAGTAGGCGATATTCATTCGAATGGGACGCTCACGATAGAGAAGGGCGATCCGAGCGTTTATAATTCCAAGCTCACCGCCGTCGGCAAGATCACCATTCTAAAAGATAACACGATCAACGGCGACGTCACCTCTGCGACGGCGATCGATAACCAAGGCACGATCAACGGTAGCGCGACCGTCGGCGCGGTTGATAACGAACCGCTGCCGAGCAAGAATTACAGCGCGGGTGGACAAAATAAAACGGTGCCGGCCAATGGCGTGCTGGCTCTTACGCCGGGCTCGTACAATATCGTCACGCTGAACAGCGGCGGTACGCTCAAACTCGCCAGCGGCGATTATTTTTTCAACGAGCTGCGCTATTCGAGCAGCGTCACTGGCGCGGTGATCGAGATCGATTTGGCGAGCGGCGCGCCGGCGAATGTGAATGTGGTCAGCAATCTTCAGCTCGGCAAGAAGGCAACGCTTCGCCTGTTGCCCGACGGAGAAGATGACAGCGATCTCGTCACGTTCTGCACGCTGCAAAGTACGCCGGTGAGCATCGGCAAAGAGGCGTATTTTCTCGGTACCCTCAACGCGCCGAATGCAAAACTCACGCTGGCCAAAAACAGCCAACTGCGCGGCGCGATCTGCGCCAATGAAATCGTGGTCGAGCGTGATTGCTTGTTCCTGCATCACGATTCACCGAGCGCTTTGCCAGGGCCGGGCAATTTGCCGAAGTCGTCTTCAGATGAAGAAGTCATCAGTGAACAGTTGGCAGTAACCAGTTATCAGTTGACGCAGAATTATCCCAATCCATTCAATCCGTCGACGAGCATTTCGTTCAGCGTCAAAGATGCCGGTCTCGTGCAGTTGACCGTTTATAATCTCCACGGCCAGGAAGTGCGCACGTTGATTAACGGTCAAATGGAGGCGGGCTTCCATTCGGTAAGTTGGGACGGCAAAGACGAACGCGGACAAATTTTGCCAAGCGGCGTTTATCTGTACAAACTGCGCGTGAATGGGTTTGCGCAGACGCGGAAAATGACATTCATGAAATGAAAAGCGGAGTGTCAAGCTTCAGCTTGAGGCCGCGGGCATCGTCTGATGTCAAACTGAAGTTTGATACTCCGGCATCGTAGTGCGCGAGCTGATGTATAGCGAGGTTAACCGCGCCGAGCGCGACGCCAAAAAACAAAAATGCCGTCTCTTCCCTGATCGGGAGCAGGCGGCATTGGTATTTTGAGCAAAACCGTAAACCGCAAGTAAAACTTCCGCAACTGCAAAAGGCGCGGTCAATGGCTTTTGCGTTTCCGTTTGTGGAGTTTTTTTAAATACGCTTCAATTTCTGCGGCTGGCAGTCTTTTCAAAAGCGCCTCAACTGGCAGGCCTTTCAAGCGTGCCTCAACTGGCAGGCCTTTCAAGCGCGCCTCAACCGGCAATCCTTTCAAGCGCGCCTCAATTGACAATCCTTTCAGCCGTTCTTGCGGCGTGAGTTGCTCCAGAACTTCCCGTTTATTATCTCGCTCAAAATCATCCCAAGTATAAGGCATGGCAATAGCCTCCACGCGATAGCGTTGATAAAGTTTATTAATCAATTTACTATGATTCTTGCGGCGCCAGCGATAATGGGAAGCGCCGTATTGGAATTTCTCGGCAACACCGCTGAATAAATGCCACAGGGCATTGCGCTTGACTTTCGGAACCTGGCTGAGAACGATGATCCGAATTCTTTGCCCGCCCCACGGAATTTCGTATACTCCCTTTTGGATCCGCTCCAGCGCAACCGTCCTGGCGAGCTTACGAGGCATACGCGTGCAGACGGCATACAGGCGGAAATCCTCAACCGGCAGCAACGCCTCCGGCAACGGACTGCTCTGCTTGCGATAGTTCACATAATGTCCCGCCAATTCATCCAACGCCCAAGCATCCAGCGGCTGGCGAAGAGATTTATACGTCACGAGATTGTGACGCGATAGATTTTCCAGGCCATCCGGAAGTTCCGGAATCGACCCCCCGGAGGCTTGCTCGATAATCACCACGTCCAGACGCTGCTGCTGTTGCGAAAGATCTTTTTCAAGCTCAACGCGAAAAGCGGAATCAATGAAATAATCCGTCAAGCCCAATCCGAATAAACGATGCCACTCCAGCATACCCCGAGCCTTTCTCATATTTCGTTTTAAAATAACAAAATCAAGCGACAAAGTCAAGCGCTTAAAAATATTTGCTTCGTGTTATCAATTGGAGCAGAATTATCCGAATCTGATTTGGAGCGAAGCGGCATCTCGCGCTGCGGAATATCCTGCGACGAGCATGGCGTTCAGCGTCAAAGAAGCCGGTTTGGTGGCGGAAGTTGACGCTCATGAAGTAGCAGCGCACTGCGGCAGGCTGGAGACTTTTAAGTGCTCATTTGGAAAGTTATTGACCGGTCGCTTAAATTGTCCACTCACCGAAAAACGGTGAATTTATAGCGATCGGTCAATGAGTTGTTTAGAAGTCTCTCTTTTCAATTTTTCAAACGCGCTCTATAAGGGAAAAACGGCGTGGCCCATGCCCGGAGAAATTTTCTTTGGATATGACCACGCCTTTTCCTTATTGCTGTATTGGAGAAAACTCTTGCTTCGCGGACACTACGGGCGATGTCATGGGGAAAAAATCTCGGGCCGGCAGTGTTGGATGAAGCGCAGAAAGAGCCAGGAATTTTCGACAAGGTCAAATACAGCTTTGACGAAGGTGATATCGATTTCACGGTGCTGTTGGGTTCTTCACAAATTTTGCTGCTCAAACGTATTCGTGAAACTCTTGCCGGCCGCGCGTTTTTCTACGAGCGTTTTCCTGGAATATTTCAAATTGTCCTATCAAACTTTCGTGCTGTCGCCGTATAATAAGAATCTTACCAGCACCGCCATCAAAACGCCCAAACTGTTTCTGCTTGATATCGGCATTCTGCGCCAACTGCAAGGATATTGGGGGCCGCCCACCGGCGAGCTTTTCGAGACTTTTGTCATTGCCGAAATTTATAAGTGGGTGCGCACCGCCGGTGAAAATGTCCAACTGTATTTTTACCGCACGCGCGCCGGGTTGGAAGTTGATCTGATACTGCTGCATCGTCTGCTCGGATTTTAAAATGCCGTGCCGAATTTACTGACAAACAGTTTTATCCAATAAAATCTCTTTCCTGCAATTTCACCGCCAACACCGGGCACGCGACGTGGCGCATGACTTTTTCCGTGGTGCCGCCGAGCAGGAAATGTTCCAGGCCGCTCAAGCCGTGCGTGCCCATGACCAACAAATCAATTTCCCGTTTTGCCGCAAAGTCGACGATCTCATGATAAGCGCGGCCCTCGTGAAAATGGAGTTGATATTTCACACGCTCGGTCCCCAACTGCTCAAGCATTCGCAGCATTTCCTCGCGCGAGCGGTGAGGAACTTCCGGATTCAATTGCATCAGCAAGTCTTCGCCGAGGCCGTAATGCGTGGGGAATATCGGCTGGTCAAGCACGTGCAGCAAATGCAGCGTCGCGTCAAAAAGCAGCGCGAGCGTGCGGCCATAGCGCAGCGCCTTTTGGGCGTGCAAAGAAAAATCGAGCGGCACGAGAATATCGAAATAGGGCGACACTTCGGCGGATTTTTTTCCGGCGCGCACCGTCATCACGGGACAGTTGGCCGTGCGGACCACATTCTCCGTAATGCTTTTGGCCAGCAAATGGCTCAGGCCGGTGTGGCCGTGCGTGCCCATAATAATCAAATCGATTTGATGGGCTTCGGCAAAGGCGCAGATTTCTTGCACGGGATTGTTATTTTCATGCACGACGCGTTGCAAGCGCAGCTTGTGCGCCGGTCCGGCGCCGATGATTTGTGCGAGCTGATCTTCCAACAAATCTTCAAGCTCATCGGCCGCGGGATGGATTTCCGGGAACCGCAGGTCTTGAGGCTTTTCATGCGATGGGGCGGCGTGCAACATGATCAGCTCGGCGCGGAAGCGATCCGCCAACATCAACGCATGCCCCAGGGCGGCGCTCGTGGTATCGGAGAAATTCGTCGGGAAGAGAATCTTTTGTATGTGCATCATCGCGACACTCCGGTTTTGAACTATTCAGCAAGAGCTTTCGGTTTCACGGCGTTCCGATCATTTCGCCAGCTCTCCGGCGCCGGATAAGCCGGGAGCGAATTGCCCCTTTAAGTTTTCATAAAAATTCGCTTCGGCAGATTTTTGCCGTTTCCGAAAGCCGTTTTCGAGAACCGCGCATTTCGCATAAATCATTTCCGCCGTCAGACGCCGCCAGGCCTCAGGCAATTCGCCGTTTGCATAAATTTTTAACAACGCCGTGACGCGATAACGATCGAGGCCAAATTCACTATGCGAAAGCTGATCGGGGTGGCCGCCGCGTTTCACCATCAGCGGCTCGGCCAGAAATCCCACGACAAACCGCGAGGCAACGCGCAGCCACAAATCATAATCTTCACAGAGGGGAAGCTGCTCGTCAAAAACGCCGGCGGCTTCAAACAGCTGGCGCCGCATCAATACGGAAGACGGGCTAATAATGCACCGCGGCAAGCACAACGGATAAATCCAGCCGCCGGATTTGGCGTGAATCTTTTTCTGATTGACGCGCACGCCGCGGCGAATCCAGATTTCGTCGGTGTAGCAGAGCATGATTTCCGGATACGCGTTCATCCAGGCGATTTGGCGCGCCAATTTTTTCGGCTGCCAGAGATCGTCGGAATCCAAGAAGGCGATGAATCGGCCGCGGGCATTTTGGAGGCCAAGATTGCGCGCGGCCGACGCGCCGGCATTCGGTTGAAAAAAATAACGAAGGCGCTCGCCATATTCGGCGGCCAACTCCCGCGTCGCGTCGGTGGAGCCGTCATCGACGACGATCAACTCAAAATCTTTTTCAGTTTGGGCAAAAACGGAATCTAGCGCTTCGCGGAGAAAAGGCGCGCGGTTGTATGTTGGAATAATGACGGAAATCAACGGAGCATAGATCCATTTCAAAGTTGTGCGTAGCGCAGACTTCCCCCGCCGCGGCGGGGCAGCTCAAGCAGGCAGGATGCCTGCGCTACAATATCTTCATATCGTCGGCGCATGGGATTGCAGCGACCAATCGATGAGATACAATGCCGCCGGCAGATTTTCTTCAAAGGTCGGCGCGATTTGACTGTCGGGCAATTCAAAGCCGGGCGAAGACGAGCGCGGGCGCAGCTCGATGGTAAAACACGGCACGCCGAAGAGATCATAAAGCCAATCCGTGGTGTCGCCGCTGGCGAGATATAAATCCGCGCTTTGTTGCGGCGTGTAAGAAACGTTGTGCACGACGCGAATCCGGTCGGCGAGCGCAACGGCGAGGTTATTCAGCAAGGCTTCATCCGGCGCCGGGTTATTCGTGTGGCCCCACGGATACAAAATGAGCTGCGAAAAATTATGATACGAGATCAACGCGCCCGGGCGATGTTGCTGCAAGAGATCGCGCACGGCTTGCGTTTCCGGCTCGGAGAAGGGTGTCGTGCCGCGATAAATATCGGAGAAGGTATCGCCGGAAGAGCCGGGGCCGCCCCATTGATGACCGTAATTGCGATTCAGATCGACGCCGAACGTGCCGTCGCCATTGTTGCGGCGATTCTTGCGCCACAGGCGTTGATTCGTCACGGAATATTGATGCCCGTCCGGATTCACCATCGGCACGATCCAAATTTCGGCGTGATCGACCAAGCGCGTGATCGTGGTGTCCGCACCGTATTGATTCACCAAATGTTTCGCGAGCAGAAATGGCGTGTCGACGGCAATCCATTCGCGCGCGTGATGGCCGCCGACAAAGACGACGGTGGATTCCGGCTCGTCCTGCGTGACATTATCACTGATTTTGATCACCCATAATTCGCGGCCTTCGATGGATTTGCCGATCGAGCTGACGCGGGCGATGCTCGTGTGCGCCTTGGCAAGCTGGTGCAGCTCGTTGTCAAGCTCGGCATAAGTATGATATTGGCCGGTATCCGGCAGGCTCGGACCGCCATTATCACAACGGCCGGCCATCAACAACAAAGCACTGAAGATCATGCCGAGGAGGACAACGAGGCGATGATTGATCTTGAATACGATTTTCATTTGCCCTCCGGCGCATTGGCGTCCATTTTCAAAATACGATAATTGATTCCGGCTTGCTGGCATTGTTCAAGATACAAATCATAAACGCGCGCGGTGACGGAATCGCCTTCCACCTCCCACACGTCGACGCCGAGATCGACGATCTGCTGCAATTGCGCTTTGCCGGTGAAGTGAATACGCGCGAGGCGTTGCACGAGATCTTTTTCCGTTGCGGTCTGCGTATTCATCGGCAGTATCGTGCTACTATCACTGTAAATGATAAGATAATCCGGCTGCTGCACGAGAATTTTCACGCCACTCTGCCGCAGGCGCTCCGCCATTGGCGCGTCGGGGTTGTTGATTTTGCGCAAGCCGCCGCTGCGGCTCGTTTGCGGTACGGCCTCCGGCTGCGGATGCTGGCAGGCGGCAAAAATCAACAGGCCCAAAAGTGAAACGAGAATTTTTCTCATTGTTGATGTTGTCCTTTTTTTCTGTCCACCATCTTTCTGCCTTCTGAATGTTTTTGCGGTCCCGCCCTGCGGGACAAAATTTTCGAACGCAGATCCACGCGGATTACCGTAGATAAAAAATCAGCACGAATCAGCGTTGATGTGCGTCCGAAAAAATTGGGTTGCGGCATTATTGCCGCGCCAAGCGTTAGTGGGCTAATATAGCATACGCCGCAAGAAATGTCAAGCATAATCCTTCTCGCTATTAATTTGACGAAATAAAAAAAGCCTGCACGACCCAAAATCAAAGGTTCGTGCAGGCTTTATGATCGCTTTTTCTGTTTCGCTTTTTATCTTTTTTGCTTTTACCGCACCAACACCAGCTTCTTCACCGCGCGTTGGCGACCGACTTCCAATTGATAGAAGTAAACGCCGGCGGGCACGAGGCGGCCGAGACGATTGCGACCATCCCATTGCACGCTGTTGATACGCCGCAAATCGAGACCGGCAAAGTTTGCGACTTCCTGGCCGAGTATGTTGAAAATGCGCAGGCTCGGCGTGACATTGGCCGGCGCAATATTGAAATTGAGGCGCACGGTTCCCAACAACGGCGCAAAAGGATTGGGCTGCGCTTCGGCCAAAGTAAACTCCGACGGTGTTGGCCGCGATTCATTCACCGCCGTCGTCGAGCGCGTTTGCTTGGCGGCGGTCACGCGCATCGGATTGAGCGCGCGTTGTTTGAATTGCTCGCCCAACGTCGCGTCTTTATTATTCTCTAGATAATACGTCGTGGCATTGAAACTAATGCTGCTGCCCGCCGCCGGCGAGGTAAACAATAAACCGGAATCCCCAAATGATTTCTTATCCCCGGTGTCGTCATTGTCCGTGGCGGCATTGTCTTTATAATAAAACTTTCGTTCGCTGCCGAGCACCGGCACCTCGATGAGCACAAGATAAGTGCCGGACTTGCCGCTCAGCATAAACCAGTTCAAGCTGTCCGGCGGGTTCGTATTGGTGCGATCGAGAACGCTGAGATTTACCGGCGAATCCGGTACACCATCGACCGGTATGCCGCCGCGATTGAAGAGGTTGAACAGCGTCATACCTTTCGCGTTCTCATTGAAATCGACCGACTGGCGAATTTCATTGATGGTCAAACCGGTGATAACCGGCAGCTTCGCATTTCGCGCGCCGAACAACGTGCTATAGGGCAAATATTGCGTATTGAAAGTTATCGGGATTTTTTCGTTAGCTATTTCAATGTTCAATGAAACTTCGCGAAAACTGCGCACCGGCCGGCGTACAAAGCTCACCCCGACGTACTTCAACGCCTCATCAGTGAGAGGGACCGGCACCGGTATGCCGAAAACAGTAATAGTCGCCTTGACGCGAGCCTTTTGGCGATCTAAAATATCCATGCCATCGCCAAAGGGCGGCTGGATGTGGATATCCGTGAACCAACCCGAATTATCGTGCGCTTCGATGTAGCTCTCACCAAATACGGTATCGGCTCCCGCCGTGGCGGCGCCGCGCGCATAACGGACATGCGGTTCGACCGGTTGAGCGTTTTTGACATGCCGAAAAAGATAGAGCCATCCTTTTTCATTGGTCAGCGGATCGTTCACCTCCAATTCAACGCGGATATTATCGCT
>Ga0247727_10016431_pt1 | contig 11948 bp, 12 predicted proteins | sample WisWelCaveWW1625_FD_202498 | JGI IMG/M metagenome (GOLD analysis project Ga0247727, IMG submission 202498) | Biofilm microbial communities from Wishing Well Cave, Virginia, United States - WW16-25 | ecosystem: Environmental > Aquatic > Deep subsurface > Groundwater > Cave microbial mat | place...
GGTGGCGGCGGCGGTGGTCAGCGAGGCGGTGCAGCCACGCCGCGATGCGTCCCGTGAGCCGCTCGCGCGCTATTCGTTGCTGGATATCGGCAAGGGCCGCTCCGAGAGCGTGACATGTGCGGACCTCGACCCGGCGGGGCGCCTCGGCATCGTCGGCGGCTACCTGAAGCAGCGCCCCGACATCGTCGCCAGCAGCGGCAAGCCCGAGGTGTCCAGGAGCGGCAAGATGGAACGCGGGTCGATGGGCGGCGGCATGGGCGGTGGTGGCGTCTCCTGGTACGGTTCGCGCTTGCACGTCGTCGACATCCAGGAGCAGAAGGAGGTGCTGGTGTTCGACACTGCGCTGGTCGATCGGAAGCACAGCTACGAGAAGGGCACCAAGCGATTGCTCGACTGCATGTTCCTCGGCAACTGGCGCTACATCGTCGCGCTGACCGGCAACCACCTGAGCCTGTGGGACACCGAGCGCGGCCTCAAGATGTCGGCGGTGGCGCTCACCGAGGGCATGGAGGAGGGGTCGTTGGCGGTCGCGAGCGCAGCCGGCAAACCGGCGCTGCTGGTTCGAGACGGCTCAGGCGGCGTCTACAAGCGCTTCGAGGTCGCGCGCGCCACCGGCGCGCCCTGAACGCGGCAGGTCGCGCGGCGTCGGCGTAATCGCAGCGACGTGGTGGCCCAAAAGAGAAGGGCCCGGCTCGCGCCGGGCCCTTCGCACATCAACTCAACCGGAGGCCGGGGGCGCCTCTGGCCGTGCTACAGCTCAGAAGTTGTAGAACAGGCCGAGGTTGATCGCGGTCTGATCGAACGAGTCGTACGAATCCATGCCGACGCTCATCCGGTAGCCAGCGTTCTCGGTCAGGTAGACCTTGATGCCCGCGCCGAACCCATAGCCGGTCTCGGAGAAGCCGGTGCCGCTGACGCCGTTCACGTTGGCGAACAGGTAGGGGACCATGTCCTCGCCGCTGAAGTTGTACTCGGCGCCCACACCGAACAGCGTCACTTCGGAGCCCGACGCGCCAGCGTAGCCGAACAGGAAGTTCACGAGCACTGCGTCGGTGAAGTAGTAGCCGTAGTTGGCGTAGATGGCGTAGGTATCGGTCGTGTCGGTCATCGTCACGTTGCCGAAGATCTGGACTTCCGAGTCACCAGCTTCGGCGCCGGCGAAGGCGACCGGGCTGACCGCCAGGGCCAGCGCGAGAGCAGCAATCTTCTTATACATGTTTTCTCCTAAACCTCAGAGGTTGGTTAACCGACACTCGGGTGGCGGGTGTCGGGCGAATTATAGGGGTTCGGAGCGTTGTGTTTCAACAACAAACCTCATTTCAGGTCAGGATCATCGAGTTCTGGGAAGTCGTCGAGGTCCGAATCGTCCAAAAGCCACTGTTCGAACTCGTCGAACGCCTCTACTGCCCCCGGGGAGAAGCCGATCGCCTCGACCTCCTGCCCTCGGATTGAGATTGCGGTCCCAGCCGGCATGTGGAACTCGCGCAGGGCCTGGGTGAACTCCTCGTCGAGCCGCTTCTTGAACGCCTCGACCTTGGGGTCGACGGCAGGCCGGCTGACGCCGCGCGGCTTGCCCATGCGGAACTCACCGCGCTTGGCGGTGACCGCGAGCTCGCCCTCCTCGAGGTAGACGCGGGCTCCGCCGTCCTGGGGTTCGACCACGAAGCGCGTGCCCTTCACGCCCAGCACCGCGGTCGGTGTGTCGATCAACACCCCGGCGACGCCGCCCTGTGATTTGATCTCGAACAGCACGCGGCCGCCCTGGGGCGCGAACCGCTTGAGGCCCTTGATGCTCAAGGCGCTGTCGGCGGTCACCATCGCCTGGGAGCCGTCCAGGAACTCGAGCAGCGCCTTGGAGTCGGCTTTGGTCCGCAGCTGGTCCGCGACCGCGACCGCGGCTCCGGCGACCGTGACCGGGCGTCCGCGCACCGCGCCGTTGGCATGAAGGCTCACCCTGCCCGCGAGTTCCACCACCTCGCCGACCACGGGCGCCGCAGCGGGCGCGGCGTCGGCGGGCGCTCCGATGAGCGCGACGACCAGGGCGAGCGGGAACCGGGCAAGGGTGCGCATGGAGGGGTGCCTCGAGCTGCGGGGAACGCAGTCTAGCGCCGGAGCCGCGCTCGCGGCCAGAGGCGCGGGTCGGACCGTCGGCTGCTTTGCCACCCTCGGCGCAGGACAGAGCCGACCTGGCGCGTCGCGGCGCGGGCCCAATCCCCGACGGGCATGATGACCAGATGGCGTTCGACCCGCTCCACCGCCGGATCGTCATCGCGCTCGCCGTCGGCAGCGCGCTGGTCGCCGCCGCCGACCTGGCCTTGGCGATGGGCTACTGGGCCCTCGCCGGCGTGTCGCCGACGCGCATCCTGCAGGGCATCGCCGCCGCGCTGCTCGGGCGCGAGCGCGCCAGCGCAGGCGGCGTCGCGACCGCGGTGCTGGGCGCGACGATCCACGTCCTGCTTGCGACCACGATGGTGGTCGGCTACTGGATCGCGAGCCGTCGGTGGCGCGCGCTGGTCGAGCGCCCGATCCGCTGGGGCCTGCGCTACGGTCTCGCGAGCTGGGCGGTGATGATGTTCGTGGTGCTGCCGCTCTCAGCGCTCGGCGGCAGCGGCAGCGCCGACCCGGCGTGGCGAGCGCTGCACTTCGCCAGCCACCTGTTCATCGTCGGGCTGCCGAGCGCGCTACTCGCCCGTCGCTTGTCGGTGCCGCGCGCCGCTTGAAGCGCCCCGAACGCCACGCCTGCCGCTGGCGCCGTCCCCCGACCCACGTCGGACCGCAGCGCAGCAGCGGCCACCCGCCCGGCGGGAGTCGGGCGTCGCACGGGTGGCACGCCCGCGCGGCACCGCGGGCTCCGGTGGAGGGTGCAGCCATGCGGCGGATCGCAGGACTGATGATGGTAGCGGTGCTCGGTTGCTGGCCGCTCGGGGTCGGGGCGGCCGAGCTGCGGGCGGGCTTCGGAGTGTTCCTGGTCGCGCCGCACGGCGTCGACCTGAGCTCCAGCGTCTGGCCCGTCGGCCAACGCTGGAGCTACGGCCTGCGATACCTGCGTTGGCTGGACACCTTCACCGACCCGTTCAGCGGCACCGACCTCACCGAGACCACCGAGACCCGGGCTGGGCTGACGTTCGACTACCTGTTCGAACCGGATGCGCCTGCGAGCTGGTACCTGAGCGCTGCGCTCTACCGCGCCACCAGGAGCGAGCACTCGCTGGTCACCGCCGAGACCGAGACCGACGCCGTGACCTCGCCGTATGTCGGCGGCGGCTACACCGCCAATCTCGGCGACCGCTTCTACTACGACATCGGGTTGCTGGTCTCGCCCGGCGCCGAGCTGAAGACCAGCACCAGCGTCAGCTCCGAGGAATCCAGCGCGAGCTTCGAGGCTCAGCTGATCCTCGGCATGCGCTTCTGAGCGTCGGCGCGGCGCCCGCGCGCGCTGGGCGCTGCCGGGCTAGCGGTAGCGCGCCATCAGCTTGGCCAGGCCTGCCGCGCCCGGGTGGAGCCGTTCGTAGGCCAACGCGTTCAAGGGCGTGTCGCTGGTCGCGTTCTGGGCGTGCATGTCGGCGCCAGCCTCGTCGAGATGGATCAGCCCGGTCACGTACTCGTTGCGCTTGGCGTGTCGCTGGACGTAGGCCATCGCCGCGGCGCGGTCGCGCGGGTCGTAGTCAGCGCGCAGCTTGTGGAGGACCACCGAGCTTCCGTCGTGCATCGGCACCGTGACCGCGGTCCCGGGCGCATAGTCCACCGCGATCTCCCGCTGCGGCGCCACGTAGTCGGTGGCCACGACCGGCTCGGAATGCTCGCGGGTGTAGGCGTAGGACTTGGTCGAGCCCTCGTGGTCGTTGAAGGTGACGCAGGGCGAGATCACGTCGATAAGGGCGAAGCCCCGGTGGGAGAAACCAGCCTTGAGCAGCGGCACGAGCTGGGCCTTGTCGCCCGAGAACGAGCGCGCTACGAAGGTCGCGCCGAGCGAGAGCGCGAGCAGCACCGGGTCGATCGGCGTGGTCTGGTTGGCCTCGCCCTTCTTGCTCTTGGAGCCGACGTCCGCCGAGGCCGAGAACTGGCCCTTGGTCAGGCCGTAGACGCCGTTGTTCTCGAGCACGTAGAGCATGTCGACGTTGCGGCGGATCGCATGGCCCAGCTGCCCCAGGCCGATCGACAGCGAGTCGCCATCGCCGGAGACCCCGATGTAGCGCAGGCCACGGTTGGCGGCGTTGGCGCCGGTCGCGATGCTCGGCATCCGGCCGTGCACCGAGTTGAAGCCGTGGCCGCCGGACACGAAGTAGGCGGTGGTCTTGGACGAGCAGCCGATGCCGGAGAGCTTGACTACGCTCTGCGGTGGCAGGGCGAGCTCGTAGCAGGCCTGGATGATCGCCGCGGTGATCGAGTCGTGGCCGCAGCCTGCGCAGAGCGTCGACATCGCGCCCTCGTAGTCGCGGCGCACCATGCCGACCGCGTTGGGCGCTAGGTCCGGGTGGTGGACCTTCGGTTTCTTGATGTAGCTCATGCCGCGGCCTCCGTGGCCAGCGCCTTGCGCACGCCCTCGACGATGCACGACGAGGGGATGGGCAGCCCGTTGTAGTGCAGGATCGAGCGCAGCGTGGACTTCGCAACGCGGGTCTCGAGCGTCAGCAGGCTCTTGAGCTGGGCGTCGCGGTTCTGCTCGACCACGAACACCAACCGGTGCTGCTCGAGCCAGCGCTCGACCTCCTCGCCGAACGGGAAGCCGCGCACCCGCAGGTAGTCGAGCGCCACGCCGTCCTTGGCCAGGGCGGCGAGCGCTTCCTTGACCGCGCCGTCGCAGGTGCCGACGCTGAGGATGCCGACCTCGTGCGGCTTCCCTTGAAGCAGGCCGTCCGGAGCGCCGATCGTGACCGCCGGCGGCACGAGCCGCTTGGCGGTGTCGAACTTGGCGGAAAGGCGGTCGACGACCTCCTGGTACTCGTGCGCGTCCTCGGTGTAGCCGCCGGTCTTGTTGTGGCCGGAACCACGGGTGAAGAACGCGGCCTTCGGTCCCATGCCGGGCAGCGTGCGGTAGGGGATGCCGTCGCCGTCCGGGTCGAGGTAGCGCTTGAAGTGCTGCTTGAGCGCCGCGACCTCGTCCGTGCCGAGGACCTTGCCGCGCTCGGGGCGACGGCTGTCGTCCCAGTGCAGCTCCTCGACCATCCAATCGTTCATCCCGAGGTCGAGGTCGAGCATGACGAACACCGGTGTCTGCAGCCGCTCGGCAAGGTCGAAGGCCTGGGCGCTGAGCTCGAAGCTCTCGGCCGGGTCGGCCGGGAACAACAGCACGTGCTTGGTGTCGCCGTGGCTGGCGTAGGCGCACTCCAGCAGGTCGCACTGCTGGGTGCGGGTCGGCATCCCGGTCGAGGGGCCGACGCGCTGCACGTCGAACAAGACCGCCGGGATCTCGGCGTAGTAGGCGAGGCCGAGGAACTCGTTCATCAACGAGATGCCGGGGCCGCTGGTCGGGGTGAAAGCGCGGGCGCCGTTCCAGGCCGCGCCCAGCACCATGCCGATCGCGGCGAGCTCATCCTCCGCCTGGATGATGGCGAAGTCCTTGCGGCTGGTGGCCGGATCGGTCCGGTACTTGTCGCAGAAGGCCTTGAAGGCGTCCATCAGCGAAGTCGAGGGCGTGATCGGGTACCAGGCGCCGACCGTCGCCCCTGCGTACAGGCAGCCCAGCGCGGCCGCGGTGTTGCCGTCGATCATCACCCGTCCGGCGGTCAGGTCGCGCCTGGCGACCCGGACCTCGAGCGGGCAGGCGAAGCTCGCCCTGGCGAAGTCGTAGCCGAGCTGGATCGCCTTCATGTTCGAGTCGACGAGCTGAGGCTTCTTGGCATAGGTCTCGGCGAGCAGGCCGCGGATCACCGCCAGGTCGAGGTCGAGCAGCGCCGCGAGCACGCCGGCGTAGACGATGTTCTTCATCAGCGCGCGCGCCCGCACGCCCTGGAACTCGCGGTTGCAGATCTCGGCGAGCGGCACGCCGAGCGTCGTCACGTCGTCGCGGCTCAGGACGGCAGGGCGCGAGAAGCTCGAGTCGTAGAGCAGGAAGCCGCCCGGGCTGACCTCCTTGATGTCCTTGGCGTAGGTCTCGGGGTTCATCGCCACCATCACGTCGACCCGGCCGCTGCGCGCCATGTGGCCGTCCTTGGTGACGCGGATCTCGTACCAGGTCGGCAGCCCCTGGATGTTGGAGGGGAAGAAGTTCTTGCCCACCACCGGCACGCCCATCCGGAAGATGGTCTTGAGCATCAGGCCGTTGGCGCTCGCCGAGCCGGTGCCGTTGACGTTGGCGAACTTCAGGACGAAGTCGTTGACCCGGTCCTCCGACGCTGCGGCGCTCATGGCTTCGCCGTCTCGTCGATCGCGTAGGGAATGGTGACCCAGGACTTCTGCATGTCCCAGGCCGCGGTCGGGCAGCGCTCGGCGCACAGGCCGCAGTGCACGCACAGGTCCTCGTCCTTCACCATCACCCGGCCGGTCTGCTTGAGCGGCGCGGAGACGAACAACGGCTGCTTCAGGTTGCGGCGCTTGGCCGACAGCCGGCCGCTGAGGTCGGCCTCGGCGCCGTTGTGGGTCATGGTCAGGCAATCGACCGGGCAGATGTCGATGCAGGCGTCGCACTCGATGCAGGCGGGCGCAGCGAACACCGTCTGTACGTCGCAGTTCAAGCAGCGCTGGACCTCGCGTTCGAACTCCTCGGCGGTGAAGCCGAGCTCGACCTCGATGTTGAGCTTCTTGAAGCGCTCCTTGAGCGAGACGTGCGGCACCAGCTGGCGGGTGACCGGGTTGTAGTCGTTCTTGAACGCCCACTCGTGCAGGCCCATCTTGCGCGACTGCAGGTTGACGCCGCGCGGCAGGCGCTCGGCGACCGGCTGCGACTGGCAGTGCTTGTGGATCGAGATCGCGGCCTGGTGGCCGTGCTCGACCGCCCAGATGATGTTCTTGGGGCCGAACGCGGCATCGCCGCCGAAGTACACGCCGGGCCGGGTGCTCTGGAAGGTCAGCGGGTCGACCTTCGGGACGCTCCACTTGTCGAACTCGAGGCCGAGGTCGCGCTCGATCCAGGGGAAGGCGTTCTCCTGGCCGATGGCGAGGATCACGTCGTCGCAGGGGATCGTGACCTCGCCGGTCACGCGTTCGGCGGTGATGCGCTCGCCCTCGAGTTCGTACGCCATCAGGTCGAAGCGCATCCCGGTGAGCTTGCCGCCCTCGACGACGAAGGCCTTGGGCGAGTGGTTGATCACGATCTCGACGTGCTCGGCCTCGGCATCCTCGAGCTCCCAGACCGAGGCCTTGAAGAAGCCGCGCGGCTTGCGCGCCATGACCTTGACCTGCGCTGCGCCGAGCCGGAGCGAGGTGCGGCAGCAGTCCATCGCGGTGTTGCCGACGCCGATGATCAACACTCGCTCGCCGATCTTGTCGAGGTGACCGAACGCGACCGATTCCAGCCAATCGATGCCGATGTGGATGTTGGCGCCGCCTTCCTTGCGGCCGGGAAGCTCGAGTTCCTTGCCCTTGGGCGCGCCCGAGCCGACGAACACGGCGTCGAAGCCTTCGCCGAGGTCGCCGTTCAAGAGGGCCTTCATGCTCTTGATCGGCGACCCCAAGCGGATCTCCGCGCCCATGCGTTCGATCACGCCGATCTCCTCCATCATCACCTGTTCGGGCAGGCGGAACGCCGGGATGTTGGTGCGCATCAGGCCGCCGGGTGTCGCGTGCTGTTCGAAGACCACGACCTCGTAGCCGAGCGGCAGCAGGTCGTTGGCGACGGTGAGCGAGGCCGGGCCGGCGCCGATACAGGCCACCCGCTTGCCGTTGAGGCTGGTGCGCTTCGGCACGCGGTGCTCGAAGTCGTCCTTGAGGTCGGAGGCGACGCGCTTGAGGCGGCAGATCGCCACCGGCTTGTCCTCGACCCGACCGCGGCGGCAGGCCGGCTCGCAGGGCCGGTCGCAGACCCGGCCGAGGATGCCGGGGAACACGTTCGAGGCGCGGTTCACGAGGTAGGCCTCGGTGAACTCGCCCTGTGCGATCAGGCGGATGTACTCGGGCACGTCGGTGTGCGCGGGACAGGCCCACTGGCAATCGACCACCTTGTGGTAGTGGTCGGGGTGCGCGGTGTCGGTCGGGGGCATCGCGCCTTCGGGCGCAGTCTTCGCGGGGCGACTCATGCTTGGGAATGTACCAGACCGGCGCGGGGGATCGGGCTGCGCGTCACGCGCCGAGCGCGCGCAGGGCGGGTTCGACCATCAGGGGGGACAGCAGGCCCAGCACCGTGACGGTCCATGCGTGTCCGGCCCACGGTGCCCAGCGGCGGACGCCGAGGCGTCGCTCGGCCACGATCGCCAGCGGTTGGACCAGGAAGAACGCGGCCCAGGCCAGCGCGGCGCCGGGACCGAGGGCGAAGCCGATCAGGTAGGCATGGAGCGCGGCGCTGAGCGCGAAGCTCGCGGCGAGCCCCAGCATCGGACCGCGACGCGCCAGCGGCACGAACGCGCGGGCACGCAGCACGTCGGAGACGATGCGGTTCCAGCGCTGGCCCCAGAACTCGCCGATCGAGCGGGCCAGGTGCGGCGCGACGTGGAGCGGCGGCGTCACCCAGCCCGCCGCCGCCGCCGCGAGCTCGAGCGCTGCGGCCAGCGCTTCGAGCCCGGCCAGCGCGAGCACGGCACCCGCGGTCCAACGCACGGCGTAGTGGAGCGGTGCGGGGGCGATGGGCGCCGCGCCGGCCGCCACCAGCGCCGCCCAGAACAGCGCGCAGGCCACGAGCAGGCGCAGCAGCGCGCCGTGCTTCAGCCTGACGGCCCCTCTGACCAGGGTGCGGGTGTCCACGAGCGCAAGCAGATGTAGCGCGCGATGGATGAACCGCTCCGGTGCGCGTTCGAACACGAAGTCCGCGGCGCGGACCACGCCCCACAGGTAGGCCAAGGCCAGCAGGGCCGACAGGAACGGCGATGCGACCGCGAACGACGGCACGGCCAGCGCGACGGTCGCGATCGCCAGGCCGAGCCGGGCGCCGCGCGGCGTCGCGGCGAGCAACGCGACCAGCACGAGCTCGACGCACCATGCGGCCAAGGCGTGTTCGGCGCTCATGCCGCAGTGTGCCGCAGCCCAACGCGGGATACGATGGGACATGGCGATGATCGGCAGCTGTTCCAATTGCGGCGCCGTCCTGACCGGCCGCTGGTGCCACGCCTGCGGCCAGGACGCGAGGTTGGCGCTGCGCCCGTGGCGTGAGCTGATCGCGGAGTGGAGCGATTCGGTGCTGGGATGGGAGACGCGCACCGGGCGCACGCTGCGCACGCTGTGTCTCGAGCCCGGCCGCTTGACGGCCGACTACGCCGCCGGCCGGCGGGCGAGCTGGCTCCATCCGCTGCGCCTGTACCTGGGGGCGAACGTCTTCGCGCTCGCGGTGTTCGGCGCGACCAGCGAGACGATCATCGCGCACAACGCCGCGGACTTCGGTCCGAACCACGCGTTCAGCCACATGGGCTCGATGCTGCTCGCGATCTCGTCGGCGATGGTCGTGCTGCTGCCGACGGTCGCGGCCTGCTACGCGCTGGCGTTCCGTGCCTCCGGCCGCTATTACGCCGAGCACCTGGTCTATGTGCTGCACGTCTCGACGTTCGCGTTCCTGGCGCAGGCCTCGGCATCGCTGGTCCAGTACCCGATGGCGCTCGCCGACTTGCCGTTCTGGTCGGAGTCGGCGGTGCGCCTGACCGCGCACGCCGCGATGGTCGGCTATGGCGTGATGGCCGCGGTGCGCGTCTACGGGCTGGGCCTTGGGCAGACGCTGCTGCGGATCGTGCTGGCGAACCTGCTGTTCGCACCGTTCCTGGCCGTCACGGTCTGGCTGATGGTGGTCAGCGGCGCATGAGCACGGCCTGCCACAACTGCGGCTCCGTGCTGACGGGACGCTGGTGTCACGATTGCGGGCAGGACAGCCGCGATCCGCTGCGCGTCCTGGCCAGCATCGTGGGCGAGTTCGCGGACGCCGCCCTATCGTGGGATTCGAAGCTGGCGCGGACGCTGAAGGCCCTGCTGTTCGAACCAGGCTTCCTTTCGAACGAGTTCGTCGCCGGCCGACGCGCGCGTTACGTCGGTCCGGTGCGGCTCTACCTCCTGGCGAGCATCGTCTACGCCGCGACCTACGCGGCGTTCGGTGGCAAAGCGTCGCTGGTCTACCTCGTGGGAGGTGGCGACCTCATCGCAGGGTTTGGCGAGATCGCGCGCCTCGAGCGCTGGCTGTCGTTCGTCCTGCTCGGACTGATGCCGCTGGCCGCCGTGATCGTGGCGGTGGTCTTCCACCGCACGGGCATCACCTTCGCCCGCCACCTCGTGTTCGTGCTGCACCTCAGCAGCGTGGCCTTGATCCTGTGGGCACTGGGATGTCCCTGCGCCTATGCGGCCGTGCATCTCGTCGGCGCGCTCGGCGAGCTCGCGGTGGTCTTGGTGGTGAACGGCGCCATCGCGTTCCACACCTACCGCGCCGCACGCGCGCACTACGGTCGCGGTGAGCTCGACACCTTCTGGCGCGTCGCGGCGTATGGGCTGACCAGTGCGCTGCTCATCCGCGCGGTCGTGCTGGGGCTCGGCCGGCTCATCGGCGGCGCCTAGGCGGGTGAGCGCGGCGGAAGGCGCCGTGCGTCGCGTGTGCCGGGTCGGCGCGCGGGATACGATGGCGCGTGGTCACCATCGACGCCTGCCGAAACTGTGAAGCCCCGCTCGCCGGCCGTTGGTGCCATGCCTGCGGTCAGGACAGCCGCGATCCGCTGCGTGACCACGCGCTGCTGGTCGGCGAGTTCCTCGACAACGTGGTCGGCTGGGATTCGCGGCTGGTGCGCACGCTGCGCTTGCTGTTCGGCTCGCCGGGTGCGCTGACCGGCGAGTTCGTCTCGGGTCGGCGTGCGCGTTACCTCGGGCCGCTGCGCCTCTACTTGATCGCGAGCGTGTTGTTCTTCGCCTGCTACGCGCTGACCCCCGACCCCGTACTGCGAACCATCGCCGGCTTAGGCGATGAGCGGGTCGGCGCCGAGCGCATCGCTTACATCGCGCGCTGGCTGCCGACGATGATGATCCTGATCCTGCCGAGCTTCGCACTGATCATCCAGCTGCTGTTCCGGTCCGCGGGCCGTGGCTTCCTCGAGCACCTGGTGTTCGTGCTGCACTTCGGCGCGCTCTGCTTCCTGGTGATCCCGGTCGGGCAACTGGTGGCCGTGACGCTGCAGCTGTTCGGCGCGGGTTGGGCCGGCGAATGGGCGCTGCTCGCGGCCCACGGCGTGAACGCTACCTATCTGTACTTGATGACGCGCCGTCACTACGGGCTCGGCGCTGGCGCCTCGGCGCTGCGCATGCTCGGTTTCTGCGCACTGATGGCGCTGCTGCTCGGCGGCGTCGCGAGCGGCGTAGCCTGGTTGCTCGAGCGCTGAATCAGGTCAAGCCGAGGTCGAAGGCCACGCGCCGCACCGTCTCGCGGGCGCGGGCCGGTTCATAGGGTTGGCGTGGCAACCGGCCCCAGACCGGGCTCGGCCAGGCCGCATCGTAGGTGTGGCGCGCGATGTGGTGCAGGTGCAGCTGCGGCACGACGTTGCCGAGCGCGGCGATGTTGAGCTTGTCGGGCTTGAACAGTTCGAGCAGCGTGGCGGCGAGCTGCGAGGACTCGCGCACCAGTTGCACCTGGTCGGCGTCGTTGAGCTCGTAGATCTCGCGGATGCCGGCGCGGCGCGGGACCAGGATCAGCCACGGCCAGCTCGCGTCGTCCATCAGCAGCACGCGGCACAGCATCAGGTCGCCGACCAGGTGGGTATCCGCCGCCAGCTGGGGGTGGAGTTCGAACACGGCGGCTCGACGCTCAGGCGAGCTTCGAGATCTCCTGCATCGCGACCGAGGCGGTCGCGAAGTCGAGCGCGCCGATCGCCCTCATGTCGCCGATCATGCGCTCGAGG
>Ga0247727_10016432_pt1 | contig 11948 bp, 13 predicted proteins | sample WisWelCaveWW1625_FD_202498 | JGI IMG/M metagenome (GOLD analysis project Ga0247727, IMG submission 202498) | Biofilm microbial communities from Wishing Well Cave, Virginia, United States - WW16-25 | ecosystem: Environmental > Aquatic > Deep subsurface > Groundwater > Cave microbial mat | place...
TCCAGATGGCGAAGGCATTGTGTCATCATAACGGGAGCATTGCCGTGTTGTTCAACCTCGCCCCACGCTGGTCAGCCGTGTGCCGTTCAACCCAAAGACCTGAGTTTGAAGAACTGTCGGCAACGTTGCGGGTCTTTGCACGCACCAAGCGGCCACAACTTCTCCAAGCCATACAAGCGCTGCTCCCCGTCATTGCCGAACAAGGCGGTGAGCAAGCGCTGCGCGAAACCGCCCGCGCCATCGTCGATACCGCCAAGTGGTGGCCGTGAGAAATAAAGCAAAAAGGATAAAAAGAGAAAACAGAAAAAAAGACAAATCAAAAATGGGGAAAGAAATTGGCAAGATGATTTAAACAAAATAAGAGGCGATGAGGAGAGAAATCAGTATCAACCATTCACAAGCTTGCATTTTACAATTCAAGTTCATCCAGTACCAGCACGTGCAACTCGGTTACACGTTTCAATTGCTTGTCATTTGTCAAAAATGCTTGGCAATTAAACTCCAATGCTGTGGCGATTTGTAAAGCGTCAGGGGTGCGCAGATTATAAACGGCGCGCAAAGTGGCTGCACGTTTTGACGTTTCGGCATCAATCGGCATCGTTTCAAAATTGGCGCTGTGCAGCAAAAGCTCGGAATACTCTTGCTGAAGCTTGGCGTCACCTTGTTTGATCGGTTGAACCAATACTTCGGTAAACGTGACGACTGAAGTAATGCCCACCAGCACGTCATTGTCGATGCGTTGAAATATCTCCGTGACCAACGCGTCATATTTGGGGGTGTTTCTCGACAAAATAAATGACCGGAGCCGTGTCCAACCCCAAATTCTTTACACCGGTCAAGGCGGCATCAAGTTTCATCATGGCCGATGATCCCATTCTTCGCGTAGTTTGTTGACATATTCCTGCGCGTCAATTCCTTCCCAGATCTCGGCGCCAAGGCCGTGTAATTCCATAATGCTGCGTTTAGGATGCTTGGCAGCATCTCGGTCCCGCGCCATTTTTCGCGCAATCAGCTCGACTAACTTGAGCTGCTCATGAGATGGCAACGGTTTAATGTGCCGTTCGTAAAGTTGTTCGATGCGCACGGTTTGCATAAGTATTCACCTTCAATGTTTGATTGTTCCTGGTTTTGTATTCATACGCATTCTTCTCTCCCAATTCCATATTTCATAAAATAGCATTTTTTCGCAACATCGCAACAAAAATTTTGCGCTCAAAAGAACTGAGTTCGAAGAACTGTCGGCAACTTTGCGTGCCTTTGCACGCACCGAGCGGCCACAGCTTCTCCAAGCTATGCAAGTGCTGCTCCCGGTCATTGCCGAGCAAGGCGGTATGCCAGCCCTGCGCGAAACCGCCCGCGCCATTGTCGATACCGCCAAGTGGTGGCCGTGAGGCAAAAACGAGAAAAAGATAAAGAAAGGAAAAGAAAAAAAGCTTTTGAACGCGGATGACGCGGATCACACGGATTTGCGCTGATTTTTTGTTTTTCCATGATGTGAAATTCCTAAAAAACTCGTATATTGTTTTGAGCAAAAATTGAAATATGCCAGTGAGCTTTCCGAACTTCAATGCTGAAGGCGATCTGCCGGTCGGCGTTTATCGTGCCTCTTTGCAAGAAGTTGTTCAGCATTTTGGCACGAACACACCGAAACGTCTGCAAGTGGCGCGTCGTCTTGAACGCATTTATAACATTGCTTCTGCGACAGGCAAGATTGCGCATTTTATCATCTTTGGGTCTTTTGTGACCGACAAACCCGATCCCAAGGATGTCGACATATTCATCATCATGGAAAACGATTTTGATGCAAACACGCTTGTCGGTGAAGCTCGGATTCTATTTGATCATTTGCGTTGTCAAGCATACTTCGGGGCGAGTGTTTTTTGGGTGAGACGAATGGCTGCGTTGGGTGGAGAGCAATCAGCGATTGAAGATTGGCAAATCAAACGAGATGGCAACAAACGAGGCATCGTGGAGGTTATATCATGATAGCAAATGACAATGAATTGCAAGTGACTTTGGAGCGCATCGCCCGCATGCAAAAGCAAGTTGCGGAGCTGCGCCGCAAAGAAACAAATCCCACCAACTACCGGATGGCCGCATCCGGCTACCTGGCCGAAATTGATCGCATGCAGCTTGAAGTGCGAGAATATCTCCAATTTCATCCTACCGATTTGTTGGAGGAAACAGAGGCCGCGCAGCTTGCCTGAGATTTGGCAAGAAAAAAGCATCAACTTGAAGAACTATCGGCAACGTTGCGGGCCTTTGCACGCACCAAGCGGCCACAACTTCTCCAAGCCATTGCGAAGCCGCTGCCCCCCGTCATTGCCGACCAAGGCGACCCGCATGGGCGGGTCCTGCGCGAAACCGGCCGCGCCATCGTCGATACCGCCAAGTGGTGGCCGTAACTCGTGACTCAACATTCATGTTGAGAAGAAACCCGGCGCGCAACATAAACGAATATAAATTGCAATGCAATGTTGACATTTTGATTCTCGTGACGTATATTGCATTTCGAAATAAAAAACTTGAACAAAACTTCAAAAGGATAAAACATGACCAGTCCCTCAACATCAACCGGCATCGGCTTCACCCTTACCGAAGAGCAAAAATTGCTGCAGCAAATGGCGCGCGAGTTCACGCGCAACGAAATTATTCCGGTGGCGAAGGAATATGACAAGAGCCACGAATTTCCGTGGCCGGTGATTCGTAAGGCCCAGGAGTTGGGCTTGACGATCATGACGATTCCAAAAGCGTATGGCGGCGCCGGGCTGTCGATGCTCGATGAGTGCATCGTTACCGAAGAACTCGCGTATGGCTGTTCAGGCATGAGCACGAGCATCACGCTCAATGGCCTGGCGGTGATGCCGTTGTTGCTGGCCGGAAACGAAGAACAAAAGCGAATTTATTGCGGCAGATTGGCCAAAGGCGAGATGGCGGCTTATTGCCTCTCCGAAGCTGCGGCCGGCTCGGACGTCGCCGCTATTCAAACCCTGGCGCGGCGCGAGGGCGATTCGTATGTCATCAACGGTTCGAAGACGTTCATCACCAACGCCTCGGTGGCGAATTGGTTTTCGGTTTTTGCCTACACCAATCCCGAAGCGAAGTATAAAGGTATGAGTTGTTTCATCGTAGATCGCAGCACGCCCGGCGTTTCCGTCGCCAAGCCGTTTGACAAAATGGGCCAGCGCGCTTCCGATACCGCTGAAGTGGTTTTTGACAACGTGCGCGTTCCTGCCGCGAATTTGATTGGCAAAGAAGGCGAGGGGTTTCTGATTGCGATGAAAGTTTTTGATCGCAGCCGAGTTCCGACCGCAATTGGCGCGGTGGGCGTCGCGCGCCGGGCACTGGAAGAGTGCGTTCAATTCGCGCGCGAACGCAAAACCATGGGCAGGCCGATTTGGCAGCATCAGGCTGTCGGACACATGATTGCCGACATGGCGATGAACGTCGAGGCTGCGCGCTTAGTGGTTTGGCAAGCCGCGGCGGCATGTGACAGCGGCCAGCCGAACACCATACAATCCGCGTTTGCCAAAGCTTTGGCTCCCGACCTCGCCATGAAAGTGTGCATCGATGCCGTGCAAGTTTTCGGCGGTTACGGGTTCATCGAAGAATATCCCGTCGCCAAGCTCATGCGCGACGTGAAAATTTTCCAGATTTATGAAGGCACCAGCCAGATTCAGCGGAACATCATTGTCAGGGAATTGTTCAAGGAGTGAAGTTTGCCATTGCGTTTTGAACAGGTTTAAGGAAAAGACTTCAAATGAAACCTGATGAACAAAAACTTCAAGAGCTGACCAAACGAATCGTCGAGGCGGCTCAGCCGTTAAAAATTATTCTTTTCGGTTCAGCTGCCCGTGGTGAGATGGGGCCGAACAGCGATTTCGATGTGCTCGTGATTATGCCCGAAGGCGTACATCGAAGAAAGACGGCGCAATTGATCTATCGCCATCTGGTTGGATTCGGCTTTGCGACAGATGTCGTCGTTGCCACCGAAAGTGATCTTCGTAAATACGGTGACAACTTCAGCTTGGTTTATTATCCAGCGCTTAGAGAAGGGAGAGAGATTTATGTCATCTGAGAAAGACGAATTAGGCTCGCCACAAGATTGGCTGGCACGTGCACGTAGCAATCTATTCTTCGGTCAGGTGGCAAAGCCGGAGGGAGTCCTTTGGGAAGAACTTTGTTTTCAACTGCAGCAATGTGTAGAAAAATCAATCAAAGCGGTTTTAGTTCAAAAGATGGTGGTTTTCCCATTTATACACAATCTCTCGAAGTTGATCACGCTTATGAAAGAGGCTGGAATTCCCTGGCCTGAGGAGTTGGATCAAGCAGCGGATTTGACGGTGTATGCAGTCGAAACACGTTATCCGGGTGAGACTCAGCCAGTGACCGAAGAAGAGTATCGCCAAGCGCTAACGATTGCCGAGCGTGTTTATGCCTGGGCTGAAGCCATTATTGCCCAATCTCATCCCTCGCCCACCACGCCATAAAATATACCGCGTCCGCGGTTCCATCCATCGTCGGCTCGTTGGTGGAATAATCGCCGAGATCGTCGTGATACACGACGAAGTCGGATTGAAATTCGGCATAAGGATCGGGGCGATGAAGCCGGATGCCGAGCAAACTTTTAAAAATGCTGCCATAAACCGGGCCGTCATTCAATCCGCCGACGATTGGCCGCTTCGTTTTGTCCGCAATCACACTGTGCGGAAATTGCGGCGTGTTCCCGCCCTCCGTCGGAATGCCGACAAAGGCGCTGATGCCCCACGGATTTCTTCCCAGCAGCCAATCGCGATGGGCGAGAATCGTTTCATGATAGCGCCTGTCGCCGGTCATTTTTTCGTAAAGCAAGCCGTGTGTGATAAAATTCACCACGAGATTATTCGAACACCAGATGAACGGCGCGGCAATGCGATAGGGATTTTTGTTGGCGCGCGCTTGCATTTTTTCCAGACTCGCGCGATAGTAACTGGCGAGCGTATCTTGAAACGCGCCATTAACGAGTGAAAATAATGCGTAATGCCCGAGATTAGCAAACGGATAAAATTCATAATGGCGCGCGGTGTCGGCGCCCATCCAAGATGTCGCGCCGATTTGCCGCGCAAAAATTTTGGCATCCGTGAGATAGTTTTTCTCGCCTGTCGCGCGAAAGAGTTCCGCCGCGCCCCATTCCATGTCATCGGCCCACGTGATTTCATAATAACGATACGGCGCGCGGCACGGCGTGCCCTCCTGACAACCCGGCTGCTCTTTGCCCATCGCATAAACTTCTTTCGCCGCCTGCAAACAGCGCGCGGCAAAATTGTTGTCCTGCAAACCATCCCGCCAGATTTGCGCCGCCATCGCCATTGCCGCGGCATAACGTCCGGCAAGATTGGCAATGCCGGTCGAAGTGTTTTGAAATTTGCCGAGTCCCTGCGGCTTGCCGTTGGCATAATAAACCACGCGATAACTTCCCGGCCCCCAGCCGTAATCTGAAACATCTTCCTGCGGCAATTCCCATCCGCTGTGGTCGCGGTCATCGGCGACTTGATGAAAGAGCAAATCCGGCGCCGGATGCATTTTCAGCATCCACTCGATTCCCCACCGTGCTTCGTCGAGAATATCCGGAATGCCGTTCGCGCCCTTCTGGCCGAGCGCGTTGAACTCGTCGCGGAATTTGCCGCGATTTTCGCGATATGAAAAAAGCAAGCGCGCCGCGGCATTGCTCGAAGTCAGCAGATAACGCAAATAGTCGCCGGCGTCGTGCCAGCCGCCGCTCACCTCGAGATACGTGCTGTCCGGCATCGGGCCGTAAGCCGCGCGCCCGTCTTTTTTGTGGCAAACGACGTCGAGAAACGGATTGTAGCCGCAGCGTTGCTGGCGCAGGTACGCGAGCAAAATTTCATGGTACGAGTCGTAAGCATTGCCGCCGATGTTAAAAGGAAGCGATTCGAATTTTGTGCCGGCGAGGCGCAATTTGAAACGGCCGGTTTTATTGAACGCGCTGAAATCGAGACGATAATGATAAGCAAAATTTCCCCACGCGCCGGCATTGGCGCCGAGTTTCACCGGCCCCCAAACGCGCTGGCCGGCGGCATCGATAATTTCATACTGTTCTTTGCCAACGTTGCGGCTGGAAAAGGCGACGGCGATTTTTGCATCGTCCGGCAAATAGCCGATTTGATTGGCGCGGAGATAAATCGTGCTTCCTGCCTGAGATGAAAGAATATTGATGGCGAGTAATATTGTTAAAAGCATCATAGGAAAAGTTCAATAATTGAATTGCAATGTACCCAACTTGTTTTGAAAAGTCAAGGTCGATTCTAAAAAGCGCTTGACTCACATCGGAAAATGAAGTATGATCTTAGACGCAGGCATGAAGCCGGCTTCTCTTGCAACTCCGGCTTTGCCCATCGCCCATGATCGTCACACACATTGAAAGAGTGCATGCGCCCTTCTTCTCTCGCCGGACATGCGGTCGAGCTGATCGAAATTTTGCAAAATGATTCCCGGCCAGCCGATCAGCTCATTGACGCATTTTTCCGCCGCCGCCGCTATCTCGGCTCGCACGATCGCCGCGAGCTGGCGGAAAGCGCATACGGCATTTTGCGGCATCTGCGACGTTTGCAATTTCACATTGGCAAAGTAAAGCCCGATACCGTCAATCATCCGGCTTGGCTCTACGCGGCTTATAAGTTGCATATTGAAAAAATTTCTCGAGAAAAATTGCAAGCTTATGCTTTGCCGCTTTCATCACCGGAGATCATCGGCCTCGCGACCTCGGACTTGACAGACCTCGGACTGCAAGACCTCGGACTGCGGACCTCATTCCCGGATTGGCTGGTGGCAAAGTTACAAAAGCAATGGGGGAAAAGCGAAACGGAACGTCTGCTGGAGGCGATGAATCAAGCGCCGCCGTTGACGATTCGCGTGAATACGCTGAAAACGACGCGCGAGAATTGTTTGCATGAATTAAGAAAGCGCGGCTACGATTGCAATCCAACTCAGCTTTCGCCTGATGGAATACATTTGGCGAAGCGCACCAATCTTTTTTCTCTTGATTTGTTTCGCGACGGCTGGTTTGAGCTGCAGGATGAAGGCAGCCAAATCATTTCATTGTTGGTTGATCCGAAACCGGCGTGGCGAGTCGCCGACGTGTGCGCCGGCGGCGGGGGAAAGACGCTGCATCTGGCGGCGCTGATGAAAAATCGCGGCGAAATTTGGGCGTTCGATGTCGCGTCGCAGCGTTTGGAAAATTTGCGCAAACGCGCGCGGCGCTGCGGCATTCACAGCGTTCGCATTCAACTTTTGCAACCGAATGAGAGCCCTCAAAATCTTCCCGGCGAAATGGACGCGATTTTGATCGATGCGCCCTGCAGCGGCACCGGCGTGCTTCGAAGGAATCCCGACGCGAAATGGAAAATCACGCCGGAGATGGTGCGCGAGATGGCGGCCAAGCAAAAGCAGATCATCAACCAATATGCGCCGTTGCTCAAACCTGGCGGGCGTTTGGTTTACGCCACGTGCAGTCTGCTCGCTGAGGAAAATGTTGAAGTGGTGCAAGCATTTCTAAATGGCCATCCGGATTTTCATCCAGCCAGCGCCGCCACTATTCTCCAACGCTATCAGCTTGCCCATCTTGCCAAAGAGCATTGTCTTCATCTTCTTCCGCACCGACATGGCACGGACGGTTTTTTTGCGGCGATACTCGATCGCGGCTCGCTGCATTGAAAAGAGACGCCAATTTTGCCGTTGACTTTCGCCTTTTCATGTATTATCTTTTGGCAGTCTTACAACGAGAAAAATTCCATGCCAACCGTTCGTGCACAAATCGACTTCGACAGCATCAAAAATCGCCCGCGACGCGTAACGCCCAAAGTCATTCGCGCCGTGTGTGACCGGATTATCGAGAAGGTCCGCCCGGAAAAGATCGTGCTTTTTGGCTCCCAGGCGAGAAATGAGGGCTCGAAAGACAGCGATCTGGATTTGTTGGTGATTATTGATACCGCCAATTCTCTTGCTCCATTGAAAAGGAGGGATCGATACGGTGAGATTTTACGTTTGTTTCGTCATAGAGGTTTTGGTTTAGACGTCATTGTGATGACGAATAAAGAGCTGGAAAAGATAATTGATGAAAATGAAGGTGAATGGAATTTAATTCTAGAAATCCTTGCCGAGGGCAAGACGCTTCATGAACAAAAAGCCCAAATTGAGTGAACACCTCCGGCAGCGAACCAAAGAATGGTTCCGGAAAGCCGAACACGAATTGAAGTTTTTGGAACACGCCCCCTTCGATGCGGAAGACCCGCCCACAGATACGGCTTGCCGCCTGGCGCACATGGCGGCAGAGTACAGCCTAAAAGCCTACCTCATGCTCAATAAGAAGAGAATCCGAAAAATACATGAATTGGATGATCTGCTTGACGATTGTATTGCTGTTCATCAGGACAAAACTTTTGAAGTTCTCCGCGATGATTGCGTTGTGTTGACGCGATATAAACTTGAGATGACTTATCCTGGTGACCATATTCCGGAAGAAGTTCCTTTGGAGGAAGCAAGAACAGCGATTGAAAAAGCCCGCCGGATTAAAAACTTCGTCATGGAAAAAGCGAAGGAACTCGGATATTGATTTTGTCTTTGCTGCGGCGAAACGTTCTTGATATCAGGATTTTTCGAGCCGTGCGGATTTTAAAAAAGCAGTGGCAGACATCCCAACAGGTTGCCTGCCACTTTTTATTTTCACCGAAAGTTGTGCGCCTTCATCCCAACTTTTTCCCCTTTTATCCTTTTTACAAGCTGTACGTGGTCTTCACATACAAAAATCTTCCATTCATGCCAAACGGGCTGGCGCCGGGATAGGGGAAAATGCCCAGGAACGAGCGGTCGAGCGTCGAGCTGATAAACAGATTGCTATCCGGGAAATTGTCGAAGAGATTCTGCGCGCCGGCGGTGATGCTGAGATTGCCGAATTTATAGCCGGCTTCCATATCCCAAACATCTTCGGCGCCGAAGGTTTGCTCGGTCCTGCCTTTGACGTAGCCGCGCTCGATGCTCTCGTACTCGCCGTAATAGTTCAAGCGCAGCAATGCATTGAACCTGCTGGCGGAGTAATTCGTCGTGAGCTTCAGATTGTTTTTCGGTTGCGCGCGCTCCAACCGCACTTTTTCCAGGTTGCCGAACAGAATCGACTCGAAGCCTTTCAATTGCGGCGGCGTGTCGAGCGTGCCGACGATTTTGTTCTGGGTATCGTTGTAGCCCAGCGAAAATTTCAGCGTTCTGGTTTCGCCAAGATTGATCCGGTAGTTGGCGGTAACGTCGGCGCCGCGCGTCTCGGTGTTGATGGCGTTGGTAAAGAACCGCGCGCCGTTGACCCCGAAGGGCGCCAGCAATGGCGTGAGGGCGCCGCCGGTGAAATTTTCAGAAAAAACGATGCGGTCATCGATATCGATCCGGTAAAAATCAACGGTAACGTTTAAATTGCTGATCGGATCGACCGCCAAGCCGGCGCTGAAATGCTTGGATTCCTCCGGCCGCAGCGGCTCAGCGCCCAACGCTTTGGCCACCGGGCTGTCAACCCGAAAGGTGCCGATCTCAAACGGCTCGACCTGGCCGGTGGCCGGATTAAGTAGGAAGTTGGTGCTGGTGGCGTTGAAATAAATCTGGCCCAAAGAAGGGGCGCGGAAGCCGGTGCTGGCGGCGACGCGGAAAACGAATTGCTCTTCCGGCTGCCAGCGCAAGGCCGCCTTGCCGTCGAGCGTGCTGCCGAAATCGTCGTAATTCTCGAAGCGTCCGGCCACGCCGACCAGAACGTTTTCGATGAGGCTGGCCTCGATGTCGGCATAAAAGGCAAAGCTGTTGCGCGAGGCGTTGACTTCGTTTTCGGGTTTGAAGCCGGGGAAAACCTGGGCGCCTGGCGTGGCCTTGCCGCCGCTGCGGTTGGGAACTTTGCCGTCGATATATGAATTGGGCTCGCCGGCGACGATTTCATAGGTTTCGCGGCGAAATTCCGCGCCGAGCGCAAAACTGAGCGGCGAGCGCAGGCCAAGATCGAATTGTTTGACAAAGTCGGCGTTGGCCAGGTATTGCGTCAAGCGAAAGCCGCCGGAATAAAATTCTTTTTGGTTCGGCGGAATCGCCGACCCCAGCGAGGTGTTGAGCGAGTTGACGATATTGAAGTCGAATTTGTTGTGGCCGATTTGCCCGCTCACGTCGTAAATCCAGCCGGAGGCCACGCCTTGCAAACCGGCGGTGGCGGAGTAATCGTCGAGGTCCGGCTCGATGGTGGGCAAAAAGCCGAGCGGATAAATTTGCGGCCAGTTGCGCCCATCGAGACCGCGGCGATAAAAACCGGCGTGTGAGCCGAAACGATGGCTGTAGCCGCCGAATGCGTAAAGCTTGCCGCTGCCGCCGCCGGAAAGCGGGAAGTTGATATTGGCGAAGGTCATCCAATCCCGCGCTTTGCTGTCGCCCCAATGATGGTTGGGTTGGGAAACCGTATTGTTCTTGGCATCGCCGGTGACGACCTGATCGCGTGGATCTCTGCCGGCGCGGTTGGTGGGATTGCGGTCGCGAAATTCTCCGGCCACGAACACCGAGCCTTTGCCGAGCGCGAAGCCATAATTCGCGCCGAGGTCGAGCAATTCACCGTCGCCAAAGCCGAGGTCGAAGGTTGGGTCGCTCTCCAACGTTTTAGAATCGTGCGTGGTCGCGCCGACTTTGGCGGAAACCGTCAGCGGCGAAACGCCGGACCGCAACGACAGGCCGATGACGCCGGCAATGGCATCGGAGCCGTATTGCGCCGCCGCTCCGTCGCGCAACACTTCGACGCGTTCGATGGCGCTGGCGGGAATTGCATTCAAGTCGACGCCGGTGGAGCCGCGGCCGACCGTGCCGTTCACGTGCACCAGCGAGCTGGTGTGGCGGCGCTTGCCATTGATGAGCACCAGAACTTGATCCGGCCCGAGGCCGCGCAAAGTCGCCGGCCGCACCGAGTCCGTGCCGTCGGCAATGCTCGGTCTCGGGAAGTTAAAGGAAGGCGCGAGATTTTGAATAATCTGGTTGGTTTCGGAAGCGCCGCTTTGCCGGATTTCAGCGATGGAAAAGACATCGACCGGCACGGCCAGTTGGTCGGCAGCCGCGTGCACGGCGCGCGAGCCGATCGTCACCAGGCCCGACAATTCGATGACGCCTTCTTCAAGCGAAAAGTCCAACGTGACCTCTTCGTCCGCCCGAACGCGAACCGTGGCGGTTTTGGTTTGATAGCCGATAACCTGGGTGCGAACCGCGTAGGTTCCGGACGGAACGTTTCTAATGACGTACTCGCCATTGGCGTTCGCCGAAGCGCCCATGGTCGTGCCGGTGATCACCACCTGAGCGTTGGGAATGCCCTCGCCGGTGGTTGTGGTCACCTTGCCTTTAATCGTGCCGCCCGCGGCCATGGCCGAGCCGGCAGCGAACGAGCTGATCGTAACGAGCACGATCAAACTGCGCATGAATCGCATAGCTCCTCCTACGTTAGTTAGGAATGATTGATGGGTTTTTGTACGGCTTGGTGAGGTTAAATTTATGTCAAATTTCAAACAAAAGCAAGCTTTAGATTTTGGCCGTTGACTTTTGCCTTTTCTTATATTATCTTTCCGCAGTCAAACGGTATCTTGATTTAGAAATCCACAACCCGGACGAGCCGGAACCAAACAGGAAAAAGCTTTTGGTATCCGGATTTTACGAATCGCCCGGATTAAAAATCTAGGGTAAAGCGCTTTATGACCGAAAAGCCCAAGTTGAGTGAGCATGTTCGTCAGCAATTTCACTTGCGCCGATAATCCGCAAGCAACAAATTAACCCGCGGCGACAGCCGCACATTTTGAAAGGAGAAGGGTGTTATGAGAACCTCAATTCATGTCGCTTTGTTTGCCCTGGTCCTATCCTTTGCACTGCTCTCCTGCGCCAAGCCCGAGGAGTTCGAT
>Ga0247727_10016433_pt1 | contig 11948 bp, 11 predicted proteins | sample WisWelCaveWW1625_FD_202498 | JGI IMG/M metagenome (GOLD analysis project Ga0247727, IMG submission 202498) | Biofilm microbial communities from Wishing Well Cave, Virginia, United States - WW16-25 | ecosystem: Environmental > Aquatic > Deep subsurface > Groundwater > Cave microbial mat | place...
TCCATGTTCCATTCCGTGAGCGGGATCACAAGTAGGCAGATTCCGACGAAGGGCTCAAGCCTTTCCGGCAGATCCAGGTTCACTTGCGGAGAAACGCCCGGGGCGGCCCGCCCCGCCGCCCCCGTGCTCGCGCAGCGCGGCGTGGACTTCAGTGCGGCTTGTGGCCGACGTCGGGCTCGCGCTCGGCGGTGAGGCGGACCAGGCCCAGGCCCTTCACCGTCGCGCAGGCGTCGAGCTGTTCGCCCGAGCAAGGGACGTCGCCGGTGAGCAGCACGCGCACCGGGCCGCCTTTCGAGGGCGGGAGCGGAGCGTCGCCCAGGCGGTAGACGAGCAGGGCGCGCTCGAGCAGGGGCGAGAGCGGCACCGAGATGGCGAACTTCCCGTCGGCCGAGGCGAGCGTGGCGAAGCGGGCCCGCGGGGAGGGCGCGACCAGGGCGTGCAGCCACACCGCGCCCCCCTCGCGGCCGGCGACCACCTGGGAGACGTCGTCGACCTGCCCGGGGGCCTCTCGCAGCTCCTCGAAAGACAGCTCGCGCGCCTCGCGCGTCTCGCCTTCGATCCTCAGAACATCGACTCCTTCCTGCGCGCCGCGGCGGCGTTCACCTCGGCCAGGTCGTCGGGGCGCCCTTCCATGGCGGCGTAGAAGGCCTCGCGGTCGAGGCGGAGCACGCGCACGCCGCCCGGCGCCGTCACGCGGGCGGTGTGCGGGGCGTCCTCGATCACCGACCAGTCGCCGAGGTAGTCGGCCGGCTTGAGCGCGACCGTGGCCGGATCGTTTCCCGGCGGCAGGTGCAGCAGGGCTTCCCCGGAGCGGATGACGTAGAAGGCATCGGCCTCGACGCCCTCCTCGGCCAGCACGGCACCGGGCGGCAGATCGATGGCCTCGAAATGGTCGGCGAGGAGCTGCCGCGCCTCGGACGAGATGTGGCGGAAGAGATCGATGGCGTAGAGCCGGGCCACCAGGACGTGGCGCCGCCAGGCCAATTCGAGCGCGGCGCGGGTCGAGGGAAGGTCGTCGAGCCGGCCGGCCACCGTGGCGCGCTCGAGGACCAGGAGCTGAGCGCGCGTCGCCGCCCGGAGCGTGGCGGGGGCGGTCCCATCGCTGGAGAGGGCCTCCTCGCCGAAGACGCTCCCGGGCGAGAGCGAGCAGAGCGGCGAGGCGTCTAGCAGCACCTCGATCGCGCCGTTCTCCACCACCACCATCCCGGGGAACGGCTGCCCGCGGACGGCGAACGTCTGCCCCGGCTTCAGGTCGTGGGCGCGGACCAGCCCGGCCAGCAGCGCCAGCTCGTCGTCGGGGATGCCCTGCAAGACGATCGCGTTGCGGAGGGAGGAGGCGCGGTCGACCATGGGGGGCGAAGAGTAACCCAGATCGAGCGGCGCTTGCGGCCGGGCTACAGCAGGCTCTCGAAACGGATGGCGCGGGCGGACAGGATCTCCTCCGCCGCGCGCACGCCGTGGTGCTGCGCCTCCTCGAAGAGCGCGAGGCCGGAGAGGTCGGCGTGGGCGAAGTGGACGCGGCCGCGGGGTCCGAGCGCAGCGCGGCGGGCGGGGGAGGTGAACAGCCCCGGCGAGGGGCGGACCATCGCGTGGCCCCACTTCCAGGCGTCGATGCGCTCGATGCAGTCGGTCAGGTCGGGATGCGCGCGCGACAGATCGGCGATCACGGCCTGGCAGATCTGGGCGTGCGTCAGCGAGAGCAGCTTCTTGCGCCCGAGCGCCGGGACGTGGTCCAGCATCGGCAGGTAATACGTCCAGACGCTGCGCCCGGGCGGCAGGTCTTGCTGGTGCGTGGCCACCACGTAGCCGAGCGACGGGCTGTCGTAGAGCACGTTGTCCCACGCCTGCGGGAAGCCGCGCGACAGCGGCGGGCGCGACAAGGTGAGGTTCACCGCCAGCCACGAGCCGGTCTGGAAGATCGGGTCGGGCTGTTCGCCCAGAAGGCGCGAGGCGAAGCCGCGGGGGACGGCGAGGATCACGTGGTCGGCGCGCAGGGCCTCGACCTTGCCCGTGCGTGGCTCGAAGCAATGGACGACGCCGCCGGAGACGCGGGTGACGGCCACGCCGGGGCGCACCCGCGGCCCCGCGGCGCGGGCGAGGTGCGCCACCAGCCGCGCATTCCCTTCCGGCCAGGTCATCACTTCCTGCGTTCGCCCCGATACCTGCCGCGAGGCGAAGTAATGGATGGCCGCCCAGGCGCTGGTCTGCTCCAGCGTCGCGCCGAAATCATCGCGGCAGGCATATCCGACATACCAGCGCAACCGGGGCGACGAATACCCGCGCGCGCGCATCCAGGCGTCGATCGTGAGCCGATCGAGATCGGCGACGTCCTCCGATCCGTGCGCGGCCGGCACCGCGAACACCCGCCGCCCGCGCGCATCGCGCTCTTCGGAGAAGCGGCGCATCTCCGCCTTGAACGCCGCCAGTTGCCGCTCGTCGTCGGCGGAGGCGCCCGCGTGTGGATAGAGCCCCTCTTCCCAGCGCCCGAAGGCGAAGACGCGCTCTTGCGGCGCGCGGCAGAGCGCGGCCTCGTCGAACTCCAGGGAGCCATCGGGCCGGCGCGCGGCGGCGCCCATCTCCACCAGCAGTTCGACCACGGCGCGCGCGTGGGGGAGCGGGCAGGGCAGATAGTGCGCGCCCCAGGGATACGCGGAGACGGAATTGCCGCCGCCGCGCGACGTCCCGCCGGGGACGGAATCCAGCTCCAGCAATTCGAAATCGCTGACGCCGGAGCGGATCAATCGCCATGCGGCCGACAATCCCGCGATTCCGCCGCCGACGATGACGATGGGTACGCGCCGCGACGGTCCCGAGGGGGAAAAGCCGTCGCGGATGCGATGCCCGAGCGAATCGTCGGCGCCGAGGATGGACCCCTCGAACGACCGCGCCGCCGGCCGCGTCCGCTCGCAGGCGGAAGCGGCGGCGGCGCCGAGGATCCATTCCAGCAGCTCCCGCCGCTTCAGCGATTCGCCCTCGTCGAGAGCGCCTCGACCACCAGCGACAGCGGCTCGCCCGCGCGCGACGCGTTCGGGGCCATCGACCTCCAGTTCGCGGGCATGGGCCCGGTGGCATCCCAGGTGCCGGCGCTGGCCACCATCGTGCCCGTCTCCACCGAGGAGCGCGCCTTGGTGCCTGCCGGCGCGTTCCAGAGGAAGTCGGGGTGCGCGTTCTGGTACCACTCGCCGCCGATGATGTTCCCCTGCGCGTCCAACTCCACGTCGTAGAAGTAGCGCGCGCCCGAGGTCAGGTCGTTGGCCGGCGAGTTGGTCGCGGAGTGGCTGGGCTGCACCTCGACCACCCACTGCACGTCCATGGCGATGCCGACGAAGTGCGTGGCCGCCGGGTTGTTGCGGAACGCCTTGAACCGGTCCTTGGTGAAGGCCGCCTTCGCCACCGTCGCGTCCTGCAGCGAGTTGGCGTACTGCCACCGCTGCGGATTGAAGTAGCTGTACTTGTACGAATAGACGGGCTGGTTCCAGACCTCGTAGTCGAAGGTGGCGTCGATGACGAAGCTGCGCTTCGCGACGCCGATCTGGTTCACGATCGCCAGGTGCCAGGTGCCGGGGTTGGTGTCGCGGCACTCGGCGGCCTGCACGCGGCCGGTGGCGGGATCCTGGGGCGGCTTCTCGACGTTGCAGCGGCCGCCGATGAACCTCGTGGTCGGGTGCGTCTCGGCCCAGAGCAAGGAGCCGAGCGCGCGGATGTCGGCCGGGTAGAAGGGGATGTCGAACCGGCCGTCGGCCGACTTGACGTTGATGGTCTTCTTCGCCCGCGGCAGGTTGTAGGCCGCCGGCGCCCAGCCGTGGCAGATGCCCATCCAGGTCTCGACCTTTTTGCTGGGCGACCAGTAGGCGGCGCCTTCGTTGAGCTGGTGCCTGGTCAGCGTCCAGGCGCCGTCGCCGACGATCAGGTCGTACTTCTCGGCGGGCGAGAGGTCGCCGACGTTGGCCTGGGTGATGTTCTTGCCCAGCTTCAGCTTCATCGCGTCGGTGATCTTCTTCCAGTCCTGGCCGCCGATGAGCGAGCGCATCGACACATCGGAGTAGCGCTTGGCGGTCACGCCGGAGTAGATGGCCCAGTAGTCGTCGGACCAGGGCGTCTCGGCCAGCTTGGCCGTGCGGAGGCCGCGCTGCTCAATCTGCGGCAGCGTCCTCACCTCGAACTTGTCGACCAGGGCCTGCGCCTGATCGCGGGCGCCGGGGGCCTCGCGGCCCTTGGGGAACCACTTCATCTTGCGCACGCGCAGCGCGTGCTTGAACTTGGCCGACCAGCCGAAGTGGGAGAACTTCTTCAGGAACTGGAACGGGTGCCACTTCTTCGCCTTGTGCTTGGGCACCTGGCGGTTCATGAACTTCGGCGTGTTCTTGCGGAAGGCGTCGAGGTCCTTCTGGATCTTCGCCTTCTGGTGGTGTTCATCGATGTGGCCGGCGCGGGCCGGGACGGCCAGGCCGAGCGCGACTGCGGCGACGATCACGAATCGGTGCATCATGTGCGGCTCCTCCTTGGGGGGCGACAGGCGGCCCACCTATATCAATTCCAGCGCCGCCATTCACCTTCGTAGTACTGGACCAGCACCTGGTTGTTGAGCCGGTTGGTCTCCACCGGCAGGCGCGCCAGGTCCGGGCCCAGCACGAAGAGCGAGGCGATGTTCTCGTCGGAGAGGAAGCGCAGCCCCGGCAGCGTCCGCGCGGGCACCGGGAAGGGCTCGGCGGCGGCCAGCATGAACCCCCATTCGCCGAACGAGGGCACGAAGGCGTGATAGGGCCGCACCGCGAAGCCGGCGTCGCGCAGCGTGCGCTCGATGCACCAGAACGAGCGCCGGGAGAAGAGCGGCGAGGTGCTCTGGATCCCCACCGCCGCTCCGGGCGCCAGGCGGGCGCGGAGCAATCGATAGAAGCGCGTCGTGTACAGCTTGCCGAGCGAGAAGTTGTTGGGGTCGGGGAAGTCGACGATCACGGCATCGAACTTCTCCGCCGATTTCCCCAGCCAGGCCATCGCGTCGGCGTTGACGATGCGGACCCGCGGGTCGGCCAGGGCGCCGCGGTTCAGCTCGCGCACCGCCGGGACGCGCAGCGCCAGCTCGGTCATGGCGGGATCGATATCGACCAGCACGACGCGCTTCACCTCCGGGTAGCGGAGTATCTCGCGCACCGCCAGGCCGTCGCCGCCGCCCAGGACCAGCACGTTCTCCCGCCGTGTCGCCGTGCTCATCGCCGGGTGCACCAGCGCCTCGTGGTAGCGGTACTCGTCGGCGCTGGAGAACTGGAGGTTGCCGTCGAGGAAGAGCTGGAAGCTGGCGCGCCCGTGCGTGAGCACGATGCGCTGGTAGGCCGACTGGCGGGTGAAGACGATCGGGTCGCTGAACAGGCCCTCCTCGGCGAGCATGGTCAGCCGCTCGGCGCCGGCGAGCCCCGCGAAGAGCAGGGCCAGGGTCGCGCCGCAGCGGACCCGGGCGCCCCGGACGCGGCCCGACAGCTCGGCCTGCAGGATCCAGGTGCTCCACAGCCCGACGACGGCGTTGATGGCGCCGAAGACCAGCGAGGTGCGGACCAGCCCCAGCCGCGGCACCAGCAGCACCGGGAAGAGCACCGAGGCGAAGAGCGCGCCGATGTAGTCGAACGAGAGCACGCGCGCGACCAGCTCCTTGAAGTCGAGGCGCCGGCGGAGGATGCGCAAGAGCAGCGGGATCTCCAGCCCCACCAGCGTGCCGATGGCGATGACCAGCGCGTAGAGGGCGGGCCGGAAGAAGTGCAGGTGCCCGAACGCCACGAAGAGCGCCGGCGCGGAGAAGCCGCCGATCAGCGCCACCGCGATCTCCGTCTCCACGAACACCCGCGCGGCCCGCTCGTCCACCACGTAGCGCGACAGCCAGGCCCCCAGCCCCATGGCCGAGAGATAGGCGCCGATCACCGTGGAGAACTGCGTGACCGAATCGCCCAGCACGTACGAGGCGAGCGCCCCGGCCACCAGCTCGTAGACCAGCCCGCAGGCGGAGATGAGGAAGACGACAGTGAAGGGCGCCATGGTGGAGTCGACAGTCGACAGTCGACAGTCGACAGTTTCTTCTTCCCCACTGTCGACTGTCGACTGTTGACTGTCGACTGTTGTCTCAACTCGCGATGGCCGCCGCGATGATGATCGACAGCCCGATCATCATCGAGCCCATCAGGACGCCGACGGCGGTGTTGTCGTCCTCGGACAGCTCCTTGGTGATCGAGAAGGGCATCAGCTTCTCCATCAGCTTGTAGGCGACGATGAAGACCACGATGCCGACGGCGGCGTAGGCGACGGTGGCGACGATGTGGCGCGGGTCGAGCATCACTTCCCTCCGTGGTAGCCGGTGTGCCAGAAGTGGTAGCTGCGGTATCCGCCGGGCGAGCTGCGGACGCTGGCGGGGACGGGCGGATGGCGCCGCGAGGGCTCGGTGAGCGCCCAGCCGCGCAGCTCGGCCCAGGCCACCAGCGAGAGCAGCGCGGCGGTGACGATGGCGAACTTCATTCGTCCTCCTCGTCGTCCGTGTCGCTCTGCTCCCAGCGGCGCCGCTCGAAGCTGGCGGAGAGCAGGCCGAGGACCAGCGGCACCGGGATGAGGGCGAGAAGGCCCAGCAGCATGGGTCCGTAGACGAAGACGCCGCGCTTGACGCGGATGCTGGCGTTGGGCGGCACCAGCTGCCTCGAGCCCGGGTCGAGCGAGACGTCGACGCGCAAGAGGTAGCGGCCGCGCGGGACCGAGCCCAGCACCGCGGAGCGCGCACGGCTGCCCTCGCTCCAGTGTTCGCCCTCGTCAATGCCCTCGAAGCGCGACAGCTCGAACCCCAGCGAGCGCGCGTCGCCGTTGTCCTCGTTGATGAGCGCCAGGTCGAGGGCCACCCAGGACTGGTTGAGCGGCGCCTCGGCGACGATCTCCAGGGACTGCATCTCGCCGGCCAGCTCGAAGGGCGGCGAGATGGTGGTGCCTTCGGCCGGCAGCGGCACGTCGAACGACGCCACCACCTGGTGCGGCAGCGCCCCGGCGAGGAAGAACGAGCCGAGGATGAGGAGCGCCGCGCCGGCCCACGCCCACCTCGAGGCCTGGCGCTTCATCGGCAGCCACCGGTTCGGCTGCGCCATGCCGACGCCGATGGGCCGGGGTGGCACGCCGGGCAGCTTGAAGGCCGCCCAGACCTCCTCGGGAGGCAGCCATTCGCCGCGCGCCCAGTTGACCTCGCCCTTCTCCTCCTCGGCGGAGAGCGCCTTGGGAGGCGCGGTGTAGTCGCGGACGTTCTGCGTCTCCTCGATGCGCGCCTGCCAGCTCAGCTCGCCCTGGATGTCCTCGTAGTGCGCGGTGGCGGTCTGGAAGTGGCGGTAGAGGTCGCCGCCGGAGCGGATGCCGCCGCTCTCCTCTTCCACCTGCCCGCCGGGGATGGGCACGAGCGAGGTCCAGTGGCCGTCGTATTCGGAGAGCCAGGCGTAGCCCTTGCTCCCCCAGAGCTGCCATTCGCTCCAGCGGTACTTCACCTCGCCGTATTGGACGTAGCGGCGCAGATAGCCGAGCACCTCGACGTTCTCGCCGCGCAGGACGCCCTTGGCGCCCAAGGGAAGGATGGGCTCGGTGCGCTCGCCCAGCTTGCCGACGATGCCGAGCGCGCCCTCGTGGACGTCGAGGAGCGAGCGGCAGCTCCCGCAGGCGGCGGTGGCGCTCTCGGGGCCTTTGAGCGGGACCGGCGCCCCGCAGCCCGGGCAGGCCAGGGCGCGGCCCTCGGGGCCCGCCTCCGCCGGCGCCCGGCCCCGCGAGGCGATGGCGGCCGCCAGCCCGGCCTCGCCGTAGTCGAGCTTGCGGCCCACGAACAGCTCCGGTTCCTGGCCCGAGTAGTCGATGGTGGCGAACTCGCCCGAGCCGCCGCTCAGGTCGGCGAAGCGATAGGTCGCCCCCACCTCGGGCTGGAAGGGCAGCTCGCCGTCGGCGGAAACGAAGCGCGCCTCGCCCACCTCGTCGACCGTCATGTGGCGCACGCGCGTGCCGGGCCGGAGCGACTCGAAGGGCGGGAGCGCCGGGTTCTTGCCGAAGCGCCGGGTGGCGTAGAGGCCCCCGCGCGCCTCGGCCAGCCAGCCGTCGCCGCCGTCGGCGAAGGACAGGTACCACTCGTCCCAGGCGGCCGCGCCCTGATCGATCTGGAGGCGGCCCACGATCTGGAACGCCTTGCCGTCGATCTTGCCCGCGTCGCCGATCCCCAGCCGCGTCGCGGTCGACACCAGGTCGGGGATCTTGCCGATGAGCGCCACCTCGACGCCCTTGCGCGCCACCGCCGCGCGGCAGTGGCCGCATACCGCCGCCAGGCTCTGGCCGCCGCCGAAGCGCAGCGGCGCTCCGCACTGCGGGCAGGCGGCGGCGACGCCGGTCAAGCCTCTTCTCCGCGCTCGACGCTCCGCACCTGGACGCGCCGCGCCCCCAGCGCCTCGCGCAGCCGGGCGGCGAAGTCCCAGGCGGGGCGCGGCTTGCAGCAGTAGAGGTTGAGCGAGGCGTACCCCGTCTCGGGGAAGGTGTGGCAGGCGAGGTGCGATTCGGCCAGCAGCAAGAGACCGCTCAATCCGGCCGGGCCGGGGAACACGTGCCAGAGCGGTTCGGCCACCGGGGTTAGACGCAGCTCCTGCACGGCGCGCGCGAACAGGCCGCGCAGCGCCTCCTCGGAGCGCAGCGCCTCCGGGTCGCAGCCGAAGGCGTCGACGATCCACTCGATGCCGTTCACGGCAGCTTCGTACCGCACTTGGCGCAGAAAGTGGCGTCGGACGCTGCCTCCGTCTTGCACTGCGGGCAGGCGCGTCTCTGCGCGGCGCCGCAGTGCTTGCAGAACGCCGACCCGGTCTCGATCGACTTCTTGCAGGAGACGCAAGCCGCCTGCGGCTGCTGTTGCGGCAGCGCCTGCGCCATCTGCTGGCCCATGGCGACGCCGACGCCCAGCCCCAGGCCGGCGCCCGCCAGCCCGCCGCTCTTCGCCGCCTCGGGGATGGCCTGCGCCGCCTGATACTGCGCGTAGCGGCCCAGGTCGCCGACGATGCCCATCGACTGCTTCTCGTGGAGCGCCTTCTGCAGCGGCTCGGGGAGCGTCACGCTCTGGATGACGAAGCTGTCGAGCGAAAGGCCCAGCTCGGCGAAGCGCGGCGCGAGCTGTTCCTTCATGGTCGCCGAGAGCGCCGACTGGTTGGCCGCCATGTCGAGGAACGGCAGCCCGCTGGCGGCGAACGCGCCCGGCACGGCGCCGGCGACCACGCCCACGAGCTGGCCGGCGAGGTCGTCGGTGCCGAAGACGGCGCGCGTCCCGGAGATCTTGCGGTGGAAGCTGGGCGCGTCGGCGAGGTGGTAGCTGAAGAGGCCGAACATGCGGATCTGGACCGAGCCGAACTCCTTGTCGCGCAGCGTGATGGGCTGCGGCGTGCCCCAGCGCTGGTCGAGCTTCTCTCGCAGTGAATAGAAGTACACCTCGGACTTGAACGGGCTCTTGAACCCGTAGGGCCAGCTCTGCAGCTTGGTGAGGATGGGGAGGTTCTCGGTCTCCAGCGTGTGCAGCCCCGGCTTGAACTGATCGGCCGGCTGCCCCTGGTCGACCAGCAGCGCGGTCTGCGACTCGCGCACCGTCAGCTTCGCCCCGTTCTTGATCTCGTTGCCCTCGACGGGGAAGCGCCAGGCGAGCACGTCGTCGCTCGACTCGGTCCACTCGATGACGTCGATTGCCTGCCCCTTGATCGCGTTCCAGAGTCCCATGGCGCGAGACTCTAGCGGATGTCGGCCGTTTCCGCTTTCGAAATGGCGTGCTATCCAGTCGCGCGCCATGCGCCGCCCCCTGCCTGGCCTTTTGCTGTTCGCCGCGCTCGCCTGCGGGCGCAATCAGCTTGCGCCGGTGCCGGGGGACGACGGCGGGATCGACGGCGGCGACGCGGGCGCGCCGGACGCGGGAACGCCGGACGCCGGCCTCCCCGATGCCGGCACGCCGGACGCGGGAACTCCGGACGCCGGGCCCGAGTGGCAGACGGCGCGGGTGGCCCTCCACTTCCACTCCGCCAACAGCCACGACGCCTGCGACGGCTCGTCCGACAACGGCCCGCCCTTCGATCAGAACTGCGTCGCGCAGATGAAGGCGGCGGTCTGCGCCTCGCGGCTCGACGCCGTGCTGCTCACCGATCACCCGCGCTTCATGGACTCGCAGACGTTCGAGGCCGACCTGCTCTACGACCCGGCGGCGGGCGAGACGCTGGTCGCGGGGCCGGCCAACCGGCTCGCCTGCGGGACCATGCTGGCGGTGGGTTACGAGGGCACGCACACCATGCCGCTGGGCCTGCGGCGGCACCTCTTCGACCACGATCTCTACCGGGTGCACACCGACTTCCAGACCTCGATCGGCGAGCAGCGGCGGCTCCTGGCCGAGGTGCACGCGGCCGGCGGCATCTACTTCGTCGCCCACAGCGAGGAGCCGGACATGCCGGCCTCGCTGCTCCAGGCGCTCGAGACCGACGGGATGGAGTGGTACAACGTCCACGGCAACATCCTCCAGCTCTACAAGGGCGACCGCATCGGCGAGGGCGTGGACATCGGCGCCGTGCGGAACCTGATCGATTCGCTCAAGGGGCTGGAGCCGTTCCTCTACGGATCGCAAGGCGCGAACCGGCCGCACCCCGACCTCGCGTACCTGGTGCTGCTCGAGGCCGGCTTCCCCCGCTCCGGCCTGGAGAAGTGGCACGACGTCCTGGGCGCGCGCTTCGTCGCCGGCGGCCTGGGCAACGACGTGCACCAGAACGTCTCGGTGAACCCGGTCTGCAAGGCAGCGACGGCCGAGGCGGCCTGCCGGGCGGTGGCGGCGGCGTATCCCAACGTGCTCTCCGCGCTCATCGCCGGCGGGCCGCTCCTCCTCAACGACGGCGAGCGCATCGACTCCTACGGGCGCATCACGCGCTGGCTGCACAACCGGGCACTGGTGAGGGAGAAGACCATGCCCGAGATCGTGGCGGCCATGGGCTCGGGGCGGAGCTACGGCATCTGGGCGGTGTTCGGCGAGCCGGGCCCGTTCGCGTTCTGGGCCGAGTCGGGGACAACGCGAGTGGAGATGGGCGGCCGCGCGCCCGCCGCCGGGGCCACGCTGCGCGCGCGGCTGCCCGATGCGCCGCGGCCCGAGCTGGGAGCGAACTGGACCGCGCAGGACGCGGCCCGCGCCGGGCTGCGCGCGCTCCTCTGGCGGACCACCGGCGGCGGCAAGGAGCTGATCGGCACGTTCACCACCTTCGGCGCCGGCGTTTCGGTGGCGGCGCCGGGCCCCGGCAAATACTCGCTGGAGATCTCGCTCGTGCCCCGCCACCTCGAGGTTCCGCTGGGCAAGGCCAGCGCCCTGGCCGGCTCCGAATACCGCTGGATCATCAGCAACGCCGTCGTCCTGGAGTGACGCCTACAAAGGAAGCCGCAATGAAGAGGTTCTTCACCGCCATCGCCGTCGCCGCCGCGCTGCTCCCCGCCACCGTCGGTTGCTACGGGAAGTTCGGGCTGACCACCAAGCTGTGGACCTGGAACGGCACCATGGGGAACAAGTGGCTGAACTGGATCGTCTTCCTCGGCCTCACCATCATCCCCGTCTACTTCCTGGCCGGGTTGGGGGACATGCTCATCCTCAACTCCGTCGAGTTCTGGACCGGCTCGAACCCGATGTCGATGAAGGAGGGCGAGACCAAGGAGAAGGTGGTGGTGATCGAGGGCAAGCAGGTGAAGATGACGCTGCTCGATCGCGGCGCGCGCATGCGCATCGAGGCCCAGGGCTCCCCGGCCATCGAGTTCCGCGCCGGCGAGGGCTACAGCGAGGCCGTCGACGCCCAGGGCATGGTGCTGGGCCGCGTCGAGTCGACCGAAGACGGGCTGCGCGTGGTCGACGGCATGGGCAAGGGCCGGGTCGTACCCTGGGCGCGCGTCGAGCGCATCGCCGAGGCAGTGCG
>Ga0247727_10016434_pt1 | contig 11948 bp, 7 predicted proteins | sample WisWelCaveWW1625_FD_202498 | JGI IMG/M metagenome (GOLD analysis project Ga0247727, IMG submission 202498) | Biofilm microbial communities from Wishing Well Cave, Virginia, United States - WW16-25 | ecosystem: Environmental > Aquatic > Deep subsurface > Groundwater > Cave microbial mat | place...
CAACATAAGAATGGGCATGCGCAGTCGGGGATCAGGGGGCAGGTTTCAGGGGTCAGAGCCGCCGCCCTGTCTACTGCCCCTGAAACCTGGTCCCTGAAACCTGGTCCCTGAAACCTGGCCCCTGCCTACTGCCTATTGCCCCCTTTTCAGCAGCCGAGCGGCCATCGGGGCGAAATAGGTGAGGATGCCGTCGGCGCCGGCGCGCTTGAAAGCGACCAGGCTCTCCAAGATCACCTTGTCGCGATCGAGCCAGCCGTTCTGGGCCGCCGCGGTGAGCATCGAATACTCGCCCGACACCTGGTAGACGAAAGTCGGCATCCCGAACGCGTCTTTTACGCGCCGCACAATGTCGAGATAGGGCATGCCTGGCTTCACCATCACCATGTCGGCGCCCTCGGCGATATCAAGCTCCACCTCGCGCAGCGCCTCGTCGGAGTTGGCGGGGTCCATCTGGTAGGTGCGCTTGTCGCCGACGAGGGTAGCCGAGGAGCCCACGGCATCGCGGAAGGGGCCGTAGAACGCGGAGGCGTACTTGGCCGCATAGGCCATGATCTGCATGTTGGCGTATCCGGCCGCCTCGAGCGCCTTGCGGATGGCGCCGACACGCCCGTCCATCATGTCGGACGGCGCAATGATGTCGCAGCCGGCCTCGGCCTGCACCAGGGCCTGGCGCACCAGGGCTTCGAGGGTGGCGTCGTTGACGATCTCGTCGTCGCGCATCAGCCCGTCATGGCCGTGGCTGGTGTAAGGGTCGAGCGCTACATCGAGCAGCACGCCCACATCGAGCCCGGCCTTGCGGATGGCGCGGGTGGCGCGGCAGACGAGGTTGTCGGCGTTGAAGGCCTCGCGTCCATCATCGGTGCGCAGCTTCGGGTCCGTGTAGGGAAAGAGGGCGATGGCCGGAATGCCGAGTTCGACGGCCTCTTTGGCAGCTGCGACCGCCAGATCGATGCTCAGGCGATCGACACCAGGCATAGATTCAACCGGCACCTTCGTGGCGCGGCCTTCGACGAGGAAGATCGGCCAGATCAGGTCGGCGGGGGTGAGCACGTTCTCCGCCACCAGCCGCCGCGACCACCCGGTGCGCCGGTTGCGGCGCAAGCGCACGGTGGGGAAAGAGCCTGCCCCGGAATCTTCCGGTGCAGGCTTCGCGGCGGACTCTGCAGATGTCGGTCGGTGCTGCGCAAGAGGCTTCATTTGCACACCCTTGCAGTTGGAGCCGGCCACATCGCGCCGGCAGCGCCACCTTCTCGCGCGCAGGGCTCCAAGGCAAGGCGGCAAGGCCGCGCGGGACCGATGGCGTCAGGGACCGCGCTGTAAGTCTCCGCTCCGCGGGCGAGAAGGGACCTCCAGCGCAGTTAGAATGCGCAGCCGAAGCTGGACATCCCCATCATTCGCAGATGGTCGCGCTCTTGCGCTCGGCCATGTCGAGATGGAAATGGTTCCTGTGCGCCTTGTTGGCCTCGGGGCCCAGCACGGTCGCAAAGATCCGGCAGGCGGCCCGGTGGGCGGCGTGCAGGAAGAGCGTTTTGCCGTTTGCCACCCCGGGTGGCGGCGCGTCAGCCGGCTTCGGCCCGCCAACGCGACTCGGCGGTGCCCAGCCAAGTCCCGTCGTGAGGCCCGATGGCGGCTCGCCGATGATCATGCCGGGAAACTCGAACGCGATGCCGGGGGGCTGAACGACGGAGGGTGCGATCCGCTGCGGAACCTTGTTGTCCTGCCTAGCCACAGGCCCGCCTTGCTTCTTCTCGGCACCGGCTTGGGCCGCGACGGCCCGAGCGGCGATGTCCCGCGCGATCGGTCCCCAGTCGGCGATAACCATTGCGGTTTGGCCCTGGGCCGTCAGGAATGCGCCAATATCGAGCGCATTGACGCGCCCGTGCTCGCTCAAACGGCTGTTCGCCCGCCCATAGGCCGTGCGACACGAGAAGGAACTCATGGTAGCAACACCGACGATGGGAGCCCCAAGATGCTTGCGCGCCAGGGGTTGCACCTCCCGCTCCAGCCAACGGTGGAGCGCCGCGATCATGTCGCAGGTGAGCATCGGGGGCGGCGAAAACGCGATTTGCGGGCTGCTGCCGATGCTGAAGAGCTGCATGGGCGCGGGCGCTCCGCATTCAGTACCTTCGCGAACAGGCGTGAGCGGTATGGCCACGACATCGAGGCCTTTGAGCAGCTCTGTGCAACGAGCGCGCGCCTGTTCGATTTCACCGGGGGACCACGCGGGAGTTGCGGCTGCCGGGGTCTCGCCCAATTTGTCTTGCGGCAGGATCCTGGGCCACATGCTTTGGGACTTTTGGGCCGGCGTCGGCAATTTGCCGGCATCGGCGATAGGCGTCGATTGCTGCGCCAGGGCAACCGGCGCGGTGGCAAGCGCCCACAAAACTGCGGTCGCCGCCCAGCGTGTGATAAGCATCGGCAAGTACCCCATCCCTCAACCAGAGACCCCTCCGCGACGCCCAAACGAATCAGGATCTCGAACCAGCTGACTCAGCTATCATGCGTTAGCGAAATTGTGGCGTTCGCGAGAATCCTCCCCGCAGCGAGACGGGCGCCGGGACAAACCTGTGGAAGAGAAGGGCGTGATAGGGCAAGACACAGCCGGAAGGCAGCACGCATCCGCGCCGAGTAGCGATCTCGTGGCAGGCATCGAGGGCGCCGCCGGGATCATCACGCTCAACCGGCCGCGTACGCTTAACGCGTTGACCTCGGTCATGCGCGCTGAGATCAGCGAGGCATTCGCGGCCTGGAGCCGCGACCCCGGGGTTTACGCGGTGTTCATTGTGTCGGCAACCGAGCGAGCCTTTTGCGCCGGCGGCGACGTGCGCGAGATGGTGGAGTGCGGCAGAAACCACCCCGATGAAGCGCGCCGGCTGCTGGCGGCGGAATATTCGCTCAACTGGCAGCTCGACTGCTTCGCCAAGCCCACCGTTGCGCTGATCGACGGCGTCGTGATGGGGTCGGGCGTCGGCATCACGCTCTACGGCACACACCGAGCGGCAGGCGAGCGCTATCGTTTTGCTATGCCCGAGACGGCCATCGGGCTGTTCCCGGACGACGGTGTCAGCTGGGTCTTTGCGCGGCTGCCGGATCAGGTCGGCGTGTACCTGGCGCTGACCGGCAGGTCCCTGGGGCGCGCAGATGCCTATCGGCTAGGGCTCGTCACGCACTGCATCCCGGCCCAACGATTTGTCGAGGTTGGCGAGGCCGTCAGGGAGGCGGAGCCGGTTGATCCGGTGCTCGACACACGCCACGAAGATCCAGGTCCCGGCGAGCTCGAAGCGGTGCGGCCCACTATTGCCCGCTGCTTCGGGGCGGACAGCGTCGAGGCTATCATCTCCCGCCTGGAGGCCGAGCGCGGCGCGGAGCGGGCATGGGCAGAAGGAGTTCTACATGACCTGGCGCGGCACTCGCCGACCTCGCTCAAGGTCACCCACCGCCACGTGCGCTTGGCAAGGCAGCTTGACCTCAGCGCTACGCTTGCCCAGGACTACCGGCTCGCATGCCGGTTCATGCAGAACCACGACTTCTATGAAGGTGTGCGCGCCGCCCTCGTCGATCGCGACCAGCCGACGTGGCGCCCAGATAGACTGGCGGATGTGAGCGACGCCTTGCTCGATACCTATTTCGCGCCGCTCGACGCGGACGAGCTGCAACTTACCACCCGTGAAGAACTGCAGGCAGTTCGCTAACCGGCGAGTGCGGACCGACGGATGCGTTGGGCAAGCGACCGGAGCCAGCGTGGACGCCGGCTCGAATCAGCGTCGGCTGGAATGGAGGCCTGAACAGACAATCCTAGGAATGACGCACGATTGGTTCCCTCCACCCAATGGATGGAAAGCGAATGCGGGTGATCATCCCATGACGGCAGGTCACCGCCTCTGGGCCCGAGCCATGCCGGTTCAGGCTAGGGAGACCCACGTTTAGCAGGCGCGCCCGGCGGCTCCGATTTGGAGCCCGGCGTGACAGCAACGGGAACGACTTCACCACCTGCCACCTTTAGCGCCACTTCCCCCCGCTTGAGCCGCTGCGCCTCGGCTCCGAAAAGTTCGTACCGCCAACCCTTGAGCGCGGGAATGTCGGGCTCCTCTTCTACGGCTAAGCGTTCAAGATGATCGGCGTCCGCGATCAGTCTTGGAGCAACTTTGCTACGCGCGGCGCACGCCTTCAATAGTACGCGCAAGAGCTCGACGGTTGCCGTTTTCTCAGCCGGCAGTCCGGGGCCCTCCCGAACTGGCGGTACGGTCTTTGGATCGCGCTTCAGTCCGCGATTGACGGCGTCGACGATCTCTCTCGCGCGACCGGAGCGAGCAAATCCCTCGCTAAGGGATCTGAGTTGTGAAAGCTGGGTAGTCTCGGTGGGAGCGTTGTTGGCGATATCGTAGAGGGCCTCGTCCCGCAGGACGCGGTTGCGCGGGACGTCCTGGCCCTGGGCGACCCGCTCGCGCCAGGCCGCGAGCTCGATCAGCACGGCCAGCCCCTTGCGGCTCCTGACCCGCAGTTTGAGCCTGCGCCAGGCATCCTCGGGGCGCGTTTCGTAAGTCTCCGGGTTGGTCAGCTCGGCCATTTCCTCGTCAAGCCAGCGCACCCTCCCCGTCGCTTCGAGTTCCGCTTTGAGGCGCTGGTAGATATCCCTCAGGTAGGTGACATCTGCCAGAGCATAGGCAAGCTGTCTGTCCGATAAGGGGCGGCGCGCCCAATCCGTGAACCGCGAGGTCTTGTCCAGGTTGTGGCCGACAATCTGCTTGACAAGGCTCACGTAGCTCACGGACTCGCCGAAGCCACACACCATGGCGGCGACCTGGGTGTCGAAGATGGGTTGGGGGATGAGCCGCGCCTGCGTCCAGACGATTTCGAGGTCCTGGCGCGCCGCGTGGAACACCTTGACGACGCGCTCATTCGCCATCAGCTCGTAGAACGGCGCAAGCGCGATGCCAGGCGTCAGAGGATCAACGACAGCTTCTTCGCTGGGTCCGGCGAGTTGAATGACACACAGTTTTGGCCAGAAGGTTTGTTCGCGTATGAACTCGGTGTCGACCGCAACGAAGCCGTGCTCGTTGAGACGGTGGCAGAGACCACTCAACTCCTGGGTCGTTGTTATGAGGCGCATGGGCGCGCGGTTATAGCTGTATCGCCCCCCTCACACAATCCGTCCGTAGAGTTATCGTGAAGCGCGGTATGGGATTTGCCCAGCTGCTGGCGTTGCTTGATGGGCTCATCCAAACAGTTTACCTACCCACCTCCGCCTCGATGTTAAAGGCGGCGAACAACGCAGCCATGGGGTCATAGCCTCTTCCCGCCTCGACAAGCTGCAGCACGCCTATGCGACCTTTTGGCGTCAGCCTGATCGTCAGCGTCTGCCCCTTACTTTGCACGAAACGACCGATTGCTTGGAAAACGGGCCGCACGTCGGGGTTGGTCTGCGACAAGGCGTCGGCGCTGCGGGCCAGGGCGTCAAGCAGCATGGCGCGCCCGGCCTCCGGTGGCCTGCCTTCCGCTTTCGCAAGTTGAGCAAAGGCCAAATCGAGCCCGCCAAGGTCGCGCAAGGAGATCTCAATGGGGCCGGCCTGCACCAACGAGGCAGCCCCCATGACTTTGGCCGGGTCGATGGAAAAGATATCGCGCGGAACATTGCCAACCGATGCTTTCGCCGAGACCGAGAGGATATCGCTGACTTGCATCGCTGCTGGCGCCAGCGTGAATGCCTGCGCCCCTTCCGTCCACGTCGCACCGACATCGAGGCCGGCTGCCAACGTCAGGATGCCGCGATCGGCAAGTGTCCTGAGAGGTTCCGGATCTACGGAGCTGATGGGTCCCGCAACCTTTATGGAGATGCGCGCTTTGGATGGAAAGACGCCAACGAATTGCCCCCAAGACGCTGCCAACGTTTCCAGGTGCAGCACGCGCCCTGTTTTCGGGTCCGGTACAGCGAAATCCTTGAATTCGAAACCCTCGAGCAGAGCGAGCATTCCGACGATCTGTTCGGGGGTCGGCTGCTGCCCTTGGGCACCCAGCTGTGCCGCGGTCCGGAGAAGATTGGCAATGTCGAACCCCTTGAGGGTAATGCGCCCGATACTGAGCGGATCTCCCAGCGCCGTCTGGCCATCGAGCCTCTCCATGCTGAAATCGGCGAGGCGGCCGTTCTCCAGCCCATTGATACGCATGCTCGCAATCTTGAAGCCCTCCCGCCGCATGTTGAAGCTCAAGCCGCGCATATCGAGCTTGCCGATGTACATGCCCTCGTAGAGGCCGGCCACCTTGTCGATCAGCATGCTCATCTGCGCTTGCGTCGGTATCCCTCCCGCGGGCGTCGCGACATCGGCCAGGAAGAGCATGTCGTCCATGGAGAGTTTCGACGGCTTGAGGCCAATGTCCTCGGCCGTGAAGCCATCGATGCTGATGCTGCTACCGTCTTCGAGGTGGAGCGAGTAGGGTCCGACCGAAATCTGCCGGTAGACGCGCTGGTACCCGCCGTCCTTGGTCCGCGTCGCGTCGAGCAGGGTAAGCAGGGGCCCAACGTCGGCGTCGACGATTGACACCTTGCCGACCTCGCCGGTGATCGCCCCGAACGGATGTCCGGTGACGCCGCCCCGCAGAGCCAAGCCGTCAACCGTTACCTCAGCGACACGGCCGTTGCGAACATCGCGCAACACCATGTTGGAATACTTGTAGTCGATTGGGGTCGGCGCGCCGCGCTGACCGTCGGCACCTGGTGGAGTGACGCTTACGACGAGCTCGGGAATGTGAATCGACGACGCCGTAATGGCGCTGAACTGTTCCAACCAAAGGCGCATCAGGTCGAGCGCCGAGGAGACTTTGCGTGGTGCGGGCGGGCGGCCCGAATAGCCCTCGATCGTAATTCGCGGCGCCCTCTGGGTAAACCGGGTGGCGACCCGGCCGGGCAAGACGTCGCTGGCTTCCCAATCCGTGATCTCTATGCGGCTTGCCTTGCCCGTGCTGTCAATGCCGGAGGCGACAACCTGCGCCATCGTCATCTTGGCGGGAGGCGTCGTCTGCGTATGCACCACGATATCGGCGATCTTCAGCGTTCGTGTCCAAAGGTCGAATTCGACGCGGCCGCGCGTCGCCGTACCGGCGCTGGCTCGCCAACTATCCAATAGGGCATCGACCTCACGTGCCGCCGTCTGCTGGGCCAGGTAGAAAACGCCATAGTAACCGCCGAGGCCGACGATCACAGCGACGGAAAGGCCAATCAAGAATTTGCGCATGAGCGTAACCCGTTGCCAGGGCCGATACAGGAGAGACCGCGGCTGCTGTGGCCGCATTCTCACCTGCCGTCAACAACCGCACCAGTAATGTGTGCGCGCACTATCTGCGCAGAGGGCAAGGACAAGGCAAGGGCGCAACTTGGTGTCAAGTGGTGGCTCAACGCTGGCGGCCGTCAGCCTTGACAACACGCGGAGCACATGTGTCTTTCCGCTCGCAAACCGAAACAACTCCATAAGACGAAGAGGTGCTATGGCTGAGCCGCCGACAGCTGCCAGGGTGCTGGCGAACCGCTACCGCTCGCACACCTGCGGCGTGCTGCGCAAAGGCGACGTCGGCTCAGCGGTGCGGCTGTCGGGCTGGGTGCACCGGGTGCGCGACCACGGCGAGCTGCTTTTCATCGACATGCGCGATCACTACGGCGTCACTCAGGTGGTTGCCGACAGGCACAGCCCTGCCTTCAAGGCTGCCGAAACGGTGCGCTCGGAGTGGGTGATCCGCGTCAACGGCAAGGTGCGCGACCGGCCCGAAGGCATGCTCAACCCCGAGCTTCCCACGGGCGAGGTGGAGGTGTTCGCAACCGATATCGAGGTGCTCTCGGCAGCCAAGGAGCTGCCGGTGCCGGTGTTTGGCGAGCCGGACTATCCGGAGGACCTGCGCTTGCAGTACCGTTTCCTCGACCTGCGGCGAGAGACGCTGCATCGGAACATTGTGCTGCGCAACGAGATTATTGCCTCGATCCGGCGACGCATGCGGGAAGCGGGCTTCTTCGAGTTCCAGACGCCGATCCTCACGGCCTCGAGTCCGGAGGGCGCACGTGATTTCCTAGTTCCCTCGCGCTTGCACCCAGGAAAGTTTTATGCGCTGCCGCAGGCTCCCCAGCAGTTCAAGCAGCTGATCATGATCGCCGGCTTCGATCGCTACTTCCAGATCGCGCCCTGCTTTCGTGACGAGGACGCGCGCGCCGATCGCTCACCCGGCGAGTTCTACCAACTCGACCTCGAGATGAGCTTCGTCGAGCAGGAGGACGTGTTCACCGCCGTGGAACCCGTCATACGCGGCTTGTTCGAGGAGTTTGGCGGCGGCAAGCCGGTGACCAAGGCGTTCCCGCGCATCCCCTATGACGAGGCGGTCCGGAAATACGGCTCCGACAAGCCGGATCTGCGCAATCCCATTGTCATGCAGGACGTGACCGAGCACTTCCGCGGCGCGGGCTTCAAGGTGTTCGCGCAGCTGATCGAGAAGGACCCGAAGGGGCGCGTGTGGGCGATCCCCGCGCCCGCCGGCGGGTCGCGCGCCTTTTGCGACCGCATGAACTCATGGGCGATCTCCGAGGGTCAACCGGGCCTCGCCTACATCTTCTGGCGGGAGGGCGAGGAGGGCGGCGCGGGGCCCATCGCGAAGAACATCGGGGGGGAGCGCACCAACGCCATTCAGAAACAACTTGGCCTCAAGGTCGGCGATGCTGTGTTCTTCGCCGCGGGCAACCCAGCCAAATTCCACAAATTCGCCGGCGAGGCGCGGACCAAGATCGGCCGCGAGTTGAGCCTGATCGATGAGAACCGCTTCGAGTTCTGCTGGGTCGTCGATTTCCCGATGTACGAGTGGAACGAGGAGGAGAAGAGAATAGACTTCTCCCACAACCCGTTCTCGATGCCGCAGGGCGGCCTCGAGGCGCTGGACGCTGCCGAGTCTTCAGCGCGCGCCTCCGGCACGACCGAGGAGCTGCTCAGCCTCAAGGCCTATCAATACGACATCGTCTGCAACGGCGTGGAGCTTTCCTCGGGCGCGATCCGCAATCACCTGCCCGAGATCATGTACAAGGCGTTCGCCATCGCCGGCTATGCCCCAGAGGTGCTGGAGGCCAAGTTCGGCGGCATGCTGAAGGCGCTGCAGTACGGTGCCCCGCCGCACGGCGGTATTGCGCCGGGCATCGACCGCATCGTCATGCTGCTGGCCGGCGCTTCCAACCTGCGCGATGTCATCATGTTCCCCATGAACCAGCAGGCGCAGGACCTGCTGATGGGCGCCCCTAGCGAGGTCACGCCCAAGCAGCTGCGCGAGTTGCACATCCGGCTGGCGCTGCCGGAAAAGAAGGGATAAGGCGCAAAATACGCGCGAGAAGCGACATGTCCATCAGACCGGGTGTCGCCGATGGCAGCCTCCAAAGTTGTGCCTCCGATCGCGCATCTGGTCGAGAGTGTCGCGCCTCTCATCGGGCGAGAGCTGCGGTCGGTACATCATTGGCCCCTGGCTGTTGCATCCAGAGAAAACCCATCGCCTATGGTGCCTGGAAGGAGTGCTGCTCGAATTTGTTGGCGTGGACAAGCACGCATTGGTGCGCTGGTGGCCCTACACCAAGATCCTTCTCCAGCCGCTAGAGCCCGGCGGCATTCACTCCCTCTATCGCGTAGTTGAGCCCGTCTCGGACACTACGCTCTGGGCACCTCTCATCGGCAGGCGGCTGCTGGAAGTAGACGTTTATGGGCGGGCGTACGAGTTCATCGACAGCCTGCCTTGGGGACTCGATATGAGGTTCGCGGGAGATGGTGGCGAGGACATCGCGCGCCTCATCGCGCTGGCCGCGGATGGCTGCTGCAGATTGGGAGCATCCACGACGAGGTTGCGGTGTTCGACGCGAAGGCGATCAGTTGGCTCCAACCCGGCGACCACATTTGCACGCTGCCGCTCTGCATGCTGCCGCCCAAGGCGCCCCCCTTGCCACTGGTGCAGCGGTGGTTGCGTCGGTACGTCTGGCCCAAGTCGGGTTAGGCGAAATGGGCACCCGCCGACCTCCGGCAGCTGGTGCCCGTCAGCGGCGGTATCAGCGAATGTCCGTAGCGATGGCACTCAGAGCGCGCCGAGGACCCTATCGATCATCGCCTGCGTCGAACCCAGGTAGTTCACCGGGTCGGTCAGCTCGGCGAGGCGCTTGGCGTCGAGATGGCGCGTAACCTCGGGCTGCCGCTCAAGCTCGGCCAGCAAGGTCGATCCCTTATCGAGCGCGGCGCGGCAGGCGCCGTAGACGGTGTCGTGGGCCGCCTGCCGGCCCAGGTGCTCGGCGAGCGCCATCATGACGGCTTCCGCCACGATCAGCCCGCCGGTCAGATCGAGGTTGCGGAGCATGCGGCCAGCATCGACGATCAGCCCCTCCAGCATGAACCGGGCCTGGCGCAGGGCGCCTCCGGCGGCGATGAACGCCTCGGGGATCGCCGCCCACTCGAGCTGCCACGGACCGGTGGCGCGCTCGTGGTCGGCGGCCATGGCGTCCAGCATGAGGCCGACGTTGCCGCGCACGATCCTCGCCGCCGCGACGATGATTTCGCAGGAGATCGGGTTGCGCTTCTGCGGCATCGTGGAGGACGAGCCGCGGCCCGGCACGAACGGCTCGAACGCCTCCGCCACCTCGGTCTGCATCAGCAGCATCACGTCGGTGGCGATCTTGGCAAGCGACCCCGTGACCAGACCGAGAAAGCACACCGTCTCCACAAACCCGTCGCGGGCCACGTGCCAAGGGGCGGAGGGACGACCGAGCCCCAGCTCCTCCATCAGCGCGTCGTGCACGGCGAGCCCCTTGTCGCCGAGCGAGGCCAGCGTGCCGGCGGCGCCGGCGAATTGTCCGACGAGCACGCGGGGCCTGATCTCCACCAGGCGCTGGCGATGCCGCCGCACCATGCTAAGCCACACCGCGGCCTTGTAGCCGAAGGTGACGGGAAGGGCGTGCTGCAGATGCGTGCGCCCCGCCATAACGGTTTGGCGATGCCTGGCGGCGAGCGCGGCGAGCGCCGCATCGATGGCGACGAGATCGGTCTCGACGACGGCCAGCGCCTCCCTGATCTGCACGGCCGTGGCGGTGTCCATGATGTCTTGCGTGGTCGCTCCCCAGTGCAGGTAGCGCCCGGCATCGCCGCATTGCTGGGCCAGCTGATGGACCAGACCAACGATGGGATAGCCCACGAGATCCGTCTCGGCTTTGAGCTTTCCGAGGTCGATGCTTTCGGGGCGCGCCCGATGCTTGATGGCCTCCGCCGCCGCCTGCGGTATGACGCCCACGCGGCCTTGAGCCGCCGCAAGGGCGATCTCGACCTCGACGTAGCGCGCCACAACGGCCGCGTCGGAAAAGATTGTGCGCATGGTGGGCGCGCCAAAGACGTCACGGAAAATGGCCGAGTCGAAGACTGTTGACGGCATAAAGCGCTCGCGTGCTACGGGTTGGTCAAGCCAATCAGGGCACGTGCACAAGCGCAAGTGCTTCCAGACGAACAAAGTAGCGGCTGCACCGCCGTCCCGGGGCTAAGCGGCCCGGCCGTCGAAAAGGTGGTTGCGGCCGTTCGCCGCCTCGCCGTCGTTGCGCTGCAGGAACGCGGCAATGGTGGAGATGGTCGGAGCATCCTTGAGCAGAGGCGCGTGGCCCTGACCGGGAACAGCGAAGGCGTCCAGTCGCGGATGCCGGGCGCGCATGTCCTCCACCGTCCTGGCGCTCAAGATATCTGAGTTTTCGCCGCGGATCGCCAGCACAGGCACGTGGCTCAGCGCCCCAAATTGCGGCCACAGCTCCGGCATCGGCCCGTCCATCAACGAGAATGCCCTGGCAATATTGGGATCGTAGCCCGGTACAGGCAGCCCGTTGTCGTCGTTAAACCAGGCGCGCGCATGGTCTGCCCAATCCTCGGCGGCTACCGCGGTGAAATGGCGCTTGTTCAACTCGTACACGAGTTGTG
>Ga0247727_10016435_pt1 | contig 11947 bp, 9 predicted proteins | sample WisWelCaveWW1625_FD_202498 | JGI IMG/M metagenome (GOLD analysis project Ga0247727, IMG submission 202498) | Biofilm microbial communities from Wishing Well Cave, Virginia, United States - WW16-25 | ecosystem: Environmental > Aquatic > Deep subsurface > Groundwater > Cave microbial mat | place...
GGCAGCGGTCGGGGTGGCATTACTCAAGCCCAAAATGAATTTAAAGCCTGGGCCTCGGGCTCCGGTGAACAAGTTCCTATCTCTATGTCGCAGTCTGTCCGGTTCAATATCTTCCCGCATATCGGAAGCTTTAATGAGGACGGTTCAACGACGGAAGAAATGAAGATGGTTCACGAGACTCATAAAATCCTCCATGACAACAAAATTAAAATTTCAGCAACCACCGTCCGGGTTCCGGTTTTAAACGGACATTCCGAAGCGGTTTACATTGAGACCCAAAAAACTATTTCTCCAGCACAAATTCGCGCGCTCCTTAAAAAATCTCCAGGAGTCATTGTTATGGATGACCCAAAATCCGGCTTATACCCCATGCCTGTTCATTGCGACGGCAAAGATGAAGTTTTTGTCGGCCGTATCCGCCGGGATCCGTCTGTCAAAAATGGCCTTTGGCTGTGGATTGTGGCGGATAATCTTCGAAAAGGCGCCGCCACCAACGCGGTTCAGATAGCCGAAGAATTGATTAAGTGACACCCACCCACACCATCAAACTTACCATAGAATACGACGGCACCCATTTTCAGGGATGGCAACTCCAAATTCCGCCCAACCGAACCATTCAGGATGAGATCGAAAAAGCCCTGAATGAAATTACCAAAGAAAATGTCCGCGTGATCGGCTCGGGCCGCACCGACAGCGGCGTCCATGCCTTCGGCCAGGTCGCCCATTTTAAAACCAAATCAACACTGCCGACATCAACTTTTTTAAAGGCCCTGAATTATCATCTCCCCAAAGATATTTCGGTTTTGCGCGTCCAGCAAGTCAAAAATACTTTTCACGCCCAGTTCAGCGCTAAAAGGAAAACCTACCGCTACACTATTCTTAACCGCGTCGCCCCCAGTGCCCAGGCATGGAATTTTGTTTATCAATTTCCTTGTCCCTTAAATGTCGCGGCCATGAAACGGGAAGCCCAAGCCTTAGTCGGCCGGAAGGATTTTAAATCCTTTCAAGCCGCCAACACTAACGGCAAGAAAGAAATGAGTACGGTCCGCACCGTCAGGAAACTTTCGATTCAAAAGAAAGGGGACTTGATTTCTCTCGAAATTGAGGCCAACGGCTTCCTTTATAAAATGGTGCGCAACATCGTTGGCACCTTATTGGATATTGGAACGGGGAAACTCCCTCCAGGCAGCCTGAAAAAAATTCTTGCCCAAAAAAACCGCGCCGCCGCCAGTAAAACCGCCCCGGCCCATGGGTTGTGTCTGGTAAAAGTCCAATATTAACTCAGCCCACATATTAACTCAGCCCACATATTAACACAGCCCACCTTGACGGGGTACTTTTATATGTTATACTTGAGGCGTTTTAAATAATTTGTAAATATAAGTCAATGAAAAAATATTCCTTCTCCCTACTAATTTTTACTATAATCCTTTTCGGTCTCTGTGTAAACCTACCCAAGGTCTGGGCCTTTGAGGCCCCAAATAAAAAGATCATCGACCTGCCAACAGCCAAACAAGCATCTTATAAAGCCGTTATTGATTACGCGGAAGAGCCTCCAGCCAATACCAGCCGTCGTTTTACAATACAACCTCTTGTGAAACTTCCTGGGCAACCAAAAACCAAAGAAACCGTTCAAGCATCACTCCTTCAATACTTAGCGACAAGACTCGAGTTACTGGGAGGACTTAATCTTAATAACTATCGGGTTCGCTATAGTGCCGAGATCCCGGCTAATAAATACCATCCCGGGATGGTTTACGTGGAGCTGATTCAACTTGTAGAGGGTGTGGAAGTCGAGGGTAGTTATGTTCGCATAGTAATTAAAATCTTAAAGGATCGTAGTATTATCATATCTTCTCAGGTCAATATTTATCCACAGATAACATTAGCCCCAAAGCAGACGAAGAGCCGGGCTATTTTACAGCAACAGGCAGCTAGGGCTTTAGGGATTTTATCTAAGACCTCTAAGGTGATTGGAGAGAAAAAAAGCATCCGTTTCGTTAAAGGCAAATGGCGGCGTGTTACTGAAATCCAGTTTAAAGAAATTCAACATTACACTGCCGTTATCGATGAAGATACAAGGGAGCGTTTTATTAAAGATAATCGAATTTATGGCAGTGGGACGGTTAAAGGAAGAGGTGTTTTCTTTGACCCAGCCACTACCTTGCCTAACCTAGACACATTTGATTTATCAGATCTGGAAATAATAATTGGGGGGACGGTGTTTCCTGGACTGACTTATTCTGATTCGAATGGTAACTTTTCTTTCGAAGCAGTTGATTCCCCGACTACGGTAACAGCCCGATTAAAGGGTCTTCATGTCAATGTTCATTCAGAAACAAGTCAGGATTTAGTTTTTAGCAGTGCGTTGCTTCCGGGGCAGGATTACATCGATATCGTTTTTAATTCAATTGGAACAGATGAGCATGATACAGCTCAAGTCAATGCCTATTACCATACGACTTATGTCCATGACTGGTTAAAATCAAGATTACCCGGTAATTTCTCAGCTATTGATATCCCCTTACCTGCGATTGTTAATTATCCTGCTGAAGGATGCAATGCCTTTTATGATCCTGATGTAAGAACAATGGTATTTTTCTCATCCGGACATGATGAGTATCTTGGTCAATTGTATCCTTGTATTAATGCCGCCTACGATACAATTATTTATCATGAGTACGGACATTTTTTGGATGATATGGCTGGAGGAATACCTGAAACCCTTAGTGGAGCAAGTTTGGGCGAAGGGTGGGGGGATCTTATAACCGCCTTCGTTAGCGGGCAGCCATTGATGGCTGAGCACTCTTCCGCACTTTATCATGTTGTGCCAGGGTTCGGACGAACCGCCGATAATGATTATCAATACTCACGCAATGACGCCTACTATGACACCCATGTTCTTGGCCAAGCCTGGTCCGGATTTGGCTGGCATTTAAAAGAAAATCTGATGGCAACTCTCGGCACAGTGGAAGGGAAACGAGTAGTAGAAAATCTTCTAATGTCAGTTATTGTAGCAAATTCTCCAGATATCCCATCGGCCCTGCATGATACTATTTTATTGGATGATGACGATGGTGATGTGTCTAACGGTACTCCGCATTTAAGAGAAATCGAAGAGGCAGCAATAATTCGGCACAGTATTCCTCTGGGAGATCAACCACGGGAAACAAAAACGACAATCAGTGATGGTACTAACGTCGTAAACCGGACATTTCAGAGTCTTTCTGAGCCTGTTTTGAATGCGACCAGCGGGAGATTAACAATAACGATGCGGGCGATCGATGATGTTGGGATAAAAGGTTACACAATCCATCGTCAATACAAAATGGCGCCCATTTCGGCATGGTCAAGCTGGGAACATTGGGACGGGGACAGTAATCTTTGGGCGGCAGAAACAAATTATATATTACCAGCGGGAGATTGGGATCAATATAAGACGGATTTTGCTACTAACTTAGATGAAGGCTATGCTGAATATCGTTTCGATGCCCATGTCTATGATACAACGGGTAATTGGAACAACGCTGTATGGTCAATTAGAGTTGTCCCGTTGCGGCCGGACCTGACAATTCAAGCACACAGTTGGCCAACAAGTGTAACTAAGGGTGCTTTGGCAAATTTCGTTTTTTCCACTAAGAATATAGGGACAGCCAGTACCGTCAATTCCTTTACCGATCGACTTTTTGTAGACGGGATGGAAGCCAATCAGATCCGCAGGCCGCCTTTGGAGGCCAGCCGGAATAATACCACCGGCTTAGGTTGGGCCACGACCAATGCCACCTGTGGCTCACACACGGCCTATGTCGTTACCGATGCCGCGGGATCTGGCCCGAATGGCGAGGTTTTGGAATCGAATGAGAATAACAACCGTACCCCCGCGCTTCCACAGGTCCATACATTTACGGTGAATTGTTCATCGCCAAGTACAACCCCTAAGCCGTCTACACTTCAATGTGCAGACGGTCTGGACAATGATAAAGATAGTTTGATTGATAGCAAGGACTCCCATTGTGACGATGCCAATGACAACGACGAAAGCAGTTCTTTAGCTTACCGTGAAGCGGGAGGACAGGTCGTCATCGAGGCCGAAAAGTATCACAGCAAAATAGCCGGCAGTAATCTGGCTCCTCGCACACACACCTGGGAACGAAATGACGGCCCACCGGCGGAGAATGTCGCTGTCTATTCCGGCAACGGCTACATGGTCGTCTGGCCGGATATTATTCCGGCAAATAGTACGGAGCAAGATAACCCGAAACTTTCTTACAAGGTCAATTTTACTACTACCGGAAGATATCATGTGTGGGTCAGGGGCAGTGGCAAGGATGGACTTAGTGATTCGGTACATATGAGCTTGGATAATCAACCGCTCTCAACGGCCGACAATATCGTTAATGACGGTGTATGGTCGAAAAATCAAGGATTTAGTTGGACAAAAAAGATCAAGGATGTGGACAGTTCGTTCGCTTATTTAGATGTGTCTGTCGGTGAACATACGATCCAGGTACAGATGAGGGAAGACGGATTTAGATTTGATAAGATAATCCTGACCACAAATTCTGCTTTTGTTCCCAGCGGCACCGACCCTGCCGAAAGTCCTAGGAATTAATCGCCCCAAAAAATCGTTTGACAATTCAAAGTCAAATGTTATACTTTCATTCCGTTACTGACTTTTTCTGAACTAACATTAATAGTGGTAGTCAGTATCTCGACGTTTGTTTTCTCAAAATTTTTAACATTGGTTGTACAAACGTCAATAATTAACCTTTTAAAGATTTTAATCTGGTTACATTTTCTATGATGAGAACTTATATCGCAAAAGCAGACGACATCAAAAAAGAGTGTTTTTTAGTCGACGCCACAGATAAGATCCTCGGCCGACTGGCAGCCAGAGTCGCCAGTATCCTGCGGGGAAAGCACAAACCTATTTTCACTCCATTTCTCGATACGGGGGATATGGTTGTGATTATCAATGCCGAAAAAATAAAAGTCACCGGCAAAAAACTTACCGACAAAGAGTATCAGCGATATTCCGGTTATCCCAGTGGACAAAAGAGGGTTACCTTAGAAAATATGCTTAAAAATCGTCCGACAACGGTCCTTAAATTAGCTATCCAACGTATGTTACCTAAGGGAAAACTTGGGGATCAGATGCTTAAAAAATTAAGAGTCTATGTTGGTGAACAACATCCTCATATTGCGCAAAAGCCAGCAGTCTTGGAGGTCTAAATAAGCCATGGTTGAGATGATTCGATATGGAGCTACCGGCCGGAGAAAAACTTCCGTCGCCCGGGTCAATTTGATTCCTGGGACGGGTAAAATCAAAATCAATAAACGGGCTTTTGAGAATTATTTTCCCAGGGAGTCCGACCGAACGAGCATTTTAGAGCCATTAAATATAACAAATGCCATTAACAAATTTGATATTACCGCGACCGTGACCGGGGGAGGAACTACCGGCCAGGTGGGCGCCGTTAAATTAGGATTGGCCCGGGCCTTGGCACAATCTGATGAAAATAACCGAGGCGTCTTAAAAAAAACAAAACTTTTAAGCCGCGATCCCAGAATGAAAGAACGTAAGAAACCTGGGCAGAAGGGAGCACGTAAAAAATTCCAATGGGTTAAACGATAACCCATTTCAAAATATCAAAATCTGTTCGCTAATATCAAAACCTATCTCGCCCAAAACCGACAAACAAGTTGACGAGATAGGTTTTTTATTTTAAGATGAGTCTTCAAAACTCGAGGGAAAACATATGATTAGAGTAGGAATTATCGGAATCAGCGGCTATTCAGGTGAACTGACATTAAACCTGCTTTTAAACCATCCGGAAGTCAGGGTCACCTATGTCAGCGCCAACACGACCATCGGACGAATAGATGAAATCTTCCCCTATTTTAAAGAAAAACTTAGTCTATTTTGTGATAAATTCAATCTCACAAAGGCTGTTGAACTTTGCGATGTTTTCTTTCTGGCTGTACCGCATACCAACTCCATGGAAATCACCCCAAAACTTTTGAAGGCAAATAAGAAGGTTATTGACTTAAGCGGTGATTATCGATTTTCTAATTCGAAAACCTATGCCCAGTGGTACGAAACGAAACACACAGACAAAGGAAATCTAAAAAAAGCCATATACGGCCTGCCGGAACTTTACCGGGAAAAAATTAAAAAGTCCCAGCTTGTCGCCAACCCGGGATGCTATCCAACGGCGGCTATCTTAGCCTTGGCGCCGATTGCGGCGACCAAGAGCCGGGACATTGCTTCCATTATTATTGACGCCAAATCCGGGGTCACTGGTGCCGGTCGGAAAACCACGCTTGGTTTTATGTTTTCTGAGGTCAATGAAAATCTCAAGGCCTATAAAATCGTAAACCACCAGCACACACCGGAAATTGAATTGTATTTATCCAAACTAGCGGACGAGAAAATCGAGGTAACTTTTGTCCCGCATTTGATTCCAATGAACCGGGGAATTTTAGAGACCATTTATATCCAGTTTAAGACAGCAAACGCATTAGATAATATCATCAATATTTATAAAAAATTTTATAAAAATGAACCATTTATTAATGTTTTAGGGGACGGTCAACAGCCTGAGACCAAGTATGTCTGGGGAACCAATGATTGCGCCATTGGCCTTTCCCTGGTCCCGAAGAAAAACATGCTGATTGTCGTTTCGGCGATTGACAATTTGATGAAAGGGGCCTCTGGCCAGGCGGTTCAGAATATGAATATCATGTGCGGCTTTAACGAAACGTTGGGATTAATATGAACATCTTAAATGGTGGGGTGACCGCGCCGCAAGGATTTACCGCTAACGGAATTTCATCCGGGATAAAGCGATCTGGAAAAAAAGATTTAGCTTTAATTTATAGCCAGGCCCCGGCAGTATGTGTTGGGTCATTTACCCAAAATTCTATTGTGGCCGCGCCGCTGATCGTTACCAAAGAAAATCTAAAAAATAATCGAGCACAGGCTGTTGTGATTAACAGCGGTAACGCCAACTGTTTTACTGGAAATTTTGGCCTGCTGTACGCTAAAAAAACAACTGAATTAATCGCTAAACTTTTAAAGATATCTTCGGATAATGTCTTGGTTGCCTCCACCGGAATTATCGGTAAACCATTACCCTATATTAAAATTCAAATTGCCGCGCCGGCTTTAATGGCCGGTTTGACTAAAAGCGGCGGACGAAAGGCAGCTTTGGCTATCTTAACAACCGATCTTAAAGTCAAGGAGTCAGCCGTCGCCATTCAATTAAATGGTAAGAAAGTGATTCTTGGGGCCATGGCAAAGGGATCCGGGATGATTGCTCCCAACATGGCCACCATGTTAGGATTTATCAATACCGACGCGGCCATTGATGCCAAGATGCTCAAACTGGCCTTAAAAAATGCCGTTGAAAAATCATTTAATTCCATCAATGTCGATGGCTGCATGAGCACTAATGACATGGTGACCGTGATGGCCAACGGTTTAGCAGGGAATAAGCTAATCACGCGACCCGGGAAAGAATTCCAAATATTCTCTGAAGCCCTGGACTATGTTTGTTTAGACTTGGCAAAAAAGATTGTGCTCGATGCCGAGGGAGGAACCAAATTCATCGAAATCACAGTTCAGGGGGCAAAAGATAAAGCCCAAGCAAAAAGGGTTGGGATGGCGATTGCGAATTCCAACCTCTTTAAGACCGCGGCCTTTGGGAGTGATCCCAATTGGGGAAGAGTCGCGGCGGCCGTTGGGTCATTAGGCTTAAACGTTTCCGAAAAACAATTGAAGATTAAATTTAGTTCATTCAAAGAAAAAAATATCGATATTATCGTCGATTTGAATCTGGGATCGGCCCAGGCACGGGTCTACACCTGCGACCTGTCATTGGATTATGTGAGGATCAATGGAAAATATAATTAAAAAGGCCAGTGTTTTAGTTGAGGCGATCCCCTACATCCATGCCTTCCGGGGGAAAGTCTTTGTCATAAAATATGGCGGGAGTATTTTAGACGACAGCAAAATCCGCAAGAATGTTTTAGAAGACATTGTTTTCTTAAGTTATGTCGGCATTCGCACGATTCTCATTCATGGCGGCGGGCCGCAGATCAGCACCCGGCTTAAGGAAATCGGCGTTAAACCGGAGTTTCATGACGGCATTCGCGTGACCGACAAACAAACTCTTAAAGTAGTCAGTGAAGAACTCGATAAATTAAACAAACAGATTGTCACTGAGATTAAAAATTTAAAAGGCGACGCCACCGGACTTAAAGGGGAAGAGAATATTATTTATGTGATTAAAAAGAAAGCGGCCCGGGATTTAGGTTATGTGGGGACGATAACGACCATCGAAAAAGAAACCATTGAATCGCATCTGAAACGAGGGCGCATCACGGTTATTTCTCCACTGGGCTTAAGTAAAGAAAAGCAGGTTCACAATATCAACGCCGATGAAGTGGCCAGTGCCATTGCCGCGGCCATGGAGGCGGAAAAATTTGTCTTATTAACCAACGTGCAGGGCGTCATGCGTAATCCCGATGATTCCAAATCACTGATTTCCACGTTAAAGGTCCCGGAGGTTGCCGGACTCATCAAAGACAAAATTATTGACGGCGGAATGATTCCAAAAGTGGACGCCTGTATCGAGGCTTTAAACGGTAATGTTCGAAAGGCGCACATCGTTGATGCCCGCATCCAGCATGCGCTTTTGCTGGAAATTTTCACGGACTTAGGGATTGGGACACAGATCATAAAATGAAAAAAGACGAAATCTTTAAAAATTACGATAATTATATACTTTCAACTTATACCCGAGTGCCGGCTATTTTTGTTAAGGCCAAGGGGATGACGCTCATTGACATTGACGGAAAAAAATATCTCGATTTTTTCCCAGGGTGGGGCGTGAGCAATGTCGGCCATTGTCATCCGAAAGTCGTGGCTGCGGTCCGGGACCAAATTGATAAACTGATTCATATACCAAATAATCTTTATCATAGTCACCAGGCAAAACTGGCTGAAGAGATCATTCGGCATTCTTTCCCAGGAAAAGTTTTTTTTTGTAATAGCGGTGCCGAAGCAACCGAAGCCGCGATTAAATTCGCGCGGATTTTTGGCCAGGGAAAACGATTTGAGATTATAACCATGGAAAATTCATTTCACGGCCGAACCATGGGGGCTTTATCAGCCACCGGCCAAAAAAAACATCAACAGGGTTTTAATCCTTTACTCGAAGGGTTTAAAATAATTCCCTTCAATGACATTACGGCCGTTAAAAACGCGCTGACGGATAAAACCGTGGCCATCATGCTCGAATTGATTCAAGGAGAAGGCGGTATCCATGTCGCTGACTTTAATTATGTTCAGGAACTGCGGAGAATTTGCGATGAACGGAATCTTCTTTTGATCTTTGATGAAGTCCAGACCGGCATGGGCCGGACAGGGGAGATGTTCGGATTTCGGCATTACAAGGTTACGCCCGACTTGATGACCCTGGCAAAATCTTTAGGCGGAGGACTTCCCATCGGGGCCTTGGTGGTTAAAAAATCTCTGGCGGATTTACTTAAACCGGGCATGCATGCCTCGACATTTGGCGGCAGCCCTCTGGTCTGTAAAGCGGCCATGGGCACATTTAAAGCAATCCAAAAATATAAAATGTTGGCCAACACAAAAATCATGGGACAGTATTTATTGGATCAACTTACTAAACTCAAACAACCATTCCCCTGCATCAAAGAAATTCGAGGTATTGGTCTGATGGTTGGCATTGAATTAACGATCGAAGGCAAAAATATTTTTGACGAATGTTTTCAGCAAGGCCTGATCATCAACTGCACCCAGGGCAATGTCCTGCGATTGATGCCGGCTTTAAACGTGACCAAAAAACAAATTGATAAAGCTGTTGCTGTTCTGGCCCAGGCGTTCAAAAAAACAACCTCTTCCATGGAGGCACACACAGTATGAAAAAATATCTAACCAGTATTCAAGATCTAACGCGCCAGGAAATCGAATACCTCTTTGAGGTGGCTCTCACCATGAAGGGGTCGAAGGGACACCTCACCGATATTCTAAAGGGGAAGTCCGTCGGCCTGGTTTTTCAAAAACCATCTAATCGAACGCGAGTTTCCTTTGAAGTGGCCATCTGGCAATTGGGTGGAAATTGTATTTATCTGGGGCCGGAAGAAATTAAATTAGGGGAACGTGAAACCACCGCTGACGTTGCTAAAACACTCTCTCGTTATCTCGATGGTATTGTGGCACGGACACATTCCCATCAGGATGTGTTGGATTTAGCCAAATACGCCACGGTCCCAGTGGTGAACGGCTTATCAGATTTATTTCACCCGTGTCAGGCCCTGGCGGATTTGTTAACGGTCAAAGAAAAATTGAACCGTTTGAAAGTCGACAGAATAAAAGAAGTCACTTTGGCATATGTCGGCGATGGGAATAATGTTTGTCATTCCTTGATGATCGGGGCCGCGAAATTAGGTTTACGGATGAATATCGCCACCCCCAAAGGTTATGAGCCGAAAAAAGAAGTGGTCAATATTGCCCGCTCGCTTGCCGAACAATCCGAGGCGCAGATTCATATAACCAATGTGCCTCAGGATGCTGTCCGCGGGGCTCACGTCATTTATACGGATGTCTGGACCAGCATGGGCCAGGAGGCTGAAACACAGCAGAGACTCACGGACTTTAAAGAATTTCAAATTGATAAAAATCTGACGCTTTTGGCACATCGCGACTTTCTTTTTATGCATTGTTTACCGGCGCATCGAGGCGAAGAGGTCACCGATGAGATCATTGATGGTCCGCATTCCGTTGTCTTTGATCAGGCGGAGAATCGGCTCCATATTCAGAAAGCGATTTTGATACAACTCTTGGGAGAATTAGTATGAAAAAAGTTGTCTTAGCTTACTCGGGCGGTTTAGACACATCCTGCGCCATCAAATGGTTACGAGACCAAGATTATGAAGTGATCGCGTTTATCGCGGATGTTGGTCAGGAAGAAAATTTTACCGAGATCAAAGCGCGGGCTTTAAAGACGGGCGCGACGAAATCTTATGTCCTTGATTTGAAAGATGAATTTGTAACGGATTATATTTTTCCCGCTCTAAAAGCCGAAGCCATCTATGAAGGCAAATACCTTTTGGCAACCGCTTTATCGCGGCCGCTGATTGCCAAACATCAGGTTTTAATCGCCCATAAAGAAAAGGCCACCGCCATTGCCCACGGGTGTACGGGCAAAGGGAATGATCAGGTACGATTTGAAGTTACCGCCCGACTTCTGGATCCCAAATTGGAAACGATCGCTCCGGTAAGGATCTGGGAATTTAAAACCCGGGATGAAGAAATTGATTATGCTAAACGCAATAAAATCCCGATCAATGTCACCAAGAAAAGTCCGTACAGCGTTGACAAAAATGTTTATGGCCGAAGTATCGAATGCGGCATCTTAGAGGACCCCTGGTCCGAGCCGCCGGAAGAAATTTATCAGATGACCGTCAGTCCTCAAAAGGCGGCTGATAAACCAACCTATATGACGGTGGATTTTGAAGGTGGCGTGCCCACAAAAATTAACGGCAAAGCGTATTCGCCGATCAATCTGATTTTTCGATTAAATGAACTCGGTGGGAAAAATGCCGTGGGCCGGGTGGATGTGATCGAGAATCGGTTGGTCGGAATAAAATCCAGAGAAATTTATGAGAATCCCGCTGGGACGATTTTGCACGCGGCCCATCAGGAATTGGAAAGTTTTGTCTTAGACCGGGAGACATTGCATTACAAACAATTAATTTCACAAAAGTATGCCGAGCTCATTTATTACGGACTCTGGGAAACTCCGTTAAAAGCCCAGCTGGACGCTTATATCGAACAAACACAAAAGAAAGTCACCGGAACCATTCGGCTCAAGCTTTATAAAGGTAATTGCACGGTGGTCGGTCGAAAATCAAAATT
>Ga0247727_10016436_pt1 | contig 11947 bp, 10 predicted proteins | sample WisWelCaveWW1625_FD_202498 | JGI IMG/M metagenome (GOLD analysis project Ga0247727, IMG submission 202498) | Biofilm microbial communities from Wishing Well Cave, Virginia, United States - WW16-25 | ecosystem: Environmental > Aquatic > Deep subsurface > Groundwater > Cave microbial mat | place...
GGAGTCAGTCCGGCGACCTCTGTCGCAACGACCGCGCCGTGCTCTTCCAGGACCCGACGGGCGTGCGCATCCTCTACGATCCCGGCCGCACGGTGAACGACGGCAGCGACTCGCGCCTGGGCGACATCCACGTCCTGCTCCTGTCGCACGCGCACGGCGACCACATCGGCGACCAGTACGTCGGCACCGCGGGCTGCGGCGCGGGCCCCAACGGCGCGGCGTTCCCGCAATCGAACTTCGCCGCCATCGCCGCCGCCAAGAACTCGGTGGCCATCGCGGGAGGCGAGCTGTTCGCCGGAAACACCTCGGGCTTCCTCAACCGGAAGATCCAGAACCTCCGCGGCGTGACCACGCCCAACTGCCCGTCCGCCGGCGTGGCCAACGAGGTGACCGTGCCGCGCACCGAGCCGTGCGTGGCCGGCATCCGCGTGGGGGCCAGCCGCACGGTGCGCCTGGACGGCGCGGCGGCGGCCGTGAGGATCGCGACCGTCCCCGCCATCCACTCCAGCGGCATCGCTGGCAACCTGATCGACGCGGCCTCTCCGGGCTCGTCGGGCACCACCGGATACGGCGGGGATGCCGTCGGGTTCGTGGTGATGTTCACCAACGGCGCCGCCATCTACCTCACGGGCGATACGGGGTTCTTCGGCGACATGGAGACCATCGTGCGCCGCTACTACAAGGCCAACGCCGCGGTCTTCAACATCGGGGACATCTTCAGCACCGGCCCCGACGAGGCCGCCTTCGCCGTCAAGGAACTGCTCAAGGTGCGCACGGTGATCCCATCGCACACCAACGAGGCCTCGACGACGTCGGGAGCGGTGAATCCGGGGACGCGCCTGGAGCGATTCATCCAGCAGGTGGGCGACGAGGCGAAGGTGGTGGTTCCGCTCAGCGGCGTCACGATCTGCCTCGACGGGCACGGCAAGCAGGTGGGCTGCCCCTAACGCCGCGCCGCCCGCTTCTGCCGCGCCGGCGCCGCGTCGTTGGCCAGCGCCCACGACTTCAGGATCTCCATCATCTGCGCCGTCGAGCAGAGCTGCCGGGAGCGCTCGGTGAAGACCGTTTCGGTATCGAGGACGCCCTTCACTTTACGAAGCGTGCTCGACACGTAATCGGCCAGCTCGTCGGCCGTGCCGCCGTAGATGCGGACCAGATAATCGGTCTGCTCGTCGTGGAAGGTCTTGAAGACGGCGCGCACGCCGACCTTCCCGTCCCAGCCCAGCATGGTCAGCACCGGGAAGACGTTGCGATCGACGCCGGTCTCGACGCGCACCGCCACCATCGCTTCCTTGTGCGGCTTCTTCGCCTTGCCGGCGCGGTCGGGGTATTCGGCGGAAGCCTGGCCGTCGAAGAGCGCGTAGCACCAGGCCGAGAGCACCGCGGGCGCGTTGCGGACGCGGTCGAGGAAGAAGTCGTCGAAGCGCGACGGCTCGGTGACCGAGCAGAGGAGCCCGACGTCGCCCGGCTCGGCGTAGGCGAAGATCTCCAGCGGCAGGACGCCCTCGGGCGCCTCGCGGGCGTTGTCGAGGAGCTGCGCGTAGCACTCGCGTTCCAGGCCGGCCTGCGCGCTGGCGCGGGCGATGACGAGCATCGGTCGATCCATGAGCGGCGCTTCTATCACGCCCGCGGCCACCTCGAATACGTCAAATATCGAGGAACAACATCACCGTGGCGAGGCTCGAGGAAAGTTGGTCGCTGAAACGCCCGAAAGCGTATTGGCCCCGGAGCCCGAACTGCGGCGTTCCGATGTCCGCGTAGGGCGCCGCGCTGAAGCCAAACCGAGCGCGAGTCGGATCGCTCGTCGTGGGTCCGGCGACCCATCCAACGGCGGGGCCAATCCACGCGCCGATGCGAATCGGCAGCGCGGTCGGCGCGAAACGAACTCCGACTGTCGCTGCCTGCACCGAAGTCACCATTGTTGGGAAGAATGAGAGGGCACCGGCATAGCCGGCAGTCAGCGCAAAGGCGCCGCTCGCGACAAGTCGTGCCTCAGCGCCACCCATGACGCCGCCGAAGGTGCTCACGGCGTACTGGCCGAAGTTCCAGCCCGCGTAGGACCAGCCAATAAGCAGCGTGAACCTGCGGGAAGTGGAAGGTGGCGAAGGATGATGCAGCGGCGCCGACGGCGTGACGGCAGCGGCGGATGCCGCGGGCACGACGACCCGCTCGACCACGGGAGTCTCGGCGCCTACTTGCGCAGGGCGAGTGGTGGCGCTGACGGTTTCGGGAGCGTGAGCAGGCTTGGTCGTGGCGGCTTCGGGCACGTCACCAGGCTGGTTCAACGAAGCGCCGACGTCGGACGACGACGACAGATGGTCCGGCAGCATGGTGGTTGCCGCTTCGGAGGGCGTCAGTTTCTGTGCGGACCAAGTGAGCAGACACGGGCCGACGTCATTATCGCCCGTCACGAGGAGTTGCTCCCCGTCACCTACGACGAGCCTTGCGCCTGTGACGTGACGGTCATCGTTGTCAAGCCCGATCAGCCATGTCGCGCCCCCGCCGGCGATCGGCCGCGCCAGCGCCACCACCGAACAACCACCCGACAAGTGGAGGTCAGTCAGCATCAGAGGGCCAGACGCGGCGGTCACACAGATGCTGCTTCCCAGGGGGAGCGAAGGGCAAGCGGAGCCGCCGGCGCGAGCGTCCACCATGCCGGTAACGACCGGCTGAACGTCGGCTTCCTGGCGCAGATCACCCTCCCGGCCAGCGCGCACCTTCGATCGCTTGGGGTCGAACGCCGCCAGAAAATCGGCAGCGGCCAGGACCTTCTTCGTCACTTCACCAGCGGGCATTATCGGCGCCAAACCCCGCAGCGCTCGCGCGAAAGCATGTACTTCTTCGGTGGCATTGAGCGCCGCGCCCACTTTCAACCGGGCATTCCCTTCATCGGGCCGACCCTCGGCATGGAGGAGCGCGCCCTCGACCAACTCGCCACAACCCTTGAGCCCCGATTGCTCGCACCTGGCTGTGATCGGTTGTTTGAGGACGAGCCGCGCGCTGAGGGTGGCTGCGGAACGCAGGTTCCCGGCATCGAGGTGCGCACACGCCAGCAGAGCGGCGCTCGCAACCAAACCGACATAACCGGATCTCATGGCGGCCCCGGTGCGAGCTTGGGATCGTTCGCATCCCCCGGTCAACCGCGCTCGTCCTCACGGCACCCGCACCCGGGCGATGATCGGCATGTGATCGGAGCACCGGTGGAACGGGCTCGACGGCTCCCCGTACGGGCAGGTCCCCTCCAGGTCCTCCCAGCCGATGCCGTTGCCGCCGAAGAGGTGGTCGAGGTGCATCCGCAGCCGCAAGAAACCCGCGGTGGGGAACTCGCGCGGCGTCACGCCGTCGATCTGCCGCAGGTCCCTCTGCGCGCAGGCGAACCCGACCTCGTCGGTGAGGTAGCGGAACACCGGCGAGCCGGGGGGCGAATTGAAATCGCCGCAGACGATGAACGGCTCGCCCGCGGACTGCCGCTTGACGAACGCGGCCAGGGTCCGCGCCTCGTGCAGCTGGTTGACGCCATAGCCCATCTTCTCCTTCACGCGCCAGAACTCGGCGGCGAAGGGCGTCGGCAGGCTCAGGTGCGTGTTGAAGATGTGCAGCGGGCGGCCGGCGGCGTCGGTGAGCCGCATGTGCGCGCAGATGCGGTTCTGCTTGCGGTCCTTGAGCCGCTGCACGTGATGGTGCGTGATCCGGTGCGGGTCGTGGACGTTGTGCTTGTCGACCGAGAGCGCGCCGCGGTCGACGATCACCGCCAGGCCCATCGAGGAGAGCGCGACGTCGCGCACCACGTTGACGTGCGCCTTGAAGTAGAACGCCTCGTAGCGGAAGGGGCGGCTGCGCGCCGCCAACGAGACCTCGAACTCGTCCATGAAGGCCTCGAGCTGCGTCTCGTCGTCGTGCGAGGCGCGGAAGGCCAGCCGCGACCTGAGCGACCGCGTCTCCACCTCCTGCAGGCAGATGACGCTGGGGAGCTGATCGAGCGAGGCCAGGCTCTCGGCGATGAGCCGCTTGGACCGGCGCGTCGAGGCCAGGCCGCGCAGGCGGTGGCCGAAGTAGCGGACGTTGTAGCTGATGACCCGGAGCTTCGACATTGGTCAGGCTGGAGCCGACATCCGGACTTGAACCGGAGACCTGCTGATTACGAATCAGCTGCTCTACCAACTGAGCTATGTCGGCGTCCGAGGGGCGTTTAGCAGGCGCGCCGAGGCGGGGTCAATGGCCCGTTGACAACGCGCCGGGTGAGGCGAAACTGCGCGGCCATGCACCGGTGGATCCCCATCATGGCGCTGCTCGCGGCCTGCAAGTCCCAGCCGCCTCCGTCGCCGGAAGTCCAGGTCTCGACCGATCTGACGCCGCTCACCGCCGACGTCCTCTTCCGCGCCGCGCACCAGCGCGGGTCGCCCCTGGGCCAGCGCATCGCCGGCCTGGGGCTGGGCGCCGCGGCGCTCGCGGCCGACGGCGGCGCCCCCACCCCGGAGGCCGGCGGCGACCTGCGCTGGGACGTCGAGCCCTACGGCGCCATCGCCGCCGCCCGGCGCGACGAGCTTCTGCCCATGCCCGCCTCGGGCGTCGACGTCCCCGACCTGTGGCGCGATCGCGGCGGCACCTGGGTGGCGATCGGCGGCCGCGCCCGCGTCCTCTTGGTCAACGTACCCGCCCGGAGTACGAGGCCCACGCCAGTCCGCCTCTGGGGCCTGACCGAGCCGTGGCTGAAGGGGAAGGTCGCGCTCGCCGCTCCCACCGGCGGGGCGGCGCTGGCCCACTTCGCCGCCCTCTACACCGCCTGGGGCGAGGCGCGGATGCGCGCGTGGCTCAAGGCCCTGCGCGCCAACGAGGCGCAGGTGCTGGGCGCCGACGCCGACGTGCGCCTCGCGGTCGTCCAGGGGCGCGCCATCATCGGCCTCATCGGCAGCGACGAGGCCGCCAAGGCCGCCGCCATCGCGCCGGTCACGGTCGTCTATCCCGACCAGAAGACCATCGGCACCTTCGTCTGGCCCACGGCGCTCTCGCGGCCGAAGAACGCGGCCCATCCCGACAAGGCGGCGCTCCTGGCCGAGGCGCTCGCCGACCGCGCCACCGAGCAACTCCTGGTGGCCCGCGAGACCGGCTTCATCCCGCTGCGCGCCGGCATCCCGGTGCCGCCCGGCGTCCGCTCGGCGGCGAACCTGCGCGTCGTCTCGGTCGAGCCGCACCGCATCGCCGCCGACATCGAGGCGCGGCGCGCGGAGCTGTCGAACTGGGCCGCGGGAAACCCGCTTCCCGAGAGCCCGCCGCCGCCCCCCGAGCCGAAAGACGCGGCGCCGCCGGAGACGACGGAAGCTACGCCGGCGGCACCTTGAGCATCTCGTCCGAGGATGTGGCCGGCTCCTTGGGCACCACCTCGGCCTTCATCACCGTGAGCGCCGCGCGCCGGCCGATGTCGTCCTCGCGCGGGACCAGCCCGGTGGTGTGCGCGATCATCCACTCGAGGATCCGGAAGAACCGGATCCAGTGCAGCGGCTCGTTCAGCCAGCCCACCGTGATGCAGTAGTACTTGGCGAACGGCGGGGCGTGGTGGATGGCGTGGTGCTCGGGCGGCAGCACCAGGTGCCACTTCTGCAACAGGGCCACCGCGCGCGGCGGGCGCGCCATGTGCGACCACTTGTGGAACTGGTTGGTGAGGAAGACGAAGAGGAGCATCCCGAACATGAAGGCGGCGATGAAGAAGTCGCCGGCGTCCCGTTGCGGGCGCAGCGCCGCGCCCACCGCCAGCGGGATGGAGATGGCGCAGTTGTTCCCGTTGGTCTCGACGAAGTCGTGGCGGGTGATGGCGAGTTGATCGACGTGGTGCTCGCGGAACGGCCGGATGAGCGCCTTGCCGATGATCGGCCAGTCGGGCGTGCCCCAGGTGTCGGCCGCCCAGTGGACCAGGCCGGAGCCGAAGTCGGCGGCCGCGTACGCGAGCAGGAGCGCCGTCAGAGCCAGCCAGGGCGACTCCGGCACCCAGGCGACGAAGCGCGACCCGAGCCAGAGCATGGCGAAGGCGAAGGCCACGATGCTCGCAACTTCGAATCTGCGGACCGCCGGGCTGTAGCCGGCGCGAAGGGCGCTGGCGCTCCTCTGCTCGACCGAACGTGGGCTCATGATCGGCTGCTCCCGCTCCTCTTTAGCAGGCGACGGGGATGGGGACGAGCCCCGGCCTTGCCAGCGTCTCCCGCCTGGCGCACATAGGAAGCCCATGCGAACGATGCTCGCCGTCCTGCTCGCCCTGGCCGCCTGCAAACCCGCCACCCAGCCCCTGGGCCCGGCCGCCGCCGCCGGCATGCCCGTCAAGGAAGTGGCGGTGACCGAGAAGGGCTACGAGCCGTCTCGGGTCGAGGTCGAGGGCGGCCGGCCCACGCTGCTCCGCTTCACGCGCAAGACCAGCGACACCTGCGGCGAGGCCCTGGTGGTCGAGGGCGACCCCACCCGCTACATGCTCCCGGTGGGAAAGCCCATCGACGTGCGCGTCACGCCGCCGAAGACGGGATCGATCCGATTCGCCTGCGGCATGGACATGATGCGCGGCACGATCGTGGCGGTCGCCTCGCGTTGAGCCGCCTCTACGTACTCCGCTCTCATCGGTCGAAAGACCGAAGGACTTTGACGCCTGTTTGCGCACATTGTGGGCAATCGCTGGGCCTTCTTGGGCCCGAGGAGGCTTCATGCGCTTCGTCCGGGGACTGATCGCGGTGGCGGCGCTCGCCCTGGCTACAGGAGCGCGCGCGGACGATCGCCGGGTGGTGATCCCGGGCTCCGCGGCTTCCCAGGGGCCGGCGCCCGCGAAGCACGCCGACGACGCGGTCGACCTGGTCGGGCCGACGGCGGCGCAGCAGGCGCGCGCCAAGGCGGCCGCCGAGGCGAAGGCGAAGGCCGAGGCGGAAGCGAAGGCCCGGGCGGAAGCGGAGACCAGGGCCAAGGCCGAGGCGGAAACCCGCGCCAAGGCGGAGGCCGCCGCGCGTGCCAAGGCAGAGACCGAAGCGAAGGCCAGGGCACAAGCCGAGGCCAAGGCCCGCGCCGAAGCGGAGGCCAAAGCTCGCGCCGAGGCCGAAGCGAAGGCCCGGGCACAAGCCGAGGCGAAGGCCAAGGCCGCCTCGGAAGCTCGCGCCCGCGCCGAAGCGGAAGCCAGGGCACGCGCCGTGGCGGAAGCGAAGGCCAAGACCGAGGCCGAGGCGCGCGCCAAGGCCGAGGCGGAGATCCGCGCCCGGCTGGCGGCGGAAGCCCAGGCCCGCGCCGAGGCGGAAGCGCGCCACAAGGCGGAGGCCGAGGCCCGCGTCAGGGCTGAGGCGGAAGCCAAGACCCGCGCCGAGGCGGAAGCGCGCGCCAAGGCGGAGCTCGAGGTCCGCGCCCGGGCCGAATCGGAGGCGAAGGCCGTGGCCGCCGCGAAGGCCAAGACCGAGGCCGAGGCGAAGCTCCGCGAGGAGATCGAGGCGCACATCCGCGAGCAGGTCGAGGCGGAGATGAAGTCCCGCACCGCCAAGACGGAAGCCGAGGAGAAGGCGCGCGCCGAAAAGGAAGCGAAGGTCAAGGCCCGCGCCGAGGCCAAGGCGCGCAAGGAGGCCGAGGCCAAGGCCCGCGCCGACGCTCGCGCCAAGGCCAAGGCCGAGGCCAAGGCCCGCCGCGAAGCGAAGCGCAGCAAGAAGAAGACCCAGCCGGCCGGTGACCTGCCGGAATTGCCCTCGCCCGCGCAGGCGCTGATCGCCCCCGTGCCCGAGTTGCCCACGCCGGCCGCCGCTCCGGTCGCGGTCGCCGCCGCGCCCGCCGCTGCGCCGGCCCTCGCCGCCCCTGTTCCCGCCGAGCCGGCGCGCGCCGCGATCATCCCGGCGTCCGCTGCGCTGGGCCTCGCCGCGGCGACTCCCGCCGAGCCGGCCCGCGCCGCGATCATCCCGGCGTCCGCCGCTCCCGCTCCCGCCGAGCCGCCCCGCGCGGCCATCATCCCCGCCTCGCCCCGGTCGGAGGGCACCAAGGTGGCGATGGTCGCGCCGGCGCCGGCCGCCGTCGGGCCGGTGGTGATCCGCCCCGAGCCCATGGCCCGCACGGTGGCCGTCCCGCGCGACGAGGAGACGCGCGCCAGCCGCCGCGCCGAGATCCGCGACGACATCCAGGTCGGCCCGCAGAGCCTGATCCTCAACCGCCTGCGGGGCGCGGCCGACATCGTCCCCGGCTCGGTGGCCGGCGCGTTCAGCTACCGCCTCGCCATCGACGACGCCACCGCGCTCCACCACGGCTTCGGCCTGGGCGTCGAGAGCGCCCGCCCCGCCGAGGGGGCGCCAGAGGGCTTCCGCTGGTTCGCCGGCGCGACGCTGCTCCCGTCGGCCTCCAACGCGTACGGCGTCAACCGCCGCGTCAACGGCCAGGACCGCCTGATGCGCGACGAGATGGGCTGGTCGGGCTGGGCGCTGGCGGGCGGGGCGTCGCACCGCTTCGGCAAGTCGGAGGGCTACGCGGTGGCCGGCGACGTCCAGCTCCAGAACGTCTCGGTCCACTACGTGCGCAACGCCAACGCCTCGGGCGCGCCCATCGACGGGGATCTGAAGCAGCTCCGGCTGCGCGCGGCCGGCACCGCCACCAGCGGCCGCTGGAGCGGCACGGCGCAGATCGCGGCGTACCTCCAGATCGGCGACGAGCCGGGCAAGTTCCGCGGCGCGCCGCTGCGCGGGGCGCTCCTCGAGGACGACCTGGCGGGCCTGGCGGTGGCGCCGCAGTCGCTCTTCGCCCGGATCGCCGGCGAGGTCGAGCTGGGCCAGACGCTGGAGGCCCGCGCCTCGTACGGTTTCCTCTCGTACGCCGGCTCGGACTGGAGCTCCAGCCACTTCCTCCACGGCGAGCTGAGCGATCGCTTCGGCCGCCTCAAGGCTGCGCTCGGGTTCACCTGGCAGCTCGACAACCCGCAGACCGCCACTCCCGGCAGCGGCCTCGGCGACTACTCGACGCTGTTCGTGACCGGCTCCATCGGCTACATGTTCTAGCCGCCATGGCGGAACAGCACCGCGTCACCTTCGAGAACGTGCCGGTCCTGGTGCGGGTCGAGGGCCAGCCGCGCGCCCCCCTCGCCCTCTTCGTCCACCCCTTCCCGCTCCACGGCGGCTGCTGGGAGCGCCAGATCGCCGCCTGCGCCGAGGCGGGATTTCGCGCCGCCGCCGTCGATGCCCCAGGGTTCGGCGAGTCGCCGCCCCTGGGTCGGGCGCTGTCGATGGACGACCTGGCGCAGATCTTCGCGCTCTCGATGGACGCGCTGAACGCGCCGCGCGCCGTGCTGGTCGGCTGCTCGATGGGCGGCTACGCGGTGATGGCCTTCCACCGGCTCTTCCCAGAGCGCCTCGCCGGCGGCGTCTTCATGTGCACCCGCGCCACCGCCGACAGCGAGGACCAGCGCGAACGCCGCGAGCACCAGGCTTCGGTGGCGCTGACGCAGGGCGCGGCGGCAGTGACGGGATCGCTTCTGCCCATGCTCATCGAACACCAGGAACTCCTGCCGCGGGCGCATGCGCTGGCCTCGGGCGCGACGGCGCAAGGCATCGCCGATGCGCTGCGCGGGATGGCGGAGCGGCCCGACTCGACGGCGTCGTTGCGCTCGTGGAAATCCCCGGCGCTGGTCATCGGCGGCGAGAAGGACCAGCTGATGAACGCGGCCGACATCGACGCGCTGGCCGCCGCCATCCCCGGCGCGCGCAAGGTGGTGGTGCAGGACGCGGGGCACCTCGCCTTCCTCGAGCAGCCCGACGAGATCGACGAATTGCTGGTGACCTTCCTCCACGCCTGCCAGGAGGCGCACGCCTGGGGCCGCCGCGCCAGCGATCACCGCTGAGGATCGAGCACCACCAGCAGGCCGCCGCCGAGGATGAGCGCGGCGCCGCCCAGGCCGAGAACGCCGAGGCGCTCGCCGAAGGCCACGGCGCCCACCATCGATGCCACCAGGGGCTCCAGGTACGTCAGCACCGCCGCGCGCTGGGCGGGGACGCGCAAGAGGCCCCAGTAGAAGACCGCAGCGCCCCCGGCGCCGACGAAGAGCGCGCCGATCAAGGGCCGGCCGATGAACGAGGCGAAGGGCGGCGGCGCGCCGGCGAACGGGAGCAGCAAGAGCGCCGCGAGGCCGCAGTGGTAGGCCAGCAGCTCGGCCGGCGAGAAGTCCTCGAAGAGCAGCTTCGAGAGCAGCACGTTGGCCGCGTAGAAGAACGCGCTGGCCGCGCCCAGCGCCGCGGTGATCGGATCGGCGCGCGCCCCGCCGACGAGCAGGACCAGGCCCACCAGCGCCGCCGCCAGCGCCGCCACGGTGCGGGCACGCAAGGGCTCGCGCAGCACGGCGGGCGCGAGGACCGCCACCACCACCGGCTCGAGGTAGTGCGTCAGCACCGCCACCTGGACCGGGCCGCGATCGACCGCGGCGAAGAAGAGGACGTAATTCGCTGCGTCGGCGACGCCCAACAACGCCAGGAGCGCCCAGGCGCGCCGCGAGCGCTCGCGGTAGCCGCGCAGCGCCGGCAAGAGCCACACGGCGGCAATGACCGAGAGGATCAGGATCGACTGCCAGACGGCGGGCACGCCGCTCCCGCGCAAGAAGAGCGACCACAGTCCCCAGCCCGCCGCCGCGAGCGCCACCGCCGCCGTCCGCATCATGCTTGACCGTCCCTTTCCCCAAGGGTACGAGGGAGCGCCGCACACCGCTCGGAGGCACCTTGGCCGCGATCGAGATCATCTACCTCCGGTTTCCCGTCCACCCGAACATCACGGTCATCCAGATCGGCCCCGGCATCGCGCGAATCGACAAGGAAGGCGAGAGCTACTTCGTCATCGGCACCGAAGACGGGCCGCTGGCGGGGAAGAAGGTGGAGATCCCCAACGGGAACGTGGCCGCCATCCAGTGGACCTTGGACGAGGCGCCCGCCGCGGCCCCCTAGCGAACGTGGATCGCACCGAGAGGCTGTTGGACCTGGTCGCGCTGCTCCTGGCCTCGCGCGAGCCGGTGCCTTTCGCCGAGATCCGCGAGCTGTTCCCGGACTACGCCGGCGCCCGCGACGCCGCCGAGCGGAAGTTCGAGCGCGACAAGGCCGAGCTTCTCCAGATCGGAGTGCCGCTCGAATACGTCCCGCCCGATCCCGACGAGGATCGGTTGCTGGGCGGCTACCGCATCGACCGCGGCGCCTTCTTCCTCCGCGATCCCAAGCTCACGCCCGAGGAGGCGGCGGCGCTCTACGCGGCCGGCAGCGCGGCGCTGGAGTTGGACCAGGACTTTCCCTTCGGCCCCGACCTTCTGCACGCGCTGCAGAAGCTGGCGGCCGGCGGAGTCGGGGCGGGCGGAGCGTCGGCGGCGCGGCGCCTGCTCATCGTCCGCCCCGGCGATCCGGCGCGCGCCGGAAAGCTGAAAGTGCTGGCGGGAGCGGTGGCGCAGAAGAAGCGCGTGCGCATCGCCTATCGCAGCGCCACGCGGCTGGGCCCGGACGGCGAGCCGGAGCGCACCGAGCGGTCGGTCGATCCCTTCGGCCTCGCCTTCCGCGGCGGCGCCTGGCGGCTGGTGGCGCACGATCACTTCCGCCGCGCCCTGCGCGTCTTCGTCGTCGACCGCATCGAGTCGTTGCAGGTGAACGCCGAGCACCCCAACGTCGCCGACTTCGACATCCCGGCCGGATTCGACGCCGGCAAGGCCGCGGGACAGCGGCCCTGGGAGTGGTCGTACGGCGAATCGCTGACCGCGGACCTGCGCTTCGCCTCCGGCAGCGAGCTGCTCGCCGAGCGCGCCTTCGATGCGCCGGCGCACGACGGGACCTTGCGCCTGAAGGTCAACTACCTCGACGGGCTGGTGCGCCACGTGCTGTCGTTCGGCGACCGGGTCTGGATCGACGGGCCGCCGCTGGCTCGCGAGCGCGCCGAGGCCGCGCTGCGCATGCTCGTCGAACGGCACGCGGGCGAGCCGTCGGGGCCGCCGAGCGCG
>Ga0247727_10016437_pt1 | contig 11946 bp, 8 predicted proteins | sample WisWelCaveWW1625_FD_202498 | JGI IMG/M metagenome (GOLD analysis project Ga0247727, IMG submission 202498) | Biofilm microbial communities from Wishing Well Cave, Virginia, United States - WW16-25 | ecosystem: Environmental > Aquatic > Deep subsurface > Groundwater > Cave microbial mat | place...
ATGAGCATCCGCGCAAACATGATTTGTCGTCGTTGCGTTTGCTCGGCACGGTGGGCGAGCCAATTAATCCGGAAGCGTGGCGATGGTATTACAAAAATATCGGACGCGAAAAATGTCCGGTGATGGACACGTGGTGGCAGACCGAAACCGGCATGTTCATGATTACGCCGGTGCCGGCGTTGCCGCTCAAGCCGGGATCGGGCACGCTGCCATTTTTCGGACAAGACGCGGATGTGTTGGATGAAGAGGGCAAATCGGTAAAGCCGGGCGAAGAGGGTTATCTCGTTTTGAAACGTCCGTGGCCCGCGATGTTGCGTACGGTTTATCAAGACCCGGATCGTTACGTCCGGCAATATTGGTCAAAATATCCGGGAATGTATTTGACCGGCGACAGCGCGAAACGCGATGAGGACGGCTATTTTTGGATCATCGGTCGCGTCGATGATGTAATCAAAGTGAGCGGCTATCGTCTCGGCACTGCCGAAGTAGAAAGCGCGCTCGTCTCGCATCCGGCGGTCGCGGAAGCCGCGGCAATTGGGTTGCCGCACGAACTCAAAGGCAACGCGATTCACACGTACGTGCTGTTGCGCGCGGGGCAGACCGCGTCCGACGCGCTCGCGCAAGAATTGAAAGAGCATGTCGGCAAAGTGATGGGACCGATCGCGAAACCGGAAACGGTGAACTTTGTGGACAAGTTACCCAAGACAAGAAGCGGCAAGATTATGCGGCGCGTTTTGAAAGCGCGCGCGCAGGGATTGCCGGAAGGCGATGTGAGTACGCTGGAGGAGTAAAGAGGCGAGACATTGGTTGAAATTATTTTCACCGCGAAGAACGCAAAGCAGATTTCATTGCACCCACACAAATTATTGATCGCAGAAAAATCCGCGCCGTTGGCGAACCAACGGCGCGGATGCATTTACGGCTGTTTCCAATTAGCGCTGGCTTGTGACATTGCTGATGACCGGATTATTCCCGCGTAATGCCGCCAATCCATCCGGCGCGTCCATATCGATCCGATAAATGTCAAAGCGTCCGTTGCGCGGCGAGGCAAACAGTAATTTGGAATTATCCGCGCTCCATGCGACCGGTTCTTGCATCGACATGAATTCATAGATCAGCGTCCGCGCGCGGGTCTTGAGATCGTACGCCCAGAAATTCGTCCATGCCGCGCCGTACTTGGGCGGCACATATTCCGTGATAAATGCCAAGCGTCCATCTGCCATGAACCACGGAAAATGATTTGTTTCGCCGTCGTTGATGATTTCGCGCGCGTCGCTGCCATCACTCCGCATCATCCAAATTGACCTGCCGTCTGCGCCGGTGTACGCAATGAATTGGCTGTCAGCACTCCAACTCGGCTGATGCCACGCCATCGTTGGTTCTTTGCGCCGCGCATCCGCGAAATCGCGCGTCAGCGGTTTGGCATCGCTTCCGTCCGCGCGCGCCGACCAAATATTGAGCGTCATGTCTTTGTAAACATAGTAGGCGATACGCTGCGCATCCGGGCTCATCGACGCGTATTCAGCGAGTCCATCGACGCGCGTGAGTTGTTGGCGAATGCCGGTCGTCGCGTTGACGATCCAAATATCTTGCCGCGCGCCGTCGAACGAATCGTACAAGATGGATTTGCCGTCCGGTGTCCACGCCGGATGCCGATCATTATTTTCCCCGGCGGTGAGCGCGCGTTGATGAGTTCCATCCGCGTTCATGACTTGGATGTGCGACGCGCCATCGCGATTGGATTCGAACGCGATGAGGCGACCATCGGGACTCCACGCCGGGTGGAATGCCGCGCCCGGATCGTACGTGAGGCGCGTAATCGCGACCGGCTGGGATGGTGGGGCGAACAAAGTTTGGGTGGGCGCTGCGAGGTACGTGAAAGCAAAAAACGCCACGACCAAACTGCTGCAGACCAGAAACGTGAGATTGATGATGCGCTGAGCAGACATTTTCCCCTCCTTTGAATTTGTGGGACAAGTTGTCAACTTGTCCTACGCTCATTCCACTTGTATAATCTCGACGAGTTTAATGTAACAGTCTTATCGCCGGCTTGCTGTTCTTTGGCATACATCGTCGCTGTACAGTAGTAGACACGCACTAGAACTCGGAGGGAGAGTATGCCGACACCGGCTGACTCAGACCTCGCCGTAAAGCGAATAGAATTCTTGCGCTACGTCGCGCCGTTTGCCGGCTTGAACAAAGCCGACCTGCTGGCGCTCTGCCGCGATTTCAAGCCGCGCGTCTTTAAGAAAGACGACCTTGTTTTTCGTCAGGGTGATGTGGGCGAAGAAATCTATATCGTGGCGAGCGGAAAAATCCGCATCTTTCGCCTCGCACCCTCCGGCAACGAAACCACGATTGATATTTTTTCCGTCGGCAGAATCCTCGGCGAATTTTCTCCGCTCGACGATCAAGAACGCTCCGCCTCTGCCATCGCGCTCGAACCCACTACGCTCTTCAGCATCTCCAAACAAAAATTTCTCGATCATCTGCGCGCAATGCCCGACCTCGCCTTCGGCGTGATTCGCTTGCTCATCGCCAAAGCGCGGTGGACGACTGATTTTGCGGAATCGCTCGCGCAGTACGACGCGGCGGGTCGGCTGTTGCATATTTTTTTGCATTACAACGAACGTTTTGGCGAAGAAATCGAAAAAGGCAAACGTTACGCGCTCGATCTAAATCTGACGCAGTCCGATCTCGCGTCGCTCGTGGGCGTGAAGCGGGGTTGGATGAATCACTTGTTGCAAGAATGGGACAAGCGCGGCTTGCTGCAATATCGCGCGGGGAAAATTATCATTCTCGATTTGCCGCGCGTGATCGCGGAACGCGATAGCCGCATTGAAGCCGCCGGCGCGGAAGAATGGTAGCGCAGTTGCGATTTGGCGTTTGTCATTTCGAGCGCAGCGAGAAATCTCGTTCTCCGAGTTACAATGAGATTTCTCGTCGCAAAAGACGCTCCTCGAAATGACAAATTGGAATTGAGGTGGGGGAATCAATGAACAATCAATTCAATCATCGTTTGACGCGCCGCGAATTCCTACAGCGCGCAGCAATGCTGGGTTTGTCCGCGAGCGCAGTTGCTTTGCTGGATGGCTGCGGCATTTTGCCTGGGTCAACGCCGATGCCGACAAAAGTTTTTCGCATCGGTGTGATCTCCGGCGGCACTCGTGATGCCGCCGTAACGCAGCGAATCGAAGCCTTGCGACAAGGTCTGCGCGAACTCGGCTACGTCGAGGGCGAGAACATAAATATTGAGTACCGATTTGCGGAAGGGCGCGCAGAACGCTTCCCCGACCTCGTGGCGCAACTGATTACTCTCAAGGTTGACGTGCTTGTAGTAGTGGGAAGTTCACTGGCTTTGGTTGCGAAGCAAGCCACCAGTACGATCCCCATCGTCTTTGTGCAAGCTCCCGATCCGGTTGGGATAGGGCTTGTCGCCAGCCTCGCGCATCCTGGTGGAAACGCGACAGGACTGGGCAGCGGCTTTAATCTCACCGGAAAACAACTCCAGTTGCTGAAGGATGCCATTCCAACGATCTCGCGCGTAGCATACTTCTGGGAAGGCCAATTCACTGACACGAGAGAGGCGCAGGATGCGGCTCGCGCATTGGGGCTACAACTTCAAGCCCTGCTGATCAGCAGTCCTGATGACATCGAAGGCGCAATACAAGCCGCAATTCGCGAGCGCGCGGACGCGCTTTTAGTTTACGGAGGTCCCCGCATGGGAAGTCGGCGACCGCAATTTATGGAGTTGGTTGCCAAGAGTCGAATGCCGGCGATTTTCAATCTAAGGGATTATGTTGACTTGGGTGGCTTGATGTTCTACGGGCAAAACCTTCTAAACGATTGGTACCGCACCGCCACCTACGTGGATAAAATTCTCAAGGGCGCGAAACCCGCCGACCTGCCCGTAGAAAATCCAACAAAATTCGATTTCGTCATCAACCTGAAAACCGCCAAAGAACTGGGTCTGACCATCCCGCAGTCCGTGCTCACGCAAGCGACGGAAGTGATTCAATGAACCAACTCACGCGCCGCGAATTTTTGCAGCGCGCGGCAATGCTGGGTTTGTCAGCAAGCGCGGTAGCGGTGCTGGACGGTTGCGGCATTCTGCCTGGGACAACGCCGACGCCGAAGATTTTTCGGATCGGTCAGCTGTCGCTCAATTCAGCTGCCGCTGAGGCAGCAAACGCTGAGGGACTCCGACAAGGTCTGCGCGAACTCGGTTACGTCGAGGGACAAAACATCGTCATGGAGAAGCGCTATGCAGATGGAAGAGTTGAACGGCTTCCCGACCTCGCCGCCGAACTGGTCGCGCTAAAGGTAGACGTAATTGTCACAGGGGGTCCCCTTACTGCTCTTCCCATCAAGCAGGTGACCAGCACGATTCCCATTGTCTTTACCGGAGCCATCGATCCAGTTGGAAACGGGTTGGTTTCCAGCCTCGCGCATCCAGGCGGGAATATAACGGGGTCAGCCATTGTTGAAGTCGCAGGGAAACAGTTGGAGTTACTCAAGGCGGCGATTCCTGGAATCTCGCGCGTTGCTCTGATCTGGCTACGCGGTGCTATCTTCTCTCCACAGTTGGCGGTGAATGAGGCACGTGCTTTGGGCATTCAGCTGCAACTCTTGGAGTTGAAGAGTCCGGGTGATATCGAGGACCTGCTCGCAGCCGCCATTCGCGAGCGCGCCGAAGCGCTTCTAGAAAGGGGAGGTGGCATTTTGGCGAACCGGCGTCAGCAGTTCGTCGAATTGGTCGCACAGCACCGACTGCCTGCCATGCACGTTCTCAGGTCGTATGTGGACATCGGTGGCTTCATGTACTATGGTGTGAACTTTGCTGATTTGTATCGGCGCGCAACCGCCACGTACGTGGACAAAATCTTGAAAGGGGCAAAACCCGCCGACCTGCCGGTGGAGCAGCCAACCAAATTCGAATTCGTTATCAATTTGAAAACTGCGAAAGCGCTGGGTCTGACAATTCCGCAATCCGTTCTCGCGCAAGCGACGGAGGTGATTCAATGAACGCAATCACTCGCCGCGAATTTTTGCAGCGCGCCGCAATCCTGGGTTTGTCCGCGACTATGATTGCGTTGCTGGATGGTTGTAGCATTCTGCCTGGGTCAACGCCAACGCCGAAAGTTTTTCGGATAGGTGTGATCTCCGGCGCCACTCGTGATGCTGCCGTCGCGCAGCGAATCGAAGCCTTCCGACAAGGTCTGCGCGAACTCGGTTACGTAGAAGGTCAGAATATTATTATTGAATACCGATTTGCAGAGGGGCGCGCAGAACGCTACCCCGTGTTCGCTGCCGAGTTTGTCCAGCTGCCCGTAGATGTCATCGTTGCAGTAGGGGATATTGCCGTAATTGTGAAGCAAGCAACTAGCACGATTCCTATTGTCTTTTTGCAGACTTCCGACCCGGTTGGGGTAGGTCTCGTCGAAAGCTTTGCACATCCTGGTGGGAATATCACCGGGCTGACCAGTGGCCAGAATCTTGGGATCACAGGCAAACAATTGCAACTACTAAAAGAAGCCATTCCAAGCATCACGCGCGTGGCGATATTCTGGGAAAGTGCAGCTCTATTCAGTCAAGCCCAGCTTGCGGCTCGCGCATTGGGGATACCGCTTCAATCTTTGCAGGTGACAACTCCAGACGATATCGAGCGATTACTCGAAGCCGTGACGCAAGAGCACGCCGAAGCACTTCTCGTGCAGAGTGGTCCAAGATTGGCAAGTCGGCGACCGCAATTTATGGAGTTGCTTGCCAAGAGTCGGTTGCCGGCGATTTTCAATTTAAGGGACTACGTTGATGATGGTGGCTTGATGTTCTATGGGCGAAACCTTCTAAACGATTGGTACCGCGCCGCTACCTACGTAGACAAGATTCTCAAAGGAGCAAAGCCAGGTGACATTCCGGTAGAGAATCCAACGAAATTCGATTTCGTCATCAACTTGAAAACGGCAAAGACACTAGGTCTCACGATTCCGCAATCCGTGCTCGCGCAAGCGACCGAAGTGATTCGATGATTGACAAGACTCGCGGGCGTCTCTTTCGTAAATACGCCGTCGTCATCGTCGCGATCGTCAGCGGCGCGCTTGTGCTCGGCGGCGCGATAGACATTTATTTTTCCTATCGCCAAAACATTTCCGCGCTCGCGAGCATTCAGCAGGAAAAAGCCGCGGCGGCGGGGATGGAGATCGAGGCGTTCATTCAGAGCATCGAACGACAGATCGGTTGGGTCATTCCGCCGCCGGGTCTCGCCGGAACCGTGACGACCGAGCAACGCAGTGCGGATTACACGCGCTTGATCCGTCAGGTTTCTGAAATCACCGAAGTGCGCTATCTCGACGCGTCGGGCAAAGAATGTCTGCGCGTTTCGCGACTCGCGCGCAATTTGCTGGGGTGCGGCGCAAATGTGTCCGCCACGCCCGAATTCACGATTCCCCGCGCCGGAAAAATTTATCATAGCCCGGTTTATTTTCGCAACGAGTCCGAGCCGTATATGACGCTCGCAATTTCCGAAGGCGCGAATGCCGGCGTCACGGTGGTGGAAGTGAATCTCAAATTCGTGCTCGAGCCCATCTCGCGCACCAAGATTGGTCAGCAGGGCTATGCGTACATCGTTGACCCCAACGGCAATCTCGTCGCGCACCCGGACATTAGTCTCGTCCTCCAGAAAAAAGATCTCTCGATTCTGCCGCAGGTGCGCGCCGCCCGAACGAATCCGCAAACAAATTTGTTCGAGCGCGATAACAACACCGCGCAAGGCGCCGACCTGCAAGGACGCGTCGTGCTTAGCACGTACCGCTTTATTGAATCGCTGCGCTGGTTTGTTTTTGTCGAGCAGCCGCTGGACGAAGCATTCGCGCCCATCTATTCCGCGATTGCGTATACGACTCTGCTCTTGCTCGCCGTCATCGCGCTCGCGATGCTTGCCAGTCTCATCCTCGCGCGCAGTCTCGTTACCCCAATAAATATTTTACGCGATAGCGCCGCGCGCATCGGCGCGGGCGCACTCGATCAACGCATTGACATTCACACCGGCGATGAACTCGAATCGCTCGCGGATGAATTTAATCATATGAGCGCGCGCCTAAGCGAATCGTACGCGACGCTCGAGCAAAAAGTAATCGAGCGCACGCAGCAACTCGCGCGCTCGGTTGCGCGCTTGCAAGGTCTCGCCGAAGTCAGCCAGACGATTAGCTCGACGCTCGATTTGAATCAGGTGTTGAGCAACATGGTCTCGCACGCGGTCCAACTCTCCGGCGCAGATGGCGGCGCGATCTATGAGTATGACGAGACACGCGAGGAATTTCTTTTGCGCGCGACGTATCAGATGAGCGAGGAATTGATCGCGGCGATCCGCAGTCGTAAAATTGATCTCACCGATCCGACCGCCGCGCGCGTCGCAACAACCCGCGCGCCGGTGCAAATCAGCGATGTGGCGTCCGAATCTGATTTTGCTTTTCGTCAAGTATATGAACGCGCGGGATTACGCGCGTTGCTCGCGGTACCGCTCTTTCACAAAGAAAAAATCATTGGCATGCTCGCGGTTCGTCGCAAAACGACCGGCGAATTTCAACCCGAAACAGTAGATTTACTCCAAACTTTCGCGGCACAATCCGCGCTCGCCATTCAAAACGCGCGGCTCTTTCAAGAAATCGAAACTCAGAAAGCAGAACTCGCGTCCTGGAATCAGAATTTGGAAGAACGCGTGCAATCTCAGGTCGCGGAATTGGAACGCGTCGGACGCTTGCGCCTGTTCCTCGGACCGCAGGTCGCAGAATTGATTGCGTCGAGCCAGCAAGATTTGTTAGCGAGCCATCGCCGCGAAATCGCCGCGGTCTTTGCGGATATGCGCAACTCGACCGCGTTTGCGGATTCAGTCGAGCCGGAAGAAGTAATCGCGGTGATGCGCGAATATCACGCCGCGTTGTCGGAAAAAATCGTTTTGCACGAGGGCATGGTTGAACACATCGGCGGCGATGGTGCGATGGTTATCTTCAACGACCCGGTTTTGTGCGACAATCCCGCCGCGCGCGCGGTGCATATGGCAATTGAAATGCGCGCGGCAATTGCCGCGTTGCAAATAAAATGGAAAGCGCGCGGCTTTGATCTGGGCTTTGGCATCGGCGTCACGCTCGGTTATGCGACGATGGGCGCGTTCGGCTCGGAAAATTTTTTCCATTACGGCGGCGTCGGCACGGTGTTAAATCTTGCCGCGCGCTTGTCCGGCGAAGCCAAAGACGGACAGATCTTAATCACCCAGCGCGTCCTCGCGGCGACCGAAGATCAGTTCGAGGCAGAGGCAGTCGGAGATTTCAATCTCAAAGGTATCTCAAAGCCCGTGATGGGATATAATGTGCTCAGAGTGAAGGATCATCTTCTCGTTCAAGTGTGACGCGCGCGTTGACAACGGACGAGGGGAAAAGATTTTTGCGAACTGATGAAAAAGAACATTAGCCTCGAATCAGCCTTGGCATCAAGATTAATTTTTTCTTCGCGCCTTGGCGTCTTGGCGGTAATAATTTTCTAGAGGAGCAAAACCTTGTCAATTCAATATCGCATTCATCCCGCCATCGGCATCGCGCGCGTCGGCGATAGCCCCGACGATTATTTTATCGGACCCGAAGCGCCGCGGCATTTGCCGTCGCCGGTGCCAGCCGATCACGCGCCTGACCCGCACACGAAATATCGCGACGCGCAAAATCGCATCAAACGGCAAGGCGCGCGCTTTCGCGTGTACGAAACGACGACCGACGCATCCGGCAAAATCACGCGCGTGCGCGAGATTACCGCGCAAGACGCGGAGATCGAATGGCAAGTCCATCTCGCGAATCGCAAAGCCGCCGCGCCGCGTTTCAATAAAGAAGGTCGGCGCAATGAAGGCATCGCGGACGAAAAATTAATCATTGATGCCGGCGCGCAAAAAATTTCTGGCGCGAGCGCGGCGATGAAACTCGTGAGCGGCGTGTTTATGGGAATGAAAGTTGACCTCGGCGATTTGCTCACCGATAACGCGGGGCGATTGATTGTGCTCGGCGGATTTGGAAAATCTGCGTCCGTGCCGGCGGGCTTGCCGATTGACAATTATTCCAACAACGACGGCTGGCACGACGATGTGTCCGATGGTCCGGTGCGCGCGACGGTTCGGCTGAAAGGCGCGAACGAAACGGTGCGCGCGGATTCCGCGTGGGTGATCGTCGCGCCGCCGGCATTCGCGCCGGAAATCGAAAACATCATCACGCTCTACGACATCGTGTACGATATGCAAGCGAAATTCAATCCAACGCTTGCGGTCACCGACGCGATGCCGCTCTCATTCACGCGCGATATTTTTCCAATTCTCCGGCGGACGTCGCTGATGCATTGGGTCAGCGATATTTCCGGACGCGGGCACGCGCCGGCGAAACGCGGGCATTTTCTTTCGCGCGTCGCGGTCTTGGCAAGCAACGCGGAAGACGCGCGCGCCGAGCGCGAGAAAATTTTCAAACGCTTGCGCTCGCCGTTCGGCGGCGGCGGCAATATGCCGAAATTGCCGGCGGCAGTGCAAGACAGCCAGCTCGCGGCGACGGTCACGATCAGCGAGGCGCAATACAAACGGATGGAATTGTGGGCGCAAGGAAAATTTATTGCGGATTGGAACGGCGCGGAACCCGAGCCACTGCCGCTCGAAAAAATTCCGGTCGAGCAACAGCCACACGCGCTCGATCGCGGCGCGCTGGATGCGTGCGTCGGCGCGGGGCGCTTTCCCGGCATCGAGGTCGGCGGTGTGATGTTGGAGATGGAAACGTTTGATCGCGCGCGCCCGTTTCGGATCGCGGAAAATTTATTGCCGGGACATCTCGGCGCGCAAATGGCATTGCCGTGGCAAGCCGATTTTCGCGATTGCGAGTACGAAGAAGAAATTGGTTTGGATTGGTGGCCTGGGCAGAGACCGAATGATGTCTATCGCGTTGTGAACGGTGAATTGCAACGCGGCTTGTGGGTGCCGCGCGATGGCGCGTGGGATGAAGACGACACGCGGCGGACGATGATGGTGGACAACTGGAGCAAGTTGGGGTTTGTGTTGAAACGCGTAATGGACGGCGAGGAAAAGTTTGTGGAGGAAGAGAGGGTGCTGGAGTGATCAGTGAACAGTGAACAGTAAACAGTAAACAGTGAGCAATTACCAAACCGTTGTTAACTGATTACTGATAACTGTTGACTGATAACCGGGCATTCGCCCGGTTTTTTTCTATGAACAAATTTGACGTCATCATCCTCGGCGGCGGTCCTGCCGGTTGTGCGGCGGCGATTGCGCTCGTGCGCGATAATTTTCGCGTCGCGCTGATCGAAAAGACGCGTTACGCTTCGCCACGCGTTGGCGAAACACTCGCGCCGGCGGCGCGCGTGCCGCTCGCGCAACTCGGCGCGCTGGAGAAATTCTTGCGCGCGGATCATGCACCGTCGCCGGGAACGCGCGCGGCGTGGGGGAGTGCTGAACTTGCCGAAAATCATTTCATCGCGAATCCGTACGGACACGGCTGGCATCTCGATCGTAACCGGTTCGACGCGATGCTGTTTGAAGAGTGTGTGAGTTTGGGAGTGTGTGGGTATGTAGGAGCGAAGATTGGAGATTGGAGATTAGAGATTGGAAGTTGGAAGCTGGGTATTGAAATTGACGAGGAATCGAAGGACCTACATGGAACTTGGGTGATTGATGCGACCGGGCGCGCCGGAATAATTTCGCGTCAGCAGGGCGCGCAAAGATTGGAAGTGGATCGGCTCGTGGGGCTGGTGAAATTTTGCGACGCGCGCGATGCGGCGCAGGATAATCGCACGCTTGTCGAGGCATCGCGCGACGGCTGGTGGTATTCCGCGTTTTTGCCGGACGCGCGGCTCGTCGTCGCATATATGACTGACGCGGATTTAAAGCCGCGCGATCCCGCGCAATTGCCGGAATTTTTTTCCGCGCGGCTGGCGGAGACGCGGCATACGCGCGGGCGATTGTTACGTCATTGCGAGAACTCCATATTGCTCGGCGGTATGCCTAAAGGCAGAAACGCGGAAAGGGTAGCAGCCCAGCCGCGCTGGGCGGGCAGAGGGCAGCGCGGCTGCCCTTCCACCCAAATGGAAGTTTCTGAGCAGGACGGAGCCCGGAGCAATGACGCCGGAGTTTCTGTTTTCTCCGCGAGCAGTTACATTTTGGATCGCGTTGCCGGCGAGAATTGGAGCGCGGTCGGTGACGCGGCGATGGCGGTAGACCCGTTGTCAGCGCGCGGCATTTACAATGCGCTGGAATCGGGCTTGCGCGCGGCGCGTGCGCTTGCGGCAAAAAATCGCGGCGACGCGAACGCGTTCAAAGAATATGCCGCGTGGATGCGCGCACGCTACGAAAGATATTCACGCGCGCGGGCGCGCTATTACGCGCAAGAAACGCGCTGGCGCGATTCGGAATTTTGGCGGCGCCGGCAGATTTCCACCGCGCGCTTTGACAATGCCGGCGAGCGCGGCTAGAATCGAAAACGCGATGGCGAAAACACCTGCCGGGCTTGCAATTGTTTCCACACCGATTGGCAATCCGGACGACATCACCCTGCGCGCGCTGCAAGTTTTGCGCGAGGCGGACGCAATCATCTGCGAAGAGCGCCGCGCCGGCGCGCGGCTGTTGGCGCATCATCAGATTCAAAAAGAACTTGTCGAACTGAACGAGCACACCGAACGCGAACGCATTCCCGAACTGATCGCGCGGCTGGCGCGCGGCGAAACGCTCGCGCTGATTTCCGATCACGGCACGCCGCTCCTCGCCGATCCGGGCGCGCGCTTGCTCGCGCACGCGCTTCACGCAAAAATTCCGGTCACCGCGCTGCCGGGCGCATCGAGTTTGCTCGCGGCGCTCGTCGTCAGCGGCTTGCCGCTGGAGCGTTTTCGTTTCGTCGGATTATTGCCGGTAAAAAAAGA
>Ga0247727_10016438_pt1 | contig 11946 bp, 11 predicted proteins | sample WisWelCaveWW1625_FD_202498 | JGI IMG/M metagenome (GOLD analysis project Ga0247727, IMG submission 202498) | Biofilm microbial communities from Wishing Well Cave, Virginia, United States - WW16-25 | ecosystem: Environmental > Aquatic > Deep subsurface > Groundwater > Cave microbial mat | place...
TCCATATCGGCGATCGCATGATCGCGTTCACGACCTCTGTCGTCCAGTTCTCACCGTGACACATGGAGAACTCGGGGTGCTCGGACAGCTCGAAACGGGGCGTGATCCAGGTGACCGGCGGGAGCGTGCCTGCCTGGATGTCGCGGACGGCTCGGTCGACGGGACGGATGAAACGGGACCACCGGGAGGGATGCTCGCGGTAGCGGCGGATCGCAGAGTACGCGTTCCAGATGTAGCCTCGCTGGTCCTCGGTTGCGGCGTAGTAGGCCCAGGGGATGCCCGCCTCCGAGAGCAGATCGCCCTCGGTCTGGAAGTCGAAGCACGGCGGGACCTTCACGACCTGTCCTTCCGCATCGTAGACCTCGACCAGCTGCTCTGCGGGCGCGTCGCAGCCGAAGGTGTTGGAGACGATGCCCGCCCGCCGGGGATTGTCGCGCGCGCCGCCGGATCGCGCGGCGATCGTGTATAGGTGGTTCGGGAACGACGGTCCCATCGCTGCGGCGAACACATTGTCGAACAGCACGTTGCGCTTCGCCCAATGCCAGTAGTTGGGGATCTGGTCCGGCCGGAATTGCGTGTAAGCCAGATCCGGAGCCGCTTCGTAGGCCCGCGTAACGAAGCCGAAACCATCCATCGCGCCTCCGTGCCACGCCTGCACGGCGCACAGGTAGCAGTGCGGGATGTCGGCCGGGATCTTGTCCAGCGCTCGCGTGAGAGGCACGCGTACGCCGAAGTCCATCCCGGTTCGCGCACCGTTGCCGCCGGGGAACAGACCGAACATGTTGTCGTAGGTGCGGTTCTCCTTGATCAGGTACACGACGTGCTTGATGGGCCAGCGCGTGTCGAAGCGCGAGGCGTCGACGGCGGCGGGCGGTGAGGGCTGCACCGCGGGCGACGAGGGCGACTGCGTGGTCGGCCTAGACGACCCCGGCGAGCCGCCGGGGCCCGTGCACGCGGCGACGAAGGACGCGACGACGGCCATGCCGGCCCACACCCGCCGCACGCTCACTCCGCGGGTAGCGGGGCGTCCCAGATGGGACCGCGGCAGTCCGTCCGGAGCGGCTGCGTGAGCGGCGCCCGCGGCCGCTGATCGAAGTCGAGTGCGTTCGTGAGGTTGTCGGCCCCGCGGTCGCGATGCGTCAACTGCGCGAGTCCCCAGTTGTCCTCGATGAACCGCAGGACGCTGGAGAATTCGTAGGTCGTCGAGTCGACGAAGCCATGCTTCGCGTAGGGGCTGATCAGGATGGTGGGCACACGGACCCCGAGTCCGAAGTCGTCCAGGCGGACGGGCGGAACGTGGTCGTAGTAGCCGCCGAAGTCGTCCCAGGTCAAGACGATGAGCGTGTCCTTCCAGGCTTGGCTCCGCATGATCGCGTTCACGACCTCGATGGACCAGTTCTGGCCCCAGCAGAAGTTGTACTCAGGGTGCTGTGATAGCTGGAATCGGGGCGTTACCCAGGTCACCGGCGGCAGGCGCTCGGCCTCGATATCGCGGACGACGTCGTCGACCGGGCGGATGTGGTCCGCCCACATCTGCGCATCGTTGCGGTAGCGGTCGATCGCCGAGTAGGCCGACCAGATGTACCCGAGCTGCGCGTTCGTGGCAGCGTAGTACGACCACGGGATGTTCTTGCCGTTCAACAGATCACCTTCGGTCTGGAAGTCGAAGCAGGGAGGGACCTTCACGAGGTACCCCTCCGGATCTATGACCTCGACGTATCCGCCCTCGGCGATGTCACATCCCCACGACTTCGCGTACCCCTGCTGCTGCATCTCGGACAGGTACGGCGCCGGCTGCCAGGAGTTGTCGAGCGCGCCGCCTGAGGTCGCGGCGATCGTGTACATGTGGTTCGGGAACGAGGGACCGACGGCCGAGGCGAAGAAGCGGTCGGCGAGCGTGTAACGCTCGGCCCAGTTCCAGTAGGCCTGGATCTGATCCTCCTCGAAGCGACTGAAACCGTAGCGGTCGGCGGACTCGGTCTGGTTGAACCCGTCCATCGCGCCGCCGTTGATGGATGCAAGGTTGCAGTTGTAGCAATGTGGCAGGTCGTGCGCACGCTGAAGTTCCGCGCGCGTGAGAGGTCGCTCGACCCCATGATCCGACCCGGTCGAGGCACCATCGGCGTCGGGGAAGGCGCCGAACACGTTGTCATAGGAGCGGTTCTCCAGGATCAGGAACACGACATGCTTGATCGGCCAGCGAGTCTCGAACGCGCCGGCGTCGACCTGCGGAGGAAGCGCCGCGCTGACCGGATCGGGCGGAGCGAACAGGCGCTGGCCGGTCTCGGGGTCCACCGTGCCGGGGCGGTCGGCGGCCTGCGCGATGCCGGCAGGCCGGTTCGCGATCGATGCGCACGCCGTCGCGACGATCGCAACGATGAGGATCGCGCCGAGCAGGGCGCGGCCGAGATGGGAGCGGGCGGAGCGGAGCCCAGGCATGAGCCGCCTAGCCTACCGAGCGAGCATCCGAGCGAGCGCATCGTCCAGCGGTGGCAGCGCCGGGATCGACAGGTTCTCCACGAACACGCTCACCAGCCCTGAATCCCGAGGTCGCGGCGCCGCCAGGTCGAGGTCGACGGCTCGCTGTGGCGAGACCGGTCCATGGAAGCTGCCGATCCGTGCACAGCGTTGCAGGACCTCGAACCATGACACAGGCTCCGGACCGGCCAGGTGGTAGGTGCCGGGCCTTCCCGACAGCACGAGCGGAATCAACCGCTCCGCCAGGTCCACGACGTATGTCGGCGACCCCGTGCGGTCCTCCAGTCCCGAGACCTCCTCTCCCGCCGCCAGCCGCGCGACCTGCCGCGAGAGGAAATCACCACCTCCACCGAACACGTAGCCGGTTCGAACGATCACATGCTCGGGCAGCGCCTCCCGCACGAAGCGCTCCCCCGCCAGCTTGGAGCGCCCGTAGACGGAGAGTGGGCGCGGCCGGTCGGTCTCGTCGTACGGCGCACCCTTCTCGCCGTCGAAGACGTAGTCGGTGGAGATGTGAAGCAGCACCGCCCCGGCCCGCCGGGCCGCGAGCGCGAGCGATTGCGGACCCTGAGCGTTGTCGCGGAACGCCCGGGCCGGGTCTGCCTCGTTCGTGTCGACCGCCGTGAAGGCGGCCGCGTTCACGATCAGATCCGGCCCTATCGCGGCGACCGCCGCCGTTACGCTGTGGTGGTCTCCGACGTCCAGTTCCTCGTGCGAGAGCGCCACGACGTCGTGGTGGGACGGAACGCCGTTCACGAACGCCCTGCCCAGACCGCCCGCCGCCCCGGTGACGAGGATCCTCATGTAACCTCCGCGGGCCGCGGCGGCGTGACGATCTCGACGTCGTGGGCCTGGCGCAGCCAGTTCAGATGCTCCGCGTACCACGCCACGGTCTCGGCGAGTCCATCTTCGAACGAGGTCTCGGGTTCCCACCCGAGCGCTCGTACGCGCCCGGACGTGACGCCGTAGCGGAAGTCGTGGCCGGGTCGGTCCGGAGCGGCGGTAATGAGCGCGGGATCGGCCTCGGCGAGCGCGACCACCTTGGCCGCGAGCTCGCGGTTCTCCAGCTCGTGGCCGCCTCCGATGTTGTATGGCACGCCCGCCTGGCCGCGCTCGAGCACCAGCGCCGCCGCGCGCACCCAGTCAGCGACGAACAGGAACTCGCGTCGCTGCAGGCCCTCGCCGTAGACGGGCACGGGCCGGCCCTCGAGCGCGTTGATCACGTACGTCGGGATGACCCGCTCGATCTGCCGGGGCCCGAACGCGTTCGTGCCTCGCACGACCGTAACGTCGCACCCGTACGTGGCGACGTAGGCCTGGCATGCGAGATCTGCCGCGGCCTTGCTGGCCGCGTATGGCGATCGTGGTCGCATCGGCGCGTCTTCGTCGAACAGCCCACCGCCGGGCTCGCCCGGTCCGTAGACCTCGTCGGTCGAGATCATCAGCATCCGCGCGCCGGCGCGTCGGGCGGCTTCCAAGACGGTCTGCGTTCCGAGCAGGTTCGTCTCGAAGAAGCCGCGGGGGTCGCCGATCGACCGGTCCACATGGGACTCCGCGGCCGCGTGCACCACGGCGCCGGCCTCACGCACAAGGTCCCCGACGAGGGCAACGTCGTTCACGTCCCCGCGCACGAACCGGAAGCGACCGTCGCCGGCGTGCCGTTCCAGGTTCATGAGCGAGCCGCCGTGCGAGAGGCGGTCGAGAACGCTCACGCGGCGCCCTTGCTCGATGAGGAGGTCGACGAGATGGGATCCGATGAACCCGGCGCCGCCGGTGACGAGAACGTGGTCGTTGGGCATCTGTCTGGGCGGCGAGACGCCGCCGGGCGAGTCTAGCGGCCGGTCTCTGCCGCGCTGCGCAGGACGGCCGCCGTCGCGCCTGCGCACCGCTGCCATGTGAACGATCGCGCTCGCTCGCGGCCGGCCTCGGCCAGATCTCGGCGCAGATGGTCGTCGCCGAACAGGCGGACCAGACCTGCGGCGATCTCCTCGGCCTCGGGCGTCACCAGCAGCGCCGCCTCACCGGCAACCTCGGGGAGCGAGGAAACGTTCGACGTGAGGACGGGCGCTCCCGCTGCGAAGGCCTCGAGCACCGGCAGCCCGAAACCCTCGGCGACGGACGGATACGCCAGGAACGTGGCGCTGGCCAGCAGCGCCGCCTTCTCGCTGGGCCCGACGTACCCGGTCCGCACCACGCGGGACCGGACATCCGCGGGGAGTGTCGCGATGACTTCGTCCAGCCGCCGTACGGCATCTGGTGCCCACTCGACCCCGGCGCCGGCGATCACCAGCCATCGATCATCGCCGCGAAGCGCGCCGAACGCTCGCACGAGTGCTTCGAGGTTCTTGCGCGGCTCGATGCCTCCGATGAACAGGGCGAAGGGACCGGTGACGCCGTACCGGATGCGAACCGCCTCGATGTCCTCGGGGGGGACCATCCGCGCGGCATCGACGCCGTGCGGGATCACATGAACCGTCGCCGGCGCGAGGCCGTGCAGTTCGAGCACGTCGGAGCGGACCGCCTCCGAAGGAACGATCACCGCGGCCGCGGCCGCGAGGTCGCGAGCGAACCCCCGGCGCCAGGCGGGCGGCACGTGAAGAGGGGCCGTCTCGGGATGCCGCTGGAAGGCGAGATCGTGCACCACCACGACCGTCGGGATCCCGGCGCCAGAGCGTGGTGGCCGGAAGTTCGTCGCGAGCATCACGTCGGCCGGCACCTCCGCCCGGGGGCGGCCCAGGCGGATCGCCATGGGCCTGGGCAGCCGGGAGGGCGCCGCAGCAACCACCTCGAGACCGTCCACTTCGCGTAGCGCCCCCGCATCCGCATCGGCGCTACGCACGAACCACGCCGCGTACCGGCTCGTGGGGTCGGCCGCGGGCAGATGATGCAATAACCGTTCGCAGTAGACGCCGACCCCGGTGGGCCGAGGCGCGATCGCCGGCCGTGCGTCGACGGCGACGCGCACCGTCAGTCCACCTCGACGAGGCTCTGGTCCCCCACCACGAGCCGGTGCGCCTTAGCGCTCCCCGAATGGCGCACCTGCACCCCTCGACCCAGGATCGAGCCGGTGAGCCCGTCCACGTCGGTCACCCGGCACCCCTGCATCACGATGGAGTCCGCCAGGACGCTTCTGACGATGGTGCACCCCGGCTCCAGCGAGACGTCGGGTCCGATGGTCGAGTCCTCGACGAGGCATCCGGCGCCGACGAAGACCGGGCCGCGCAGAACGCTGCTGCGCACCTCGGCGCCGGCCTCGACGGTCACCGCGCCCTCGATCGAGGTCGCCGCGTCCACGTCGCCCGAGATCTGGCCGGCGGCCGCGGCGAGCAATACTCGGTTGGCTTCGAGCAGGTCCTCGGGCCGGCCCGTGTCCTTCCACCACCCGTCGACCATCTCGGCCCGCACGGTGTAGCCCTCGTCGATCAGCCACTGGATCGCTTCGGTGATCTCATACTCGCCGCGCCCGGACGGCGCGAGGGTGGCGCACGCTTCCAGGATCGAGTCGTCGAACAGGTAGACCCCCACGAGCGCGATGTCCGACACGAACGCCGTCGGCTTCTCGACCAGCCGCACGACCCGTTCCCCCTCGAGCACGGCAACGCCGAAATGCTCCGGCTCGGACACGCGGGTCAAGAGGATCTGCGCGTCGGGCCGGGTCCGTTCGAAGCCCTCGACGAACCGCCGGACCCCTTCGACCAAGACGTTGTCGCCCAGGTACATGAGGAACGGCTCGCCGCGCACGAAGTCGGCTGCAGTCATCACGGCGTGCGCCAGGCCGAGCGGGGCATCCTGGGTGATGTAGGTGACCTCGATCCCCCACCGCGCGCCGTCTCCGACCGCGGCACGCACCTCCTCCCCGGTCGCGCCTACGACGAGCCCGACCTCTCGGATGCCGGCTTCAGCTATCGCCTCGAGTGCTCGGAACAGGATCGGTGAGCCCGCGACGGGGATCAGCTGCTTGGCGTTGGTATGTGTGAGCGGCCGAAGGCGCGAACCCTCGCCGCCGGACAGGACGAGCGCCCGCATGCGCCGGAGTCTACGCGGCGGGGCACTGCGAGGCGTCGACGTCTTCCGCCGGCGCGACCGGCTCGTACCCGGCGGTGATGACCACCGCCACCGGGACCCCCCGCAGCGAGGTGGACTCCTGCACGGCGATGCCGGGCAGGTACTTCGACAGGACCGACGCTTCGCGATCGTGCCCCGGCCCGTAGAAGATCGTGGCGGGGCCCGAGCCTCCCTCGGGCGCATCCGAGGCGGGCCAGATCCCGGGCGATACATCGAAGCCTGCGTTACCCAGCAGCGTTTCCACGGTCTGGGCCGCGCCGGCGGAGCCATCATCGATCACGGCGACCGCGACGTTGGCCGGCGAGACCGGCGTTCCGATGAGCGTGGTTCCCACTTCCGAGATGGGCCGGCCCGTCCGGATCGCATCGAACAACTCTTCGGCGCGCGGGTCCATGCGGATGACCTGCGCGGAGCCCTCCCATCCCGCTACGCCCGGGACCGCGCGGAACTCGGCGGCGCCGGTCGTCAAGCCGCGCATCTGCCCGATGAGGTACACGAGGTCACCCGGCAGGAACTCCTCGTCACGGCGCATGCTTCCGAGAACCGGTTCCACCAGCCCGGGCGCCCGAACGATCTGCGTGGGCCGCAGCATCTGTGTGATCAAGGCTCGCAGGAACTGCTGCTGCCGCCCGATCCGCGAGAAGTCCGGGACGTTGTCGCACGGCAGATGACGCGTCCGTACGAACGCGAGCGCGGTGGCACCGTCCATCCGCTGGCAGCCCGGCTCGATGTCGAGCCAGGTCAGCGGATCCACGATCCGCCCCTCTTCGTTCGCCAGGTAGGCCGGCGGGCACATCTCGACGCCGCCGAGCGCGTCGACCACCTCCTGGAACCCTCCGAAGTCGACGTAGAGGTAATGATCGATCCGAAGGCCGGTGAGGTCAGCCACCGTCTGGCCCATGAGCCTGGGTCCACCGCCGGCCAGGCCGCCGGAGAACGCGGAGTTCATCTTCCCCTCACCGACGCCGGGGATCTCGACCCACAGGTCGCGCGGGAAGGACAGGATCACGGCCTTGCGGCGCGCCGGGTCCGTGTGCACCAACATGATGGTGTCGGCGCGATCTTCTCCGCCGACCTGGTCTTCGGTGCCGTACTGCTGCTGCTCCTCCGGAGTGAGGCCGGCCCTCGAGTCGCTGCCCAGCAGCAGGTAGTTACACGCACGCTGTGAGCACGCGCCGGTGGGCAGGGGCTCTGCACCCGGGGACCGCGGCGCTATGCCTCCGTCGCTCCAGCTGCCTTCCTCCGTGCCGTCGGCCCTCAGTTGGAACCACCTCACGGCGCCCACCGCGGTCGTCAGACCGAACACCAGCGACGCCGAGGCCGCGACGGCCACGAGGAGTCGCGCCACCCTGCCGGTGGACGTATCGCGCGCGGTCATGTGATCAAGGGTAGCGGCATGGCCCAGGCGTCCCGTCGACGAGCTGTGGCGATCTGGTGGCGTCCGTGCCGCACACGGCGCTCGGTCGGCCCGCGTGGGCGTGTGCCATGATGCCCGGCGCCAACCGGCCGTAGGAGGAAGCGTGACGGAGCACGTGTCGGTCCTGCTCGTCGGCCTCATGGAGGCCGACGCTGCGGCGCTCGCTGGTGACGGCGGGTTCGCCGTGCGGGTCGTCGCGAGCCTCGCCGCAGCCGGACCGTGCGACGAGGACGCGGTGGTCCTGGCTCTCGACGCGACCGGTCCGCTCGAAGCGATCCGGCACGCGCGCGCTGCGGCACCCGGGGCAGCGCTGGTCGTCGTGACCGGCGCGGCGAACGCCGCCGACGGATCCATCGCGCTGCACGCGGGGGCAGAGGACCACCTGATCCGCGACGAGGCGTTCGCAGCGCTGCTCCCACGCGCCGTGCGCTACGCCGTCGCGATCCGCCGGGTCAGGCGCGAGCTGAGCACGATCGACGATGCGACGGAGCTTCCGAACCTCCGCGGCTTCGCTCCGATCGCCGAGCATCACCTACGGATGGCCGATCGGAGTCAGCAGGCCGTCGTGTTCATCTTCATCCGGCTCGAAGACCACGCAGCGATCCTGGCCAGCCGGGGCCACGAGGCGGCCGACGACCTGGCGCGCGACGCTGCCGGCGTCGTCCTGGAGGCCGTTCGCGACTCCGACGTCCCGGGGCGGATCGCACCGGACACCATCGTCGTACTGCTCACGGGGGAGGCGGACGGGGCCGAGACGATCGTGCTCTCGCGGTTGGTCGAGGCGATGGCCGTGCATGACGCCGCCCGCTCGGAACCTCGCTCGCTCGCCCTATCGGTGGGGACCGCTCGGTACGAGCCGGGCAGCGGAGCGGGTCTCGCGGAGGTCCTTTCCTCGGCGATGCGAGGACTCGCGCCCCGCGACTGAATCGCACCGGTCACCCACGGCGATCCGCGCCGACTTGGCGCGCGCTTAACCCCTCCTTGCGCGATCCCTTCCGCCACCCCACCTAGCGTGGGTCGGCGACCGGATCGCCCGGTCCGCAGGAGGTGAGCCGGATGAACCGCAGAACCGCGATGGTGACTTCTGCAGGGATCGTGATCGCCATGCTCGTGGCGGGTCTAGCGACGACGATGGGCCTCACAGGCCCCAGCGCCGATGCTAGAAGCGCCGGGCGCCGCCCCGCCCCCCGGGTGCGGACCACGACCGAGACGGTCACGATCCACCGCAAGGCAGATGCGCCCTCGGCCGCGCCCGCCACCTACCGCGTCGTCCAGACCGCGGCGTCGGGCGCCAGCGCATCGTCCCTCGAGGACGACGCGGCATGGGATGAGGAGGACGAGGCAGAGGACCACGACGAGGGCGAAGGCGATGAGGGAACCGAGAACCAGGAAGACGCTTCCTCCGACTCCTCGGACGAGTACGAACATGTCGAGGACTGAGGCGGTCCGCCGGACCCGGTGGTCCAAGCGGCGGGTCCGCGCCCTCGCGTGGATCTCCGGGGTTGCCACGCTGACGGCTAGCGGCGCAGCGATCGCCTCGACGCCCCCAGGCCGCGAAGGGCTCAAGCCGGCCGCCCAGCCCGTAGTGGTCGAGCGCCACGTTATCCGACGGATCGTGATCATCGATCCGCCGTCGGCCGCGCCGGCACCGGTCCCGATCGTGGTTGTCGCGGCGCCACCAGCGCCCACCGCACCGACCACGAACACCGGGGGATCGTGAGACCCGTGGCCACCACCCTCTCCTTCCCAGCCATGGGCACGACCGTCACCGTCCTGGCCGAGGACGAACGCGGCGCGCGCCGGGCAACTGCTGTCGTTCGCCGGCGGTTCCAGCGCGAAGAGGAGCGCTTCTCCCGCTTCCGCCCCGACAGCGAGCTCTCGGCCGTGAACCGCGCCGCGGGGACCCCGGTGCGCGTTAGCGGCGTGTTCGCAGACGTCCTCGCCGCCGCGCTGAACGGGGCTCGGCAGACCGAGGGTTCGTTCGACCCGACCGTGCACGATGCCCTCGTGGCAGCGGGCTATGACGGGGACCTGGACGAGGTCCTCAGCGCGAGGGGTACTGCGTCCTCCGAGACGGTGCGGTCGCTGGAGCGAGGTCCATCTCGAGGACCGAACGGTCATGGCCCCCGGCGACGTGCACCTGGACCTGGGAGGGATCGCGAAGGGCTGGACGGCAGACCGCGCGGCCGAGGCGGCCGTCACCGCGGGCGTGAACTGGGTGCTCGTGAACGCCGGAGGCGACCTTCGAGTCGCCGGTGCGCCCCCCGACCTCGATGTCGACGTCGAGGATCCCATGGATCCGACGTCCTCGCTCGTCCGCCTACGACTGCGCGCAGGCGCCCTTGCCACCTCGTCCGTCACGCGCCGATCCTGGGGAACAGGACTGCATCACCTGATCGACCCACGAACCGGCGCGCCGGCGCGCTCGACGCTCCTGCAGGCCACGGTCTGGGCTCCGACGTGCGCCGAAGCCGAGATCCGGGCAACCGCGGCGATCATCGGGGGCGGCCCCGACCCGGACCTTCCCGGCGTCTTCGTCAGCGAGGACGCCGTTAATCGTCGCCACTCAGCGGGAGGCCGCGTGAGCCTCTGGTTGTGGCTCCGAGCGGCAGGGATCGGCGCCTACGTGGCCCTCTTCTCCTCGGTGGCTTGGGGTCTCGTAGCCACCACCGGAGTCATCACGCGGCGTGTCTCGAAACCCTCGTCCAACCTCTTCCACGCAGCGGCCGGATCGATGGGCCTCGCTTTGCTTGCCATACACATGGCGCTCCTCTTGGTGCATGACTACATCCAGTTCGACGTCGCGGATCTGCTCCTGCCCTGGGGCGCGCCGTACCGGGCGGCCGCAACCGCCCTCGGGGTGATCGCCATGTACGCGATGGTCGCGGTACTGGCGACCAGCTGGGTTCGGCGGCGCCTGCCGACCCGAGCCTGGCGATCGATCCACCTGGTCTCGGTCCCGGCATTCATCGCGGCTCTCGTGCACGGGGTCTTCGCCGGCACCGACACGAACCGGCCCTGGATGACGGCCCTCTACGGCTCCACCGGGCTGCTGGTCATCTTCCTCCTCCTCGTGCGAGGGTTCACCGCCAGGCCACGCCGCGCCGATCGGCGTAACGGTGCTGCGAACCCTCGCCCGGAAGCACCGACCCATACGCGGGAGGCGGCGGCCGCCGCCTGACCCCGGCTCTCACGTTGGGCCGCAGCTCACTAACCGGCCCAGGCACCCGCCGAGACGGGCGGGAGGGTGTCGTCCACCTCCCAGTCCAGGTCCCCGGCGTCGACCGCCACCACCCCGTCGAGGAGCCTGATCCGGTCGGCGAGCCTGCGAGCGATCGTGCGCAGATCGACGATCCCGTCCAGGCGGACGACGCCATCACGGACGCTGACCCGCACAGGCAGGGCGTCGGGTAGGACGTGACCCACCAGGTCCTCGACCTCCTCGGTCAGCGCCTCGTCACCGCGAAGGAACGTCCGCAACAGATCCGCACGGGACACGACGCCGAGGACGTGCCCCGCCGGATCGATCACAGGCAGGCTCTTGACATGGGACTCGTGCATCGCGTGGGCTGCCTGGGTCGCCGTGGCGTCCGGGCCGATCGTCACGGGCGGCGCGGTCATGAGGTCGCCCGCGAGCCGAGCCATGGCCTTGCGGCGGTCCGCCCTGCGATGAGATCCTTCCAGCAGGTGCCACTCCGATGCCTCGGGGTCGCGCTTGAGAAGCAGGTCGGCCTCCGACACCACGCCCACGATCGTCCCGCGCTCGTTCAGGACGGGCATCGCGGCGACGCGGTACTCGTGCATCAGGCGCACGATGTCGGTGAAGGTGGCGCCTTCGGGCACAGACACCACGGTCTTGGTCATCGCCTCGCGAACGGTCCCGGGCATCATCCCCACCTCCCGCGGGCACGCAGGCGCGCCCCAGGGATCGATCGTAGGCCGGGCGTCGGGCTCGGACACGAGTCGGAGGTCCCGCGGCCGTCGGG